>QLAH01000211.1_pt1 | contig 43252 bp, 61 predicted proteins | sample 4693081 | NCBI WGS metagenome assembly QLAH01 (sample SAMN09425401, study PRJNA476045) | Lake water metagenome, whole genome shotgun sequencing project. | reverse complement strand
GTTAATTCGGCCCTCGCTTTTTCGCTAGCGCCAGAATCGCAACTTAGTTACCGCAATCGATTTCAGTCGCACCGTCCCCGCTCCCATGCCTCTCGGTAACCGGATGCAGCTGTTTTCGGTAACCTAGACGCATTGGTTACCAACCGGGTGCAGCTGGTTACCTTCACGGACTTCGCGCAGCGCGTCGGGGTGAGCCGGCCGGCGATCAGCAAGGCGGTGAAGACCCGCCTGATGGATGCCGTGAAGGAGCGCCGCGGGAAGCCGATGCTGGATCTCGATCGGGCGCTGCAGCTCTGGAACGCCGGCAACCAGCGCCAGGCCCGGGGCCGTGCTGCTGTTGCCACAACACCGACTGAAGGCCAGCCGCTGAGCACGCGGAAGGCGCTGGCCGAGACGGTGCTCGACCTGCCTGACGACGCCATTCCGAAGCTGGGGGAGTCGCTGGAGCGGAAGGAGTTCTACCTGGCCGAGCTGGCGAAGATCAAGGCAAAGCAGCAGTCGGGGGAGCTCGGCAGCATCGCCGAGATGAAGCGGGAGGCGTTCGGACTGGCGAAGTCGGTGCGGGAGGCGGTGCTGGGCATCGTGCCCAGGGTGAGCGCCGACCTGGCCGCGGCCGGCGATCGCTTCGAGGTGGAGCGGCTCCTCGAGGCGGAGCTGGTGGCGGCGCTGCGGGTGCTGGCGGATGGCTGACGCGGCCGCGGCCTACCGGGAGGCCTTCCTCGATGGCTTGCGGCCCGAATCGCTGGGGACGGTGAGCGAGTGGGCAGACCAGCACCGGGTGCTGGGTGGGATCGGCTGCCCGGAGCCGGGCCCCTGGCGCACCAGCCGCACGCCGTACCTGCGCGAGCCGATGGACTGCCTGAGCGCCAGCAGCAGGGTGCGGCGGGTGGTGCTGGTGTTCGGCAGCCAGCTGGGCAAGACCGAGGCGGGCCTGAACTGGCTGGGGTACACCATCGACCAGCGGCCGGCGCCGACCCTGCTGGTGCAGCCGACGATCGAGATGGCGAAGCGGCTGAACCGGCAGCGGCTGGAGCCGTTCATCCGCGAGACGCCACGGATCGCCGAGAAGATCCCGCCGCCGCGCAGCCGGGACAGCGGCAACACCATGTTCATGAAGGTGTTCCCGGGGGGCCTGTTCGTCCTCACCGGCGCGAATAGCGGCAGCTCGGCGCAGTCGATGCCGGCGGCGAACCTCTTCGCCGACGAGGTGAGCAGCTATCCGCTGGACGTGGACGGCAAGGGCGACCCGCTGGAGAACTTCGAAGCCCGGACGGCGAACTTCCCCAGGGGGAAGATCCTGATCACCAGCACCCCGGGCGAGGTGGGGTCGTGCCGGGTGACGAAGGAGTACCGCACCCGCAGCGACCAGCGCCGCTACGAGGTGCCCTGCCCGGCGTGCGGGGCCCGGCAGGCGCTGCTGTGGCCCAACTTCAAGTGGGACCGGCCGGACGGGGAGGTGCGCTACGAATGCGCCCACTGTGGCGAGCGCTTCGAGGAGCGGCACAAGAGCCGGTTTCTGCCGGAGGGGCTGTGGGTGCCGCAGGCGGCCGGCGATGGCGTGACCGCTGGCTTCCACCTGCCAGCCTGGTACGCGCCGCTCGGGTGGCTGAGCTGGGGGGAGATCCGCGACCAGTTCCTGCGGGCGGGCCACGACCCGCAGCTGCTGATCGGGTGGGTGAACAAGCGGGCGGCGCAGGCGTGGGAGGACACCCTGGCGAACCAGTTCAGCGCGGAGGGACTGGCGAAACGGCGGGCCGATCTGGCGGCGGGCAACGGCTACGCCGAGGGTGTGGTGCCGGCCGGCGTGTTGGCGCTCACCGCCGGGGTGGATGTGCAGGGCGGCGGCGGCTCAATCGGCGAGCGGCTGGTGGTGACGGTGTGGGGCTGGGGCCGCGGCGAGGAGGCGTGGCACCTGTTCCACGGCGAGATCCATGGCGATCCCCAGGGCGATGAGGTGTGGGAGCAGCTCGACACCGTGCGGCTGACGAAGTGGCGGCGCGAGGACGGCGCCGAGCTGATGATCGCGAAGGGCGGCATCGACGACGGCGGCCACGCCACCCACCGGGTGCGGCGGTACTGCAAGGTGACGCCCGGGTGGGTGCCGGTGAAGGGCACCAGCACGCGCGGGAAGCCGATCATCGGCAAGGGTTCGGCGGTGGATGTGAACCACCGGAACCAGTCGGTGACGAAGCGGGGCGTGCTGCTGTACATGATGGGCACCGACACCTCAATCACCCACCTGCAGGGGCGGCTGCGGAACGATCAGCCGGGGCCCGGCTACATGCACCTGGGGCAGGCGGCAAGCGACCAGTTCTTGCGCGAGCTGTTCCCGTGGAAGCGGCGGCCGCGGAGCGTGAAGGGCTTCACGGTCTACGACTGGGAGCTCCCCCAGGGCGAGCGTGACGAGGCGGGGGACTGCACGCGGATCGCATACGCGGCGCTGCAGCTGCTGGCGCGGCGGTTCCCGAAGACGACGATGTGGAAGCAGCTCGAGGAGGCGGCGCTGGCCACGGTGAAGAAGCCCGAGGGTGGGGCGGTGGCGGCAACGGAAGGCAAGCGAAAGGCGCGGCGAAGGCCCGCGATCAACCCCGTAACGACTTGGTGAGAACAATTATCACTCCGTAGACTGAGGGGAAGCACGGATAGGGCAGGTGAAGATCCCGCGAAGCCTCACGGCCGGCGACTCGCTGACGTGGAACGACTCGCCCGCCGTCGATGGGCAGGGTGACCCGGTGCGGTCGTCCACCTGGACGCTCACCTACTACCTGCGGATGAACACCGCCAGCGAGGGCGCCACGGTGATCGGCACCGCCGACGGCTTGGGCGGCTGGGACTTCACGGTGGCCGCCGCGGTGACGGCGGGCCTCAATGCCGGGACCTGGTACTGGACGGCGCAGGCGACCACCGGCGCGCTGGTGCTGACGCTCGGGAGCGGATCGCTGCAGGTGCTGCCGTCGCTGGCGTACACCGGCACCCCGGCGGCGTTCGATGGCCGCAGCGACGCGGAGAAGGACCTCGAGGCGGTGCAGACCGCGATCCGGAAGATCGTGGCTGGCGGGGTGAGCCAGTACGCGATCGGGAGCCGGCAGGCGACGAAGCTCGACCTGGGGGCGTTGATGAAGCGGGAGGCCTACCTGAAGGGCATCGTGGCCCGGGAGAAGGCGGCGGAGAAGATCGCCGCCGGCATGGGTGACCCGCGGAACCTGTTCGTGAGGTTCGGGCGATGAACGACACCGAGAAGCGGCTGCAGGAAAGGCAGCTTCGGGCGCTGCGGCTGCAGATGAAGCGGCTGTACGAGGGGGCGAAGTTCGACCGGCTCACTGCCGACTGGCTGGCGGGTGGCACCAGCGCCGACGCGGAGATCCGCAGCAGCATGGCCCGGCTGCGGAACCGGGCCCGGCAGGTGATCCGCGATTCGGATCACGCCAAGGCGGCGAAGCGCACGATCGTCAACAACGTGATCGGCACCGGCGTGCGGATGCAGGCCCAGCTGCTGATGGCCCGCTCGCGGGATGGGAAGCCCCGGCTGGACAAGACGAAGAACGCGACGATCGAGCGGAAGTTCGCCGCCTGGTGCGCTGCCGAGGTGTGCCATACCGGGGGGACGCTGGCGTTTCAGGACATCGAGGAGCAGGTGGTGGGGGCGCCGGCGGAGAGCGGCGAGGTGTTCGTGCGGCTGGTGCCGGAGGCCTTCGGCGGCGGCCGGATCCCGCTGGCGCTGGAGCTGATCGAGGCCGACCAGCTGGACGAGACGGTGGACGGCTACGCCAGCGTGCCCGGGCAGATGGTGCCGGGCGGCGAGTGGCGGCTGGGGGTGCACGTGAATGAGTGGGGGCGGCCGATCGAGTACGCCTTCCTCACTCGCCACCCGGGCGACGTGCGTGGCGGCGGGCCCATGGCGGGCCAGCGAGTGATCGTGCCGGCCGAGCAGATCATCCACTGCTTCATCCCCGAGCGGCCTGGGCAGACGCGCGGGGTGACGTGGTTCGCCTCGGCTCTGAAGCAGCTGCACCATCTGGTGGGCTACCAGGAGGCGGAGGTGGTGCGGGCCCGGGCGGCGTCGCAGCTGATGGGCTTCATCGTCACCGACACCGGCGCAGGCGAGGAGCTGGGGGAGGAGGTGGTCGACGGGGAGCACGTCACCACGTTTGAAGCTGGGGTCTACAAGACCCTGTTCCCTGGGCAGCGCGTGGAGGTGCCCGACCTGAAGGCGCCGAACGGGCAGTTCGAGACCTTCGTGCGGGTGATGCTGCGCGCCATGGCCGCCGGCCTGGGGGTGAGCTACGAGAGCATCAGCCGGGACTTCAGCCAGACGAACTACAGCTCCAGCCGGCTGGCGCTGCTGGAGGATCGGGAGAACTGGCGGGCGCTGCAGCAGCGGACGATTCGGACGTTTCACCAGCGGGTCTTCCGGGCCTGGCTGCGGGCGGCGGTGAGCGTGGGCGAGCTGTCGCTGCCGGGCTACCAGCAGGAGCCGGAGCGCTACGAGACGGCGTGCAAGTGGGTGGCCCGGGGTTGGGAGTGGGTGGATCCGGAGAAGGAGGGCAAGGCCTACCGGGACGCGGTGCGCGACGGCTTCATGACCCAGGCCGAGGTGGTGATGTCCCGCGGCGCGGATTATCACGAGCTGATCGAGCAACGGGCCGCCGAACTGGCCGAGCAGGAGGTGCTGGGGCTGGTGTTCGACACCAACCCGGCGAAGGTGGACCAGCGCGGCGCCGACAACACACCGCCGGCGCCCGAGCCGCCCCCGGCCGAGGATCCGCCGGCTGATCCGCCTTCCGACTCGCCGCCGGCGGAGTGATCCATCCGTCTGCTGAGAGTGGCGAGCGGCTGTAGCATGGGTGGGAATGGTTCTCATTCCCTTGCCTCACACTGCCCACGACCTGCGCGACATCGCCGGCAAGGAGCTTCGCCGCTTCGAGCCGACCGAGTTCCGCGCCCAGGACGAGGAGCGCACCATCGAGTTTCCCTTCTCCAGCGAGCTGCCGGTCGCCCGGTGGTTCGGTGAAGAGGTGCTCGATCATTCGCGCGAGGCGGTGAACCTGTCGCGTCTGAATGACGGCGCTCCGCTGTTGTTCAACCACGACCCCGACCGCGTGATCGGTGTGGTGGAGCGCGCATGGGTGGACGAGGAGAAGCGGCGCGGCATGGCCCGGGTCCGGTTCTCCCGCAACGACTTCGCCCAGCAGGTGCTGGCCGACATCACCGACGGGATCCTCCGGAACGTGAGCGTCGGCTATGCGATCGGCGACGCAGAGAACCGCGGGGATTCGATCGTCGCCACGTCGTGGGAACCCCACGAGGTGTCGGTGGTCTCGATCCCTGCAGATCCCACTGTCGGCATCGGGCGATCGCTCGACGCTGGCGCCCCGGCCCCAGCCAACACCCCCACCCCCTCTCCCAAGATGGACGAGAACACTCCCAACCTCGACGAGGTGCGGGCTCAGGCCATGGCCGAAGAGCGCGCCCGCGTCGCCAGCATCACCGACCTCTGCCGCACCCACAAGGTGGAGGACAAGGCCCAGAACTTCATCGAGCGCGGCCTGTCCGTCTCCGAAGTCCAATCGGACATCCTGACCGAGCTGGCCAAGCGCTCGAAGGCGCCCCAGCACGCCGCCCCCGCCCAGCGCGCGGTGCCCATCGCCGGCGCCGCCCCGATGTCCGCCGACATCGGCATGAGCGACAAGGAGATCCGCTCCTACAGCTTCGTGCGGGCCATGCGCGCGCAGCTGATGCCCAACGACCCGACCGTGCGTGAGGAGGCCGGTTTCGAGCGTGAGGTGTCCCAGGCGGTGGCCCAGCGGATGGGCATCTCGCCCAAGGGGATGCTGATCGCCCACGACGTGCTCAGCGCCCGAACCCTGACCGTCGGCAGCCCCACGTCCGCCGGTGATCTGGTGTTCCCCGACGCGCGGCCGGAGAGCTTCATCGAGCTCCTGCGGAAGCGGAACGTCCTGACGAGCCTCGGCGTGCAGATGCTCACCGGTTTGGTGGGCCCTGTTCCGATCCCTCGCCAGACCGGTTCCACCACCGCCTACTGGGTGGGCGAACAGGGTGAGTCCACCGAGTCCGAGATGACGGTGGATCAGGTCAACCTGAACCCGAAGACGCTGAGCGCCTGGACCCGCTTCAGCCGGCTGCTGATGATGCAGTCCAGCCTCGATGTGGAGACTCTGGTCCGCCAGGACCTGGTGACCGTGATGGCGCTGGAGATGGCCCGCGTCTCGCTCTACGGCACCGGCTCCAGCTCCCAGCCCCAGGGCCTGAAGTTCATCACCGGCATCAACACCGAGGACTTCGGCGCGGCGCAGCCGACCTACGCCGAGCTGGTGAGCATGGAGACGAAGATCGCCGCCGACGACGCCGACATCGGCGTCATGGGCTATGCCACCAACGCCACCATCTACGGCGGGTTCAAGACCACGGAGAAGGCGGCCAACACCGCCCAGTTCGTGCTCGAGCCCGGTGGCACGGTGAACAGCTACGGCGTGGTTCGCTCCAACCAGGTGGAATCGGGCGACGTATTTATGGGGGTGTGGAACCAGATGTTCATCGGCATGTGGGGCGCGCTGGATCTCCAGGTGAACCCCTACTCCGAAGACAAGGCCGGAAACATCCGGGTGGTCACTCACCAGTCCTGTGATGTGGCGGTGCGCCATCCCGAGGCCTTCTGCCGCGGCAACAACACCCTCTGATAGGTGACGTGATGCTGATCGAGATCCTCCGAGACACTTCTATCGCCGGGAAGGCTGCCTTGATCGGTGAGGTGGTGGATGCTGACGAACCCACGGCCCGGTACTTCCTGGCCACGGGGAAGGCGCGGAAGGTGATCGATCAGCCCCCGGCGATGGAGCCGGCGCCTGAGGCGCGAAAGCCTCGCCCCCGTCGTAACCCATCCGCCAAGGATTGACCGCCATGATGCACCAGTACGCGCTGGAGAAACTCCAGCACTTCACCCTCCTCGCCACCACCACGATCACCGCCATCGGTGATCAGACCGGTGTGGATCTCGCTGGCTACGAAGGCGACATCCAGATCATCCTGAACGCCACCGCCGCCGGCTCGGGCGCCACCTTCGACTGCCGGATTGAGGAAGCCGACACCCTGGGCGGCAGCTACACCGCCGTCACCGGTGGTGGCTTCACCCAGATCGGCAACGCCGCCGCGAAGCAGGTGATCACCCTGAACTCCGACAACCTGAAGCGGTTCATCCGGTTCAGCGTGACAGCCGAGGGTGGCACCGCCTCGAGCGCCATCACCGTGAACGGCTACGGCCTGCTGAAGTACGGCTGATGATCGAGGAGGATCTCACGGTCTTCCTTGCCGATTTCGGCGTCAGCATCACCGCTGGCGCCGTTTCTGGTTTGTGCCTCCTCGACATGCCTGGCGAGGTGGTGTTCGACGGCGTGCGGGAGACGTACACCGGGGCGCTGTCGACGATGTACAGCATCACCTGCCGGACGGATGAGTTCGGCAGCCTGGGCTACGGCGATTCGGTGACGGTGGACGGCGAGGTGTACATCTTGCAGGAGGCGCCGATCCTCATCACTGATGGCGTGTTCTGCCGAATCAACCTGGAGCGAGTGAGCGATGCGCCGCCCTGGTCGCCGGGCCCGGGGTCGGTGGAGATCGAGATCAACGGGGACCTGCCATGACCCAGAAGATCTACAGGCTCAGGACGTACTTCAGCACGCTGGATGAGGCGACGGCTTCCAACTATGTGCTGCGGGAGGGTGAGTTCTGGACAGAGAAGGACGCCACCACGGGCAACAGCACCGGCCGGCGGAAGGTGGGCGATGGCGTGACGGAGTTTGTGGATCTGCCGTTCGAGCCCTCGGCGGCCACCAGCACCGCCGTCAGCGTGGACTTCACCCCGGCGGGCACGATCGCCGCCACAGATGTTCAGGCGGCCATTGAGGAGCTGGACAACGACGCTCGCATGAGCAACCCCCGAACGCCGACAGCACACGCGGCGAGTCATGGCGACGGCGGTGCCGACGAGATCACCGTGTCGCAGGACCAGGTGACGGGACTGGCCGGGGCATTGGCAGACAAGGCGGACACCTCGGCCTTGGGCACGGCTGCGTTCACTGCCGCCACTGCCTACGCCCCAGCATCGCAGGGAGTGACCAACGGCAACAGCCACGATCACAGCGGCGGCGATGGGGCGCAGATCGCCTACGGAAGCCTTTCGGGCCTGCCCCCGCTTGGCGATTCAGCCTCCCGCAATGTCGGCACTGGGGCGGGCACTGTGGCGGCCGGCAACGACAGCCGCTTCCACGACAGCGTGACGCTCGGCGCGGCGCTCACGCCGATCTTCGCCCTTATCGGTCAATCGCTGGGCGCGGTGGATCATGGCGCTGATCGGCTGCTGTTCTGGGACGACTCGGCCGGCGCCTTGGCGCCACTGACGCTGGGGACGAACCTGAGTATCACGGGCACGACGATCAACGCGAGCGGGGGAGGCGGTGGGAATGTCAGCGCCTCTGGTACGCCATCTGCAGGGCAGGCGGCGGAATGGACAAGCGCCACGGAAATTCAAGGCGTTTCATTTACTGGCACCGGCAGCTATGTGAAGGCGGATGGCGCCCAGCTCGCCCTCCCTCGGTTCAGCACTGAAGCGGCCATCACGGCAGGCACGAACGCACAAGGGCAAGCGCCGCTGACAGCAGACATCAACGTTGTAACAACAGCAGCAAGCAACCCCTCTGGCGTGACGCTGCCGGCGGCCGTGCCTGAGAGGGTCGTGACAATCTTTAACCGTGGCGCCAACAACATCAACGTTTACCCTGCGAGTGGCGGAACGATTGACTCTAGGGCGATCAACACGGCTGACTTGATCCGTGTTGGCTATTCGCGTACTTACTTTGCCGCCAGCTCAACTCAGTGGTATTCATCTGCAGAGCAAACGGCGCTCAACACGATCGCGGGCCTTGGCGCGGGCGTCAATACTTTCTTGGCGACCCCCAATAGCTCCAGCCTGCGTGGGGCGATGACCGATGAGACAGGCACCGGCCTGCTCTACTTCCAAGGCGGCGACGCGGGCACGCCGTCCGCGATCAACCTTGCCAATGGCACCGGGCTGCCGGCGGCTGGTGTAACGGGTCTCGGGAGCCTCGCCACGCTGTCGGCCCTGGGCAGCATCACCAGCGCCGGGGCGATCGGCTCGACGGCGAACCTGCCGATCATCACGACGACAGGCGGGGCGCTGAGCGCCGGCAGCTTCGGCACCACGGCAGGAACATTTGCAGAAGGCAACGACTCGCGCATCACGGGGGCGCTGAGCTCATCCACGGCGGCAAGCACCTATCAGCCGCTGGACAGCGATCTGACCAGCATCGCGGCGCTGACGACCACGACCTACGGAAGGTCGCAGCTCACCTTGGCGGGTGCCGCAGCAGATACGGCGCAGCTCAATGTGTTCTCCAGCAGCCTGAAAGGGCTGGCTCCGGCAAGTGGTGGTGGCACAAATAAAACACTTCAGTCCGATGGGACATGGGCGGCCCGCCCAATCCGAATCTGTATTGCTGTCTCTGATGAAACTACGGCGCTAACCACCGGCACTAATAAGGTCCGGTTCAGAATGCCTCAGGCAATCACGCTTACCGCAGTGCGAGCGGCGGTCAACACGGCGCCGACCGGATCGACGCTGGTCGTGGACATCAACGAAGGCGATACTCCGGTCAGCGTGCTGAGCACTAAGCTCAGCATTGACGCAACAGAGAAGACCAGCACGACAGCAGCGTCGGCAGCGGTCATCTCAGATACTGCATTGGCGAATGACGCTGAAATTAGCATTGACATCGATCAGGTCGGGGCGACTGTGGCAGGCGCTGGCCTTAAGGTCTGGCTTATTGGGACAGAGGCGTAATGACTGACATCATCATCAATCCTTATCTTTTTGTTGCCGCTGCTAGTTATGACAGCGATGCACAGAATTACATCGATCGAGTGGAGGCGGCGGACGGGGCGGCGTTGGAAACAACGACCAAGGATGCCATGAATCAGCTTGTCCTTGATCTGAAGGACAATAGCCTGTGGTCGTCTATTTACTATTGCGTCCCTGGGTGCGGGCCTAGGACCATCGAGGGTGGGGGCGAATTGCTCCAGGGAGGCTTTAGCCCGATTATAGCGGCTGGGAATATAAGGTGGGATCGGAAGTCCGGCTTTGCCGTAAACGCCTCTAGCGGCGCTAACTATATGGACGGATCCTTTACGGGCATCACTGAAAGCAGTGCTGGCTCAAGGTCAAACGCTTCAATGTCTTGCTGGGTTGAGTCGCTGGGTAGCGGAAGTTGCGCTTACTATGCTGCGAACCGGATGCGCCTAAACCGAAGCTCTACCAATAACAGGCTGATCACACGCAATAGATCAGGCACTGACGACGCAGGCGCAGACAACTCGGATGTAACAGGCTTTCGTGGAACAAGCCGAAGTGGCGCAAGCAACTACACGCGAAGAGTAAACAGTGCGGACGCAACAGTAACAAGAACTGATTCCGTTCTCCAGTTTAACGGCTTTCGATTATTCTCTAACCACGACAGTTCAGGCCAAGCACCAATCAATACAGGGGTGTCGTGGCACCACTTTGGCACCGCGCTCTCCCTGTCAACCCTTCAAACGGTGGTTTCAGACTACCGTGCTGCCATCGCTGCGGCGTTTTAGCCATGAATCGCATTATCTACGAAATCGCCACTGGCAAGAGTTACCCCTACCCCCGGAGTGACGACGCGCCAATCATCGGCTTGGACCCAGGCCTTGTCGTGCTCACGGTGACCCGCGAGCCGATGCCGGAGCCTGGCGATAGCTTTAGCATCACACAAGCTGAGCCCGTGGACGACCTTCAGGCCGGTATCCGCACGATCGGGTGGGTTGTGGAGCCGCTGCCTGAGTCTCCCCATGAGCCGGACTGGGTGGCCTTCGGGGCCGTACTGGCTGCCGATCCTGCCGTGAATGGCCTTGTCGCGGCCGCCAGGGACAACGCGCCTGTGCTGCATCTGATGCTCGGCGTGGGCCTTGGCCAGGCTGCTCAGGGCGACCCACAGACCTTCGGCGCCGCATGGACTGCTGCCCGTGGCGCCGGGTTGGTGTCGGCTGAGTTGATCGAGCACATGCAGCAGGTGGCCACACGGTTCAACCTGCCGGCAGAGTTCATCGCGGGGCTCAAGGGATGACCATGAAGCGCGAAGCCATCCTCGACGCAATCGCTGACGCGCTGGCCGGGACGGTGCAGGTGGGCAGCAGGATCTACCGCAGCCGGGTGGAGGCGATCGCCAGGAATGAGGCGCCGGTGCTGATCGTAGAGCCCACCGACGACAACGCGCGTCAGGACCCGGTGAGCCAGTGCTGGATCGACTGGTCGCTGGGGGTGGATGTGATCGTGTACACCCGCGGGCAGGTGCCGGAGCAGCTCGCCGCCGCCATCCAGGTGGACGTGCACGAGAAGATCATGACCGACCGCACCCTGGGCGGGCTGGCGATGGACGTGTGGCCGTCGCGGGTGCAGTACCTGCGGGACCAGGCGGACCAGACGGCGGGCTGGGCGGTGATGAGCTACAGCGTCAGGTATCGCACGCGGGTGGCCGATCTGGAGTCATAGCCCTGCAGAGACGCACGGGATAGACTGAGAACGATTCCCATTCGTCTGCCGATCGTGAGCAAGAAGGCGCCCGCGCCACCCCCGAAGCTCCCGAAGGCCGGTGGCAGCTACGTGCTGAGCGCCGACGGCAAGGCCTGGCTCCCTGAGTCCACCACCAGCACCGACCCCACCGCCCTGATCGAGGCCCCGACCGATGGCACTTTGGCGCAACCGAATGATCTTGGCGAAGGCCGAGACGACCTACGGGCAGAGCGCAGCCCCGACCGGGACTGACGCGATCCGGGTTGGCACCGACCTGAACCTGGCGCCGCTCCAGATGGAGCTGGTGGACCGTGAGCTGCTGTACGGCTGGATCGGCAACATGCCGCGGGCCGTGGTGCAGCGGCTGGCGCAGATCAGCTTCAGCTTTGAGCTCGCCGGATCGGGGACTGCTGGCACACCGCCGAAGCCGGGTGTGTTCCTGCGGGCCGCCGGCTACAGCCAGACGATCGTCGCCACCACCAGCGTTACCTACGCCCCGATCGGCACCGGCTACGAGGGCATCACCATCAACTGCCGCCACGGCGGGAAGCAGCACCTCCTCACCGGTGTGCGGGGCAACGTCTCGTTCAACGGCTTCACGGTGAACGGCCTGCCGATGCTGCAGTTCGAGGGCCTCGGCATCTACAACACCCCGAGCGATCAATCCGATCCCACCCCCACCTACGACAACCAGGCGGATGCCGTGGTGGTCAACTCCGACAACACCCCCACGGTGAGCGTCGGCGGCTTCGCGGCGTGCATGGAGAGCTTCACCTTCGGCGCCGGCCGTTCGCCGATCTTCCGCCAGCTGGCGGGCTGCAGCAAGCAGATCCGCATCGACCAGGAGCGGACGCCCGAGGGCGAGATCGTGATTGAGTCACCCACCATCACCGCGAAGAACTTCTTCGCCGATGCCGTCGCCCAGACCGCGACGGAGATCGAATGGGTTCACGGCACCACCGCGGGGAACATCGTCACCTTCAACGCCCCGACCTGCAGCCTGGGGGATCCCACCTACGGCGACAGCGACGGCATCGAGATGCTCACCCTGCCGTTCCGGCCGATCCCCTCGCTGGATGACGGCTACGACGACCACACCATTGTTTTCACCTGATGGCATTCGTTCTCAGCAAATCGCCCACCTACACCTGGCCGGTGCGTATCAGCCTCGCCACCGACGGCGGGAAGAAAACGGTGGAGACTCTCGATGTGGAGTTCCGCCGGCTGCCGCAGTCGCGGATCACTGAACTGGTCCGCCAGGCGCGCGCCGCCGAGCGCAATCGCGGCGACGACGATGAGCAGGTGGATGATCGTGAAGCCGCCCGGGAGATCATCGCCGGCTGGGATGGTGTGACCGATGACGCCGGCAAGGCGATCCCATTCAGTGAGGCGGCCCTGGGCCAACTGCTGGAGATCCCCACCGTCGCCGGGCAGATCGTGCAGGCGTGGTTCGAGAGCCTGAAGGAGGGCAAGCGAAAAAACTGATCGACGCCGTGGAGCACTGGTTCCATGGCGATGGTCGACCTGATGCGGAACTGCTGGCGGATGCGAAGGCCTTCGGAGTGATCCTGGCCGAGCCCGAGCCGGTTCAGTTCGTCGTCTGGCCGGAGAATGTCGCAGCGGTGCAGCTTTTCATCGACTGCCAGACGCAGTGGCGCACCACCGGCGCCGGTGTGATCGGTCTGGACTACTCGGTGGTGTTGGCCGTCGCTACCCTGAGTGGAGCTTCTGACCCTCTCAGTCTCCTGAGAGACATCCAGGTGATGGAGACGCGAGCGGTGGGACTGATCAACGCCGAGGCGAAGGAGGCGACGAAGGCATGAACCTCGACGCCGTTCTGCGCATCGCCGCGAAGGTCACCGGCACCGGTGCGGTAGAGAACCTGAATAAGGCCCTCGGCGCGGCCGAGAAGACGGCGGACAGCGCCAAGGGTGCGTTTAAGTCGGTGATCACCTCCTCCTCGTGGCAGGCGGCGGCGGCGGCGGCGGCAGGCATCGGCACAGCGCTGACGCTCAGCACGCGGGCGGCGATCGACTTCGAGACCGCTATCGCCGACGTGCGGAAGGTGATGGCAGACCTGAGCGCCACCGGCGTGCAGGAGATCAGACAGGAGATCCTGCAGCTGTCGCGCGAGATGCCGATCACGGCGCAGGGGTTCGCCAAGATCTACGCGGCCGCGGCATCCTCTGGCATCGCCCGGGGTGAGATCCAGGGTTTCGCCCGGGACGTGGCCCAGATGTCGATCGCCTTCGACATGACGGCCGAGGACGCCGGCCGATCGATGGCGACGCTACGCGCCGCCCTGGGCCTCACCCAGCCGGAGGTGCGGTCGCTGGCGGATGCGCTGAACTTCCTCAGCAACAACATGGGCGCCACCGCCGCCCAGCTGGTGGACTTCACGCAGCGCACGGCGGCGATGGGCCGGCTGGCGGGCCTGGCGGGTGAGCAAACGGCCGCCTTCGGCGCGGCGATGATCGGCATGGGCGTCGAGACGGAGGTGGCGGCTACCAGCTTCAACAACATGATCCGGGCCCTCTCGCGCGGGGCGAGCATGACGGCCCGGCAGGAGTCGGCGCTGGAGCGGCTGGGGCTGGCGACCCGCACGGTGGCCAGCGGCCAGTCGGAGCTCACCGCCGCCGTGCAGCGTGGCAGTGACCGGCGGCTGGAGATCATCCAGGACGAAAGCGACCGGCAACAGGACGAGCTCCGCAAGCGGCACCGCCGGCAGATGCAGTTGCTGGAGGATCAATGGGAGGACGAGACCGACACCTACACCGACGCCCTGCGCGACCAGACGGATGCGCAGATCAAGGCGCTGCAGCGACAGGCCGAGGAGCGGATCCGGATCATCGAGCGGCAGGAAGGGCTGACGGAGGAGCAGGTTCGCCGGCAGACGGATGCAATCCGCGATGGGCTTGAGGAGCAGATCGATCTGATCCGTGATGCCACCGACCGGGAACTGAAGCTGCGCCAGCGGGCGGATCGTGACCGGCGCCAGCAGGTGCGGGACAGTGCCGAGGCCCAGCTCGAGGTGGAGACCCGCGCGATTCAGCGGGCGGCGAGTGAACGCGAGCGCGCCGAGAAGGAGGGCACGAAGCGAGCGATCGAGGCGGCGAAGGCTGCGGCGGAGGCCGGTGGCAGCGAGGCAGGGCGGCGGCTGGCGAAGCGGCTGCAGGAAGATGCCCTGGGCACCATCCGCGACGTGTTCGCCCGGATTCGCGGCCTGGCGGCCGATGAGCGGATCAGCGTGATCTCCGACCTGTTCGGCGACGAAGCCCGGGGCCTGGCGCCGCTGGTGAACAACATGGGCGAGCTCGAGAAGGCGCTGGGCCTGGTGGGTGATCAGACGAAGTACGCCGGCTCGATGGCGCGGGAGTACGAGCAGCGGGCGGCGACGACGGCGAACAAGATCCAGCTGTTGAAGAACAGCGTTGTGCCGCTGCAGGTGGCGATTGGGGAGGGGCTGACGCCGGTGATCGTGTCGCTCACCGCAGCACTGACGCCGATCGTGGCGAATCTCACCCGATGGATTGAGGCGAACCCGAAGCTGGCCACCGGCATTGCCCTGGTGGCTGGTGCCTTGGCGGCCCTGTTGGCGGCCACCCCGTTCATCGCCAGCATCGCCACCATCGCGGCGGGGATGGGCCCGTTCATCGCTGGCCTTGGTGCCGCCGTCGCTGCCGCCGCCGCCTTCGGTGCCACGGTTGCCGGCTGGGCTGGTGCCATCGTCCCGGCCATCGCCGCTCTGAAGGCACTGGCGGCCACGGTGGCGGCTGTTGTGGCTGCCATTGCCACCGCGCCGGTGTTGGTCACCATTGCCATCGCTGCCATCGTTGGCGCCGTCGTGGCGGCGGTGATCGTCTGGCGGAATGAGATCGGCGGCTTCTTCGTGTGGCTGGCCGAGTCTGCCGCCGCCGGCTGGAACGCACTCATCGCGCCCCTCAGGCCCGTGATCGACTCGTTCGTGGTGCTGTGGAACAGCGTGATGGCGCGGGTGGGGGCGATCTATGCAGCGCTGGCGCAGCTGTTTTACCAGACCTACATCGAGCCGGTGCAGAAGGCGATGCAGGCCTTCACCGAGCTCCTGGTCAGCTTCTGGAGTGCTGCCTTCAATGCCATGGCCGACATCATCATGGGCTGGGTGGACAGCGTCCAGAAGGCCTTCACCTTCCTGGCCAAGCTGTATCACTCGATCGTGATCAAACCCATCATGGAGGCGGCCGAAGGTGTGTGGAAGTTCCTGGTCAGCGGGTGGAATGCGCTGAATGGCACAGTGAGCGGCATCTTCCGCGCGATTGCGAAGGCCTACGACAACATCGTGGTGAAGCCGTTGACGACCGCCTGGACGCGGATCACCGACACGGCCAAGGCGGCACTCCGCGGGCTGCTGGGCTGGGCGGCAAAGGCGATCAACGGTGTGATCGACATGGTGAACAAGGTGATCGCCGGGATCAACGCAGTCCGTCGCGCGGCTGGATTGTCGCAGTATGCCACGATCAAACAGGTGACGGTGCCGAAGTTTGCCAAGGGTGGATTCGTCACCGGCGAAACCCTGGCGATGCTGGGCGACAACCGCTCCGGCCGGGAGTACGCCGTGCCTGAGGAGAAAGCGGTTGGATTCGCCAACAACATCATCGCCGGCCGGCGCGGGGCCGCGGCGATCCCCGCTGGCACCAGCAGCGGTGGATCAGGCGGTGGGTCGGTCAGCATCAACATCACCACGGGCCCGGTGCGTCAGGACGCCAGCGGCCAGCGGTGGATGACGATTGAGGACGGCGAGCGGATGGCGCGGGATGTGGCGGCCCAGGTGCTGCGCACTCAGCGCACGCCGGGCGGGCGGTACGCCTCGGGGGTGCGATAGATGGCACGCGGTCAGGCCCAGTACCTGCGGATCTTCGACGAGGCCGCCGGCACGTTGCAGCGGTGGCAGAACTACTACATCAATGCCACGGTGACCTTCGACGGCGCCAGCTGGGCGTTCATGGGCTTTGACGTGGACGGCTTCACCGCCGGCCAGACGGGCGACGAGGGCGGCGTGTCGGTGACGCTGCCAGCGACGGCGTTTGTGGTGAACACCGTGGAGGATGCGCTCCGCAACGCCCGGCTGTGCGAGCTGTCGATGTACGAGTTCGACACGCTCGACGGCAACGACGCCCCGCAGGATGGCCAGCAGCTGATCGCCAACTACGTGGGCGAGGTGGTGGGCGCCGGCGGGGCGTTCGAGTCGCTGACGCTGGAGCTCGGCAGCAGCCTTTCGCCGGTGGGTGCGCAGGTGCCGCCGCGGAAGTTCACCACCAAGCTGATCGGGGTGCCCTGCAAGTTATGACGATCCTCGGCACCGACCCGTTCGATCTTCTGGCCTACCAGCAGGGGCTGATCGCCACTCCGCTGGTGGAGGAAGGCGCCGGCGGCGCTGATGACCTGGACGTGCCGCAGCGCTCGATCACCATCGGCGAGGTGATCCCGATCGTCTTCGGCCGCCGGGTTGGCACGGTGGGCGGTGTGCTGATCAGCCCGGGGGCAACCGAGGCGCGCTTTGAGAACGACACGGCGAACGCCGTCACGGCGACCTATCACCTGGTGCTTTCAGAGGGCCACCTGCAACCGGTGCAGGTGCGTGACGTGTTCCAGCGCTCCTGTCGGGTGGGCACCTTCACCCAGAGCTTCAACCGCCGCGGCGGGTCGTGGATGAGGGGCAACTTCATCGTCGACAGGGGCGGCAGCTTCGTGAAGCCGGAGGCGCCCTACTACTGCGGCTCCGGCGGCACCTACGCCGGCATGACGACCGGCAGCTTTTCGATCACTGCACCGGATGGCGACACCCGCTGGGACCGGCAGGTGCACCTCTTCATTCGCGGGGGGATGTACGTCACCCGGCTGCTTGACGACACCCTGGGCCCCAGCAACAACGTGGCCGACCTGGCGTTGTGGCTGCTGCGCAACACCAGCCGCACACCCGAGGCGCTGATCGATGTGCCGGCGTTCGAGGCCGCGGCCAGCTTCACCGATCAGCTCGGCCTGTGGTTCAACGGCGAGGAGAAGATCTCCACCAACTTCGAGGACTGGCTGGCGGCAAACGCCCGCTACTTCCTGCTGATGAAGTCCAAGCGGGGCGGCAAGACAGGGCTCCGCCCGCTGCTGCCGACCACCAGCACCAACGCGCTGCAGGTGTCGCCGGTGCAGCCGGTGTTCGTGTTCAGCGAACGGCACATTATCCCGGGCAGCTTCGAGATCAGCTACGTGCCGCTGAATGAGCGCAAGCCGTTCTGCGCGCTGATGCTGTGGCGCCAGCAGCCGGAAGATGACATCGGCCTGATCCGCACCACTGAAGTGAGATACGGCGGCACCGCCGAGAATGGCCCGTTTGAGCAGCACGACCTGTCGGTGTTCGCCACATCGGAGAACCATGCCGTGAAGGTGGGCGCCTACATCGTTGCCCGCCGCCGGTACGTCACCCACACGCTGCGGATCAAGGTGCGGCCGGCCAGCTTCAACGCCACGCTCGCCCAGGGCGACATCGTGCAGGTGGTGATGCAGCGGGTGGCGAGCTCGGCGGCTGCTGGTGAGCACCGCTACCTCTACGAAGTCGACCGGATCGGGAAGAGCCGCAGTGGCGAGGTAGAGCTGAACCTGACCCACTTCCCAGTCGATGCCCTGGGCCGCAGCCTGGTGGCGCTGGATGTGGACGCAGCCACCGGCAGCGGCATCCTGCTGAGCACGGCGAAGAGCGGCATCAGCTGCGACGTGAACGCAGACGACGACACCACGCCGGCCATCGATGACGGAATCGACCCGTTCGATCCCAGCGACCTCGACCCGGGTGAGCTGCCTGATCTGGATGATCCGGCCACGTTGGTGGATGCTGATGGCAACCCGATCGTCGACGATACGTTCGACGTGGTGATCCCTGACACCGACTTCGGTACCGGCAGTGACGGGGATGGATTCGTTGGTGGTGATGGCTATGGTGATGGCTATGGCGGTGGCGTAGGCGAGGGAGGAGAAGCAGGGGAAGCAGGGGAAGGCGGTGAGCCAATCGACAGCCAGGGTGATCTCCAGCTGCAGTACCCACCTGGTGGGCCAAGTGTTGGCGATACTATTACGCCGCCGCAAATCTGCAAGAATCAGACTGTGCGATGGATCAGGGATGGGCAGCCAATCCCCAATGGGACCATCGACTCCTGGGTCGTTGAGCTGATGGACGTTGGCGCACGATTCCGCGCGATTGTCGAGTGTGCCGATGGCCAATACGAAACAGAGGACGTTTTGGTAAACCCATTCGAAAGCACCAGCGGGGTCGATCGCCCAATTAGTGCCACATGGAACGTCGTCAGCAATGGCTTCGGTTCTAATACCTGCGACGATGGCCGCGTAGTGACGCCTGCGTTTAACTCTAGTATGACCATCAGCCACAGCGGGTTTGGGGTCGGCTATCGGGTGGTCAGAGGCAGCTCCTTTAGTGCTGAAGTATGCAGCGACGTGGTGCGAGATAGCGTAACATTGCCAGGCATGAGAATCGACCTTGTGACACAATCCGGCGCTACTTTTGAGATCTACAACGGGCCGAGCAGCGGCATTATCTACACAACCGTAGGGTCGTCGTCGTTCGTTAGCGGGTACGCCGTTGCTTCAATCTCAGGCCTTACGGTGACAGGATGACAAGGCTAGAAATCTGCCAATCCTGTCCTAGCCTGCGAAGATCCACGGGTCAGTGCATGTTATGTCTTTGCTTGGTGCGGGTGAAGGTGATGTTCCCTTCTGCCAAGTGTCCAGCAGGTAAGTGGTAGCCATGGCTTTGTTCCCCGAGCTGATCCCCTCCACCCGCACGTACAGCCCCGGGGGGTTCCCCCATTCGGTACATGGGGCGCATGGTGGCAGCGAGGCCCGGGTGCGGCACTCCAATACCGTCCTTGGTGTGCGGCTGCGACTGTTTTTCCCCGCGATCACCAGCGCTGAACTGCTGACGGTGATCAGCCATTACTCCGATCAGCGCGGCCGTTTCCTGCCCTTCGCTATCCCCGAAGAGCTGCTGTCTGGCGTCGACACTCTTGCCGATTTCACCCCGGCGGGGCACCAGTGGCGGTACGCGGGAAGGCCGACGGTGGAGGACATCTCGGTGGATGGCGGCACTAACCTGCACAACCTGACCGTCGAGCTAGAGACAGTGCCGCCGGAGAACACCATTGTGCAAGGTGCGCGCCTGCGGGTGCTCTCCAGCTTGAGAGCAGGCAGTGCCAAGCTCGGGGAGTTCTTTGACGCATCGACATCACTCGCCGCTGGGTCTGCGGCTGTTCAGGTTGACTTGCTGGCGACAGTGATCTTTGAATCTGGCAGCCCATTCCCTGTCGTTGCATTTGATGTGGTTGCCACGCTTAATAGTGGTGTCGCAGTGCCGCCTGATGGGCCGTTACTGGTGTTTGCGTCCTTGGCGGCCGGCGGCGCAAGTGGCGGGCCTGCGTTTGACCCACTTGATCTATCTCCAGTCGCGTGGTGGGATCCGAGCGCTACGGGCACAGTCACAGTTGACGCCGGCAATGTTGAGGAGATCACAGACAATTCAGGGAACGGGTGGGATCTGTCCCAGGTCAGTCCCGGCAATCGCCCGGCCTATACCAGCAGTGGAATCAATGGACTGCACGCGATTGATTGGGGCGCAGGAAGCAACGCCAAGTACCTGCAGACCGGGGCAGGATCATTCACGATTGCAGAGTTTTATGCTGTGATCGACTACTCTGCGACCGCGTTTGGGAATTTCCCGGGGCTGCTCAACCCGGCAGACAACGCACCAGACGGATGGTTCACGGGACAGAATGGCGGCCCGGGTCTTTTTTGGGGACAGCCGGTTTTCATCAACACTGACAACAGCACAGACTACCAAGCCGACCTGTTCCCAGAAATTGAGTCACCTTGTGTGCTGCGATGGACAAAATCTAGCGGGACGTTTAGCACGTCAGCTGGTGTTGTTTTGGGCATGGACCGGTTGAACTTTGCGCTGAATCGTGGCTGGCAAGGCTTCGTAGGTGAGGTGCTGGTGTTTGACGCGCCACTCGCTAGCGGCGATCGCGCTGATCTGGTGGACTACCTGATGGACAAGTGGGGCATCTGATCTAGGCACCAGCCATGCGCCTCCGTAGACTGAGCTGAGAACGGTTCCCATTCTCGGCAGCGCCATGGCGTCCTTCATCTACAACAGCTTCTGGGAGGACCTTGGGAAGGGGGACATCGACCTGGCCGCCGACCCCTTCCGGGTGATCCTGGTCACCAGCTCCTACACCGCCGACAAGGACGCCCACACCCGCCGGGACGACGTCACCAACGAGGTGACCGGCACCGGCTACACGGCCGGCGGCACGGCCTGCACGGTCACGGTGGCGGTGAACACCAGCCTCGATCGCACCACCTACACCTTCTCCGCCGTCAACTGGCCCACCAGCACCATCACCGCCCGGGGCGCTGTGGTGGTGAAGTGGCGAGGCGGTGCGAGCTCGGCTGACGAGCTGTGCTTCTACAACGATTTCGGCACCAACGTCAGCACCTCGGCCACCACCTTCACCGTCGCCCAGTCGGTGATCACGATCCAGAACTGACCCATGGCGGCTTTCCCCGCCCTGGAGCCCTACGGCCGGAGCTTCGACTTCGGCGACTTCGCCATGTCGGAGGCGAATGCCTTCGCCGGGGGCTCGATGCGCTTCACCCACTCCGACGAGGCCCTGGGCCACGGGCTGACGCTGGAGTACCTGGAGATCAGCGAGGCGGACATGACGGCGATCCGCGACCACTACCGCGAGCAGCAGGGCGGTTACCTGTCGTTCACACTGCCGGCGATCATCTGGCAGGGCCACCCGGACGTGGAGACGCTGGTGCCAGCCGCCGGCCGGTGGAAGTACGCCGGGCCGCTGGAGGAGACCCACCTCCCCGGCAAGCTCTACAACGTGAGCGTGGCGCTCCAGTACGTGGGCGCCAGCTTCACATCCTGAAACCTGTTTCGAATCGGTAGACTGATGGCATCACCCGCCAGCACCATGCCGCCCATCGAGCCTACGCACGGCGACATCCTGGTGCAGATCGGTGAGCTCAAGGGGCAGGTCTCCACGCTCATCACGCTGGTGGGGCAGAAGCGTGAAGACCTGAACGCTGCGTTCGCCAGGCTGGGCGCACTGGAGAAGGACAGCGCCAGCCATCTCGAGGTGGCGCAGGTGTCAGGTCGCGTTGGGATGCTGGAGAAAGAGCAAGCGAAGTGGGCGGGGATCTGCCTGGTGGTGGCCTTGCTGATGCCGGCGCTGGGCTGGGGCCTGCAGAGAATGATCGGCGCGGTGGAGGACTATCCGACTAAGCAGCCGCATCAACTCCAGCAGCCGTCACCGCAAGGGCCGCGGCCATGAAGGCGCTCATCGGCCCGCTGCGCACCGTGCTGGGGGCCGCCTCCACCGTCACCATCCTGTTCGGGGTCGGCTACCTGATCGACTGCCGGCTCGGTGGCGGGGACGTGGACAAGTGCTGGCTCACCGGCGGCACGTTGGCCGGCATCGGCACCGCCGGCCAGGCCGGCTACCGGGCCGGCTTCTGGACGCCAAACCCGTCGATCCGGCAGCAAGAGCGCAATCGCGCCGCCAAGACCGACACCCCGCAGCCATGACCACCGCCCGCGTTCGAGACGCCGCCCAGTTCGTTGCCCGCCGCGGCGCCAGCACCGGCAAGCCCGACCTCCGGCCGCATGAGCTAGCGGCGCTCACCTGGCTGGATGAGCACCTCACCGACCCGCAGCGGAAGCAGTTCACCGCCCTGTGGCGGGCCGAGGGCAGCCCGGCCGCACCGCTCACCGACCCGGTGGCCTTGGCGCTGCCGCTGATCAAGTCCTTCGAGGGGTGCAAGCTGCAGGCCTACCCCGACCCCGGCACCGGCGGCGAGCCGTGGACGATCGGGTGGGGCACCACCACCTACGCCAACGGCCAGCCGGTGGGACGCTGGGATGCCATCAGCCAGCAGAAGGCCGACGAGCTGCTGGACATCCGCGTGCGGAACGACCTGCTGCATCTGCAGAAGGTGATCCCCTCCTGGGGCAGCCTGACCGCGCATCAGCAGGCGGCGCTGCTGTCGTTCAGCTACAACGTCGGCCGCAACTGGTACGGCGGCCAGGGCTTCGCCACCATCACCGCCCGCGTCCGCGACGGCGACCACGCCGGGGTGCCGGCGGCGCTGCTGCTCTACCGCAACCCAGGCACGAACGTTGAAGAGGGCCTCCGCCGCCGGCGAGAAGCCGAAGGCCGCCTCTGGTCGGGCCCCGATCGCCCCAGCCAGGCGACGCCGAAGGCGAAGCTCCCTCCGCACCTCACCCTCCACCGGACGAAGCGCCCCGACAACCGCGGCCTCGAGCTGCTCAGCCTGAAGATGATCGTGGACAGCGTGCCCATGGGCGAACTGCTGGTGGTGTCCGGCGCTGCCGGTGCGCAGACCTTCCGGATCGGTGCCCGCAGCCGCGCCAAGTCGCTGGAGCCGCTCCCGGAGGGCCGCTACAGCCTCGGCCCGGTCGAGTGGGCCGGCCAGGCCGGCGACTATGCCGCCAGCTGGGGCCCGGGCCTCGGTGCGGTGTGGGTGTCGCTCACCTATTCCGCGCCGGGCCACACCGCCCGAAGCGCCCTGGGCTTCCACCTGGACGAGAACGCCAAGACCGCGCCCGGCTCGGCCGGCTGCGTGGTGTTCCGCTCCACCGCCGACCTGCGCACCTTCGTGGGCTGGATGAGCCAGCACCGGCCGAAGGACCTGTATGTGAACTGGGGCCTCGGCACCTGCCCGGCGGCGAAGGCGCGATGAGCGGGCATTTTGACGAGCCCCAAGGCGAAGCCAGGAAGTCCGCTGAGTCGGCACTCAAGCCCCGCCTCGAGCTGGTGCCATGGGCGGCGGTGACCGACATTGCCGAGGTGCTGACGTTCGGCGCGGCCAAGTACGAGGCGAACAACTGGTGCAGGGGCGCCCGCTGGGGCCGGTACTTCGCGGCACTGCTGCGGCACCTGTTCGCGTGGTGGCGCGGCGAGGAGCTGGATCCCGAAACGGGCCTAAGCCACCTGGGGCACGCCGGCTGCTGCCTGATGTTCCTGATGGAGTACCGGCGGAACGGGTGGGGCACCGATGACCGGTTTAAGGGGCCCGACGGAGAGCCGTTTCAGAAGCACGATGGAGCACAGCGATGAGCGGCGGCTGGCTGAAGCTGGAGGTGACGCCCGAGACGGAGTTCGAGATCCGCTCGGCGGAGGTGAAGGTGGCCGAGGCGATGAAGCGCGACCCGAAGGCCGTCGCCGAGCTGGCCACGGCGCTGGTGCGGCAGAACATCATGCTGAGCCGCATCAACAACGCCGCCATGCGCCGTGTGGCCGAGCTCGAAACCCGCGAGGCGCTGGGGCCTGGCAGCACCGACCGGTGGATGGGGATGGCCAGGAAGCTGCGGCCCAGGCCATGGTGGCACCCAAGAAGGTGGCTGAGCCCTTGGTGCGACTGACCTGCGCTTAGCCGCCGCTTACGAACTTAAACTCCGGCATAGCGCACAATGGTGGCGACCCTCAGGCTACCCCGGTGATCCTTGGCTACTGCCGCGTTTCCACCGATGGCAACGACCAGGACAACGCCTTCCAGGCGCAGGCCGACCGCCTCACCGCCGCCGGCTGCGACCGGGTGATCACCGAGCGTGAGAGCGGAAGGAAGGCCGATCGAGAAGGCCTGGCCGAGGTGATGGCGCTGGTGAACAGCGGCAAGGTGAAGGAGCTGGTCTTCACCCGCGTCGACCGCCTCGGGCGCGACGCCGCGCAGACCGACACCCTCCTCGCCCTGTGCGACCTGCAGCAGGTGAAGGTGAGGGCGCTGGACGGCGGCACCATCGAGACGGCCTCACCCCAGGGGTTCCTGCTCGCCCGGGTGATGACGACCATGGCGGAGGTGGAATCACGGATGCTGAGCCAGCGGATCCGGCGGAACTTCGACGTGTACCGGGCCCAGGGGCGCCACCTACGCCGGCGGATCCCGTTCGGCTTCGACCGGGGGGATGGCGTGAAGCTGCAGCCCCACCCCACCAACTGGCCCCACGCGCTGCGGGTGCTGGAGGAGCTGCGCCGGCAGGGCAGCTTCACCCGCGTCGCCTACAGCCTCCCCACCTGGTGCCCGTGGACGCCGGCGCCCACCTCGCTGCAGTCATGGTTCTGCAACCCGGTGCTCCGCGGGCACATCGGCCACGGCCACTCCGGAGGGAAGGGGTGGAAGCAGCAATGGCGGGAGATCCACTACGACCAGCACCCGGCGCTGATCAGCGAGGCGGCGTGGCAGGACCTGGCCGACCACCTCAAGCGCACCCGGAACCGCTTCGCCGGCCGCCCGACGGTGGAGGCGCAGCATGGGCTGACCGGCCTGATGCGCTGCGCTTCCTGCGGCCACCGGCTGCGGCGCAACTCCTCGAACGGCACGGTGTGGTGGCGGTGCCGACATCGCACCTGCAGCGCCCGGGGCGGCGCGAAGGAGGTGGACATCCTGCCGGTGGTGATCGCGGCGTGCGTGGCGGCCGCGGAGCGGCTGGCGGCGGCCGCGGCGATGCCGGCGGATGAGGATCCGATGGTCGCAGCAAAGCGCCGGGACCTCGAGCAGCTGCAGGAGCTGGCCCAGAGGAACCCGGCGCTGGCGGATGCGGTGAAGTCGCTGGAGGTGGAGATCAGGGGGATGCAGCGGCGGGAGCGGCTGTCCCCGGATGTGGAGCCCTACCGGCAGATGATGCAGGATCCTGCGTTCTTCGCTGGTGCGACGGCGGAGGAGCAGCGGGTGATCTTCGGCGCGGTGCTGGCGGAGGTGCGGGTGGGCCCTGGGGGGCTGGAGGTGACGCCTGTGCCGCGTAGCTTCTGAGCCGGCTGAGCAGGGCCTCGCGGAGCGTCAGCATGGCGGCGGCTCCGTCAAGCATCCCACCGCCCAGGCGCGCATCCGTTTCCAGCGATCCTCCGCGGATTCCCTGGACCAGGCGCCTTCGTCGTTCTCGTAGACGATCTCCCGGGCCAGGGCGGGGGCGATGCCGAACAGGTCGGCTACCGCGTCGGAGTCCTCGGGGTCGATGGCCTCCAGGTCCAGCCCTCGGCGCAGGCCTAGGGCGCCCAGGGCGCAGACTTCGCCGTCCTCCTGGAGTTCATTGGCGATCAACCCCTTCTCGGGCATGGCGTCGAGAGCGGCGACCAGATCGCGCAGAAAGGCCTGGCCACGGCGCCCTTTGATGGCGGAGGCGACGGCACCTCGCCAGCGGATCAGGCCCCAGTGGTCGTCGTAGTCGTCGTTGTAGTTGCTTCGGCTCATGGCTCCTCCGACTGCTGATCCGTATGGCCGTCAGCCGGCGGTTCACCGGACAGCAGCTCGACGAACACCACCGGCCAGAAGATGGCCAGGCACAACACCCACCACCACGACAGCGGCCCGCCATCCTCACCAAGCCTCTCCCGATCCGCGATCAGGTACACCAGCAACCCGCAGGCCGCGGCGAAGTACGCCAGCAGGAACATCGTGATGCACATCACCAGCCCCTCCCCATGGTGAACAGCCTGATCAGGATCACGATCAGCAGCACGTTCGTCAGCGCCTGCGCCGTGAGCGCCGCCATCCCCTGACGGCGCAGCCCGCGAAGCGGATCCACCCGCCTGTACTCGAAAGCCGACGTGGGCAGCGGCGGGAGCTGCGGGCGTTGTGTCGTGCGGGCCATCAGTAGAGGTCCTCCACGTCGTCGTAGCTGTTGCCGCCACCAGTGGGGGGATCCAGAGGGATCGACGTCCGCTCGCGCTCCGCCGCCTGGTCGGCGTGGTAGGCCGCCTCGGCAGCATCGATCCACCTCGCTTCGGTGCCCTCCAGCAGCTCGATCGGCCCGTACAGCCCCACCGTGGTGCCCCGGGGGATCCGGTCGACCTCGGCCTGGCTCTTGATCACATCGCCCTTCGGGTTGCCGTCCTGGTCGTACTTCTGCGCGTGGGTGGTGCTGAGCATCAGCACATCACCGACGATCATCTTCCCGCCGCGGTGGGTCTTCTTCGCCTCGATCCATTCGCCGAAGCCCTTGCCCTTCAGGATCACCCGCACCCGATCACCCGGGGCAGGCGTCACGAAGTCTTCGCCGTCCTTCACCTGCATGTCGATGCCGGGCATGGCGATGCCGTGAACGACGAGCTCCTGGCGGAACTTCGGGTTGCCCGCTCGGTCGGTGCCGTTGGGGATCATCACCAGCTGGCCGGTGCTCAGATCTTTGCGCAGTCGGTTGCGTTGTTCGGTCCGGATGATCGCCAGCGGCGCCACCTCCCCGATGCGCTGGTGGCGCAGCACGGGGAAGGTGGGGCGGCGAGTTTCGGTGAGTTCGATGGCCATGGTGTCAGTTCAGAGGAGAGAGGGGTTCGAGACCCAGGGCGACCCTGAGCAGGTGGTGGACGCCGCCGCTGGTGGTGAGCTCATGCTTGGCGCAAAAGGCGCGGAGCTCGGCGGCGCAGTCGCCATGGATGGACGCGGCGACGGTGGTGGTGCCCGCCGGTCGGCGGCGGTACGGGTCCGGGTGAGGCTTACTCGCCATGGACCCACTCGGCAGACGGATCCCCGGCGGGCCGGTGGAAGGTGAGCCGCACCAGTTCGGTCACGTCATCCCAGCCGGGGCCGACGAGGATCTCGTGCGCCACCCGGTAGGCGTGCTCATGCGACACGGCCTGGAAGGCCTGCTCGGGCCACGCCGTCCAGCACGGTGATGTCCGGCTGCGCAGGAACAGGCCCTGCCGCCGGTGGCGGATCAACCACCGGTGCCGGGATAGCAAGGGACTGCAGGCCGAGCAGGTGGTGCTCGGCGAGGGCGAGCTTGCGGCTGCGGTGCAGGATGCGGGTGAAGCGGCCGTCGGGCACGTCGTGGTAGACCTGCTCGTGGAGCTGCTCCCGAAGGCCAGAAACGGCGACGGCAAGATGCTCGAGGGCGAGGGCGAGATGTTCATTCGGGGTCATTGAGCCTGGTGGTGATGCGGTCGGTGATGAACTGAAGGCGTTCCATCGTGGTGATGGACTTAGGCAGGGGCTCTCGACCTTGACGGCCGAAGTGCTCCCAGTAGGCGATGGCGATGTCCTTCATCGCGGTCTTGTCGGCTGCAGCCATGCGATCCACCAGCTGCATCATTCCCTCCACCTGCTCGGCGGTGGGGGTGGCGGCGGCTTCGGCCTCTATGGCCTCTTGGATGCTGGCGTAGTCCTCGCCGGCGGGATCCGGATCAGCGGCCGCGGCGGGCGCCGGGGGATCCTGCTGGATCGCCACCGGCGGGGCCGGCGCAAAATCCGACTCCAGAGACGGAGAGACACCCAGCACCAACAACGTGGCGAACTGACAAGTGGTCAGAAGATCGGTATCAAACTGAAGAAGGCCCGAGGTGATCGACCCACCCTCCTCATGCACCAGCACGGCCTCGATGAAGTCGTTGCCGTCGATGCGCTGCACCTGATGGAACACCGCCAGCCCGAAGTCGGACGGGTGGCTCTTCCCCTGTTCCCCCTGGTACTCCGCGAGCGCCTTGTACAGCGCCTTGCTCTGCGCCTCGTAGCGCAACAGATCAGCCGACACCAACCGGGTGTCAGCAGCAGGTTCGGTCATGGCACACGGCGGGGGTGAGACAACCGCCCCGCCTCAGAACCTTAGCCCATGCTCAGTCGTATGGGCCAGCATCAGCCGCTACCGCTTCGCACTCTGAGATCCAACGCGGCGACGCCCTCTGCTCAGCGTTCCCGCCCACTCCCGCAGCCACCCCATCGGCAGCGGATCCTCATCACCCTGCAGCAGATCTGCCACTTCCTCCGGCGTCCAGTCGCCGCCGAACAGCACCGCCTCCAGCCCCTCGACGTGTTCCTCGGGCACCAGATCGCGCAGCTGCACCGACGCGGTGGCCAGGCTCAGCCCCGCGATCCGCGCCGTGTTCCGGAACGATTCGCGCACCACCGCCGACAACTCGGCCGCCTCCTCCTGCGTGGGCAGCGGCGCCGGCTCGGGGGGCACCGGCCACGCGATCTGGCCGGTGTAGCAGCGGAAGAAGTCCACCCCGTCCCAGGGACGGCCGCTCTCGTGCAGCACCGGCTGGGCGTTCTTCAGGCGATCCAGCAGCGCCCGGGTGGTCACCTTGCCGTACTCGCGCGCGGCCAGGTACCGGTTCTGCAGGCCGAAGCAGAAGAACACCTGCGCGCCAGGGTTCTTCGCCGCGCCGGTCTCCAGCATCGACCACTGGCTCGAATAGACGTGCGGGATGTTGGCCTCCTGCCCCCAGCGCATGGAGGTGTCCTGGGCCCAGCCGTTCGCCACACGCCACCGACGCAGGCCGCGGCCGAAGGCCAGCGCGGACTCGCGCAGCTGGTCTTTGATCTCGTCGAAGGTGGCGTCGGTCACAGAGTGTCTCAGCAGATACGGCTACGGACAGCGGGGGGGGTAGTGCCCTATCCCTGATTGGACGCTAAGCCCTAAGGCTTTGCCCGTCTGCGCGCACAAACACCCATGCCAGTACGGCAAACCGGCCAGATCGACGGCCCACGTCATGCCGCATCGGTAGCGCATCCGGCTACGGAGTGGTATTGTTTTGTGGTCAGCAGGCCGAGCGCGCCGCTGGCCGTCCCACAGCATTTCTGAAAATGAAAACCGTTCTCACCTTCGCTACCGCCGACTGGGCGCCGCACCTCGAGCGCGCCACGCGCCGCTTCGCCGCGGTCTGCGCCGTCGTCTTCGTCGCCGGCTGGGCCCTGGGCACCCTCGTCCATCGCCTCAACGCCCAGCTCACCGCCCTGCTGGTGCGCAAGCGCCGGCCGCTGCTCCTGCCCCCGGCGCGGGATCCCGCACCCGAGCCGCTGCTGGTGCCGTGCTTCGCCATCGCGCCGGTGGTCGCCCATTCCGGCTTCGGCCGCGCCGCCGACCCCATGACCCGGGCCGTGCGCCTGGCCCGCAAGGGCCTGAGCCAGCGGAAGGCGGCCGCCATCTGCGGCGTGAAGCGCTCCAGCCTGCAGCGGGCGCTGAAGGCGGTGTGACCGCCGGAGGGCCGCGTCTCCGTCATCAACGCGGGCAACCAACAGCGCGATGCCCATGGAACTCATTCCAGAGGAAGAACTCAGTACGGCCACCAAAGCCGTCTTGCAGATGTTCAGGCTCAACCGTGGCCCTGAACTGACCGACGAAGACCGCCGATGCCTCGGGGCAGCACTGCGCCAGTTCGCATGGGAGAGCCGATGTGAACTCAAGTACTTGGGCCCAGGCGGCGGGTGGATGTACGAGCGGATGCACGACATGGCCGACCTGATCGGCGGGGAGGAATCAGAAGAAGAAACTCGGATCCGCCGCCAAATGATTCCAGATTGGAAGATCGTTGAAGACAGATCCGAACGTTCCGAGGAAGCCCCATGACCGACCAGCACCGCGCCACGCCTGAGAGTTGGGCGTTGATGGGAGAGCCGTTAGCCGAGAACCCGACACGGCCTGTCCCTGATTGCATTCTTGAACTCCGCGCCCGCGTGGAGGCGCTGGAGAAGGCGCAGCGCAAAGCCGCCATGGATGAACTCCACGCCGCCAGTGCTAATTGCCGACCAGCCACCGCCGACTCCCTGGTGGAGCGGGTGGCCGATGTGCTGACCATCACGCCTCGAAAAAGTGACAAGCAAGCCCGTGCCGCGATCCGCGAGGTGGCGCAATGGCTCATTGAGCATTACACGCCTGACACAACCGATCGACCGGCCGGGCAAATGCTCCTTGACGAAGCCAACTGGTGACCATCCGCACCCCCTCCCGCCTCCGCGTCGCCGGCCTGCCGCCAGCGCCGCGCCCCTGGCGGGTGATCACCGCCGCCGGCCCGCGCACCACCACCCACGACGTGATGGCCGCCACCATGGCCGCGGCGATCCTCTCTGCCCTCGAGCTGGCACCACCACGCTCCCGGCTGGTGCGGTGCCTCAGGCAGGGGGAGTGGTGATGGTTGCCCCCCTGCAGGCCAAGGGAACCCCCGAGATCGGATGACTGAAAGAGGCTGCCACCCATGACGCCAATTCGTCCGACCTATGGCCCGCATCCTGATGAGCAACTGGTCGTTGACTCAATCGAAGCCGCAACAGCCCCGGGAATGTTGTGGGGACGGCGTACGCGGATAGGTTCATTAACCCACAAACCGCAGCGAGTTTATTTGTTTCAGTATGTGCATGACCAGAAGATTATCATCGCGGGGATAACTTGCTCGCTAAAGGACCGATCCCGCGAACGCGGCTACGGGGATCTGCTGTGGTCGCGTCGGCTTGAATCTCGCGCAGCGTGCGTCAAAGCGGAGCGTCTCTTCCTTGAGCTGACAGCGGCCCATGCGGTCGGACCAGAGCTCAGAGGCATGACCACCTGGACTGAAGCACGGTCGATGTCTGCGAAAGACGGCATCGCCGCTTGGGAGCGGGCCATACGCATGTCACGCCAGAACAGCTGCACTACTTATCAATGAGATCCGTTGCCCTGCAGCGAGTCTCAGCGATAGCACTGTTAATTGCAACAGGATGTAACGGCACCCGCTGGTGTGACAGCGGAAAACGCGTTTTCCGCAGGTACGCCTGTACTGAATTGCCGAGACCCTAGCTACTGCAATGCATCCCGGCGCTAGTACGCATCAACTACTCAAGCTGATTTTGTGTGCTACTGATACACGGTTCCGGCGGCGCTGTGCCAATCCAGGCCCCTGTTGTGACGATCGGCTGTGCCAGTTCCTGCTTATGTGTGCCACTACGTCACCGGCACAGTCCCGCCAGACCCGTTGCGCCGCAGTCGATTCCGCCGAAAGCAGTACGGACGAATCACTGAGCGCCTCGCTCCTATTTGTGACGATCCGGCGCACACTGAACGCAGGGGGAGCAACCCCGCGGAACTCGACATAGCCGGGCAACCGGCGCGGGCGGTCGGCCCGATCCCGGTGGTGGTCCATTCCCTGGCACCCCACTGAGTCCGCCAGGACTCACCACACACCGGAGATCGACATGACCGACCAGACCCGCTCCCTCCGCCAGGAGGACGCCACCGAGGCCCTGATCGCAGAGGCCGAGGCGGCACTCGTGGCGTATGGGGCCTCCATCGATCGGGGGCTGGCGCTGGCTGCAGAGATGCAGCTGGTGGCCGACTCGATCGACGCCGGCTTGGGTGATGCCCACGCCGAGCTGATGGAGTGGCTCCCCTGAGGGCGCCCGCCGGGGGCGTCACCCCAGCACCTGACTCTCACGGACACACCCCATGGACAGCACGATCACCGCCACCTGGCAGAACGACATGGAGGAGGCGCACGAAAACGCCATCGACGCGTTTGAAGCCATCGAGGCGCTGCAGCGCACCGACACATGGCACGCCCTGCCCCGGTCGGTGCAGCGCACGCTCTGCGCCTCCCACGCCGCCCTGGGCGCCATCGCTGACGGCCTGGCCGAGGTGTTCTGATGGCCACCAGCGCCGCCCGCACCCGCCGCTACCGGGCCCGTCTGGCCGGCCTGCCCGACCCAGACGCCCCGCAACCGTGCCCGATCTGCGGCCGCCTCGTGCGCAGCAGCCGCACTGCACCGCTCTGCAGCCAGTGCTGGAAGCGCTCACCACCCGGGCGCGTGGCCAACCGGCTCAGAATGCAGGCACGACGCGCCGCCCTGGGTGTTGCAACGGATTCTCAGGAGCGACCCGCTGCCTGATCCTCCAGGTCCGACGCCATGAACGCCGCCGACCGCAGCAGCTGCGACAGCGGCACCGGCTTCGCATCACGCCGCGCGCATGAGCGCAGCGCCCGCCGGATCCCCGCCGCCGCCGACCCGCTGCCCAGCTCGCGGGCGATCTCCATCAGCTCCGGATCCAACCGGATCGAGTAGCTGAACCCACTCGGGATCTTCCGGCCTTTCATCCGTCCCTCCTGGTTGAAATCAGCTCATCAAGGAGCGAAAGATCCCTGGCCAATGCGTGACGAGCTGCCACGACAAGCCGCCATGCCTCTGGAGTGATAGGGCTGTCCATTGCATGAAACAGATCAAGCGGGATCTCTGTCGTGGTAAATCGGTGATCACAATCAGCGCAGCGGCGCCGGCGGCGCAGGCCCTCGTACGCCACGACGGAGCCAGCCTGGCGAACCCTGGTGCTTAGAACGCTGGTGCTGCCACCACACTCTGGGCAGCGGTAGCTCGACAATCCGGTCCGTTTCATCGCACGAACGCCGAGCATTCGCAAGCGGCCTGGATCACCCCCACATCTTCCGGCTCAGGGAAGTCCAGGTGGCACCGGCCGACCCAATGCCCGCACCTCTCACAGCTGCGCGTCCACCGGGGCAGATCAGGCCGCACCGTCTTGTGGTTGGCGCCGCGGCGGATGTTGCCGATGCAGGCGCCTGAAACGCCGAACTCCTCCCCGACGTGCCGCTCGGGGATGCCCCAGCTAGTCAGCGCCCGGGTGACCATCGTCTCCAGCATCTGGGGCTCGAATGTGCGGGAGGCCATCAGCTCCACGCCCCCTCGAGGCACTTCCTGCTCCGCCCCGGCCTGACCTTCGGCTTCTCCTGCACCTGGTCCAGCAGCGGAAACACCGTGCCGCTCACCGCGATCGGCTCCTCGACATCGGCCGCGGCGATCGTCTCGAGCAGCTGCTGGCGCTCCTCGCTGGTGAGCATTGCCACCGGCTCGACGATCTGCGCCGCCGGGCCCTTCCCCCAGTCGTCCCGCTCGCATCCCCGCCACCAGCTGCAGGGCTTCAACGCCTCCGGGCAGCACGCCTCCTGCACCGTGAGATCACCATCCACCCACGACAGCAGCAGCCGCCACACGCCGAAGCTGGCCCACACGCTGCCGGTGCGCAGCTGGGGCGGGTCGGTGTCCAGCACCAGGCGGTGGGGGCGGCTGATCACGTCCCGCAGGATCCGCGCCAGCGTCTCAGCGGTGCACCGCACCGGTAGGTCGCCCGTCTCGGCAGAGAGAGGGGTGGTGGTCATGCCCCAACGCCTCCAGCCGCATAAGCCCCTGTGGCGCTCAGAACCGCAGGCCGCAGCGCTTCGCGTAACGCTGCAGCTCCGCCCGCTGCTCCGCCGTCGCCGTCCCATAGATCGCCGGGTTGTTCGCCGCCACAATGGCGATCGACACATTCGAGCAGCCGTTCTGCCCCGTCCGGAACAGCCCGTCCGCTGCGTTCAGGTTGTCGTTCACCGTCGTGTTCGGTCGCGCCTGGGCCACTCCGCTGGTCAGCACCAGCACCAGGGCGGCAAGGGTTCGGAGCATCGGGCGCAGGGGTCGGGTCTTCCATTCTGCGATGAGCGGTCATGAGACTGAGCGTTTCTTGAAATAGGGCGCAAACACTGCTTCTTCTGGTGGTGGATTGGAAGGCACCCAGTCATGGCCGTTCCATTCACGCCACCCGGTGGAAGACTTCACCCACCGACGCCCAGCGTGCGTGGCCAGCGTGAGCCTCGGATGATTCACGCTTCCACCTCCAGCATGTGCCGCACCACCTGATCGAGCACGTCCTGGGGCACCTTCGGCGGCTTCGGCACCCACCGTCCTTGGTCCCATCCCAGCGGCGTCCAGCGGGCAGTCTGGTTCAGCAGCGTTCTCGCCCAGGTGCGCCGGCGGAAGTTCACAACCATCGGGTCGGTGCACCAATGCAGCTGCCGGGTGATTCTCCAGTCGCCGGCGCTGTAGATCACGATCTCGCCCATCACCGGCAGAGGGCAGCGTGAACATCGGCCGCGGCCTGCGTCACGATCGGCGCCGGCCGCAACGCATCCAGACCCTCCACGCGCAGCTGGTGGCCAAGGTGCACACCAGCCGCCAACACAGCCGGCGGCAGCAGGAACAACAGAAGGCGTTTCACGATCAGACTTCGGATGGAACACCACGGATCGTAGCCCATCCGTCTCCGTACGCGATACGCTGGGGTGTCCATACGTCTTCGCATGATCCCCATCCACATCCGCCTCACCCGTGAGCAGGTCGCCTGGCTCGACGCCCAGATGGGCGGCCCCGATGGTGTCTCCCGCGCCGAGGCCGTCCGCCACCTCGTTCAGTCCGCCATCGACTCCCGCCCCAACCGGCGGCACGAGACCAGCACCAACCCCCCGGCCCAGTGAGCACCTTCCTCACCCGCTGGGGCCGCCTCACAGGGCCCGAGTGGATCCGCCGCCGCTTTGATGAGGCCTCCCGCGAATGGCTCACCCCCGAGGTGCTCCATCACGCCTTCCTTCGCCTGCCCTACCACGACAGCAACGGCCAGGAGATCGTCGACCTCGACTTCATCCGTCTGCTCAGCGACGACCCCGCCGCCGCCCACCAGCAGCTGGAGCACGAGTGCACCGCCTACCTGAACCACCTCGCCTTCTGTGATCGCCGCCGCGCTGAACAGCAGGCACGCCAGCACCAGCAGACCACCGCAACGCAGCACTCCCTCCTCTGATGCCTGCACCATCCCTGCCCCTCGACGAGGCGCAGGTCACACGCTTCATGGCGCTGCTCGGCAAAACCCCGGACACCGCCCGCTTCCGTGCCTTCCCGCACGCCGAAAACCCCCGCCGGGTCACCATCGGCCCGCGCAAAGGCGTGTACGACCTCAAGGCCTTCGGCTTCTGGCAGGCCCAGGGCCGCGGCATCTACATGGTCATCAACGACGGCGGCGACACCAAGGCCTCGATCACCGCCTGCCGGGCCTTCTTCTGCGAATGGGACGATCGGCCCATCACCGACCAGCTCACCGCCTGGAAGGCCCTCGGCTACGGCGAGCCGACCTTCATCGTCCTCACCGGCGGCAAGTCCGCTCACCTCTACTGGGTGCTCGCCGATCCCATCGCTCCCGACCAGTGGGAGCCGGTGCAGTCGGCACTCGTTGATCACGCCGGCGCCGACCCGAAGTGCAAAGACCTCCCCCGCGTCATGCGCCTCCCCGGCGGCCACTACATCGGCCCCGATGGCACAGCACAGGGTGAGACCGTCATCACCGCGGCCGCCGGCCGCCGCTACACCCTCGAGGAGGTGCTCAGCTGGCTGCCCGCCACCCCCAGCCCACCACCGCAGCGCCAGGGGATCGACATCAGCGACCCCCGGCCGCTGCTGGTGGATCGCCCCCGTCCCATCGATCAGGTGCGCGAGGCGCTCGCCGCCATCCCCCCCATCCTGCCGAAGACCGGACAGCGCGAGACCTTTCGCGCCATCGCCTGGGGGCTCCTCGGCGCCGTGCGTGAAGCCGGTGGATCCGATGCTCTCGCCCTCCAGCTGCTGCAGGCCCACAGCCCTGCGGTGACCGACGCCGCCGAGTACCTGCAGAGCGAACCACACACCATCCGCCCCAGCACCCTCTGGTATCACGCCAGGCAGCACGGCTGGCGCCCTCAGGAGGAGCGCACCACCAGCGCCACCACGGCGCCACCCCGGGACCACCACGGCGCCACCCCGGCCGAACAACCCTCCACCCCGCCGCTGCTCACCATCCACCAGGTGCGCAGCCAGCTGGCCGCGGCCGTCGCCAGCGGTGCTTCCGAGACCGATCTGGAGGTCCTGAAGATCGAGCTTGCCATGGCCAGCGACATGAACCCCGCCGCCCTCGGCGGCCTCCTTCGCTCCATCACCAAGGAACACGAGGCCGCCCAGTCGATCGCCGTTGAGACCCGTGGTCTCCGCGACGCTGCCGACTGGAAGGATGTCGGCGCCGCCATCACCCTCGAGGCCATCCTCCCGCCCTCCATCGCCGCCGCCCTTCGCTGCCGTTGCAAGGCCCTCCCCAATGACGATGTGTCGGCGCTCATGCCCTACCTCGTCACCATCTCCAGCGCCCTGAAGCTCGGCAGCGAGGTGGTCGCCTCTGAAACCGCCGACTACCGCGTGCCGCCCAATCTCTACGCCGCCCTGGTCGCCCGCTCCGGCGCCAAGAAGTCCCCCGTCTCCCGCCTCCTCGTCACCGCGCCCACCACCACAATCCGCCGCGAGCTCGCCAAGGCCCACACCCGCGCCCTTCAGGACTGGACCGAGCAGAACCGCAACGTCAAACCATCCGAACGCCCCGACCCGCCCCGGGCGGTGTTCATGTCCATCAGCGACACCACCGCCGAGGCCCTCGCCTCACAGCTGCAGGCCCAGGAGGTGCGAGGCCTTTCACTCCTCCTCCACCGCGATGAGCTCGCCGGCATGTTCGGCTCCCTCAACGCCTACCGCTCCGGCCGCGGCGGTGATGAGGAGCAGCTGCTCGAGGCCTACGACGGCAGCGGCTTTCACTCCCTTCGCGTGGCGGCCACCGGCGGCGGACGCTTCTACGAACGTTGCCAGCTCTCGGTGTGGGGCACCATCCAGCCGGCCATCCTCGAGCGCTTGGTGGCCAACGGCGACGCCTCCGGCCTCTGGGCTCGTTTCATGTTCATCCCCCTCCCGGAGAAGGTGGTGCCGATCGCGCCCACCGAATCCACCAGCGAACGCGATGCAGCCGCCGATGCCGCCCTGCGCCTCACCAAGATCTGCCAGCTGATCTACAAGCTGCCCCGCTCCTCCCTCTTCCTCACCGACGACGCCCGGCGGGTGTTCTTCGACTACGAGGCCCGCTGCCAGGCCGACGCCCTCGCCGCCCTCATCCCCGCCCAGGGCGCTCTGTGGGGGAAGGCCCCGGGGAAGGCACTCCGCCTCGCCGGCCTCCTTCACACCATCCACCAGGTCGCTGGTGATGGTGATCACTCACCGCTGATCGAGGAGCAGACCATCCGGAACGCCGCCACCCTCGTCGATCACGTCAACAGCTGGACGATGAGTCTCCACGCTTCCGTCGAGCAGGGCCCGGCCACTCAGCTGATGCGCACGGTCCATCGGATTGCGCAGTCGCATGGCGGCTTCGTCGGCTCGCGCGACATCTGGTCGGCCATGAGCCGTCAGCAGAGGAAGGAGATCGACTCGGCGGCCATCACCCAGGCGATGCAGGCCCTGCAGGAACTGGGTTCTGGTGAGATTGAGCAGAGCCGGCGCGGCTCCATCCGGTACCAGGCGAACGGCGTTCTCCCATGACCTCGCGCGCGGTGTGCTGGGTGTTGCAAGCGGTTCTCAAGTGGCCCGCATACGTGGGCGAATGTGGGCTGTGTGGGCTTCTGTGGGCTGGCGAGCCTACATTCGCTTTCCTTCCGGCGCAGCGGGTTTCGGCAAAAAATGACCGTTTGTGGGTTTGTGGGCTGCTTCGAGCGTGGGCGCGTTCGCGTGGTCCCTGAAAAGGGGAAAAAGAGAGGGCGAAAAGGGAAGGGGAACCCACAAACCCACACATATATATATTTCTTTCTAATCCCTTCCAGGGCAAGGGATCTGACTGTGGGCTGCCCCAGCCCACAAACAGCCCACAAACCCACACTCACGAGCCAGTGCCACCGACATGCTTCGCCGCCACCCCACCGACTGGCTCCCGCGCCTCCCTGGCCTCTGCCGAGACGCAGAGCACCGCTACCACCTCAGCCCCAACGACCCACAGCTGAGCCACACCTTCCCGGTGTCGGTCACCGGCGTGCTCGTCGCCGGCAAGTCCACCTACGCCATGAAGGCCATCGAGGCCACCCGTGAGCAGTGGGAGCCCCGCGGCAACACCGTGCACCGCGCCCTGGAGCTGGCCTGCACCGAACCGGCCTTCCACCCCGACCACTGGGGCCCGTGCTGGCGGTGGATCGACTGGGTGTGGCCGCTGCTCACCCACCCGCTGTGGGATGGCGTGGAGATCATCGCCAGCGAGATGGGGCTCTACGCCATCGACGGCAGCGTGGCGGGCACGTTCGACGGCGCCTACCAGCTGCCGGGCGGCGAGCGGATCCTGTTCGACCTGAAGACCCAGGCGCGTGCGGATGCCGGCGCCTACGACACCAGAGCGCAGCTCGGTGGGTACCTGTGGATGGCGGCGCAGCACGGCATCACCTTCGACGGGGCCGCAACGTTCTGGGCACGGCCCGGGAAGACCACTCCACAGTGCTTCGGGGTGGACGAGTGCTTGGAGGGGTGGGCGGCCGCCTGGGGGGCCTACAGGGCCCTCTCGCGGAGTGGGCGCCGGCCGCTGCTCATTGGCTGATCGCACACCGACTCAATAGACCCATGGCGATGTCACGAGAGGAGAGGAAGGCAAGGAATCGGGAGCGTATGCGTCGCTCTCGGGCCGCTTGCCCTGAGAAAAATCGGGAGGCTTGCCGCCGCTATCAAGAGCGGCACCCTGAGAGAAGGCGGGAAAGTAACCGGCAAAACAGTCGCCGCTGGCACGAGGACAACCGTGACCGGAAGAGGGAAAAGGACCGCTTCTGGTGTGAGGCCAACCGTGAGCGGAAGAGGGCTTGTCAAAGGGTTGCCAATCACCGCCGCCGCGTCCGCAAGCGCGGCACCCTGAACACCGGCCTGCCATTCGCCACGGCGAAGTCCGTTGCCGTCCGCTTCGCCCTCTTCGGCCACCGCTGCGGGTGGTGCGGCGTCGATGGCCGGATGACGGAGGAGCACTTCATCCCGATCGCCAGGGGCGGCCAGCACACCCCGCGCAACATTTTTCCGGCCTGCCCTACCTGCAACGGCCGTCGTAACGACAAGATGCCCGCCGCTTGGTACCTGTCGCAGCCGTTCTTCTCCATCGAGCGGTGGGAGTTCATCTGCCGCCACTGCGACTACGACGGGGCCGCAACGGCGCAGCTCGACCTGCTCAGCCTGCTTGATCCGCCCGAGCCGTAGCCCATACGGCTACGTAGTGCTATCGTCCCGTCGTGGCACCGCGAAGAGACCCGCGGCGCCTGCCCTCCCCTCTGACGCCATGCACTGTCCGGACCACACGGTGTTCCCCACGCGGGTAAGAGCGCGTCGGATGGCCTCTCAGAAAAAGCGGGACCCGTCGAGGTCTGCCGGTGGCTCCAGGGTTCGCAAGGCTCCCCGTATGGCCGGCAGCAAGGGCAGCAGCCACACCAACCCCGTCTCATCACCCCCTGACCAGCCCATGCGATCGCTTCTCACCCACCCCGACGCCCCGGCGTGGTTCCTCTTCCTCTTCGTCTTCGCCGCGGTAGTCTCCCATGTCGGTCGCTGATGCACCCCGCCCCCACATGGATGCGGTCATCAAGTCGCTCATCGACGTTCAGCGCGACATCGCCAACCTCGAAGACCTCAAGGCTAAGCTCCTCGCCGAGCTCACCGATGCCCACGACCTGGGCCTAATCGCCGACAAGATCACCACCCACGACGGCTGGACGATCTCTCATTCCCCCGGCCGGAAGCTCTACGACTACCCAGACGATGTGCTGGCCATCAAAGCCAGTCTCAAGGCGGCCGAAGAAGCAGCCGTGGCCACCAAACGCGCCACCCTCAAGCCCTCCACCCCCTGCTGGTCGGTGCGAGCTCCCAAGCCGCCGAAGGAGGCCGCATGAGCTCGCAAGACTTCAGTGATCTCACGCCGCCGCGCAATCAGGTTTTGCAGTGGATTGAGACGGCCCCATCCGGCGTTTACCTCATTCAGCACATTGCCGACCAGTCCTCCCTCTGGGGCGCAGAGCAGGCCGCCGAGCGCCTCAAGGGGCAGTGGCCGGAACCAATCACGGATCGGCTGCCTACGGAGGCGGATGGCAACAGCAGAGGCTGGGTCCAGTACGTTCGAGATGACGGCGTATGGGATTTTCGCCGCTGGGACGATGTTGCTGCTGACGGCGATGACTGGCAGCACTGCCCCAACTGGCAGCCGCCCGCGCCGCCGACGCTGAAGGAGCTTGCGCTGAAGGCGCTGGACGGGCTGGGCACTCAACCAGCCAGCACATTTCGCCAGCTTGACCCGTCCACAGAGGAGCTAATCCGCCGCGCATTGGAGGCCGACTCGTGAAGCCCTCCATCCATCGCGCGCAGGCTGAACTTCTCCGCCGCTACGAGCACCAGCCCGCCGCCGAATCAGCCCCCGTCTCTGCCGCCCAGGCCGAACGCGATCGGATCCTCTCCCTCCTCCACATCCGTCGCACCACCCTCCAATCCCTCGGCCAAGGTTGGACCGCTCGCCTTCGTGAGGTGCAGACCATCATCGACATGATCCAGCCATGACGAAGTTCGTCCCCAACTACAACCTCGCCCCCACCGACTTCGACCGGCCCCTCGAATCCGGCGAAGGCATCACCCGCACCACCGCACCACACGCCCGACACTTCCGCTTCATCATCACCTTCACCCACGCGCGCCCCCTGCGCACCACCATCCTCGCCACCTCACGATCGGAGGCCGAGAAGTTCGCCCGGGCCCGCCATCCAACCCTCATCAGCCTGCACCCCGCCGACTGATGAGCAATCCGCAGAAGCGCAAAGGTGACGCCGCCGAACTCGAGGCCGCCCGCCTCATTCACGACCTCACCGGCTTCCCGGCACGTCGCAAGCTCGGCGCCGGCCGCACCGATGACACCGGCGACATCGACGGTATCCCCTCCACCGTCATTCAGGTCGCCAACTGGCGCGACGTGACCGCTGCTCTGCGGGCTAAACCCCTTGGTGCTGAGGCCCAGCGCCTCAACGACCATGCCACCTTCGCCGCCACCTTCCTGCGTCTACGCGGCGGCCTCTGGCGCGTCGCCCTCACCCCCGAGCAATGGGCCGTCTACGCCCGCGAATCCCTTCCATGAAACGCTGCCTCACCCTTCTCAGTCTCAGCAGCCTGATGGCCTGCCAGACGCTCCCCGCCCACGCCGATGCGCCACCCCCCGGCGCACAGCCCGGCCGGGTCTTCCCCGGTGAGCAGTACGCCCCGCCGGCCAGCATCACCCGCACCGACCCCCTGGGCTACCGGCCAGCGCCCGTCCGGCCCATCCCCGGGGGGGGCTCGGCGAGGCGCATCTTCGACGCGCCCCTGACCGGCGGCGGCCGATTCAGCCCACCGCCTTGGGCCCCGGGCCGCGGCGCGCTGGTGAGCTTCGTGGTGCCTGGCCTCGATCTTCCGCCAGGTGACCCTAGCGGCGACGGTGGCGACGGCGAGCCGCCCTACAACCCGCCGCCACGGCCCGAGCCCCCTTCGCCTCCCGATCACCAGCCAGCTGTGCCCGGCCCGCTGCCTGTGCTCGGTGCCGCTGCGGCCTGGGGGTGGGCAAGACGGCTGCGGAGGAGAACTCAGCCGTGACCCGCCTCGCATCCGTCGCCCTTGCCGTGCTGATCGCCTTCAGCAGCGGCACTGGCGTCATCATCATCGCTTCCACATACACCCAACTGGTAACAACTCATGACCGCTGATCTTTACCCACCTCGGGAGCTGCAGCGACTGTGGGGCTACGAGTCTCACCAGCACCCCAACCCAGAGCTTTACATGCGCAAGCGGATTGCCGCATGGTGCGCTGAACATGCCGGGAAGTCGGCTGCTATCGCATGGCCAGACCCGATCACCCACCGACCGCCGACCGAAATGGATGCCGATCGCCTTGGTTACGTTCAATATCTTGACGAAAAAGGATTCTGGTCCATTCGCTACTGGTACAACGTGGCTCTGCACGGCCAGCCTTGGCTTCACACGCTGAGCTTCACTACAGACGGCCACGCGTGAGGCTTCCCCTTTACTGGCTCGCCATCCTCGCCGTCATCCTCATGGCCTGCATCTGATGGACGCCGACTATCGGGAGTACCTCGTCACCGTTCGGCACGATGAACACCGAACCCAGGACTTCCCGATCATCTCCCATTGCGCCTGGGCCGCTGGTGCCCAGCTCCTGCAGAAACGCCCCGGCTCGCGCATCGTCGCCATCCGCCGCCGCTACCGTGACACCAGCACCCCTCAGGATCAGGGCTGATGGCTGACATCACCTTCAAGGTCGACACCAGCCAGCTCACTGCCCTCCAAGGCGCTCTCCTGACCTTGAGCGGCAAGATGAACCGCGTCACGGCCGTCGCCATGACCCGATCCGCCAAGGCAGCTCAGGCCGAGCTTCGCCGGCGCACTCCCGACTACATCGACAGGCCCACACCTTGGACCTTGAATGGCACATTCGTCAGGCCAGCCAGTGAGGCCAAGCTGGTAACCACCGTGGGCTTCAAGGACGACACCATTGGGATAAGCACACCAGCGGCCAAGTATCTCCAGCTTCAGGTATCCGGGGGTAGGGCGAAGCACAAGCCTTTCGAGAAGCTCCTCCAAAGACGTGGCATCCTTCGGTCGGGGGAGTTCGCCATACCGTCGGGTGCTGCCCCATTCACTTTCAACAGCTACGGGAACATCCCCTCCAGCAAGTACGTTCAGATGCTCTCTCGGCTCAACGCGCTGCGTGAGGCGGGTTCAACAAGCAACCGCACCGGCTCGCCTCGATCCCGGGCTGCCAGGCGCAAGGAGGACTTCTTCGTGGCAGAGATCAACGGGCACCGCGCCATATGGGCCAGGGTGGGGCAAGACAAGCGGGGCATCCGCCCAGTGTTCCACTTCGTGAACGCCCCCCCGAAGTTCGGCCCGCGCTTCCCTGTGCCCAGCATTGTCACCAAGACATTCCATAAAGCATTCCCTGGAGAGCTAATAAGAGCTGTTGATGAGCAGATCAGATATAATCGTAGACTCAGATAGTATAACAAACTTAAGCTAGCCCTTGGCTATTCCGCAACATTTATGACTGGCAACTCTACGGCCTCCAATTATGCCTTTGGGTCCTCCCCAGTTATATTTAGTGGGGTTAATTCGGCC
>QLAH01000210.1_pt1 | contig 43265 bp, 32 predicted proteins | sample 4693081 | NCBI WGS metagenome assembly QLAH01 (sample SAMN09425401, study PRJNA476045) | Lake water metagenome, whole genome shotgun sequencing project. | reverse complement strand
ATCCAACTTTGTCGGCTTCAACTCGCTGTATCGCGTGCACGGATCATGGGATACAGCTTCGTTTCGCCTCCTTGCCAGCCGGGCGCCGCGCGGATCTTTGGTCTTCGGGGATCCGTCAGACAGAACCGAGGCTCGCCCTCTCGCTCGCCCCTGTCAGGAGTTCCGCCGTCAGGCCGCGGGGGGCGCCAGATTGATCGTGCCGAGAGCTGATTTCCGCCCCCGCACGGCCGATTTTTCCCTATCCTCCCCGCGTCGGAATTCGTTCGTGTCCTTCGGACTCGATCCGCGTCGCGCGACGCGGCGTGTCCACATGACTTCCAAACGATCGCAGGAAAGCAAGGTTCATCATGCGTCTCGCCCTCATCGCCTCCAGCGTCGGTTTCATCGCTCTCTGCGGCTGCGTTCCACAGAGCCAGTACGACGATCTCATGAACGCCTACCGCAGCAAGGAGCAGCAGCTCCTCCAGCTGCAGAACGAGTTCGACACCTCGCGCACGAACGAAGAGGCGCTTCGTCGCCAGCTCGCGGAAGCAGCTGCGGATCTCGCCCGCGCGCGCGAACTCGTCGGTGGCGACAAGAGCGCGCTCGAGGCGCTGCAGCGGCGCTACGAGGATCTCCTCGCGCAGGTCAACGCGCTCAGCCCGCTTCCGGCAAGCGTGAACGACGCGCTCGCATCGCTCGCGGAGGCGAACCCCGACATCTTCGAGTTCGACGAGAAGCTCGGCATGCTGCGCTTCAAGAGCGACGTGACCTTCGATCTCGGCAGCGCGAAGCTCACGCCGAAGGCGGCGGGCATCCTCAGCAAGGTCGCTGCGATCCTGAACTCGAGCGATGCCCGATCGCTTGAAGTGCGCGTCGTCGGCCACACCGACAACGTGCCGATCCGCCGCGGCTCCACCGCTGCGCAGCACCCGACGAACATGCATCTCTCCGCGCACCGCGCGATCTCCGTGCGTGATTCGCTGAACGCCGACGGCGTCTCCGCCAACCGCTTCATGGTGGCCGGCTACGGCGAGTTCCGTCCGATCGCCGCGAACGGGCCGCGCGGCGCGGAGGCGAACCGCCGCGTCGAGCTGTTCCTTGTCCCGATGACCGCCGCCGTGGCCGCAGACGCGACGCCTGCACCCCGTGCGACGCCCGTCGCGCCGGGGTCGCGCACCGCGGTGGAGAGCGAAAACCTCAAGTGACTGGACGCGCCCGTGCGACCGCGCGGGCGTCCCACCGACCGGCTTTCGAGCTGTGCTTCCCCGACAGGCGCCGAGATTCCTCGGCGCCTGTCTCTTTGAGGCGCTGTCTCCACCAGAACTGGTCCGAGAAAACATTCAGACTTGTTGAGATCGGGGAAATTGCGACGCGTTTTGACCGTCCACGACGGCTTTCCGCGCTCCGCTCGTACACTCGGCGTTCCGTGGATTGCCGCGGTGTCGTGTGGGTTTGTTTCTCCGGCAAGGGTCGCGCGCATCGGCTTCGCCATCATGGCGTCTGCCGATGGGCGCTCCTGAAAGCCATCTTCCTCAGAGGAGCGAGTTTCCGATGCGTCGACTGGCCATCTCGGGTGCTGTGTGTCTTTCCTCCCTCGTCTCTGCTGCGGCGTTCGCAGATGCGCCGCTGCGCATCAACGAGTTCCGCCTCGAGCAGCCAGGGGCTGACACGGACGAGTACATCGAGATCGCGGGAGAACCCGGGCAGTCGCTCGCGGGGCTTTCGCTCATCGTGATCGGGGACGACGACTTCGCGTTCCCGGGCGAGCAGAACGGCTCGATCGAGATGGTGGTCAGCCTCGAAGGCTTCACGATTCCCGCGAGCGGGTTCTTCGTGGTGGGCGAGCCGAAGCTCTCGCTTGCCGTGCCGAACCTCGCCACGAGCCTCAACCTCGAGGGCGGCGACAACCTCACGATCCTGCTTGTGCGCGACTTCAACGGCTTCGACGGCCAGAAGCTCGATCTCAACGACGACGGGACCCTCGAGATCACGCCTTGGAGCGAGATCGTCTCTGGCGTCGCGGCGCTTGCGAACGGGAATCCCGACGGAATCCAGAGCGACTACTTCTACTTCAATGTCACCGTCGGCCCCGAGTCGGGCCAGCAGCCCGCCGCGGCGTGGCTCTGCGCGAACGACCTGACGCAGTGGGTCGTGGGCACGCTCGACCCCTTTGCGGGCGTCGATTCGCCGGGCGCTGCGAACGAGCTCTGTCTGGCAAGCGCGATTCTCATCAACGAGATTCGTAACAATCATCCTGGAACCGACACTCAGGAGTTCGTCGAGATCAAGGGCCCATCGGGAACAAGCCTCGCAGACATGACTCTCCTCGTGATCGGCGATGGGAGCGCGACACAAGGCTCGGGGTTCATCGAGCGCGTCATCCCCTTCCCCGCGTCGGCCGCGATCGGCGGCACGGGATTCTTCCTCGTAGCAGGAACGGGTTTTACGAACGGCCCCGCTCCCGACCTTGTCGTTCCCTTCGCACAAGACATCTTCGAGAACAACGACAACATCACCTTCCTCCTCGTCCGCAACTATGTAGCGCCGAGCAACCTCGACCTCGACACCAACAACGATGGAGTGCTCGACAGCACCCCGTGGTCGGAGATCGTCGATTCCGTCGCATTCGTGGGAACGACCGCATCGACCCCGCCGACGGGACAGGAATGGTGGTACAGCGAGGCCCGTGTGGGTCCGGACGGTACGAACTGGCCTGGGCACATCTATCGCTGCACCCCCCGATCAGACTGGCTGATCGGAGGGTTCGAGTTCGTGAATGACACGCCGCGCGCGGTCAACGACGACTGCACCACCTGCGGCCCGGGCGCGGGCAACTGCCACGAGGTCCACGAAGGCCCCGGCTGCATCGACGCGGACTGCTGTGAACTCGTGTGCATCGCGGACCCCGCCTGCTGCGAGATCACCTGGGACCAGGATTGCGTGAACACCGCCCGCGCGCTCTGCCTCGAGGCGGGCAGCCCCCCCGCGCTCCAGTTCAACGAGATCCGCATCGACCAGCCCGGCAACGCGGACCCCGACGAGTACATCGAGATCACGGGCGCCCCTGGCACCAACCTCGATGGCGTGTCGATCGTGATCCTCGGCGACGGCTCCGATACGAACGGCGTGGTCGAGGCGGTCATCTCGCTGAACGGCGCGACGATCCCGAAGGACGGCGTCTTCCTGGTTGCGGAGTCGGGCTTCACGCTCGGCACGGCAGACTTCAACGCGACGCTCAACCTCGAGAACGGCGACAGCGTCACCTACTTCCTCGTTTGGAACTTCACGGGCCTGAACTTTCTCGACTACGACAGCGACAACGACTGCGCGCTCGACAGCCAGCCGTGGGACGCGACGATCGACAGCCTCGCCGTGATCGCGGGCGACAACCGCTGCGTCTACTCGACGACCACGGTGGGCCCCGACTACTTCGGCCTGCCCGCGCATGTCGTGCGCTGCACCGACGGATCGTGGCGCTTCGGTCGGTTCGACCCTGCCGCCAAGGACGGCTTCGACACGCCCGGCACCCCGAACACGGAGTGCCCCGACCCGTATGCCTGCGGCAACCCCGACGGCCCGTCCTGCTACACGGCGCACGCGGGTGTCGGCTGCGCAGACGAGAGCTGCTGCCGTGCTGTCTGCCTCCTCGACATCACCTGCTGCGAGGTGGCGTGGGACGCGTCCTGCGCCGAGACGGCGACCCTGACCTGCTTCGTCCCGGGGAAGCCGCCGGCGGTGCGGATCAGCGAGATCCGCATCGATCAGCCGAGTTTCGACATCGACGAGTACTTCGAGCTCGTGGGCGAGCCCAATACCCTCCTGAACGGTCTCACCTACATCGTGATCGGCGACGGCTCGGCCACGCAGGGCTCGGGCGTGATCGAGTTTGCGCAGAGCCTCAACGGGTTCCGCATCCCTGAGAGCGGCTTCTTCCTCGCAGCGAGGTCGACGCTCACGATCGGGGGAGTGACGCCCGACCTCCTGCTCCCCGCGTCGCCTGAGTTCGAGAACTCCGACAACGTGACTCACATGTTGGTCTTTGGCTTCACGGGCGCGATCGGCAACGACCTCGACACGAACGACGACGGCGAGCTCGACCTGACTCCGTGGGGCGCGCTCCTCCAGTCGGTGGCCTTCATCGAGAGCGCGGCGATTCCGCCCGTCGGCACGGAGTTTGCCTACGGCGAGGTCCGCGTCGGCCCCGATCCGAACGGATTCGTCCCGAGCCAGCTGGCCTACTGCCCGACGACGGATGCCTGGACGATCGGGACCTTCGCGCCCGACGCCGTGGCCGTCGACAGCCCGGGTGCGCCGAACTTCGGCTGCGAGTACGACGGCGGCGGAACGCCATGCCCCGCCGACCTGACAGCCGACGGCCAGGTCAACGCGAGCGACATCACCGCGCTCCTCGCGGCGTGGGGCCCAGCCAACGGCTCGGCTGCAGACCTGAACGGCGATGGCCAGGTGAACGCGAGCGACATCACCGCGCTCCTCGCGGCGTGGGGCGCCTGCCCCTGAGTCCCTGATTCGTCAGAACCACGCGCTGGCGGCGGGCCCCCCGCCGCCAGCTTTCTTTTTGCGTCCCGCTCAAAGCGAGCGACAACCGTCTCTTGCGATCGTCGCCGCGCGTATAACACGCCGATGTTCCCCGGCGCCGGTGTCCTCTCCCAGTTCGGCCACTCGACGACGAGTGCCCTCGACGGCCTCGGGCGATTCTCGCTGTTCGCGCTGAACGCGTTGCGCATCGTCGTGGTCGACCCGATGAGCTGGCTCCGCTGGAGCCACATCGGGCCTCCGCTCTACACCGTGGGCGCGGCGAGCGTCCTCGTCGTCGCGATCACGGGCGCCTTCATCGGCATGATCCTCGCACTCGAGGGCTACGACCAGTTCGCAGCGCTCGGTCAGGAGCAGCAGATGGGCGGCGTGATCAACGCGGCCGTCACCAAGCAGATCGGCCCGGTGCTGGCGGCCGTGATGCTCGCGGGACGCGTGGGCGGCTCGCTCGCAGCGGAACTCGGCTCGATGCGCGTGACCGAGCAGCTCGACGCGATGCGGGCGATGGCGGCGGATCCCGTGCGCACGCTCGTCGTGCCACGCGTCGTGGCCTGCGTGGTCATGACGCCGCTCCTCACCATCTACTCGGACATCGTCGGCTCGCTCGGCGCCTGGATCATCGTGACCGCCTACCACGGCGTGACCAACACAGACTACTGGCACTACACGGCGCAGTTCGTCTCCTACTGGGATCCCCTCACGGGCGTCCTGAAGAGCGTGGCGTTCGGTCTCGCGATCGGACTCATCAGCTGCTACAAGGGCTTCCACTGCGCGGGCGGCGCCTCGGGCGTCGGTCGCGCTGCAACCGAGAGCTTCGTCGCAAGCTTCCTCGTGATCATCATGATCAACCTCGTGCTCGCCCAGTTCATCGGTGATCTGCAGGGCTGGCTCGATCCGACGAGCATGAAGAACCTCCTGAGCTGAATGCGCCTTCCGCGCCGTCTCCGCCAAAGGACCAACATGCGACACGCACGCACGACCCGCGCTGCCCTTCTTCTCTCGATCCCGTGGCTCGCAGGACTCGGCGCCGCGGAAACGCGGCCCGCGTTCGCAGAGACGCCGTCTTCCGTTTCGGCATCCGCCCAGCAGGCCCGCCCCGTCATCATGCGTTCGAAGCCGAAGGTGCATGAGATCACGCTCGAAGTCGAGCTCTACGCGGGAGCAAGCACGATCCCGAACTTCGCAGGCGACAACACCGTCGACCTCCGCCCCGCGTACTCGATCCCGCAGCTCTCGATCGGAGTGCCCGTCCTCACACGGACAACCTGGTGCGACACGGACTTCAGCACGCTTGCCTGGAAGGTCGAGAACGACGGGTACGACATCACCCGCAAGGACGAGAAGGTGTTCTCGCAGGCCAAGCCCGGCATCGAGGCGATGCTGCGCTTCGACATCGCGCCGCGCACCAACTTCTTCAACCAGCTTCGCGTGATCGCCAGGTATCGCGTGCAGCGATGGGAAGTCGCTGTCGACGAGTCCGCGGCGGCGCGGGTGACCTGGCCACGCGCCTGGCCTGCGTGGACGGCGCGCTTCCTCGGCGAGGAACTCGGAATCAGACCCGAGGATCCCGTCATCAAGGCGCTTGCAGAGAGCTCGACCAAGGGCGGCGCCCGCAGCGTGACGCCGTTTGTCGCGGCTCGAAACGCGATCGGCGCGATCATGCGGGAGTGGCGCTCGATGACGGGCGACACGAGCGAGTTCGGTCCCGATGGACGCCTCCGCGGCATCCGCTTCACGAACGACGCGGTCTCGGGGCTCTCCGTCGGGCGCGGCACCAGCGTGGAGCTTGTGACCACCTGCGTGGCGGCGCTGCGTGCGCTCGGAATCCCCTCGCGGATCGTGTACGGGCTCGAGACGCATGAAAACCGCAGCGGCCGCGAGGCGACGCGATTCCGCTACATCGGCGAGTTCTTCCTTCCCGACGTCGGGTGGATTCCCTTCGACCCGATGGAACTGCGCGGGCAAGGCGCTGCGACCAAACCGTCGAGCGCGCCCGTCAAGGGTTTCGCCAATGTCACCGGGCTCGAGAAGGTGCTTCCGCTCTCCTTCACGCCCGTTCCCGAAGGGCTCTCCAAGGCGGACCGCTACGCGGTCTGGGGCTGGCAGCTTTCCCGAGGCGGCAGCGTCGACGAGAACCGCGCCTTCAGCCGCATGCGATTCGAGGAGACCTCCCGCGGGCTCGGCGAGGTGAAGTCGATGCCTGCCCCCGTCAACGACGTCGCGGAGTGACAGCCCGCCCGTCGAAGCTGGGCAGGAGGTGGATTTGTGCGGCCTGTGCGGCCTGCGATGGCGAAGCCACGCGGTTTCTGCCGATCCCCTCTCGCCGTCACTTCCCTCATGGAGCGCAGATTCGACAGTCGATCTCGGGTGCGCTCAGGTAAGCGCATCCGACCGAGATGACATCGGATCGGGAGGGGAAACGCCATGAAGCCGAGCAACCGACGCGACAACGAGAGTATGCCGATGGACGAGAGCCGCCTCTTCATCGAACTTGTGCGCGAGGCCCGCGAGATCCTCTCCGCGACCTGTGGGTCCACGATGTCGGAGAGCCCGCAGATCGTGGCAGCGGTCGCAGAAGAGCGCCTTCGCGCCCGCCAGCGCGCCAACGCGGAGGCGGCGATCGCCTGCGCGGAGTTCAGCCGCGCCGTGATGGAGGACCTGTCCCGCGTGGCGCGCCGCGCGGGCTGATCACGCGCCGGCTGCGCGCAAGGCGCGGTCCGCCTCGCGATGCGTGATCGCGTGGAGCGCGGCGGTCTCTTCCGAGCTGGTGCGGCCATCCAAGCCCGTCGCATAGCCCCCTGAAAGCGTGAGAACGGTCGGGATGCCGAGGCGCCAGACGCGTTCGAGCACGAAGCGGTCGCGCGCCGCGATGCCCGACGGCGTCAGCGCGAGGCGGCCGAAGCGGTCCCCCTTCGCGACATCCACACCGGCGAGATAGAAGGCGAGGTCGGGTTCGGCCCGCTCGACGGCGCGGGGCAGGTGTTCCGCCAGGATCTCGAGGTACTGGTCGTCCTGAACGCCGTCGGGCAACGGGACATCGAGCGAGGAAGGCGGCTTCTTCAGCGGGAAGTTCTTCTCGCCGTGCATCGAGAAGGTGAAGACGGATTCGTCGCCCGCGAAGATGGCGGCCGTCCCGTTTCCATGGTGCACATCGAGATCGACGACGAGGATGCGCCGCGCGCCGTGGGCGCGCTGTGCGAAGCGCGCCGCGACCGCGACATCGTTCAGCGTGCAGTAGCCCTCGCCTGCGTCGCGCAGCGCGTGGTGCGTGCCGCCCGCGAGGTTCGCGGCCAGCCTCGCGGGGCTCGTCAGCGCAGCCTGCGCAGCGTCGATCGTCCCTTGGACTGCGAGCCGCGCGCGGCGCACGAGGCGCTCGGACCACGGCATCCCGATCCGTCGCTGTTCGTCGGCGGTCAACGCTCCGTCGCGAAGCTTGGCGAGATAGCCCTCGTCATGCGCAAGCGCAAGCGTCCCCCAGCTCGCTTCGTCGGGGCGATGCTCGTTCCACGCCCCGACGAGGCCTTCTGCGACGAGCGTCGCGTGCAGGAACTCGTACTTCCGCATGGGGAACGCGTGCCCCTCTGGAAGCGGGATCACGTAGTCGGGGTGGTAGGAGACGTGCTCCATGCTGGGTTCATGCCCGGTCCATGCTGGTCCCCTGCACGGACCGCGCACCTACAGCCGCGACACAAGCGCGTCGGCGAACTCCATCGTTCCGAGCTTCCCGCCGAGATCGCGCGTGACGGCCCCTTCCACGAGCGCGCGGTCATACGCGGATCGGATTCGCGCGCCGACCTCTCGGAAGCGCGGTTCGCCACGCGAGGCCGAGAGCCAGTTCAGCATCATGACTCCCGACATGATGAGCGCGAGCGGGTTCGCCACTCCCTTCCCCGCGATGTCAGGTGCCGAGCCGTGCACCGCCTCGAACACGGCGCCCTTCTCTCCGATGTTGGCACCTGGGGTGACGCCGAGGCCCCCGACGAGGCCCGCGCAGAGATCGCTCATGATGTCGCCATAGAGGTTCTCCGCGAGGATCACGTCGAATCGGGTCGGATCCTGGACCATGCGCATGCAGGCTGCGTCGATGATGTGCTCCTCGTAGCCGATGTCCGCGTAGCGCGACTCATGCACCTCGCGGGCGCAGCGGACGAACATCCCGTCCGTGAGCTTCATGATGTTCGCCTTGTGGAAGACGCTCACCTTTCGGCGGCCACGCTCGCGGGCATAGCGGAACGCGTAGTCCGCGATGCGCCTGCAAGCCATCTCCGTTGCGACCTTGATGCTGGTCGCGACGCCGCGGGTGATCTCGTTCTCGATGCCCGCGTAGAGGCCCTCCGTGTTCTCGCGGACGATCACGAGGTCGACCTCGCGGAACCGAGTGTCGACGCCCGCCATCGATCGGATCGGACGGACCGCTGCATAGAGGTCGAGCGTCTTCCTGAGCAGCACGTTCACCGAGCGGAAGCCTGTCCCGACGGGCGTCGTGCAAGGCCCCTTGAGGGCGACGCCGTACTCCTCGATCAGGTCGAGAGTCGACTGCGGGAGGAGCTGCTTCTCCCCCGCCGTGATCGCGGCCTCGCCTGCGTGGCGCACGGTCCACTCGATGCCCGCTCCCGCGGCATCGATCACACGCTGCGCTGCATCCGCGACTTCAGGGCCGATCCCGTCGCCGGGAATGAGAACGACTTTGGTAGACATGGCGATCCAGAACAGAGGCGAACTGCGATCCGCCAGACGGCGGCGCGAATGGCAACGGAGGAACGGACCGCTCGACGAGCGATCACATCGACGAACCCGGGATCTCGCTCAGCGCGTTGCGACGCCGTCGATCTTGGGAAGCGTCAGGCGCTGGCCGACCTTGAGACGGGCGGGGTCGGAACCGATGGCGCTCTTGTTGGCCTCGTAGATCCGCTCCCAGTGCTTGCCGTCGCCGTAGTGCTTGCGGGCGATCGAAGAAAGCGTGTCGCCCGCAGCCACGGTGTGGACCGCCGCGGAAGCGCTGGCCGTGGTGGTTCCCGACGGGGCGCTGGCGCTGCTTCCGGTCGCCGAGGACGCTGCCGCGTCTCCCGCGGGGATCCTGATGCGAGTACCGACCTTCATCGCGGTCGGATCGACGTTCGGGTTCGCCTTCGCGATCGCGTTCCAGGCGCTTTCCTTCCCGAGATAGCGCTTGGCGATGCCGCTCATGGTGTCGCCTGAGGCGACCACATGGAACTGCTCGCCTGCGGGCGCGGTTGATCCCGAGGCGGGGATCGAGGGCCGCTCGGGGTTCAAGGGGCGAGGACCACCGATGCTCGGGCCGCTGGGGTTCGACGGACTCGTCAAGGGATCAGCGGATGGCGGCGTGGAGGCCGGCGGCTGGGTCGGACCGATTGGCCGCGCGTTCAGGCCACCAGCGGGAAGCCCGTTCCGAGTGCCGTCCGCAGCACCGCCGATCGACGGGCGCGCCGTCGAAGGCAGGTCGCCCTTCCCCGTGCCGGCCGCACCGAGCGAACCAGGCGCAAAGCCGGGCTGCTCGCCGCGCGGGCTGAGACCGTTCGCTCCGAGCCCGTTGGTCGGCGTGGGGGTCCCAGTCAGCGCGCCGATCGCCGGCGTCGAGGTCGCTGCCGACGGGGCAGCGCCCACAGAGGGGATCGTGGTCGGCGTCTGTGAGCCGAGGCCGGTTGCACCAAGACCATTCGCAGAGGCGGGCGCTGCTGCGGCCGGCTCAGACGAACCAGTTCCCGTGCGTGCGGGCGTGGGCGAGGCGGGCGCCACGAAGGCGTAGTAGAGACCAGCTGCTGCGAGGATGACGACAAGAGAGATCGCTGCGATCTTTGGACCGTTCGACATGGGACGCTCGGTTCTGCGACGACTGCGGGCGCGCCCCGTGCTCCGGCTTCCGTTCCGGCGGGTGCGCGTGAAAGTGCTGAAAATCCCGAGAAAACCGAGGGAATGCGCCCTACGCACCCGACGGCAGTCGCGGTCCTGTCGCGTGAGGCCGACGATTCACGCCAACTCTCGCCGCGCATCATCGATGCACAGCGGAGCGCGCCACCGTCACAACCTACTCACGGGATCACGCAGGCTGGGGCTTCGCGGTCGTCGGTGCGATTGCAACCTTCGCGCGCTCTGCCTCTTCCTGACGGCGACTGTACACGAGCGGAGCCGCGATCGCCACCGAGCTGAAGGTGCCTGCGACGAGGCCGATCAGGAAGGTGTACGCGAAGGGCCGGATGCCCGTTCCGCCGAGCGAGATCAGCACGATCGCCGTCGCGAGGGTCGTGCCGCCCGTGAGCACGGTTCGGCTGAAGGTCTGGTTGATCGAAAGGTTCACCGTGTCGCGACTGATCCAGGTGCGCTTGCCTCTGTTCTCGCGCACACGGTCCAGGATGACCACGGTGTCGTTCAGCGAGTAGCCGATGATCGTCAGGAGGCCTGCCACGACGTTGAGGTCGATGCGGTACTCCTCGATGAAGAGCGCGCTGCCAAACCCCGTCCGCGCCAGCGGGATCGAGACGGCGAGGAACCCGAGGCAGATGACCACGTTGAAGGTCAGTGCGACCACCGTCGAGGACGAGAAGCGGAAGCTTCCGAAGCGCACCCAGATGTACGCGAGCATCCCGATGAGGCTCAGGACGACCGCGACCACGGCTGTCGCAGCCAGGTTCTGCGCGACGATCGGGCTGAAGCTCGATACCTGGTCGAGGCTCGCCTGCTGGACCAGCGCCTGCTGGACCAGCGTCCACTCCTCAAGGGCGAACTCTCGGTCCCAGATCTCGAGGTCGATCTCGAGGCTGCTCAGGTCGGGGTCGCTCACGAGCACGGCAACAGACCGCTGGGGTCCGAACGGGCTCGCCGGATCGACGGGGTCGAGCCCGAACACCTTGGTCTTGCGGCCAGCGGTCGACGACCAGTCGGGCTGCGCGCGCATGCGGGCGATGCGCTCCGAGATGTCCGTGACAGTCGCGGGCGGGCTCAGCTGGTCGATCACGACCGCCACGCCTCCACGGAAGTCGCCGACGGGCTCCTGCGCCACCGCGGGACGGCCGATCGAGCTTCCGACGAGCGCCTTCTCAAGCGGCCGCGTGAACGGCGTGTGGTCGCTCGACTCGGAGCCTGTGAAGGCAAGCGGCAGGCGGACATCGAGGTCCTTGGCGAACTCGCGGACCACGGCGCCGACCACGTCGCGGGTGATCGTGGCCTCGTCGAACCCCTCTGGCGGATTCGGCGGGTTGCCCACGCGGATCTGGAACTGTGAACCGAGCCCGTCCGCAGAGGTGTCGCCGACAGTGAGCACGTTCGCGCTGGCAAGCTGCGAGACGACGATGTCCGTGGGATTCGCCGCGCCGATCGCGCGGACGCGCTCCTCGACCGCCGCCCGGGTGAAGCCCACGCGGCCGTCCGGCGCCGTGGGCTCGCCCGCGACGGCTGCACGGGTCGAGAGCGACATGGCCACGCCGCCGCGGAACTCCGTCTCGAAGATGTCGTTGCCGCGCGTGAAGACCGCGCCGAGCGAGAGGACGAACAGCGCCCCGCTTGCAGCAAGCAGCGCCGGGCGCGCGCCGACCCAGTCGAACTTCGGCAGCAGGAACCGCGAGATTACCGGGAAGACCGTGGGCAGCATCGGCACGGAGCGGAGCCCCGACGCGAGCATGGCCTCGAAGAGCGCACGCGTGACCCAGATGCCCGTGAAGAGGGTGGTGATCACGCCGATCGACATGGTGAGGGCGAATCCCTTCACTTCGGTCGCGCCGACGTTGTAGAGCACGACGCAGACGATCAGGTTCGTGACGTTTCCGTCGATGATGGCGCTGAGCGCACGCCTGTAGGCCGTCGCGATCCCGCCCCGGAGCGGCGTTCCCGCGATCGTCTCCTCGCGCAGACGCTCGTAGATGAGCACGTTGGCGTCGACCGCCATTGCGACGGAGAGCGCCACGCCTGCGAGGCCTGGCAGCGTGAAGGTGCCGTCGATCACACCCATGATGCCGAAGATCAGAAGCGTGTTCACGCCGATCGCGATCACCGCCACGACGCCCGCGAGGAAGTAGTACGCGAGCATGAGCACGGCCGTGATGCTCACCGAGAGGATCACCGCCTCCTTGCCCTTCTCGAAGTTGTCTGCGCCGATCGAAGGGCCGAGGATGTTCACGGAGATCGGGTCGGGCGAGACCTTCGCCTGCAGGCTGCCCGCCGTGAGCACTCGGACGAGATAGCGGATGTCCTCCTCGGAGAACTGGCCCGTGATGATTCCCGTGTCGGAGATGCGGTCGTTGAGGTTCGGTGCCGAATAGACCTGGTCGTCGAGCACGATCGCCATCGGCAGGTTGATGTTCGGGCCCGTGAGCTGCGCCATGCGCTGGCCGCCGAGCTGGTCGAGCTGGAACGAAACCGCTGCGGAGCCGAGCCTCGGATCGACGTCGCGCCGCGCCCCGATGAGCGCCCACTGCGAGCCGTCGTTGCGGGTCATCGCCTTCGCGGGCGAATCGTGCAGGAGGACGTAGTACTCGCCGCCGAACTGGCCCGCGACGAGATTGCGCGCCGCGAAGTAGCCGACCGGATCGGCCCGCAGGGCATCGAGTTCGGCCGGCTTCGCGTACCACTGCTTGAGATCGTTCAGGGGGAACCACCGCGCCACGCCGCGCTCGCCCGCCCGCGGGCCCTTCGAGGCGAGTTCCGAACGGAGCTCCTCGATCGGGATGCCAAGCGTCGTGGGCGTCACGGCGATGCGGAACTCGAGCACGCCCGCTCCGCGGAGAAGGCGCATGAGGTCTTCTGGGTCGTCGAGTCCGCTGCGCTTCGCGAGGTATGCGTCCTGCGCCTTCACGAGCTCGTCGAGCTCTCCGCCGAGCGAGGGGAATTCCGCGCGGATGGCAGCGAGTTCGTTCTCGCGCGGGCTTGCGCCCATCTCGATCTTGCCCGCGGCGTCGCGCACGACCTTGCCCTCGGCGTCCCGCACGGGCTGGGGCGCCGTCGAGAGCGAGAGAGTCTTCTGGAGCCTGGCAGCATCGAGCGTTCGCGAGAGCGCGGCCGCGCGCAGCGACTCCGCGCGCAGCTCGGCGGCGACGATGCGGTCCTCGACGACGTCGATCTCAGAGGCGCTTCCGCCTGTGGCGCGCAGCCTGTCGAGGTCTGCGCGCGCCGCCTGCAGCTCGCGCCATGCCTGCTCGAGGCTGGCCACGGCGGGGTTCTGCTCGCCGTAGCGCTGCGCGGCCGTTCCCGAGAGGAGCGCCGCGTCGAGGTCCGCGCCCGAAAGCTGGGTCTTCGCGACGAAGTCGTCGAGCCGCCTGCGCGCCTCGAGCTGAAGCGCGCGGACCTCGTCGGAGGGAAGCGGCATCACGACCTCGATGCGGTCCGTTCCCTGCGGCTGCATGCCGATGTCGAGCACGCCCTGCGGGTTCACGCGCTGCTTCAGCACCTCGATCACCTGGCCGAGGACCTCGTCGCCGGGCTGGTTCTCGGGAACGCTGACGGCGTAGATCAGGCTGACGCCGCCCTTCAGGTCCTTGCCGAGGCGGATGTCCTTGACGGCGACCTGCCAGGCGCAGAGCGCCGAAAGGATGGCAACGAGGGCGAGCTTGAACCAGGGATTCTTCATGCGTCGGGTCCGATGTCGGTCTGTCGAATGCGCGCATCCTGCGCGCGCGGGGCGTCCTGCGGCGGTGGGTCGTTCAGCTGGCGGACGTGGCTTCCTTCGCCGTGGCTTCCTTCGCGGCCGAATCCTTGAGGACAGCCTCGATCTTGCCGCGTGCGACGGTGATCTTGGTGTTCGAGTTCTCGTCGACCTTCAGGATGACGACGTCCGGCTTCACCTCCACGACGCTCCCGATGATGCCGCCGCTGGTGCGGACCTGGTCGTTCTTCTTGATCGAGGCCATCATCTGCTCGAAGCGCTTCTTCTCGCGGCGACCGCCGAGGATCGTCGACACGATCAGCGCGAGCAGGATTCCGAGAAAGAGGAGCGTGATGAAGTCGAGTCCGCCCGAAGCCGCGGGCGCGGCGCCTCCCGCGCCACCCGGGGCGGCGGTTCCACCTGCGGGCGCGAGCGGTGTGCCCGCGACGGGCGGCCCCTCCGATTGAAGCAGGAACGAGGGGAAGGACGCTGTCTGGATGGGCATCGCTGCGGAGCCCGTCGAAAGATCATGTTGCATGGTGGTCGGTGCGAAGAGGGGTCTGGTCGACAATCGGAACGGCACTCTCACAGGCGTGTCTTCACGCCTGCCCGCATGCCTCGCCGCTGCCACGGTCGTGCGCTGCGCTGGGGGGCTCTTCCTCGGGCTGCGGGCCCTCGCCCCCCCCCTGCAGCACCGGCCAGCGGCGCTCGAGGTCGAGCCACGCATCATCACGGATTCGCGCCCGAATGTCCACCATCAAGCGCTGGAAGTGGCGGATGTTGTGGATGCTGAGAAGCGTCGGCCCGAGCATCTCGTCGGCCAGGAACAGGTGGCGCAGATAACCTCGGGAGAACCCCCCCGCGCATGCCAGGCAGTCGCAGGCGGGGTCGATCGGCCCAGAATCGAGGGCGTGGCAAGCGTTGCGGATGCGCAGCGGCCCTGACGCGGTGAACGCGTAGCCCTTGCGCCCGTTCCGCGTGGGCAGGACGCAGTCGAACATGTCGACCCCCGCCCGTACCGCCTCGAGGATGTCGCGCTCGTAGCCGACTCCCATCAGGTATCGGGGCTTGTCCGCAGGAAGAAGCGGCGCGACGGCACGGACGGTGGCGTGGATCTCGGTCGGGCTTTCGCCGACCGCGACGCCGCCGATCGCAAAGCCGGGAAGATCGAACGCACAGATCTGCTCGATGGAGCGGCGCCGCAGCTCGAGGTCGGTTCCCCCTTGGACGATGCCGAAGAGGCCTTGGTCGCCCCGCCCGTGCGCGGCCACGCAGCGAGCGAGCCATCGCGCGGTGCGGTCGATCGCCTCGACGAGGCGCGTGCGGTGGTCCTCGGGCCGTGAGCGGCGCTTGCGCGAGAGCTGGGGGTCGCTCGGCGGCGACTCGGGTTCCCGCGCGGGCGGGCAGTCGTCGAACGCCATGATGATGTCCGCCCCGATCAGGTTCTGAACCTCGATCGAGCGCTCGGGCGTGAGCAGGATGCGCGCGCCATCGACGAACGAGCGGAACTCGACGCCCTCCTCGCGGATCTTGGTCCCCTCCGACATGGACCATGCCTGGAACCCGCCCGAGTCGGTCAGGATCGGGCGATCCCATCGCATGAACGCGTGCGAGCCGCCGAAGTGCGCGACGCGCTCCGCCGTCGGCCGCAGCATCAGGTGATAGGCGTTGTTGAGGATGATCTCGGAACCCGTCGACCGAATCTGGTCGGGGGTGAGCCCCTTCATGGTCGCGGCCGTGGCGACTGGCATGAATGCGGGTGTCGCGAAGGCGCCGTGCGGCGTCTCCACGCTGCCGAGCCGTGCCGCGCAGGAGGCAGACCGCACATGCACCGTGAAGCGGACCGCGTCACGCCCTCGGGCCATCCGGCCTCCTCCGCGTGTCGGTGGCGCTGCGCAGCGTGGCGCGCTCGCGCTCGGTCAGTGCGCCGAGCCCCCGCTCCCGCACCTTGTCGAGGATCCTGTCGACTTCGCGGGTGTCTGCGACGCGCGCGGGGCGCGCCTTGCGGCCAAGAAGGTCGAAGAAGTCGTCGAGGAGATGCGGGCGGCTCGCGATCCACCAGCCCGCGATCGCGCCGCCGAGGTGCGCAGCCTCGCCACCTGCGTTCTGGCCCGACGAGAGCAGCGTCCACACGGAGAGGCCGATCAGGAAGAGCGCGAGGATGCGCAGCTTGATCGGCAGGATGAAGAAGAGCATGATCTCCTCGTCGGGGGCGAGCCACGCAGCCGCGAGGATGACGCCGTAGACGCCCGCGCTTGCGCCCACGAGCGGCGTGTACGGGTCGCTCGAGAGGAGGCCGGGAATCGAGATTCCCCCCGCAGGGGCAAGCGCGATCCCGAGCGCGTTCAGGATCAGGAAGAGCAACGCGCCCGTCACCACGCTGAAGCCGAAGATCGCGAGGAAACGCCTGCGGCCGAACCGCTCCTCGACGATTCCGCCAAAGATCCAGAGCCCGAGCATGTTGAAGACAAGATGCGCAAGCCCCACGTGGAGGAAACCGTACCCCACGAAGCGCCAGAACTGGAGCCCCTGCATCGAGCCATCGGGCTCGAGCGAGAAGATCGCCTGCGCCGTTGTGAACTGAAGCCACCCGCGCAGCGGCGAAACCAGCAGGTACTCGGCCTGCGCGATCGGGTCGATGCGGAGCGCAAGCTCGGGAGGGATCCGCCCGGGGTAGACGAGCAGGAGCCCGACCCCCTGCTGGTTCGCGGGAAGCCAGACCGATGTGGTCTCCGAGCGCGCGCGGCGGATGTCGTTGAACGCCTCGACTTGCGCAGGGTTCACCCTCCACTCGGTGAGCTGGACCGGCACCTTCGCAAGACGCTCGTCGACGAAGAAGACGAGACAGCAGATGGCGATGAGGATCGAGTTTGCGGAGAACCGCGCAAACCCCGCGATCGGCGCGCGAAGGACGCGCCGGCCGCGTGAGCCCGTCGTCTGCGTGGTGCGCGTGTAGTCCCTGTCCGAGATTCCCATCGGGCGCGGAGTGTAGGGACTTCGCAGCGGCGCGATCGGCGGCGCCGACGAATCATGCGGCCATCACGCCTTCCCGCCGCCACCCTTCCCCCCATCTCGCTTGCGCTCTGTCTCGCGCGCAAGGATCGCGCGCTCTGCGGAGGAGAGGCTGCCGATCCCGGAACGCGCGATCTTGTCGAGGATCGCGTCGATCTCGGCGTCTGCATCCGATGCAAGCTTCGCTTCGCGCGGGGCGACGCGTGCAGCGCGCGGCTCTGCCCGCTCGCGCTCGGGAGCGCTGTCGAGTTCGTCCTCGAAGGCCGCGAGCTCGGCGGGATCGGGGTCGAACCCGAGCAGGTCGCGCTCCTGATCGATCTGCCGGACGGTCGTGTAGCAGACGATGCCGCCGAAGAGCGCGATCGCAAGCAGCATGGTGCTGTCGGATGCGAGCGCCACCACGCAGAGGAGAAGCGCGCCGACCAGGCCGCTGCGGCATGCGGAACGCATCGAGCGGGCGTAGCCGCGGCGCCACCAGAGGATCGCCTGCAGGATGCGCCCCCCGTCGAGCGGGAACATCGGGAGCAGGTTGAAAAGAAGGAGAAGCCAGGCGATCGCGTTGGTCAGAAGGACCAGCAGCTCAAGCCAGCCCCCGAGCGGCTCGGGAAACGCCCCGCCGAAGACGCCGCCGCCCGTCCCGACACCGGGGTCAACCCTCTGGAACATCGCCCCGAGGTCGAAGGGATTCGGAATGGCGACCCCGAACCAGTGGCCCGTGCGCAGCCCGATGAGAGGGGTCAGGACCAACATGATGGCGACGTTCACAAGCGGCCCGCCAACGGCGGTCCACAGGTGCGCGTGCGGTCGTGCGGGCGGCTCGCAGGAGGCAAGTCCGCCAAGCGGCCAGAGAAGCACCTCGTCCGCGCGTCCGCCGACGGCCCTGCACGCGAAGCAGTGGCCGAACTCGTGCAGCAGGATCACCCCGAAGAGCGCCGAGAGCCCGAGCAAGGTCGGCGCGAGCCCGAACGCGCCCCCACCTCCCGTCGCTGCGCCGCGAGCGATCATCGCAAGCACGAAGACGAGGAAGAAAACATGCAGCCTGACGCTGATCCCCGCCACTCGGAAGATCGGGAACGACCACGACATCGGGTCGTTGAAGGTCGGCTTTGTGCCCCGCCAGTCGCCGCCGAACCCGATGGGACGGAAGCGCTCGTCGGGGTCTTCCCACGCGTTCATCGGCGCACCTCGGCGTCCGCCTCGTCCGGGTCGAACGGAGCCTCGACCGCGAGCCCGATGGGGCGCGACTTGGCGGAGAGCGTCCAGAGGAGATAGGCGCCGAGGGTCTTCCCATCCTCGACAAGGCCCTGCGCAATCGCAGCGGTGAGTTCATCGCGGGTGAGGAGCACGACCTCGAGATCCTCCCCTGGCTCTGGCCGCGGAGGCACCGAGCGCAGCCCCCAGGCGAGGAACACATGCATCCGTTCATCGGTGAAGCCGGGCGATGTAAAGAACGCGCCAAGCGGCTCGATCGCCTCTGCCCGGTGGCCTGTCTCCTCCTCGAGCTCGCGGAGCGCCGCGGCGCGGGGCTCCTCGCCCCGCTCGAGCTTCCCCGCGCAGAACTCGAGGAGTTGACGCCCGACCGCCACGCGCCTGTTTCGAACAAGGACGAGCCGACCATCGTCGCGGATCGCGACGACCGTGACGGCGCCTGGATGGCGCACCACGTCCTTCACGACGGGACGCCCCTCGGAGGCGATTGTCCACCGCTCGACCCTGAAGACGGGCCCTTCGTGCGTGACCGTGACTTGCGGTTCGGGTATCACTGCCCCGATCATACTTCGATGGCGACCGCCGAGCGACATGCCCAATCTCCTTCCGCCGAGCCCGACAGGCACGGCGATGCGCCCGTGCGCGTGAAGGCGCTTGAGAAGAGCTTCGGCCGACAGCGGGTCCTGCGCGGCGTCACGCTCGCGTTTCCGCGGGGGCGCACGACCGTGGTCCTGGGGCCGTCGGGATGCGGCAAGAGCGTGCTGCTCAAGCATCTCATCGGACTGCTGCGGCCCGATTCGGGAAGCGTCCACTACGAGGGCGTCCGCGTGGACACCCTTTCTGAACGAAAGCTCGGCCCGGTCCGCCGCGAGTTCGGGTTCCTGTTCCAGCAGGGCGCGCTCTTCGACTCGATGAGCGTGCGCGACAACATCGCCTTCCCGCTGCGGGAGTTCGAAGGGCGCGACGCAGAGCGCGAAGAGGAGCGCGTCCGCCGCGTGCTGCGGCTTGTGGGCCTCGAGGAGACGATCGAGAAGTATCCGTCGGAACTCTCGGGCGGACAGCAGAAGCGCGTGGCGCTCGCGCGGGCGATCGTCCTCGGCCCCAAGGTGATCCTCTACGACGAGCCCACCACGGGCCTTGATCCGATCCGTTCCGACGTGATCAACGAGCTGATCCTCAAGCTCGAGCACGAGCTCCGGGTGACGAGCATCGTGGTCACCCACGATCTCGCGAGCGCCTTCAAGGTCGCAGACCACATGGTGATGCTTCACGAGGGTCAGGTCGTCGCGGAGGGCTCCCCCGAGGAGTTCCGCGGCTCGACCAACCCCGTGGTGGCGAGGTTCCTGCGCGGCGAGGCGAGCGAGGACGAGCTCAAGGCGATCCGCGAGGTGACATCCGCGAACGTGGATGCCGCGCGGATCAAGGGCGAGGGCGGCTTCGGGACTCCTCGTCCCGATGGCGAGCGGGCGCCAAGCAAGAACCCGAAGCGTGCGAGTGGAGGTGACCTGTGAGGGAGCGCGTTCGGAACGTACTGGTCGGCATCTGCACCATCGGCGCCCTCGGGAGCGCTGGGGCTATGCTCTTTCTCTTTGGCGAGATAGAGCCGTTCTTCGCCAATCGATGGCAGGTGCAGGTCGCGCTCAACGAGGCCGGCGGGCTTCGCAAGGGAAGTCTCGTGACCTTGAACGGCGTGCCCATCGGCGCGATCGAGCGCGTCGAGTTCTGGGGCGACCGCGAACGGCCCGTGCTGGTCGTGGCGGGAATCGACGAGAAGGCGCGCATTCCCGACCCAAGCACGCCGAGCATCCAGTCGTCGCTCCTGGGCTCGGGTGCGCGGCTCGAGTTCACGGCGGAGCTTCCCCTGCGCGACCCCGTGCAGCACTACGCGGTCGACGGCTCCGTCACGCTCCGCGGGCGCTCGCAGTCGTTCGACGAGCGGATCATCGAGCAGCTCGACCTGCGGGTCCAGCCGATCGTGAAGACCTTCGACGAGATCGGCGTGCTCGCGAGAAGCCTGAATGCGCTCGTCGAGGCGCCTGCCGAAGGCGCGGAACCCGACCCCGAGAGCGTCCGCGGGGCGATCCGACGCCTCAACCAGACCCTCGCGACCGCGGAGACGGCGCTCGCGAGCGCGCAGTCTTGGCTCGACGACGAGCAGCTCCGCACCGACATCCGCGACACGGCACACGGCGCGAGCGAGCTGATGCGCGACGCGACCATCACCGCGAACAGGATCGGCGCGCTCGCGGATTCGCTGGCAAAGGACGCCGACGAGCTCAAGGCGGGCGCGCTTCCCGTCCTCGACCGCGCTGCCTCCGCGCTCGACGAACTCAACAGGCTCGTGAACGCGGCCCGCACGGGCGACGGCACGGTCGGGCGGCTTGTGAACGATCCGGCGCTCTACGAGGGCCTGGCCGATGCGGCGAAGCGCCTCGATGACGCGCTCGTCAAGCTCAATCTCCTTCTTGACAAGGTCCGCGCCGAGGGCCTCGGTGTCGAGCTCTTTGGGAAGTGAGTCGAGCCCTCGTCTGCCCTGCTTTCTGGCGCAAAAGAACGCGCCCCGACCAGCGGGGCGCGCTCCATTCCGTCGCGTCGCGGCAGCCGTCTGCTGAGCGATGCGTTCAATCAGATGCTCAGGAATCGACGATCGCGATTTCCACGCGCCGCGACTCCTTCTTGGTCGCGCGCGGCTGGTGCGGGCCGAACGAGGAGTACTCGATGCGCGAGTCCTTCACGCCCCTCGAGACCACGTACTCGCCCACGCTGTAGGCGCGCTCGAAGCCGAGGTGATAGTTGGTCTTGAAGCCGCTCTTCCGGATGGGATCCGTGTCGGTGAAGCCTGCGAGACGGAGCTGGTTCGTCGGATAGCGCTTGTTGATCTCGCTCACCACCTTGTCGAGCGTGCGCTTTGCCTCGGGCTTCAGCGTGGCCTTGCCCGAATCGAAGAGGATGTCGCTTTCGATCGTGAGGACGATCGTGCCGTTGCGGTTCTCCGCAGTCACGCCCGCGGGAAGGTCCATCTGCGGGCTCGGGGCGACGTTCGTCGCGACGACGGCGGGCGGCATCTCGTTGATCCTGCCCTGGAGCGTGCCGTTCTCCATCTCGAGACGACGGCGCTCCGCCTCGCTCGACTCGAGCGCGCCTCGCGCCTCGTCGCGCTGCATCGCCAGCTGCGCGTTCTCTTCGCGCAGCATCGAGAGCTCGTCCTTCTGGGCGCTGTTGCAACCTGCGAGGAAGCCGCTGGCGGCGATGGCCGCGAGCAGCACGGAACGGTATTGACGGAACTTGCCAGGCATGTCGTTGGCATCCCTTCCAGAGGAGTGGCGTACGGGCGCCCGAGGATCCGTCCTCGGAGATCGCGACCGCGTCTTCCGCATTTCACCGTCGATCGCTCGGGCGCGCAAGTTCTGCGGGCGATGATCCGAGTGGATTTTCCAAGCCCTCGCCATGGCCGAGCGCGGGCTCAAGCCCCGGGATGGCGCGAAGCGCGGCATGAACTCCGTCGTAGAAGAGATCGATTCCCGATACCACGGGTCCGCGCGCCACGACGAAGAGGATCGCCGCGGCCGCAAGGTGCGGCCCGAACGGGATTTCCCGTCGGAAGACCCCCGAGAAACGCCGCAGCGCGAAGCTCGCGATCGCCCAGACGAGCGAGATGAAGACGGCCAGGAAGAAGGCGAGCAGCGCCACCTTCCAACCGAAGGCGGCCCCGACCGCGGCCTGAAGATGCACGTCGCCCATGCCCATCGCCTCACGGCCGAAGGCCAGGGATCCGAGGATGCGGATGGCGATCACCAGGCCCCCGCCGACGATCCAGCCAAGCATCGACCCGCCGAGAAGCGTCATAGGCTGGCAGACGGTGTCGCTCGAGGTGTAGCCGAGGAGCGCTGCGACCACGCACGCGACTCCCGCGCCCGCGAGCCCGGGCAGGAGGAAGGCGATCTCCGCCAACATCTCGCGTCGCGCGTGCGGGTAGGCGCCGCCGTCCTGTCCCTCCCGAACATACTCGTCCCAATCGGAGAAGCTTCTGCGGAGTTTGCCCGTGGCGATGAGCCACCGCGAGACCCCGAGGCCGAGGAGCATGCCGACCGCTGCGAACGCCACCGTCCAGGTCGCGGGGGGAATCGGGAGCGCGTCGCGGAGATTGCGGGCCTCGGGAAGGAACCCCTGCACCGTCCACCCGACGAAGGCCACCACGGTCACGGTCGTGGGGATCTCGACGGGGATGATCATTGTCCGCGCGTCGATGATGGTCATCGCGATCAGCCCCGCGATCGCGATCACCACCACCGTGAACGCCGGCCAGCTGCGCGGGAAGCCCTGCAGGTGCCACCACGGGCTCGCCGCGTCGTGGAGGATGCCGTCCATGCCGCGCGCTGGCGCGTAGAACACGAGGAAGACGAGCGCGAAGAGCACGCCGACAAAGAGCTCGACGAGCGGGTATTGCGGGCTGATTCTCGCTTCGCAGGCGCTGCAGCGGCCGCGCAGGCGGATCCAGCCGAGGATCGGTATGTTCTCGTGCCACGCGAGCCGATGGCCACACAGCGGGCAGCGCGACGGAGGCACGACGACGGATTGTCCTGTGGGAAGCCGCCAGACCAGGACATTCAGGAAGCTGCCCGCGCACGCTCCAAAGGCGAAGGCGAAGAGGGCGCCGATCAAGGTGGGCGCCCACATCGCGAGAAAGAGGCTTGTATCGTGAGAGGACATGCTTCGAGACATGCTTCGAGAGAAGCTTTGGGAGATGCGTCGGGAGATGCGTCAGGTCTCGCCCGAGCGCCGCGTTCAGGCCGGTGACCCCGGGCCGCTCGGCGGCATCGACGACTGCTCCGCCTCCGCGAGCGAGAGCTGCCGCACGGTCACCTCCGCGCGGTCGAGCAGCGACTTCAGGTGTCGCACGAGCTCTTCCCCGCGGCGATAGGACGCGAGGCTCTCCTCAAGGCCGATCTCGCCCTCCTCCATCGACGCGACGAGCGCCTCGAGTTGAGCGACCGCCTCTTCATAGCCGAGGGCGTTGAGCTTTGGGTCGACCCCGCCTGCGACGTTCCCCTCCGCGCCAGTCGCTGCATCGACCCCAGTCGCTGCACCGAGCTTCGAGTCCTTCCGCTTTCCGGTCATGCCGTGCTCCCTGCCTGTGAATGATTGTCGCCGCCGCGCACGACCTTCGCCGCGAAGCGTCCGTCCGCAACCTCGACACGGATCAGATTGCCCTCCGAGGCCGCCACGACGGACCTCACGAGCTTGCCCTCGCCGTCCGTCACGATCGCATATCCGCGCGAAAGCGCTGCCTCTGGTCCTGCGGAACGAAGGCGCTGCTCGAGATGAAGCGCCGCGCGGCGCGCATCGCCGAGGCGCCGCGAGAGGGCGCGGCCAAGACGCTCGCCCGCCTGCGTCAGCGTCAGCCGCGCCAGACGGACGCGGAGTTCCGGCGATTGACGCGCGAGGCGCTCGGCGAGGCGCGAAACCCGCGCCCGTTCCGAAGCGATCTGCGCGCGAAGCCGCTCGGCGAGGGTCTGCGCCAGAAGCGCCGTCCGCGCGCGGGCGCGGGCGATCTGCAGCGCAGGTGCTGCGCGCAGCGTCGAGCGCTCGAGCTCGGCGACACGCTCACGCCGCGCGCGCAGCGACCATCGCATCGCCTGCCGAAGGTCGCGGGCGAGCCGGTCGCCCCGCTCAAGGAGCGCCGCGCGGTCGGGTAGCAGGAGCATCACAGCCTGCGTCGGAGTGCTTGCGCGCCTGTCCGCGACAAGGTCGACGATGCTGGTGTCGACCTCGTGGCCGATCGCTGCGATGAGCGGAATGGGAAGCCCGAGCGCGGCCTCGACCACTTCCCGCTCGTTGAAGGCCCAGAGATCCTCGCGCGATCCGCCGCCGCGCGTGAGGATCACGGCGTCAAGCGGCATGGCGCCCGACGTCGCAAGACGCGCGGCGGCCCGCAGCGCGCGCGCGATCTCGCCGACGGCGGCCTCGCCCTGCACGCGCACGTCGATCACGACGAATTCGACGGCGGCGCGGCGCTCGATCGCGGTCTTGCGGACATCCTGGAGCGCGGCACCCGTTGCGCTCGTGATGACCGCGACCCGACGCGGATGAAGCGGCAGCGGCTTCTTGCGCTCCTCTGCGAACGCGCCGCGCGCGCGGAACTCCTCGACAAGCGCGCGGAAGCGCCGCTCGAGGTCGCCGACGCCCTGCTCCTCGATCTTCGTTGCATAGAACTGCGTTTTGCCGTGGGGCGCGTAGTGGCGGATCTTCCCCGTGACGACGACGGCGTCACCCTCGTTCGGGCTGAATCCCACGCGCGCAGCGTCGCTCTGCCACATCACGCAGGGAAGCACGCTGTTCGCGTCCTTGATCGAGAAGTACCAGTGGCGCCGCACGGACAGGTTGGCGATCTCCCCCACCACTCGGTGATTGCCGCGAAGGCCGTCCTCGAGCGTGCGGGCGATCAGCTCGGAGAACGCGGAGACTGTGAACTCGCGCGGCGGCTCCTCGCGCACGGAGTCGATCCGCGCCTGAGGAGGCGCCGACGCGTCGTCGGCCTGCACAGGCTCCGCACGCCGCACGACGGGAGTCGGGTCGAACAGGCCGCCCTCAAACTGGTCGCCTCGCGCGCGGGAAGGATCGAACGGTGGCCGTGGCACGGAGCCGTATAGTACGACCCGCCCCCGCGCCCTGCCGTGCGCAGCACGCGTTCCCCCGAGCGCGGTGATCCTGGATTGCTTCCGATGGAGCAGACGAAGACACAGAGCGGCGAGCCCGCGCGCGGGATCCTCGCCCGCCCGATCGGCGAGGCCGCGAGCCTCACGACCGCGCGCACACGTGCGTTCAGTGGCCTCGGGGTGCACACCGTCGGGGACCTCTTGCGCCACTTCCCCTTCCGCGTCGAGCAGGAGGCGGGCGAGGACTCCATCGCATCGCATGTGGCGATGCTCGAGGCAAAGCCCGTGGCCGAACGCAGCGCCCACATCGCGGTGCGCGGGACGCTCGCGGCCGTACGCCCGTCGTTTGGCCGCAAGCCAAGGCTCGAGGCCACCCTCGAGGACGGCACGGGAACGGCTCGCCTCGTCTTCTTCAACATGCCGTGGCTTCGCGGGAAGCTCCACCCCGGGCGGCAAGGCATCGTCGAGGGAAAGGCGAAGCTCGAGCGCGGATACCTCGAGTTCGTCAACGCGCGCTGGACCGAAGTGGTCGAGGAGAGCGCCCCGGCAGCGCGGAGCGAGCGGCTGCGCGCGGTCTATCCATCGAGCGAAGCACTGCCATCTCGCTTGATCGAGGAAACGGTGGGCAAGCTCCTCGGCGCAGCGTCCGAGGCCGTGCCCGAGACGCTGGGGTCCGAGTACCTCGCCGAACGCGTTCTCGTCGGGATCGGCGAGGCGTACCGCGGGATGCACGCGCCCAAGGACGACGCGGAGTTCAGTCGCGCGCGCACACGGCTTGCCTACGACGAACTGCTGACGCTCCAGCTCGCGGTCGCGCTCAAGCGGCGCATGCGCGCCGCGCAGGGAGCGCCCGAGCTCTCGATGAGCGGTGCGACCGAGCGCGAGATCCTCGTGCGCTTCCCGTTCGCGTTCACGCCAGACCAGCTCGCCACCTTCCGCGAGATCGCGAAGGACCTCGCGGACTCGCGACCGATGAACCGGCTGCTTCAGGGCGACGTCGGCGCGGGAAAGACGGCTGTCGCGCTCGCCTCGATGCTCGTCGCCGTGACGAACCGCCATCAGGCTGCGCTCATGGCGCCGACGGAGCTCCTTGCAGAGCAGCACTTCGCGTCGATCTCGCGGTTTCTCGAAGGAACGAGCGTGCGCATCGCGCTCCTCACGGGAGGTCTCGTCGCAAGCGAGCGGGCCCGCATCCGCGACCTCGTCGAGATGGGCGAGGTCGACGTCGTGATCGGAACGCACGCGCTTCTCACGGGCGACGTGCGGTTCCGTGCGCTCGCGCTCGCGGTCGTCGACGAGCAGCACCGCTTCGGCGTGGCGCAGCGGGCCGAGCTGCGCGGCAAGGCACCCTCGGGACAGACGCCGCACATGCTCGTCATGACCGCCACGCCGATCCCGCGCACACTCTCGCTCACCGTGTACGGCGACCTCGACGTCTCGACCATCCGCCATCGCCCGAAGGACCGCGCGCCCGTCCATACGCGCGTTCTTCCCGAGTCCCGCGCGGCCGACGCCTACCACTTCGTGCGCGAGCGGATCGACCGCGGCGAGCAGGCGTTCATCGTGGTTCCCGCGGTCGAAGAGTCGGACCTCGGGCTCAAGGACGTCGCGGGCCATCGCGCGCGGCTCGCGCAGGGCCCGCTCGCGGGCAAGCGGCTCGCGGCCATGCACGGCCGCATGAAGCCAGCCGAGCGCGACGAAGTCATGGACCGGTTTCGCGCAGGCACGATCGACGCGCTCGTCGCGACGGTCGTGATCGAGGTCGGCGTCGATGTCCCGAACGCAACGGTGATGGTCATCGAGCACGCGGACCGCTTCGGCCTCGCGCAGCTCCATCAGCTGCGCGGGCGCGTGGGTCGCGGGCCGAAGGGCGGCGTGTGCGTCCTTGTCGCCGACGCGGTCACCGACGACGGGCGCGCGCGTCTTGAGGCGGTCAAGTCGACGGACGACGGATTCAGGATCAGCGAGCTCGACCTCGCCATCCGCGGCCCGGGCGAGCTCTTCGGCGCGCGCCAAAGCGGACTTCCCCCGTTCAGGGTCGCGGATCTGGCGCGAGACCTCGGCCTGCTAGAGCGCGCGCGGCGCGATGCGACGGACTGGATCGCCCGAAGTCCGCTTCTCGCGGGTGAAGACGAGCGACTTATCCGCCGAGTGGTCCTCGAGACCTACGGAGAGGCGCTCGGCCTCGGGGATGTCGGCTGAGACGGGCACGCCCGCCATGGCCCGCGCGACGCAGCGAGCGGTTCCTTCCGCGATCGAAACGCGCCGCGCCACCCCGCCGTGGTATCCTTCGTGCCTTCGGGCGCTTAGCTCAGTCGGTAGAGCACCGCCATTACACGGCGGGTGTCGCAGGTTCGAGTCCTGCAGCGCTCATCCCAGCGTGTCCCCGTTCGCCCCAAGCACTCCGTCGGTACCCATGCAGACGCGCAGCACACCGCACTCCACGCGCAGACCGTTGCAGACGGTCGGCCTCCGCGCCGCCGCGGCGCTCCTGATGTTCCTCACGACAGGCTGCGGCGAGATCGTCGAGCGGGTCCCTGCGCGACCACGGCAGGACCGTCCCAACACGGCGAACTTCATCCTCGAAGTCGACCCGATCATGCGCGGCACGGTCGCCAGCGAGACGGCCGTCGTCGGACTGAATCCAGTCGTCGCCCGTGGCTACGGCCTCGTGGTCGGCCTTCAGGGAACGGGCGGGCGCCTCATGCCAGCCGAAGTTCGCGCCTCGATGATGCAGGAGCTCACTCGGCGCGGTATCGGCAACCCGAGCTCGAGCCCAGAGGGCTGGACGCCGGCAAGGCTCCTCGACAGCCCCGATACGGCCGTGGTCGTCGTCGAGGGAGTGATCCCGCCGGGCGCGACGAAGGGCACCAAGTTCGACCTGCGCGTGAGCGCGCTGCCGGGTTCCGATGTCACGAGCCTCGAGGGCGGCAGGCTCTACACGACGGACATGCGCCCAGGGCCGCTCCTCGTCGGATCGCGTCAGGCGAAGATCATCGCGTCCGCGAAGGGCAACATCTTCATCAATCCCTTCGTCGAGCCGGGCGCCACGCGCGGCGATGCCGTGAACCGGCTCGTCGGGCGCATCCTCGACGGCGGAGAGACGAGCGACGACATTCCGCTGAAGCTGAAGCTCGCGACCTCGAGCCACACGCGGGCGCGCACCATCCAGTCCGCGATCAACTCCGTCTTCCCGCGGGAGCCGCGCCAATCGGCGGATACGGCGCGCGGCGAGAACTCCGACTCGATCGCGCTGACCGTGCCGCCCTCGTACAAGGGCAAGAGCGAGGAGTTCATCCAGCTGGTGATGCATATCCCCCTCGACATCACTGCCTCGGAGAGCACGGCCCTTGCCGTCCGCCGCGCGCTCGTGGCGAACCCGGGCACGGCCGAGAGCGCCATGTGGCGCTTCCGCGCCGTTGGAAAGCGCGCCATTCCCGTGATCCAGGACCTCTACACCTATCCTGAGGAGGATCCACGGATGGCGGCGCTGCGCGCAGGCGCTGCGCTTGATGACCCTCTCGTGGTCAGGCCGCTCCTCGAGATGGCCGCGAGCGGGTCGACCGACAACCGCATCCGTGCCATCACGCTGCTCGGCGAAATGGGCTTCAATCCCGACATCGACGTCGGTCTCCGCCCTCTGCTCGGGGACGCCGACGTCGACGTGAGGCTCGCGACCTACGAGTCGCTCCTCAAGCGCCGCGACCCACTCATCACGCGCTTCAATGTCGACGGTAAGTTCGACCTCGCCATCGTGCCGAGCAACAAGCCGCTCGTGTACGTCGCGCAGAGCGGACGCCCGACCATCGCAATCTTCGACGATGAACTCTCCGTCGACCGCCCTTTGACGCTCGCGCTGTGGAGCAACCGCCTGATGATGAAGGCGGAGTCTGGAGACGACCAGCTGCAGGTCTACTTCCGACCAAGCGCCGAGGTGAAGCCCGAGATCCAGCTCACGAGCGCACGGCTGGCGGAGTTCATTCCGTTCCTCGGGCACACGACCACCGTCGAGAAGCCGTTCCCGGGACTCGGACTCTCCTACGGCGAGACGATCGGCGCGATCCACTCGATCTGGCGCTCGGGCTACCTGAAGAGCGACTTCAAGGCGGAGCAGGACCGCATCCTCGCGGCGATCCTCCGCAGCCAGCGCGAGGATGAGAAGGTGATTCGACCTGAGTTCGAGGCCGAGCCCGAGCCCGCCGCGCCCGAGTTCCTCGGCGGCGGATCAGGCGGCTCGAGCGACCTTGCGTCGGTCCGGCCGCCTGTTGATCTTCCGCCGCCAGGAAGCGATACTGTGCCCCGCTAAGCCAGCCCTTCGGCGTCACGCGGCAACGCGCGCAAAGGTGGTGGCAGGGTCAGAAGGAATCCCCGCGCGACGGTTGGCGCGACAGGGTGCGGCATGGCCGCGCCGACGACACGGAGGTCGAGTTCGATGCGTCTTGCCAAGTTGGTGCTGAGTGGCTTCAAGAGCTTCGCCGATCCGACGGAGTTCAGGTTCGACGCGCCCATCACGGGCATCGTGGGGCCGAACGGCTGCGGAAAGTCGAATGTCGTCGATGCGATCAAGTGGGTGCTCGGCGAGCGCAGCGCCAAGAGCCTCCGCGGCGGCGCGATGCTTGACGTCATCTTCGCGGGTAGCGCCGCGCGCAAGCCTGCGGGCATGGCGAGCGTGACGCTCTGCTTCGAGAATCCCCTGCTCGCGGTGGCGATCGAGCGCAACGAGGAGGAGGCGCAGCTTCTCGACAACGAGACGGACCCGGAGACAGGCGAACCGATCGAGCGGATCGTCGATCGACGCAGCGTCCGCAACCGCCGTCTCCCGATCGACACGGATCTCGTCGAGGTGACGCGCCGTCTGACCTCCGATGGCAAGAGCGACTACCTCATCAACGGCCGAAAGGTGCGTCTCAAGGACATCCGCGACCTCTTCCTCGACACGGGCATCGGCAACGACGCCTACTCGATCATCGAGCAGGGCAAGGTCGACGCCATGCTGCTCGCAAACCCCGTCGAGCGGCGCGCCATCCTCGAGGAGGCCGCGGGTGTCGCGCGCTTCCGCGTGCGCAAGCTCGAGGCGACGCGCAAGCTCGAGAGTGCAGAGAAGAACCTCGTCACCACCCGCGAGCAGCTTGCGAACACGGAGCGCCGTCTTCGCATCGTGCGCGGTCAGGCAGACAAGGCCAAGCGCTTCCAGGAGCTCGACGCGCGCAGGCGCTTCCTCCGCCGCGCGCTCTCGCTCGACCTCTACCACGAGCTCGAAGAGCGCCTCCATGGCTTGACGAGCGAGATGCAGGTCCTCGAGGCGGAGAAGGCCGCGCTGGTCGCCGCGCTTTCCGCGGCGGAGGACGCGAAGCAGGACGCTGAGATCGCGCGCCACGCGGTCGAGACGGAACAGCACAGGCTCGAGCAGCGCAGGCTCGAGCTCTCGGGCGCCGAGGCGCAGGCGAGGCAGCGCGCGGAGTTCGCCAGGCGAACGCTCTCCGAGGCTCAGGAGTCGCTCGCGGGAGAGCGCTCCCAGATCGCGGAGCTCGAGCGGGAGTCTGCAGCGCTCGCCGGCGAGGGAGCCAAGGCAGCCGAGGACCTCGAGCGCGCGACGAATGCCGCTCGGGAACTCGAGCAGGTCGCGACCCAGCAAGGCGCACGCCGCCAGCAGGCCCAGCAGCAGGCGTTCGAGGCGCAGCGCGCGGCAGACCTCGTCGGCGAGCAGGCCGCGCGCATCGAGCGCGAGCGCGGCGCGCAGTCGCAGCGGCTTGCGGCGATCGAGTCGCGGTCGCGGTCGCTCGGCGACGAACTTCGACGACTCGCCGCGCGCATCGAGCCCTTCGCGCGCGAGCTCGACTCCCTTCGCGCCTCTCGCCTCGTGCAGGTCGTCCGCGGGCTCGTCGCAGGCGACGAGATCGCACGCATCCAGCGGCAGCTCGACGAAAGGACCCGCGCCGCGAGCACGCTCAACGAGTCGCAGTCCGCGTTTGCGCGCGCGCTTGCCGCCGTGCGCGACGAGCGCACCGCGGTCGAGTCGCGCCGCCGTGTCCTCGATGAGATGGGACGCGCGCACGAGGGCCTCGGGTCGGGCGTGCGCGCGGTGCTCTCCGACCGCGCTCGCTTCCCCGCGGTCGTCGGGGTCCTGGCGGACCTTGTCGACACAGACCGCGCCAATGCAGACGCGGTCGAGGCGGCGCTTGGAGACCTGCTCGAGCTCATCGTCCTTGACGACGCGGGGCGGCTCGCCGCGCACGCGGAGTCCGCGCTCTCGCTGCGCGTTCGGGTGGCGTTCGCGGCTGCGATGCCGCCTGCGCCGCATGCCTCGAATGTCGCCCCCGTCGCGGGAGCGACGCCGCTTCTCGAGTTCGTGCGGCTCGACCCCCGCATCCGCGGGCTTGCGGAGCGCCTGCTCGGCACGACCTTCATCGTGGACACGGTCGAGCGCGCGGTCGAGCTCTCGCGCGGCGCGCTCGCGGGCTGCCGCATCGCGACCCGCACGGGCGCGCTCGTCGACGAGCGAGGTCGCGTCATCGCGAACGCCTCCGCCCGCGCCGATGCCGCTGCGGGTGGCTTCCTTGCGCGACGCGCGGAGCTTGCGGAGCTGAATGCGCGGGCCAACGCGCTTGCCACGCAGATCGCGGCGCTCGAGCAGGAGTCGCTGCAGCTCGAGGTCGAGTCGAAGGCCGCGCAGGAGTCTGCGCGCACCGCAAGCCAGCAGCTCGCGGAGGCGCGTCGCAGCGCCCTCGACGCGGTCCATCAGACCGAGCGCATCGAGCAGCTGATGCGTCAGATCGAGCGTCAGCGCGATTCCGAGTCGGGCGAAGAGCGGCATCTCCTCGAGCGGCTACGCACAAGCGAGGAGGAGTCGCACGCGGTCGCCGCGAAGCTCGAGGCGATCGCCCGCGACGCGGCGGACGCGGCTGCGCGGCGCGACGAGGCGCGCGCCGCGCTCGACGCCGCCAAGACGACCGCCACGGAGGCAGGCGACGCTGTCGCCGCCGCGCGCGTCCGCGCCGCGGAGGCTCAGGCTGCGCTCGACGCTGCACGCCGCGAGCAGAGGCACGTCGAGACCCGCTCGGCGGAGGTCGCACGGCAGGAGTCTGCGCTCAAGGAGAGCATCGTCCGCCGTGCCGCTGCGATCGAGCGCGCGGAGGCGATGCTTGAGGAGAGTGAGAGCGCTCTTGGCGAGGCTTCCGCAGGTCTCGCTGCGATCTCGGGAGAGTTTGGGGCCATCGCCGAGAGAATTCGCGACGCGCAGGCTGCCGTCGAGAGTTCCTCGCGCGAGGTCGAGGGCGCACGCGCCAACGCCACGCGCGTCGAGCGGAACGCACACGCCGTCGAACTCTCGCGGCGCGAACTCGAGGTGCGACGCGAGAGCCTCGAGGAGCAGACGCTCTCCGAGGTCGAGCTCGATCTACGCGCGTCCTACGCGGGATATCTCGAGGAGCGCGCGGCGGAGGACTTCCAGCCGATCGAGCGCGAGAGCGCGCAGAGCGAGGCGGACGACCTCAAGGAAGCGATCCGAAGGCTCGGGAACGTCAACCTCGACGCGATCGACGAGCTCTCTCAGCTCGAGGTGCGCAACGAGGAGCTCGTCAAGCAGCTCGCGGACATCGACAGCGCCAAGACAAGCCTTGAGGCGCTGATCACGGAGCTCGATGACGCCAGCCGCACCCGCTTCCAGGAAACCTTCGAGCGGGTCCGTGAGACCTTCGCGGGCCAGACGGGCATGTTCCGCCGCCTCTTCGGTGGCGGCAGCGCGGACATCTACCTTCTTCCGCTCGAGAACGGAGAGACCGACTGGCTCGAGTCGGGCGTCGAGATCCGCGCGAAGCCGCCCGGCAAGGAGCCGCGCGTCATCAGCCAGCTCTCGGGAGGCGAGAAGACGATGACGGCCGTCGCGCTCCTGATGGCGATCTTCCAGTCGAAGCCGTCGCCCTTCTGCATCCTCGACGAGGTCGATGCCGCGCTCGACGAGGCCAACGTCGAGCGCTTCTGCCACGCGCTCACGCCGTTCCTCGACGTGTCGCACTTCATCGTCATCACGCACCACAAGCGCACCATGCAGGCGTGCCACCAGCTCTATGGGGTCACCATGCCCGAGCGCGGCGTGAGCAAGCGCGTGGCCGTCAAGTTCGACGAGGTCGGCAGCGACGGCCGCCTTTCGAAGGCGGCTTCCGAGCGCGCGGTGCTGGAGCCACAGGCCGAGGCGGAGACGCGGCCCGAGGCAGCGCCCGCGAGGAAGCAGCTTGCGTCGGTGATGATCGAGATCGATCCGACGGTCGACGAGAGATCCCCGTCCGCGCCATCGCCGAGCGCAGCGCTGGCCGACGCGTGGAAGGCGTGACTTGAGCGGTCGCCGCTGCGGCGGCTTCCCCTGGCGTGGATCAAGGCCGTCCGAGTCGGCATGCCATGAGTGCCCGCAGACGAAGTCTGCGGAACCGTTCGTGTCGGAGTCGACTCCCACACCATCCGTTCCGCAGACTGCGTCCGAACTTCGTTCGGACTCCGTCAGACAGAGCCTAGCGGGCACTCATGGTCTCGGCCTCCGTTGGCTTCGACAGCACCAAAGGCCCCCGCCGCAAGCAGCGACCGCGCCTCAGCCCCGCACGCGCATGCTCACATACTTGAGGTCGACATACGCGTCGAGCCCGTGCGCGCCGCCTTCGCGGCCGAGCCCGGAGTCCTTGCGTCCGCCGAACGGGGCCTCGGCGGCGCTCGGCGCCCCATCGTTGGCGCCGACCACTCCGCAATCGAGCGCTTCCGCGACGCGCATCAGCCGATCCGCGTCCTGTGTCATCACATAACCCGCAAGCCCCGACGCCACGCCGTTCGCGAGTTCGATCGCCTCGCGCTCGCTGGCGAAGGTCATCGCGGCGACGACCGGGCCAAAGGTCTCCTCGCATGCACACGCCATCGACGGCGTGCACCCCTCGAGGATCGTGGGCGCATAGAAGCGGTCGGCAAGGCCCGCGACCTTGACGCGCGCACCGCCGATCCGCACGCGCGCGCCGCCCGCGACCGCGTTCGCCACATGCCGCTCGACCTTCGCGATCGCATCGTCGTTGATGAGGGGGCCCACGCGCGTCCGCTCGTCGCGCGGGTCTCCGACCGCAAGCGCGCGCATCCGCCACTCGAGCCGCGCAAGAAACTCGCCGGCGATTCCAGCATCAAGCAGGAACCGGTTCGCAGAGATGCAGGTCTGGCCCATGAAGCGGAACTTTGTGAGAACCGCCTGCTCGACCGCGCGGTCGAGGTCCGCGTCGGCGAACACGAGGAAAGGCGCGTTTCCCCCGAGTTCGAGCGCCGTTCGCATCAGTCGCGGCGCGCACTGCGCGGCGAGGATGCGCCCAACCTCGGTCGAGCCAGTGAAGGTCAGCTTTCGGGTCGACGGGTGCTCGATGAGCGCGCACGCGATCGTGGCGGCATCGCCCACGAGGCAGCTGAAGGCTGCGGGCGGTGCACCGACCTCGCGCGCCACCCGCTCGAAGAGCGCTGTGAACGCGAGCGCCGTGAGTGGCGTCTCTTCGGAGGGCTTCACGGCCTGGCTGCAGCCCGCGGCGAGCGCGGGCGCCAGCTTGCGGGCGATCATCGCGAGCGGAAAGTTCCACGGCGTGATCGCGAAGGTGGCGCCGACGGGCTCGCGAAGGACGAGGATGCGCCTGTCTGCGGCGCGCGCCGCGGGCACTTCTCCCGCAGCCATCTCCGCGGCAGAAGCCGCGTTGTCGAAGAAGCTCGCCGCATACTCGACCTCACCCACGCTCTCCGCGATGGGCTTTCCGCTCTCCGCGGTGAGGATCGCCGCGAGGCGCTCCCGATCGGCGCGGACAGCGCCACCGAGTGCGCGCACGAGCGCGACCCGCCCTGCGACCGAAAGCGCGCGCATCTCCGCCGCAGCGGCCCCGTTCGCCTCCGCTGCGAGCCGCGCGGTCGCAGCCGACGCTGTCGGCACCTCCGCAAGCTGCTCTCCCGTGGCAGGGTTCTGCACACGCAGCACAGGGCCGTCCCCGAGGGAGAGGCGGCCATGGATCAACTGGCGAACGGAAAAATCTGTTTGCTTCATGTGAAACCTGCCCTGCGCGGTGCGATGCAAGATCCTGCGCGAAAGATACTTATGTCCCCTCGCTCGGCTGCGTCCGCGCGGAGCGGCCAAGGCACTTGCAAAGGCGTGATTTTGGCGCAAACTATGCGTCTCGGCGGTTTCCTCCCGCCGCTTTGTTGTTGACCAGTACCGCAGCAGACCACCTGTTTCGGCGAGGTCGGAGTTCCCGCCCCACACTTCTCGAGAGTCCCCACCATGAAGATCATTCTGAGCGCACTTACCTTGACGGCCGCTGTTTCGGCAGCCGCGTCGGCCGACCTGATCGCTGGCTGGACGATCCCAACGGCAATCCCGTCTGGCACGACGGGCACGAACTACACCTACGGAGCGGCGGACCAGGGCGTTCAGACCGCTGGATCGTCGCTGAGTGGGTTCCATGCCCTCGCCGCGACGGTCTGGAGCAGCCCTTCCGGAAACGGCTCCACGCACGCGCTGAGTTCGAATACCTGGTCCGTTGGCGACTACTACCAGATCGTGGTCTCAACGCTCGGCTACACCGACATCTCGCTCTCGTGGGATCAGACGCGCAGCGGCACGGGCCCGTCGAGCTTCGAGTTGGCGGTGAGCACGGACGGCGTCGCGTTTACGACGCTCTCGTCCTTCACCGTCGGGCAAGTCTCGTGGAGCACGGGAACTCCGCAGTCAGGCTCGACTCAGACCCTGAGCGACATCGTCGCCGCATCGGACTCGAGCACCGTCTACTTCCGCTTCGTCAACCTGAGCACCGTGGCGTCGGGTGGCACCAACCGGATCGACAACATCCTCGTCAACGGGAACCTCATCCCCACCCCTGGCGCGATCGCGCTCCTCGGCCTCGCGGGCCTCGCTGCCCGCCGTCGCCGCTGATCGGTCGCACATGAAGTGAAACAATGCGACGCGCGGTCCCCTCGGGGCCGCGCGTCGTTCATTCTCGGTGCCTGACGCTCCGCCGCAGATTCGCCGGCAGCCCCGCTGCCGTTCAGCGCTGCTTGAGGTATTCCTCGAGGCGCTCTGCCTTGCGGACGAGGAACGGCACGTGCTGCTCGGAGACGCGGAGGAACTTCACCAGCACCTTCATGGTCTGGTCGAACTCCTCGGCGAACTTCTGCTGCTCCTGGTCCTTCCACGAGCCTTGCAGCGCGCCCATCTTGGCGCCCATGGCGCTGACCTGCCCCTGCAGCTCCGCGTTGAAGCGGTGGAGGTCCTGGGCGAAGCGACGGAGTTCCGCGGGGTCAGCGATTGCCTTGGCCATGAGGGCAGTCTATCCGCGGCGGGCGACCGCGCGATGCACCGCGACGCGAGCGCCTATCGATCATCGCACTCGCTGCGCACGCGGCGGAGCGTCTCCTCCATGGCGTCGAGCGCGTTCATCGCGGCCCGCAGCTGCTGGTCGATCGGCTCGATCGACCGCTCGCGGAAGGCGCGGGCCGTGTCGTCACGCCAGACCTCGGAGACGCGGTGCCACGCGTGCATGAGGTCCCTGTGCGCGGAGACGAGACGCGCCTTGGAATCCGAGAGACTCACGGGCCGCCTCCCTCGAGCGCGCGCAGCGCCGCGTCGCGCGCCGCCGCCAGCGCCTTCTCGTCGGCCTCGAGCGCTGAGCGCTCGCGGTCGAGCTCCATCTCCTCTTCGGCGCTGCGCAGCTCGCCCGCGCGGCGCATGGTGGCAACGCGGGTCCTCGCGCGCTCGAGTTGCTCCGCGAGCGGAACCGACGGCGTCGCGAGATACGCCTCGAGCGCGAGCGCCATGTTGCGCAGCCTGAGGATCGCATCCGGCATGTCGCGGTCGACGAGCGAGGCGATCGGGCTCATCGCGCTCTTGAAGAGCGAGACATCGCGCTCGAGCATGGCCAGCCAGCGCCTCGTCCGCTCGAGGCGCTCGCGCGCCTCCTCGCAGCGGCGCTTGGCGCGCTCGACGGCCTTCTTCTCGTCGATCACCGACGGGCGACGCCCGTCGCCCATGGTCTGCGCCTCCTTGCGGTAGAGCGCCGACTTCGCGCTCGTCAGCTCCTCGTCGAGCCGCGGCACGGCCCGGCGCCAGTGAAGCAGCCGGTCGCGCTCGAGCCAGACGAAGGTCGACTTCACCTCGCTGTCCGCCTCTGCGATCGCGGCATTCACCTCCTCGCGGAACCGGACGAGCGCCCGACGGAACTCGTCGAGCGCGCCGATGTCGATGATGTTCGCCTCATTGGGCACGGCAGGGCCATACGCAGGGGTTCAGGCCGCCGCCGCAGGAAGCGGCTTCTTCTTGGACGGATAGAAGAGAAGCATCAGCACGAAGCAGCCGAGCGCCATGTACATCGGGACGCTGAAGAGCCTGGTGTAGTCCATCGTGCCGGATTCGTCCGCCCACGACGCGACGATGCTGGTCGCAAAGAAACTGCCGACGATGGTGCCGATCCCGACGATGACGAGGTTGAACATGTTCTGCGCGGTGGCGCGGATGTCGTGCGTGGTGAACTCGTCGACGACCATGAAGGCGATGAAGATGAAGCAGCCGAAGCAGAATCCGTGGAGCGCGATGCCCGCCATCACCAGCGGAAGCTCGGGGATTCCCGTGAACTGCGACACGGCGGGCGCATACGCCCAGAGCGCCATGCGCGCCGCGTAGGCGACGAGGCCGGCCAGCAGAAGCTGCTTGCGCGACAGGAACCTGACGAGGAACGGCATCATCGCGAGGACCGCGATCTCCATCATCTGTCCAAGCGTCATGAGCCCGCCGCCGACGCCGAACACCTGCTTGATCCAGTTGTCGAAGGCCGACTCTGCCGTTGACGCCCGCTGAACCGAGCTGATGAACGCATCCGCGTGGACGAAGTAGAACTGGTGGATCATGCTGACCGGAACCGCGATCAGGAAGAGCGTCACCAGAGGCTGCTTCACGATCTCGCCGATGGCCTCCGCCCATGCCGTGTTCTGCGCCGCGGACTTCGCCGGCGGCGTGTTCGGGAGGGTGAAGCAGTAGATGCCCATCACGAGGCCGATCGCAGCGCTGATCTGGAATCCAACCACGCGTCCCGCATCCTGGGCTGCACCCACCGCCGCCTCATCGACCCCTTCGGGAGTGTGGAGTCGGAACAGAATCTGCCCGACCGCGATGCCGACGGCGATCCAGCCGATGGTCCCCCAGAGCCGCACAGGACCGAAGTCGGTGTCGCGGTTCGGAAGGTGCGTGAAGGCAAGCGAGTTGGTCAGCGCCATCGTGGGCGCGTACACGAGTCCGTACAGCACCGCCAGCGCGACGAAGTACGCGAACTCCCCCGTCATGCCCATCGCCAGGATGATCGCCGCTCCGACAAGATGGCTGACACCCAGGAGCTTCTGGGTTGCGACGCTGCGGTCGGCAAGCTGCCCTGCCAGGAACGGTCCGAAGATCGCGCCGATCGCACCCGCAGAGAAGCAGTACCCGATCTGGGTTCCAGTGAAGTTGAGGTGCCCGTTCAGGTACGACCACAGGATCGGAAGCCACGCCCCCCAGGTGGCGTACTGCAGGAACATCATCACCGAGAGGCGGGTTCGCACGTACGGCGCGGGGGCTGCATCCATCTGCTGGACCTCCTGTGGCTTGGGTCGGCACGGCACTCTACAGGAAGCGCATCCGAGGCCGCAGCGCCGCCCCCTATACTGCCCGTCTATGGCTCCACGCCGAAAGACCCGTCAGATCACGCTCGGCGACGACCGAGTTGGCCGCGTCAGGATCGGCGGCGACGCCCCGATCGCAGTCCAGACCATGACCGCTGGGTACACCCACGAGATCGACGCGTGCGTGGCCGAGATCGAGCGCTACGCCAAGGCGGGCGCCGACGTGGTGCGCGTGGCCGTGCCGGAGCGGAAGGACACGGAGGCCCTCAAGGAGATCCTGAAGCAGGTCTCCGTGCCGATCGTGGCCGATGTCCACTTCCACTACCAGCGCGCCCTCGAGGCGATTCAGGCGGGCGTCCACAAGATCCGTCTCAACCCAGGGAACATCAGCGACCGCGAGCAGGTCAACGCGGTCATCGACGCCTGCAAGGAGCGCGGGATCCCGATTCGGATCGGCGTGAACGAAGGATCGATCATCGAACGGAAGGACAAGCAGAAGCGCGCCGAGGAGCTCGGCAAGTTCTTCGCAGGCCACAAGTCGGGCCACATGCTTGCGCTCATGATCGCGAAGCTCGAGGAGTACCTCGACATCTTCGACGCGCGCGACTTCCACGACATCGCGATCAGCGCCAAGTCGATGGACGCGGCGATGGTGATCGACGTCTACACGGAGATCTCGAAGCGCTTCGACTATCCGCTGCACCTCGGCGTCACCCACGCGGGGCCGAGGGAGACAGGCGCGATCCGCTCGATCGCGGCGCTCGGCACGCTGATCGCCAACGGTATCGGCGACACCCTGCGCATCTCCTACGCGAGCGACCATCTCGACGAGGTGAAGGACGGGCTCGAGCTCCTCTATTCGCTGGGCAAGCGTGAAAGAAAGGGCGTCGAGCTCATCGCCTGCCCGACCTGCGGCCGCATCCAGGTCGACCTCTTCGCGCTTGTGAAGGAAGTCGAGAAGAAGCTGATGCCCGAGCTCGAGCTGCCGATCAAGGTGGCTGTGATGGGCTGCATCGTGAACGGCCCCGGCGAAGCCGAGGGCGCCGACGTCGCGGTCTTCGCAGGCGACCGCCGCGGCATCATCTATGTCCAAGGCCAGCGCGTCGCCAACGTCCCCGAGCCCGAGATCCTCGACCGCCTGCTCCACGAGTGCCGCGAGTTCGAGGCCAAGGTCAGGCGCGGCGAGGCGAAGCTCGGCGAGAAGGTCGTCGAGATCGTCCCCCCCGACCCGATTGGAGAGCTCGGGTCGGGCGCGGAGAAGATCCGCGCGGGCCTCGTCGAGCAGATCGGGATCGGCGGGGTCGCCGTTTCCGCGGCACGCAAGATTCTCGATGGCGTCTCCGATGGCGTCTCCGATGGCGTCTCCGATGGATCCTCCAACGGCACCTCGGTCGCGCGACCCTGATCGGCGTCCGAAGAACGCCGGTGGCGGGCGAGATTCGGGCCGGACCACCAAGTGTCCGAACGGCCCGCACGCCCAAGTTGGGATCTTGGCCGCCATCGGATCGCCCCCGCTTCCGTATAGTGCCTCGCGATGCAGACCCAGCCCCCCCGTTCGCAGCGCAGCGCGCCCGCCCCGAGCCAGCGCCGCGGCTTCACGATCGTCGAACTCCTCGTCGTCATCGCGATCATCGCCGTCCTTCTCTCCCTGATCTCGATCGGGCTCTCGCGCGGCGGCGAGACGGCGCGGCAGACGCAGGGACTGTCGAACCTCGCGCAGGTCAGCCGCGCGTGGGATCTCTACGCGAACCAGAACGACGACCGCTGCATGCCCGGCTACATGGATGACCAGTCGCAGAGCGGGCTGCGCGTCACCACGCGCGACCAGAGCGGCGCCGTGGTTCCCCAGGAGTTCGCGCGGACCTATCCCTATCGACTGCTCCCGTTCCTCGACCACGACAGGTCGCTCCTCTACCGCTACCTCGCCGACTACGAAGACCTGGCCCTCGTGCCGCCCGCCGAGATCGCTGCGAACCCTGCCTTCGGCTACAACGCGTTCTACATCGGCGGCTGGTGGGAGTTCGATGCCGCGCAGAACCGCCCGCGGATGCGCTTCTCGGGAACGGGCTACTTCAGCGGCCCGGGCAACCTCGTGCAGAACCAGGAAGTCGTCGCACGCTCGCGCAGCCAGGTGCTGCGGCCCTCGGAGCTCATCACCTTCTGCCCGAGCGTGGCCGCCGACGTCGGCTTCTACAAGGATGCCGACGAGTTCGTGCGCGGCAGCGCGTGGGTCGTTCCCCATACGCGGGCCGAGCAGCAGATCTGGGCCTCCTCGGATGGCCCCAGTTTCAACACCATGCAGACCTCCTTCACGGACGACCCGAGCGGCGTCACGCGCGTGCAGGGAAGTTCGGGAATCCAGGTGTTCGTGCCTGAGAGCGTGCCCCTTCGGCGCATCCGCAACACGGTCCAATGCGTGCAGGTCGACGGGTCGACCCGCCTCCTCTCGCCACGCGAACTCATGAACCAGGGCCGCTTCATCAACGTCGGCCACCTCGGCGGCGACCCCGTCGCGTTCACGCACCCCGAGTGAGTCCGCTCAGTTGCCGTCGCTGCGACGCGCGAGGCGCTCGCGAAGCTCCGCAAGCCGCGACTCTGCGCGCGCGCGACGCGCGGCGAGGTCGTCTTGCTGTGGAGCGACGTTCTGCGGATCGCCCGCCGATTCTCCCTTCGGAGCCTCGGACTCCGCGATCCTGCGCTCGAGCGTGGCAATCGCAGACTCAAGCCGCGATCTGCTCCACTCGTCGACCGACATCGCCGTGTCCCACCGCGTATCGACGGGAAGAAGCCCGAACTCGCGCGCAAGCGACACCTCGAAGTCGGGCATGTGCGCAGCGCCGTAGAAGATCGCGACCGAGCTCGGCGCGTCCCTGCGGGAGAGAAGTTCGCGCAGATGCTCGACGACCGCGTCGTTGCGCTCGTCGAGGATGAGCCTGCGGTCGACCTCGCCAAGGCCAGCCGAAGCGCCCTCCCCCGCTTGTCCGAGGGCTTGGATCACCATGCGCTTGAACGCCGGCGAGTTCGACACGATCGAGAGAAGGAAGCGCAGCGCGCCCTGCGCGAAACCTCCGTCGGCAGAGAGCATCTCGAGCGCGGCGCTCCGCTCGCCACGCTTCCAGAGCCTGTCGAGAAGCTCCTCGAGCGGAAGATCGGCGGGCTCCCAGCCCGCGCGGTCGTAGTCGATGGAGCGAACCTGAAGCGCAACGCCAAGCGCGTCCGCGAGCTCCGCGTAGAGGTCGCGCCCCTCGCGACGAGTATTGCCGCGCACGCCCGCGCCGGGACCCTCGTCGCGCTCGGGAAGCCGCGACAGCACGAGGTCGAGGTCGAGGCCGCGTCCGCCCGCGGACTCCCCCGCTTCACATCGGCAGTTCTGGCAGCCTCGGCTGCGTCGCGGTGACGGGCGTCACGGCAACACGCCTGAGGTTGCTAAAATGTTGCAGATCAATGCGTTACGGTGATTGCGGGAGCGCCGGCCCGCGGTACGTTGTGTCGGGCGGTGCCCCTGCGCGCCGGGAGTGATGCCACACACGGGACGTGCGCGGCGCGCGGGGGCCTGCGCGTGCCCGACTGTGCGCATCACCGCGTCTGCCTGTGCAACGCGACACGGCCCGTACCGCAATCGGCGACGACGCCGAAGGAGGGTGTGTCTATGCCTGCGAAGAAATCACTCGCGCGTGAAGTGCCGCCGGATCAGCGGCCGCTCACGGAATTGCAGGCTCGGCGATTGGCCGCGCTCAGCGGTGTGACCGTCAAGGAACTGCAGGGTGGACGGGCGGCGGAACTGGCCGAGCAGTTCAAGTGGCGTATCGATCCCCGGCTGTTCCGCTTTCGCCGCCTGTGCGGTCGCGTGGTGAAGACCGATCCGGTCACCGGGGAACAGTACGGGGTGCCGGGCGCCACGGTGCACGTGGAAGACACCGACTGCGATCTGGTACTGTACGCGCCGCCACGGTCGCCGTTCGTGTGGTTCTACCCGGTGCGATGCCGACGCGAAGTCATCGCCACCGCCACCACCGATGCCTGCGGCAACTTCTGCGTGTGGGTTCCGCGCTGGGACATCGACTGGATCCTGCACTGGCGCAAGGAGCGCCTCTGTTTCCCGGTGATCTTCGAGCGCCCGCGCTGGCGTGACCTGCTCGACCTGCCGCCGCTCGAGGAAGCGATACCGCGGCCGTTCCCCTGGCCCGATCCCGGTCCGCTCGCCAATCAGCCGTTTGCCACGCGTATGCCGGCACGAGAGTTCGGAGCCCGGGCCGACGCCGTCGAGGCCATCGACCTCGACGCGTTCGCCGACGACCTGCATCCGCCGCTGCCCCGGGAGTTCACCGCGATTGTCGGTGGGGCGCGTGACAAGACCAGGGCCGGCGAGACGCACACGCTGGTGCGGTCCGCCATCGCCAACACGATCGGTCTCGACGAGAAGCTGCTGCAGTCGCTCGACCTGCGGCAGGTCATCGGACCGTTCCGGCGATGCGTCGACGTGTTCGTGCCGGAGTGGACACGCCTCGTCGACGTGCCCGACATCACGTTCCGTGTGACGCAGGATGTGGATGGCGACGGCGACGAGGAAACGATCTACGGCGAACGCCACTTCCAGGTACGCTGGAACGCCGGTG
>QLAH01000209.1_pt1 | contig 43326 bp, 74 predicted proteins | sample 4693081 | NCBI WGS metagenome assembly QLAH01 (sample SAMN09425401, study PRJNA476045) | Lake water metagenome, whole genome shotgun sequencing project. | reverse complement strand
CCGAACGTGATCGCGCGGCGCTCGCTCTTGTTGGCCTCACGGTGCAGCCGCGCCACCTCGCTGCGGATGCGCGGCACGTCCAGCTTCGTGCCATCCAGCACGTCGAAAATGAACTTCCAGTCGTCTTGCGTCAGCGGCTGGTGAATCTGGGTCACGTTGTCGGTCATCGTCTTTCCTTTGTGTCTTCAAACATGGGGCCTAACACTTCGTTCAAGGCCCGACCGCATGCGGCGGCGGGTGGCAGCGTCTCGTCTCGGCTATTCATCAGCGCCTCTTTGGCAGCTTTGCTCGATCGTTGGGCGTCTAGTAGCCCGCCGCCGCTTTGGCCTTGCGTTGCGCTTCGGCCTTGCGCACCAGCTCGGCCAGCAGTTCCAGCGACGTTGCCGCATCCTCAGCGTTTGCCGGCATGCTGACAGTTACGCGACCGGCCTCAAGCGCGCGGCGCTCTTGGCGCATCTGGCGCTCGCTCCACCATTGACCCCAGCCCCAGCCGCAGGCAAAGAACACCGCAGCGTACAGCACCGTCGTCGCGCCAATGCTTGCATCCATCTTCATGCCTCTTCGTTTGCCTTTCGCAGCTCACACACCAAGCGCCGTTATTGGCGGGATTAGGTCCCGATCCCATGCTCACGCTCCGTCAGCCCCACTGATGACCCAAAACGATGCTTCATTCACGATTTGCGCAGGCGCCGCAGAGACAATCTCTCCCGCCAAACCCAAGCCAAAATCAATCGGCGCGCAATCTGCAGCGATCCATGAGCCGCCGCGCTCGATGCCAGCCTCGCAAACCTTCATTGTTTCGCTCATGGATTCAATGACATCATCTCCTAACATCATTTTTTTCGCGCAATAGGTTGCGACCATCACACACTGACGCACGGTCACATACGCGCCCAAGTCTTGGGTGCCGTCTGCGTATCCGTAGCACTCAATGAGCATGTCGTTGATTGCAGCCTGGATGCGCTTTTTGGCGACGGCTCTAGCCACTGGATTTGCGGCTACCGTCTTGCGGACGACACGGAAAGCCGTCGCGCTCATTGCCCAGCTTTCAGCGCAGCAACACGCGCCTTGTAGGCTTCTTGTGCCGCCTCAATTTCTGTCGGCTGCGTCAGTTGTGCAGCCAGTGACTTTGCCGCGTCCATTTGCGCGCGATTGGATGCGCCTTCGATGGCTGCCAGCACATCCGCCAGCGCCGGCCCGACCGACTGCAGCCGCTTGATGACGTGCGGTGCTTTCTTCCCCTTGGTAGCGGTAAGTGAAACCTTGATGTCGCTCGGAATGTCGCTAAGGTGACTGATGCGAATGCCTCCTACGTCCATCCCGCCGAACTTGACGGACGGCTCATTGAACAGCGTAGCGGACTTACCGACCCACTGCCGCCCATCGTGCCCCCACGCCAGGATCAGCACCTTGCGCATGGTCTTGCAGGGCTTGTACGGGCGTCCGTTGTCTCCGTGGTAATGCACGATCACCGGCTGGTCGTCACCGCTGCCGATGCGGACATCAGCGACGGTGATGGTCAACGGCCCGGCCAGAAGCTGCTCGGCATTGAGCTGGTCGCTCTTGGGCACGATCGTGCCGCGCAAGTCGGAGACATCAATCATTGTTCATCCTCATCAACAAAGCTAACTTCTACCGCGCCGCTGCGCTTGGCGTAACTAGGGAAATCCAGTAGCTGAACGCCTTCGCCATACGCCGGCCAGCGGCCGTTTTCCATGCACCAGGCCAGCCGTTGCAGCAACTCTGCCCGGTCGTCTTCTGCCTGTTCGATCAGTGCATCTGTAAGCTCATACGGCACTGCAAGGAACGGGGCTTTGCTGCTGACGGCGGCCCATGTCCATGATCGTGCTGGCATACCGACAGCAGCGCATCCATCCATGTAATGCGCGCGCTGCAGGTCATAGCGCATTTTCGCGGCCGTCCGCCCAAACCCAGACGGCGACTCGTCTGCAGTCGATTTCAGCTCCGAGACGCCGCCGCATGTGCTTAGCCAATCTAGGCGCGCTTTGCATCTCAGACCGGTGGCAACATCAAGCCAAAAAATCGACAGCTCGCCCTCGCCGTTTGCCAGCAAAGACGCGATCTCTGGCACAGACTGCACGGCTGCGACCTGTTCGATCAAGGTCTGATAATGCTCAGCACTAATGACATGGCGGCCCTCGCATTGAGCTTGAAACGACTGCCACCAGTAGATATTCGATAGCGTCTCAGCGCTCGGTTTCTTGGCGTTAATCTGCCTGACGCTGGGTCTTGGCGGCGCATCCGGCGGCGTCACGACGTACCTGTCCGCAAATGCATGCGGTTCCAAAATCGCGCAATGAACCAACGTGCCGGTCAGCATGCTCCTTGTGGGCTGCACTTCTATCCGGTTCTTAAAATGCCATGGTGACTTGGCAAAAACGCGAAGCTGGCTTGCGCTGATTGCTTCTACCGCGTGATATTCGTCAAATGACATGCCACGGCAAATGCTTGGATAGCTTATTGTCATTTCCACTCCGGCAAAAACGCCAAAACGGCCACGGCTCCCAGGCAAAGCCCGGCGCCAAAAACCCAAAGCCATCCACTGATCCTAGCCATTGCCACCCCAGCGTCATGTCCGGCCTCGTAGCCGGCCTGCCGTCCAGCTTCATACGCAGCAGCCTCCGCTTCATGCGGAGGCGGCGCAGCGCGTCTACCCCACAATGGCTCTTGCATCTTGCCTCCAGATTCATTTAGCGTCTAGCATTTCTTGCGTAGCACATTGCGGCTGTTTTAAGCTGCTTGCTCATGGGTAGATTTCACGAATAACCATGATGATGGCGATGCCGAGTGCCAATCCGTAGCAAATGGCGCCGGCAATGTCTTCCCATCGAACCCAAGATTTCCGTTTCATGCACATAATTCCGGTTGGCGCGCGTACAACTCCGACGCAAGGATTTCAGCGTCTCTGCGGATCATCGGGTCGCTGCTGTAGGCTTCGCGCAGCAAACTGATCGCGGCCACGGATCGAATTGAATCGTTAAAAGCCAAGGCCAGCAGTTCAGGCACCGTCAAGCTCAGGCCAGCATCGAGCCTGTCGGCGACAATGCCGATGTCTACAGCACCCTGGAAAGGGATTTGCTGGCTGATCCACCACGCGATGCTGTACGGGTCGCGGTGCATCGTCTGCACCGCATCGTCGTAGGCGTCTTCGTCGGTGTACGCTGCTGGCTCCATGTCAGGCCCGTTTCCCAGCTCGTCGCCTGACCGATAGTCAGTGATGCACGGGAATCTCACAGCAGGGCCTCCCCTAGCGCTTCGAGGCACTCCTGCAGCCGCTGCTGCGCGCGGCGTTGCGCTTCGCGCTTGGCAGCAGCGTGGGCCAGCTCTGCGTTGCGGCGCTGGATCGGGTCCAGCGCCGGAAAAGGCCAGTGGACCGGACGTTGTTGCTGTTCCATGGTCACTTCTCCAAACTGTCGATGGCAGCCAGCAATTCTTTCGCCAGCGCTTTTGCTTGGTGTTTGCTAAAACGCGCCGACCATCCGCTATCGACCGATTGGCCGGACACCCTTACAGACTGATTGTTTCTGTCGGCCGAAACGTAAATGTCCGATCCATGCTGGCTGCGCATGACAGACGAGTGCGACTCCCACGCGAAAATACATTGCGGCGTGAACGAACAGGTTTCCATGGTGTGCCTCCTTACTTGCGCAGCGTGAGGCCGATGACGCGCTGCATCTGCGCGGGCGTCAGGCTGTGGCACACGGTGTAGTGCCCGGCGATCTCGTCCCAGACGCGCACTACGATGGTGTGGCCGTCGTGCTCGGCGTAAGCCTGGCTGGATTGGCCCCAGGCGCGGATGGTGGTAGTCTGTTGGGTCATGTCAGTTCTGCGGTGCGTTGTCGATGTCGTTAATGTGCCAGCCTCTGGCGCCGGCATGCACTAGGACAAACCCTAATGTCCACCCCATGCGAAGATGCTGCATGATGCGTCTATGGACACCTACACCCCCCCCGACACCCTGCAGCTTGACGCAGTTAAGCGCATCCAGTGGCTGCTGTGGCTGGCAGCCAAGCTACGCAGCGACCCCAAAGCTTTTCATCTCTCGGCCGCAGCCGACGAGCTGCAAGCGATAGCTGAGGGCGTGCATGTCAAGGAGCCTGCCGCATGACTCCCAAGGCTGTCCAGGGCACTATAGGCTAGGTCGCCGGTGTGCGGTGTGCTTGTGCTGTGCTAGGCTGGATCGGCCTGGCTGCCAAGTGCATGGAATCGTCGAGCGCCAGCCTGACGGTGTAGATTTTTGCGCGCTGTTTTTGCAGCACGAAACTAACGATGCCAATCATGAAGCCACCAAGTATTGCAAGCCGATTCCTTAGTCTTCTGGAGGAGGCCGGTGAAAATGGCGTAACCACGAGTGAAGCCATCGACAAATTGGGCTGCAACGTGCTGTCGTTTGACCAAGCCAGATATAGGATGCGATGCAAGGGCATCCAACTGTTTACGGCTTTTGCAGGCAACCTAGGCGGCGGCGTTTATTTTCTCAAAAAGGAATGGCGAGACGCGATAAAAGCCGTTCAGGCTGCACAAGCAAAGGCAAATGAGCGGCAGCGCTGGCTCAAGCGAGCCGAAGCAAAAAAAGAATGGAATCGTCAGGATCGCGCCAAAAAAAGGGAAATTCGGCTTCGTGAAAAGGCTGCAATAGAAGCAAACAAAATTGCAGCAGGGTTTCGTAAAAAACCAAAGCAGGAAAATCTTTCAGATAAGCAAATCGCAAAAGATGCGATTTTCGAAAAGCCTGCAAAATTTGCCGCGGCGGCAAAAAATCCAAAATTTGCCAAAAAGGTCGATAATCGACCGATTGACTACAGCCGAGCTGTTATCACTACTTCGACTTTTACAGATAACCGGTGGCAAGTTACCGGCCCGGTGCCTTGCGTGGTAGATTCGCGCGAGTGCAGGCCGTGGGCGATGGCTGCAGCACGAAGCATTGAAGGGCAAGCCGGGCGCCCTTGAGCCCGGTAAGATAGGAAAGAAGACAAATGGATATCAAGCTCGATGAGTGGCTGTATCGCCTGATCGAAGAAATTCTGCGCTGGCTGTAAGCGTTGAACTTGAGGACCGGCTTCGGCCGGTTTTCTTTCGCCCGCGCGTTAATTATGTTGATACTCAACACTCTCAACCGACTGAACCATGTACGCCAAACTTTTTTCGCAGATTTACGATGGCACGCTTTGCACGCATGGGCCTTGGGAGGCGCTTGTTACATTCCAGCAAATGCTAGTTTTGGCTGACAAAGACGGATGCGTTGACATGACTGCGGATGCCATTTCAAGGCGTACAACGATTCCAATTGAAATAATTCGAAAAGGAATTGAAAAGCTGTTGGAACCAGATCCGAACAGCCGAACGCCCACCGCTGAAGGTCGAAGAATCATTCCATTGTCAGATGGAAGGGACTGGGGATGGCGGGTGGTCAACTACGTCCATTACAGGCAAATCAAGAGGGAACATGACCGCCGCGAATACCACCGGGAGTATTGGCGGCAGAGGCGTGGCAAGCAGTCGGATGACGCCTCAACAGACTCAACAGACTCAACAAACTCAACCGACTCAACCAAAACTCAACAGCCTCAACCAAATCAACCGATAGCATATGCAGAAGCATATGAAAAGAAACACCCCCCTACCCCCCGCAAGCGGGGGAGCGGTGCCGTTGAAATCCCAGGCTTCTTGGAGTTTTGGGCTGCGTACCCTCGCAAGCAAGCCAAGCCGATCGCCCAGGCGGCTTACAGTCGCCTGAAGCTCGACGACGCACTCCAGGCCGTGCTGCTGGATGCCTTGCGTCGCCAAGCCAGCAGCGAGCAATGGCGAAGGGATGGCGGCCAATTCATTCCTTTGGCCTCGACCTGGCTCAACCAGCGCCGCTGGGAGGACGAAATCTTTGGTGGCAAGTCCGCCTCATCCGATCCGTGGGCGGGTGCGCTGTGAGGGGCCTGGATGAGCTGGTCGCCCTCCGTCTGACCCGCAAAAAGCCGCAAATCGTCTTCGTTTGCGTCGATTCGGAGGCTTGGCGTGAAGCGTCCTGCGATTTTTTGGTCTTGCAAAGCCCTTTTCAGGCCGATAGAGCCGATTTCAGGGCGCTGGTGGGGGTAGGGGTGCTGGTTGTGTCTCGCGTGGCTCAAAACGCCGATTTGGTCCGGCAGGTTTGCCACGCCATCAACTTGGCCGGCGCGGAGTCGGTGCTGGGATGGATCTCACCAGCGGGGAGGCTTGATGCGGAGGGCTTGGTGTATGCGGCAGGGTGCGGGCTCGACGAAAAGCTGGAGGATGGGAAATGGCGCGGCTGATCCCCGATAGTTTTGACTTCGCCGCGTTCATGCGCGACACGGAAGCGTCCGCCAAAGTGAAAAAGGCCTCAGCTTTTGCTGACGAGCTTGAGCAGCAGTTTGTTGCAAAGGTCGAAGGCGAGCCTCAGGCGAGGATGTCGAGCACTAAGCTGGGCGCGAAATTGGAGTTCCGCCGCGGTGAAGTGTCGGCCTGGGCCGGATATAACGGCCATAGAAAAAGCATGTTCACGGGACAGGTGGCGCTAGACCTTTGCTGTGACCGTGAGCGCGTTTTACTCTGCAGCTTTGAGATGGCGCCTGTTGACACTTTGGCGCGAATGGCGCGACAAGCATTTGCCGTGGCTCGCCCTGCCTCGGTCAGTTTGCAGGCATTTGCGCGCTGGACTGATGATCGTCTTTGGATTTTTGACCATCGCGGCCGTATTTCGCCCGATAAGTTAATGGCGGTTATTAGATATTTTGCTGAACAGCTAAAAGGCACGCAGATTTTCGTCGATAGTTTGATGATGGTTTGCGCAAGCGAAGAAAAACTAGACGAACAAAAGCAGTTTGTTACTGATTTGGTGAGGTCGGCTCAGGAATATGGGGTGCATATTCATTTGATTGCACACTGTCGAAAGCCTCAGTCTGCAGACGAGGAAAAGATACCTACAAAATACGATTTGCGCGGCTCCGCAGCAATATCGGATCAGTGCCACAACGTGATGACTATTTGGGCGCACAAAGTAAAGGAGCGGGAAATATCGCAGGGAAATTATGTGAAGCGCGGCGAGCCTGATGCAGCCGTAACCGTCGAGAAGCAAAGAAACGGCGAGTTTGAAGGCCGGTTTAAGTTTTGGTTTCACAAGCCAAGCATGCGGTTTACTGATGAAGATCGGCAGCCCATGCCTTATGTGTTGGAGAATTAGTTATGCACGAAAAATTGCTAGACGGGTTTTATGATGTCCCGCCGCCGCCAGATTCATGGCTGCGCGATGCTGAAAAACGTGAGCTGTTGCGGATCGCAGCCCAAAGCGCGCTTGATCGCAGCCGGGGAGGACGTGACTTGATACCGGCTGCCCGGGCCTGGGCTAAGCATTGGGCGGCACTGCCAAAGCTCAACCGTCATCTAGGAGACGGCAAGCCATGATGGGTTCTGTATCCAATAAGCCTCATGCCACGGGGATAGGTGATGTGCGCCAGCTTTGGTTGTGCGGGCATCGAGCCCTGCAAGGAGTGCGAAGGACGGTGCCTGGACAGGGCGTGCTGATGTGGCGATGTTTGGCCTGCAGTGGAGAAAAAAAGAAGGGGCAGCATGAGCGTCGGTGATAAGTGGATGCTGCCTGGCGGACACGTCGGCATCGAGACCGAAGGCAGCACGCGGGATGTTCTGCGGGTGCTGGTCTTGAGGCCCCCCTGCTGGCTGCCTGCGAAAGAAGTGGCGCGCACTCTGTGCGAGCCGATGTCGATGCGTTACTACCACGGCGAGACGCCCAAAGGAGAATCATGATGGACAGATGCACCGCATGCCAACTAGGCCAGGGCCGTAGCTGCCGCTGCAGGACCTTGGATTACGGGCGGGTACAGGTTCGCATCATCGGTGCGCTGGTGGCGTTTTGGGCGACCGTTGCGGCGGCGCTGTGGCTGTGGGCAAGCTGAGCCGCGCGAAAGGCCAGCGGGGAGAGCGTGAGCTGGCTGGCATCGTGGCGGCACTTACCGGCTGGGAGTGCCGACGCAGGGTAAGGCAGCATGCAGGGGATAGCGACATCGAGGGCATCCCAGGCTGGTCCGTCGAAGTAAAGCGCGCTGCAGTGCCTAATTTAAGAGAATGGTGGGGCCAGGCCGTGGCTCAAGCGGCTGCTGGACGTTGCGTGCCTGTGCTGTTCTATCGGCTAGACAGGCATGATTGGCGAGCCATGTGGCCGCTTGCTGTGTTACTTGCCGAGCAACGATCCAATTATTGGATAGACGTAGAATGGACATGCACAACTACCATTGAAGCGTGGGCCGCAGTCGCTCGCAACCTAGTCAATGAAGAGATTGACACCGGCCATACAGAAGCTTCAGCCCCAGATAAAGACGCTGCAGGCCGGGAGATTTGGAGATAAAGACCGAGGCACGACTACCCAGCGTGGATATGGTTGGAAATGGGTTAAGCTAAGGAAGCTGGCGCTACAGCGCGACAAATACCAGTGCCAGGAATGCAAAAGAAAAGGCAGGGTTACTCCGGCTCAGGATGTGGACCATATACTTAACAAAGCCCGCGGCGGCGATGACGCGCTGAGTAATCTGCAGTCGCTGTGTCGAGCTTGTCACGTAGCAAAAACCCAGCGAGAAAGCCTTGGATAGCACCGAAATGGTGCATACCCAGGGGGGGGGTGGAAAACGTGACTGAGCGGTTTACGAAATGACCGCTCGGCATCCCATTTGTGGACAATCTTAGGCTGTTTGATTAAGAAGGATTTGCATTTATGGCACGCGGTGGATACAGACCTGGCGCAGGTCGTCCGGTCGGCTCAAAGCCTGCAGCGCCCAAAGTTGAGCAGCTAGCGAAAGTTGACGGCATGACCCCGCTGGAATACATGCTGCAGGTAATGCAAGATCCATCGGTCGATGAGGCACGAAGGGATCGTATGGCGATTGCAGCAGCGCCATTCGTGCATGTGCGCGCTTGCGATGCACCGAAAGCTGGCAAGAAAGAGCAGGCGCAGGAAAAGGCCGAAGAGATCGCCGCTGGCCGCTTCAGCGCTGCCAAACCGCCGCTGCGCGCTGTATAAATGCCGGAATGGTCAACCGCATGTCAGGATTGGGAACGACGCCTAATCGAACGCCGAAGCCTTATCCCGCCACCTATTTATCCGGGTGAAGCTGAGCAAGCGCTAGCGATATTCAAGCAACTGCGGGTTGTTGACCTGCCTGGACGGCCCACTTTCGGAGAATGCTCCGAACAGTGGGTTTTTGATTTTGTGGCGGCTATTTTTGGAGCTTACGATTCCGAAAGCGGAAAACAGCTTATCCGCGAGTTTTTCCTGCTGATTAGCAAGAAAAACACAAAGTCCACGATTGCGGCCGGCATCATGATGACCGCGCTGATACTTTGTTGGCGCGACGAGGAAGAGCATTTAATTCTTGCGCCAACCAAAGAAGTAGCCGATAACAGTTTTAAGCCGGCTGCAGGCATGGTGCGAGCGGACGAGGAATTGTCCGCCCTGTTCCACGTGCAAGATCACATCCGCACGATTACGCACCGCGTCAATAAGGCCAGCCTGAAGGTGGTCGCGGCGGATACTGACGCAGTATCCGGCAAGAAGTCTGGACGGATTCTTGTCGATGAGCACTGGCTATTCGGCAAGCGTCCAAATGCGGACTCTATGTTTATGGAGGCGACTGGCGGCCAGATATCGCGTGATGAAGGATGGGTGATTTACCTAAGCACACAAAGCGATGAACCGCCGGCCGGGGTGTTTAAGGAAAAGCTGGATTATTACCGCGATGTGCGCGACGGTATCAAGGTTGATCCAAAATCGCTGGGCGTCATATATGAATTCCCCAAGGCGCTAATTGAAAACCGCGCATATCTTGACCCTGCAAACTACTACATCACAAACCCGAACATTGGGCGCTCAGTATCTGCTGAGTGGCTGGAAGACCAGCTAAAGAAATTCGCAGACAAGCAAGACGGCAGCTATCAGAAGTTTCTGGCAAAGCATCTAAATATCCAGATCGGAAACAACCTTCGAGCAAACCGCTGGACGGGTGCCGATTATTGGCAGCAGTGCGGCGAAAACATGTCGCTGGAGCGCGTCATTGAAGATAGCGAGGTTGTAGTCGTCGGCATTGACGGCGGCGGCCTTGATGACCTGCTGGGGTTTTCCGTGCTTGGCCGATGCGCCAAGACCAAGCGCATGCTTCATTGGGGGCATGCCTGGGCCCATGAATCAGTTTTTGAGCGGCGAAAAGAAATCGCTTCTCGGCTCAGGGATTTCGAGCACGCCGGGGATCTCACGGTGGTCAAGCGAGCCGGCCAGGATGTCGAAGAAGTCGCCGATATCGTCGATCAGTGCGAGCGTGCTGGCGTGCTGGACCGAATCGGAGTAGACCCTGCAGGCATCGGCGCAATAGTGGACGCCATCGTGGATAAGGGCATAGACCATGACCGCTTGATTGGGATTCCGCAGGGATGGCGCATGGTCGGAGCCATTAAGACCGCCGAACGGTGGCTGGTCGATGCCAGGTTGCGACACGGTGCATCGGACATGATGGCGTGGTGCGTCAGCAACGCTAAGCTTGAGCAACGCGGAAATGCGGTGGTCATCACTAAGCAGATAGCTGGCTCCGCAAAAATCGACCCGCTGATGGCGCTGCTTAACAGCGTGGCGCTGATGGCGATGAACCCGAAGCCAAGAAAAGCTCGCTATCAATTTATGGTTGTGTGATATAAATGCGCGTCAACTAGGGGAAACCCCTATGTACAAACGCGCATACAGCAAAATCACGATCAAGGCGGCAGAGGAATACGACGACAAGCGTAAGTTTGCCGGTCTTGCCACGACGCCAAACCCAGACCGTGCGGGCGATATCGTCGAGCCTCGCGGCGCAGAGTTTGCGCTGCCGATTCCGCTGCTATGGCAGCACGATTCAGCGCAGCCGATTGGGTGGATTCGCTCGGCGACCGTCAGCGATGACGGGATCGAAGTCCAGGGCGAAATCGCCAAGATGGACGAACCCGGCCGGCTTAAGGAGCGGCTGGATGAGGCTTGGCAATCGCTGAAATCTGGCCTGGTGCAGGGCCTTTCCATTGGCTTCAAGCCGCTGGAAGCCGCGCGCATCGGCGACACCTACGCATACCGCTATCTCAAATGGATGTGGCTGGAGCTGTCAGCCGTCACCATCCCGATGAATGGCGATTGCAGTATCAATGCCATCAAGTCTGCAGATCAGGCAATCCGCCGCGCCGCGTCAGGCGCGCTGCCTGTGGTCAGGCTTGGCAGCAAATCTCCCGGCGATTCGGGGCAAGACAGGATCGCGCGCAAAGGCGTGGTCTACCTCAAGTAACCCGGAGATACACCATGGAAATCACGAAAGACACCATTGCGGAGCAGATTGCTTCGTTTGCTCGCAAGGCCACGGAACTGAAGGACCGTTCGGTCGCCATCGTCGGCAAGGGCATTACCGAAGGCCGCACGCTGGACGAGCACGAAGCCGAGGAGCATGCGCAAGTCGCTGCCGAGCTTGCCGCCGTCGAGAAGCACCTGAAGCTGCTGAAGGATCAGGAAGCCATCATGGTCAGCAAGGCAACGCCCATCGCTGTTGACGCTGGCGCTGGCCGCGGCGCGGTCAAGATCGAAGGCTCCGGCCCGATCAGCGTCCGCCGCAATCTGCCTGCTGGCACGTCCTTCACTCGCTACGTTTCGGCGCTGGCGGTCTCCAAGGGCAACATCATGCAGGCCGAACGGATTGCCGAGAACAGCTACAAGGACACGCCGGAAGTCGCGCATGTCCTGAAGGCTGCCGTTGCTGCTGGCACCACGTCCGATGCCACCTGGGCCGGCCCGCTGGTCCAGTATCAGGACATGGTGACGGAGTTCATCGAGGTTTTGCGCCCGCAGACCATCCTTGGCCGCATGTCGGCTGTGCGTCGAGTGCCCTTCAACATCAGAATCCCGCGCCAGACCCAGGGCACGACCGGCGCGTTCGTCGGTGAGGGCGCACCGGCCCCGGTCCAAAAGCTGGATTTCGACAACATCTTGATGCCGTGGGCGAAGGCCAGCACTATTTGCGTGCTGACTACTGAGCTTGCGCGTTTGTCGAATCCTGCTGCCGAGGCCTTGGTGCGCCAAGACCTGATGGATGGCATCGCGCAATTCTTGGATCGTCGGCTGGTTGATCCGGCTTTTTCGGGTGTTGCAAACGTCAGCCCGGCATCTCTCACCAATGGCGTGACCGCAGTTCAGTCCACGGGCAGCACGCTGGCTGCAATCGACGCCAACGTGCGCAGCATTTTCAGCACGTTTGCCAACGCAGAGCTGGGCCTGCAATCGGCAGTCTGGGTGATGTCCGCATCGCAGGCGATTCGTCTGAGTATGATCCGCACGAATCAGGATCAACTGGCGTTCCCTGACCTGACGATGAGCGGCGGCACGTGGTACGGCATCCCGGTGGTGGTGTCGAACAACGTCACCCCGAGCGGATCGCCTGGCGATCAGCACATCATCCTGGTCGATCAGTCCAACGTTCTGTTGGCTGACGACGGACAGATGATGATCGATGTCAGCACCGAGGCATCGCTGGAGATGAACGACGCGCCGACTGGTGGCGCAACGTCTTTGCGCAGCCTGTGGCAAAACGGCCTGATGGGCGTTAAGGTCGATCGGTTCATCTTCTGGACTAAGCGCCGCGCGGCTGCGGTGCAATACATCGACAAGGCGCAGTCTTACGCCAGCTAAAAATCGCTGTTGCCGTAGCGATTGCCCGGCTGGCCCAGTAATAGGGCTGGCCGGGCTTTTTTGTAGGACAATGCAGCATGCACGAATACATGACCCGTCGTTTGATCGCTATGCGAGAAATGACGTATGCCGAATGGCCGCTGCGCCCCGGCGACGAGTTTCGGGCTACGCCGGTCGATGCCGAATACCTGACGCGACACGGTAGGGCAAAGCCCGCGCCTGAGCCAGCGCTGCCTGCATTTGAGCCCGTACAGCAGCAATCGCCTGAATCCGCAGAGCAGCCAGAATCTGAGGCGCAAACTGCGCGAGTGCGGCGCACGTATACGCGCCGCAACACGACGCAAGGCTAAGCATGCGGGTGTTCGGATACGACCTCACACTTAAAAAGTCGGCGCCGGCCGGCACGGTTCCCCTGCGATCGTCGCTGTGGGGCATGATCCGCGAGCCGTTTGCTGGCGGATGGCAAAAGGGCGTTACGGTCGATCCGATCGGCAGCGTAGCCAGTTATGGCGCGGTGTTTTCCTGCATATCGCGCATTGCATCGGATGTCAGCAAACTTGAAATGAAGCTGACAATGCCGGAAAATGGCATTCGCGTTGCTGTGCCTGCAACCTCCCCATATTGGGAAGCGCTACGAAAGCCGAATCCGCATCAAAACCGCATTCAGTTCCTGACATATTGGATTGTCAGCAAACTTCTTTTCGGGAATGCCTACGCGCTTAAAGGGCGCGATGCGCGTGGCATTACGTACCGGCTGCATTTGCTTGACCCGCGCCGCGTTACGCCAATGGTGACGCCAGAGGGCGACGTTTACTATTCAATCGGCAGTGACGATCTAAACCGCCTGCCGACAGGACTGGTAGTGCCAGCGCGCGAACTCGTACACGACCGAGGCATTACTCTTTGGCACCCGCTTATCGGCGTGTCGCCTATTTACGCTTGCGGCATGTCGGCCACGCAGGGCATCCGCATTCAAGGAAACTCTGCGACTTTCTTCGAGAATATGTCGCGACCTTCTGGCATGGTGACGGCGCCGGGCACGATTGACGACGTAACTGCCGAGCGCATCAAGCGCGAATGGGAGGCAAACTATTCTGGCTCCAATCTTGGCCGGCTAGCCATCATGGGAGACGGTCTAAAGTATGAGCCGATGACAATCCCAGCCAACGACGCGCAGCTAGTGCAACAGCTTGGCTGGACGGTCGAGGATGTCGCGCGTTGTTTCCAGGTGCCTCTATACAAAATCAACGCTGGGCCGATTCCTACGGCTGGCAACGTCGAGGCGTTAGAGCTTCAGTATTACAGCGGCTGCCTGCAGGTATTGCTGGAGGCGATCGAACTTAGCTTGACTGAAGGAATGGAATTGCCGGCTGGCTACAAGGTCGAATTTGACCTCGAGGGGCTGTTGCGCATGGACGCCAGCACTCAAATTGACGTGCTAACGAAGGCTGTTGGCGGGACCATCATGAAGCCTAACGAAGCGCGGGCGAAGCGCAATCTCCCGCCTGTCGAAGGCGGCGATACGGTCTATTCGCAGCAGCAAAACTTCTCCCTGGCCGCACTGGCGAAGCGCGATGCGCAGCAAAATCCGTTCGCGCCTTCTAGCCCGCCACCGGCCCCATCGCCTGCGGAGCTTCCGGAAGACCCGGAGGACGACGAAGACGTCCAGTCGGATGATGACGATATGGAAGACCAGGAGCTTGCGTATCGCGCAAAAGACGCCACGGCGCAGGCGATCAAAAACATGATGGAGGCGGCCAGTGTTTGACCCCGCAGCATTTGGCGCCGCAGTCGGTGCGCAGATCAAGGCCGGCATTGCGCAAAGCCTGCAGCCGTGGATTGAGCGCGTCGCAGCGCTTGAGCAGCGGATTGCGTCTATCCCTGCTGGCAAGGATGGGCGCGACGGGATTGATGGCAAGGACGGAGCCCCGGGAGAGCCTGGCAAGCCGGGCGAGAAGGGTGCGGACGGCGTGCCAGGCGAGCGAGGCCAGGACGGCAAAGACGGCATGCCTGGGCCAAAAGGCGAAGACGGCAAGCCGGGCGAGAAGGGTGCGGATGGCAAAGACGGACGCGACGGGCGAGACGGCAAGGATGGCCGCGACGGCGAACCGGGCAAAGACGCTGCGGACATCCAGCCGATTGCAGACATTGATCCGGCAAAATCCTACCCGCGCGGCACTTGGGCGCAGCACAAAGGCGGCCTGTGGGTATCCCGCGCAGCCACTGAAGGGATGTCCGGCTGGGATTGCGTGGTGTCCGGCATCGATGGAATTACTGCCGAGCTAGGCAAAGACGCCCGCACCCTGACTGTGCGTATTGCCACCAGCGGCGGCAAGTCGCTGGAGCTGTCCGCATCCCTGCCGACGATGATCTATCGCGGCATTTGGCGCGAGGGCGAGCAATACGCCCAAGGTGACACGGTGACACGCGGCGGCTCGGCCTGGGTGCTAACGGCCGAGGCGCAGAAAGCCAAGCCCGGCGAAGACGGCAGCGGCTGGCAGCTTGCTGTCAAGAAAGGCACGGACGGCCGCGACGGACTTAAAGGCGAAAAGGGCGAGCGCGGCGGGGAAGGCCGGGCAGGGCGCGACCTGACGCAAATGACGCTTGACGGCAAAAGATATTAAGGGGCTGACATGGCAGACGTTATTTATCCGGTTACAGGCCGATCAATCAATGTCCGGTACGCGGATCAAAACGACGGCACGCATGCCGAAGTAGTTCAAATTACTGGCGGCGGCGGCAGCAGCAACGTTTCTATAAACGTTGCAGACGGTGCTGATATAGCGCTAGGCTCGCGCGATGCCGCCGCAGCCAGTAGCGACACAGGCACGTTTAGCATCATCTCGCTATTCAAGCGATTGCTGCAAAAACTGCCGACCCTCGGCCCGCAGGCAGCATCGGCGAGCCTGAGCGTCGTCGCCGCGCCAACGGATGGCATCGGCAACGGCACCCGCGAATACAACTTTGCGGCCGCCACCCGCACCGCCATCGGCGCAACATCTAGCGCAGCGGTAGCAATCGGCACGCTGGGCACCTCGCGCGAGGTCATGCTGGTGGCGTCTAGCCGATGCATGATTAAGTGGGGCACCAGCGGCGTCACTGCTGCGGCTGCGACGGATACCGATGTGCTCGTGCTGCCGGCTGACGCCATGTTCCATCTGCGCGTACCGAACGGCGTCACCCATTTCAGGGTCATCCGCGACACCGCGGACGGCTTCCTGCGCGTCACGCCGGTGGCCTAAATGATCGGGCTGGCTGGCATCGGACGGTTAGGGCTGCAGCCTGTGCGAGCGGCCACGGCATTCTCACCCGCCGTGCTATTCGCCGCTGGCGAGCAGGGCGCTTGGTACGACCCCACCGACCTGAGCACGCTGTTTCAGGACAGTGCCGGCACCACGCCAGTTACGGCGGTGGAGCAGCCTGTGGGTAGATGGCTCGACAAATCTGGACGCGGCAATCACGCCACGCAATCCACTTCCCTGAGCCGGCCGACGTACAGCGCGAGGTATAACTTGCTGAGCGCCACGGCCACGCTATCCACGCAAAATGTCACCACACTAGCAGCGGCATACACACTGCGCCTTGAGGGCGCTGGCAGCGTCACCCTAAGCGGCACGGCGACCGGCACATTTTCCGCAGGCACGCACAGTGTCACATGCACCGCTGGAACGCTCACAGTGACGGTATCTGGCACCGTTAACAATGCCGACCTGCGGTTGACAGCAGATGTTGCAGGACAGCCGGCGTATCAGGCTGTTACGAACTCGACGACATACGACACCGCCAACTTCCGCCCCTATCTGCGATTCGACGGCAGTGACGATTCTTTTGGCACGGCGAGTATTGATTTCAGCGGCACGGATAAGGTGACGGTGTGGGCGGGGGTGACTGCGTTAAATGACGTGACGTCGATGATTTCTGAATTGTCGATAAACTCGTCCAGCCAGAATGGGTCGTTTAGCCTGCTTCGATACACAGGCTTTCAGTTTGCTAGTCGCGGCACAGCAATTGCCGAAGCCGCAAACGCCCCGTGGACGGCACCACAAACCAACGTGCTTGTCGGGCAAGGCGACATTGCTGCTGATGTGTGCAGAGTACGGCGCAACGGGTCGCAAATAGCGAACGTAACGACCGACCAAGGCACCGGCAACTTCGGCAACTACCCCTTGTTCATCGGCGCCCGCAACAACGCCAGTTTGCGTTTCAACGGCCGCCTCTACGGTCTAATTGTGCGCGGCGCACAGTCCAGCGCCGACCAGATCGCAGCCACGGAATCCTGGCTCAACCAGCGCACGGGCGCGTACTGATCACACAGGAGGCAACATGCCAAATCCCAAATACGTCACTGGCGTGGGCAAGCCCCACATCCGCGTCACCGACATCCATATCCGAGCCGTCGCGCCCGATCCCACGCAGGCCGATCCCCTGGTGGCGACTATCAGCTACACCGAGGCCGAGTCGGTGCTGATGGCGGACGGCAGCGTGCGCGAATTCCGGCTGTTGCCGCCGCGCAGCTTCCAGGTCCGCGCGAGCGAGCTTGCGCAACCGCGCGCAATCGTCAATGCCGACACGGACGTGGACATCGGGCAGACGACCGTGATGATGATCCAGGCGCATATCCTGGCCGGCGTGCGCCACGATCAGCGCCAGCGCGATCTCGCTGAGCAGCCGCCAGCTCCGCAGCCGGAGTAAGGCGTGCGCCTGCTGTTCACCCGCACCAATAGCGGCTGGCAGAGTATCGGCAGCCGGCTCATCCGCGCTTTCGAGGGCGGGCTGGCGTCGCATTGCGGCGCGGTGCTGAGCGACGGCGTGGTGATCGATGCGACGTGGCCGCGAGGCGTGCAGGCGCACAGCGCAGCGGCTTTCTCGGGGGGCCGGGAGGTGGTGGCCGACATCACGGTGACGTTGCCAGACGAGGCGGCGGCCGAGGCCTGGCTGCTGGATCGCATCGGGGAGCCGTATGACGTGCTGGACATCGCCAGCTTCCTGCTGTGGCGCGATGCCGGCCGCAGGGACCGCTACGTGTGCAGCAGCCTGCTGCTGCGTGCCCAGATCGCCGGCGGCCTTCAAGTCCACGAGCGGCACGACCGCTGGGGTGTGAGGCACGCGCTGATTGACGCGCAGGCTAGGCAACAGTGACGATCCCGAGAGTGGCAGACGGCGACACCGTGGCCGTCCTAGCTAGCGGCCCGAGCATGTCGCAAGAAGTGGCCGACAGGGTGCGGCACCTGCGCTGCATAGCTGTCAACACCACGCACCGGCTCGCGCCTTGGGCGTGGGCCATGCACGCGGCGGATGAGGAATTCTGGAGGCACCCCGAGACGCAAGACGCGCAGCAGTTCCCGGGGCTCAAGTTCTCGTTTTGGGACATCCCTGGCGTGACGCGGCTTAAGATCGCAGGCATAGAGGGATGGACGGACGCAGCCGACAGCCTGCACACGTACAGCAACAGCGGCGCGCAGGCGATACAGATTGCCATCAAGTCCGGGGCTAAGCGCGTGGAGTTGTACGGCTTTGACATGCACCGCCGCGATGGAGACCATTGGCACGGCGCGCATCCGCAGGGCTTGCGCAATACTACTGACCAGCAATATGAGTTGTTCTGCCATCGGTTCGCTTCTATGGCGAAGCATTTGCCTGCTGGCGTGACAGTGGCAAACAAAACGTCCAACAGCGCGCTGGCCTGCTTTCCGTGCGAGCCGTAAACCTGCTGCGACCAGCGCCGCACTATCGGCGCGAGGCGTTCTCTGCCGGATTGGCTGCCTGCGGTTACCGAGTCCTCGACCAGTATCACGAACCGCATCCTGGGGATGCGTTGCTGATATGGAATCGATACGGCTTTTATGACGAGGCGGCGCGGCGATTCGAGGCTGCGGGCTGCACGGTGTATGTGGCGGAAAACGCAATGCTGCCTATCAAGGGCTACAGCATCGCGCGCGGAAACGTCGCCATGACGGGCGGCATTATCCCGGCCGGCCCGGCGCGCTTCGGTGTCGATTGCCTGCCATGGACACACTGCACCGGCCAGCCTGTGATCCTGGCGCAGCGGCAGATAGGGGCGCCGGGGATTGCTAGCCCGGTTGCCTGGGCGGAGTCGGCGCAGCGGCGCTTTGGTGGCCGCATCCGACTGCACCCTGGAACCGGGCCTTGCACGCCGCTGGAGAACGACATTGCCGGGGCGCGGTGCGTCATCACCTGGAGCAGCGCGGCGGCAATCCGTGCGCTGATAGCCGGCGTGCCGGTGCTCTATGAGCATCCAGACTTCGTGGGCGCAGCCGCAAGCTTGCACGTGAGCCAGTGGGGTCGGACGCTGAAGCGATGCGATGACGCGCGGGATGCCGTCATGGCGCGGCTTACGCGGGCGTGCTGGACGCTGGATGAGATCGCCAGCGGGATTCCATTTGCTGCGCACACCTAGGGTTTGTCCCTAGAAGAACTGCGCGCTTTTGGGGCTACAGTTTGCTTTCGCTGTGCGAGAGCAACGGCGCAAAGTAGCCGAGGCCGGGCTGGGCCAGGCATGCCGCGGCGCGGCGCGGCGAGGCAAGGCAGGCGAGGCGCGGCCGGGCTCGGCTCGGCGCGGCAAGGCAGGCGAGGCAGGGCGTGGCACGGCGAGGCCCGGCCAGGCAAGGCAAGGCAAGCACGGAAGTCGCAGCCTAAAAACTGCGCAGCAGCTAGGGACAGCCTAGCGAGGTAACGGCGGCACCTCAACAAGCCGCTATTTTTGGAGATTGAAATGGCAACGAAACAAGCAGCTACTGAAGTGTTGGCAATTACCCCGCCCGATTTGGGCGTGATGACGTTCCTGATTCGCGGCACCGCGCCGCTGGTCGTCGAGCGCTTCTCAAAGAAGGCGGAGCTCATGGCGAAGATGGCTGAAGGGCCAAGCGCCAAAAACCGCAAGGAACGCACGGCACGGGACTACGAACAAGACGCCGAAGACGCTCGTTACCGGAGTCCGGAAGGCTGGGAAGGCGTCAACGCGGCTGCATTCCGGGCTGGGATGATTTCGGCATGCCGTCTGGTCGGCTTCAAGATGACGCTTGCCAAGCTGTCAGTGTTCGTCGTGCAAGACGATTTCGACCGGCTGGACGGCTTGCCGATCATTCGCATTTACGGCAACAGCCAAGTCTTCACGGCGCACACGCGCAACGCTACTGGTGTGGTGGACGTGCGAGCCCGCCCGATGTACCGTGACTGGGCCTGCAAACTGTCGATCAAGTTTGATCGCGCGCAGTTCAAGGCCGCCGACATGGTTAACCTTCTGTCGCGTGTCGGCGGTCAAGTCGGGATTGGCGCCGGGCGGCCTGACAGCAAGAGCAGCGCCGGCTGCGGTTGGGGAACGTTTGAAGTTGTGCCGTCCGATGAAATGGAACAGGTGGCGGCAAAGTTTAAGATCGCTATCTAAGCAAGCGCGGCCAGGCACGGCAAGGCAAGGCCAGACGAGGCAAGGCAGGCATGGCCCGGCGTGGCACGGCGAGGCCTGGCCAGGCCAGGCAAGGCAAGCACGCAAGTCGCTGTTAAAACAGCGCGTAATTTAATCAACGAGGTCACTCAATGGCAAAACGTAAGCAAGACGAGCCATCGCCTAACTGGGCATGGTCAAGCGGGTATGTTCACAAGATTTCCGCGGATGTTGCTGGGCATGCTCTAAAAGAAATAAGAGCCAACACCGGCAATTTGACGGCGCAAAGCGTCGTGGACAATTCGCGCCCGGAAGATGCACCGTTGCATCCATCGTTTGAGTGGGACGATTGGGAAGCCGCAGAGGCTTATCGACGGCACCAAGCGCGCAGCCTGATTCGCGCGCTCGTCGTGGTAGCGCCGGACAAGACAACAGCGCGCGAATACACGGGCGTGACCACGGAAGTGAAGGGCCCAACTGGCAGGCTTGGCACGACCTACGTGCCAACTGTCCAGGTGGTGCAAAGCGCGTCGATGTTTGCGGATGCTATGCAGCGCTTGGAAACGCATTTGCAGCGTGCGCGAGCGTCAGTCATCGAGCTGCGCCAAATGGGAGAGAAGGAAGGCGTTGAGCCTGAACGGCTGGCACGTATCGCATTGGCCGTCACGGCGATTGAAGCAGCATCGGCCGCAATCTCCGGCCTGCACTGAACGGAGTGGCAAGGCAAGGCAGGCGAGGCAGGGCGTGGCGCGGCGCGGCGAGGCAAGGCAGGCGTGGCGAGGCCCGGCGCGGCGCGGCCAGGCCTAGCAAGGCAAGGCAGGCAGTCACATTTGGCCGGCTCATGTATTTGAGCCGGCTTTTTTTCGTTCATAATGTGGCTGATGAACCTGTTGGTCACAGGCGGCGGCAGTTCCGGTAGCTGGCAAATCCGGGGCGTGCAGTTGGGCGGCGCAATGGGCGCCGATGTTCGCGCCAACGCTTTAGACGTGGCCGCCTATGACGTGGCAATGATCGTCAAGCGCGCGCCTGCTGACCTGATAAAGCGCATTCACAAGGCGGGCACGCGGCTGGTGTGGGACATTGTTGATGCGTGGCCGCAGCCGGTAGGCAACGACTGGACCCGCGCAGAGTGCATGGCGTGGCTTGAGCAGCAGCTAGCCGCAGTCAGGCCGCATGCCGTGATAGCCGCAACCGAAGTGATGGCAAAAGATGTGCAATCGCTTGGATACCCTGCGAAGTGCATCCGCCATCACGCACGGCCAGGACTGCAGCGCGCCAAAATCGCAAATTGGGTCAACGCCGTGGCGTATGAGGGAAGCCCTCAATACATCCGCTGGTGGTCTGGCGTTATCCAGCGTCAGTGCGAGCAGCGCGGCTGGCGGTTCGTGGTCAACCCGGAGCGGCTTACTGATGCTGACATCGTGGTTTGCTTGCGCGATCAGACGGGATATGCTCCGCGAGCCTGGAAGTCAGGAGTAAAGCTGAGCAATGCGCAAGCCGCTGGCCTGCCGGTAGTATGCGCGCGGGAGGCGGGATACCTAGAGCAGCAGGCTGGCCATGAAGCCTGGGCAGACGATGCTCAGCAGCTAGAGCAAGCCTTTGACGTGCTTACGGTCGAGGCTATGAGATCCGCCGCAAAGCAGGCACATGGGCCGAGTCTCCAGGATGTCGCTGCAGATTGCTTACAGTGGCTGAGATCCTGCTAGATGGTCCCGTTTCGCAGCGGGGCCGTCGCATGCTCGATGCCTTGCGCGAAGCTATCCCTGGGGCGCACACGACGCACAGCTACCACGGATCAGATCGCATCCTCATCATGTATGGCGCAGGCACGGCGCACAGACAGGCCGTGCTGGCACAGCACCTAGCGCGCAAAGGTCGCGCACTGTGCTGGGATTTGGGCTATTGGGACCGCGCAGACGCCATGCGGGTGGCGCTGGACGGCCTGCACCCCACAGCCGCGCACCTAGAACTTTCGCGCGGCCAGCGGCGCAGTTTTACGCTGCGCGAGGATGCAGACCCTGCCGGCCCGGTGCTGCTGGTGGGCCTGGGCGACAAATCCGCGCGCATGCTGGGCCTGCAGCCGCAACAGTGGGAGCGCAAGCAACTTGCCGCACTTGAGGGTCGCCGCGTCATATACCGGCCCAAGGGCAAGACGGCAATGCACTTGTCCGGCTGCCAAACTTCCACGCACAAAACCATTGAGGAAGCCTTACGCGGGGTATCGCTGGTGGTCTGCCGCCACAGTAACGTTGCTGTGGATGCCTGTATCGCAGGTGTTCCGGTGCAGTGCGAAGGCGGCGCGGCTATGGCGCTATATCGCAGCGGCCCAAATCCAGGGCAAAATCAGCGCATGGATTTTCTGCACAGGCTATCGTGGTGGGAGTGGAAGCCAAGCGAAGCCGCGCAGGCGTGGCAGTTTCTTAGGGGGATCATCAGTGAAACTTAACGTAGGCTGCGGCGGGCGCAGGCTGCCGGGCTATACAGGTGTTGATGCCGTGCAGCGGCCCGGCGCTGATATTGTTGCGCCCGCGCATGCGATCCCGCTGCCTGATGGATGCGCTGATGATGTTATGGCGATCCATCTTGTCGAACACGTACACCCCTGGGAGGTGCCGGCTTTGCTTGCGGAGTGGTTCCGCCTCTTAAAGCCGGGCGGCCGGCTGGCGCTGGAACTTCCCGACCTCATCAAGTGCTGCAGAAACATCATCAACGGCACTATGGTTGGCGGAAAGCACCCCGATCAGTTGGGGCTTTGGGGTTTGTATGGGGATGATCGCGGGAAAGACCCATACATGGCCCACAAGTGGGGCCACACCTTCAATACTTTGGCCCCAACAGTAAGCGCTGCTGGCTTCTGCGATGTTGTGGAAAAGCCTACGCAATGGCATCCAGCGGGCCGTGACCATCGAGATTTCCGGCTAGAGGCTCGCAAGCCTGGGAATGAGTAAAGTATTTCTTTTCTCCCATTATTTCCATAATGATCCACGTATTCACCGGCTACGATCCGCGCGAGGCTATCGGTTGGCACGTGTTCACGCATAGCCTCCTGCGCCACGCCAGCAAGCCGGTATCTCTGCACCGTCTAGACGCCTGCGGGCTGCAGCAGGGCACAAACGCTTTTACGCTGTCGCGGTTCCTGGTGGCTAGCTTGATGGAATATCAGGGCCGGGCCATATTCTTCGACGCGGCGGACATGCTCATGTTGGGCGACGTGGCCGAACTGGACGCGATGTTCGATCCTTCCTGCGCCGTGCAAGTTGTCAAACACAATTACCACACTAGACATCAGCGCAAGTATGTCGGCACCGATATGGAGTCTCCGAACATTGATTACCCGCGCAAAAATTGGGCGTCCGCTATGCTGATAAATTGCGCCCATTCATGCTGGCGCGGACTTGATGCCGAAGCGATTGCATCAAAAAGCAGGCTGGAATTGCTTCAGCTTCGCGGGATTGGCCCGATTGGAGCGCTGCCGCGAGAATGGAATGTGCTAGCGGATGAGGGGCAAAGCCTCGATAATGCCAGGGTGCTGCATTGGACTGCTGGCATCCCGGCCTTCCCGCACTACGCCAAAGCCCCAGGAGCCGACCTGTGGCACGCAGAAAGGGCGCTCACCGGTCTATGAACATCACCGTAGTTACCCCGCCGCCATTTGAGCCTGTGACGCTGGCTCAGGTGTACGCGCACTTGCGACTAGACCCGGAAGGCTCGCCAGCTACGCATCCGGATGATGGGATGCTGACGCGCATGATCGTGTCTGCGCGGCAAACCGTCGAAATGATGACGCGGCGGGCGCTGGTGCGGCAAACGCTGCGCTTGGCGCTTGGAGGCTTTCCGGTGCCAGAATACAGAAAGTGGGCGCTAACGGGGTTGCAAAAAGCTGGCATTCAGCCGCTATATCTGCGCCGGCCGCCTATTGTTGATGGCACGGTGCAAGTGCAATATTTCGACGCGGACAATACGCTGCAAACGCTGCCGACTGCGGAATATTACGTCACAGACGAGCAATTGCCACAAGTGCTTTTTGTTAACGACCCGCCTGGAACGTATGACAGACCTGATGCCGTCAGAATCAATTACGTGGCCGGATATGTTCCGGCCGGTAGCCCGCCAATAAGCCAAGCCGAGTATGCCGCTAACATACCGGCCGAGCTAAAAGATGCGGTGCTTGTCACGGTGCAAATGCTATATGACTCCCTGACGCCGGCCGAACAAACCAGGCTTGAAATGCTGCGCGAGGCGCTGGTGCAGCCGTACCGAATTCAGCACCTATGATCGGCGATCCGGTTGATGCTCGCAGCTTAGATCGGCGCATCCGCATCGAGCGGAAAGTATCGGGCCGGGATAGCTTTGGCGGCGAAACTATCGACTACCAATTGCGTGCGGAAGTGTGGGCAGCGGTTATCTATACCCGTGGCCGCGAGGCTTTTCTATCTAGTCAGCCGACGCCCGCAAACGATATTGAGTTCCGCGTGCGCTGGCGTGCTGACGTTGAAGAAACCGACCGCGTAGTGTTTGAAGGCAAGCCATACGATATTCAGTATCTTGCTGAAATGGGCCGGCGCCGCAAGCTGCGGATTCTGGCTAAATCTCCCGGGGCTGTTCCATCATGATTGGCGGCGTTGTTCTAGGCCGCAGCGCCAACAGTAACAGCGACGTTCGCATTGCTGGTCTGAAAGAACTGCTGCAGGGTCTTGCAAACCTGCCTGCAGAGCTTGGCAAGGGCGCGATTTATTCCGCCCTGGGTGGCGCTGGTGCCGTAGTGCGCAAGGAAGCCATGGCCCGCGTGCCAGTGCTGAGCGCAAGCGATCCAGCCGTGGTGGCTGGCCGCCGCAAGCCGGAAACCCTCAAGCGATCTATTCGCGTCAGTCGCTCGCGCATCAACAAAGGGCAGCGGGGCCTGTGGGAAGTCATCGTGCGGGTCAAGCCTCTAAAGGGCAAAGCTATTGCCAACTTCAAAAGCACGACTGGAAAAAAGGCCGCCCAAAACCCTGATGATCCTTACTACTGGTGGTGGGTGGAGTTCGGCACTTCCAAGATGGCCGCCCGTCCATTCCTGCGCCCGGCGTTTGAGCAGACTAAGGACGCCCAGCTTGCCGCCATGCGTAAGCGTATGAAAGCCGGGCTAGATCGCGCCGCCCGCAAGATTGAGCAACAGGTGCGCCGTGCAGCTTGAGCAGCAGATATATCAAGCCCTTGCCGTGGGCAGCCCGCGTACCGATGCCGAGGGGCGGGTATATCCGCTGAAGGCTGCGCAAGGGGCTGCCTTGCCGCGCGTGACTTTCAATCGCGTCAGCACAGACGGCAGTGATTCTCTGGACCGTCCATCGTCGCTCGATCAGGTCCGCGTGCAGTTTGACTGCTGGGCTACCACGGCGGAAGGCGCGGCTAGGCTCGGCGCGCAGGTTCGTGCGCTGATCGAAGGCGCTCAGTTCAAGGGCCGGCTGCGCGGCAGCTTTGACGCCTACGAACAGGACACCCAAATCTATCGGCGCTCGATGGATTTCCGATGCTGGGAAGTTATACAATCATGATTGAAAGGGGCTAACTATGTCTTCGAACGCTCTTGAATCGCAGGGTATTACCCTTGCAATCGACCTCGGCAACGTGTCGCCGACCGTGTGGACAAACGTCCCCGAAACCAAAGACATCAATTTTCGCACCGGCTCGGCTGCAGTGATTGATGTGACGGACCTGTCCAGTTCGGCCCGCGAGAAGCGCATGGGTCTGGCGGACGAGGGGCAATGCACCTTCACGTTGAATCTGATCCCGAAGAACGTCGCGCATGCTGAGCTGATCCAGGCAAAGGCCGATCGGCAAATCCGTGATTTCCGCGTTGTTTTCACGGACGGCCCGAACCCGAGCACGTATTACTTCAGCGGCTTCGTGCTGTCGGTGCCGGTGTCTGCAGGCGTTGATGCAGTCATCGAGTCGAACGTCACCGTCGAAATCAGCGGACCTGTGACTCAGTAATGGCAATCCTTAACCGCGCGGCAATCCTGGCCGCTGATGATCTGGCGAAAGAAACCGTAGCTGTCCCCGAGTGGGGCGGCGAAGTCATCATCAGCACGATGACGGGCACAGCCAGGGATGCCTGGGAGCAAAGCATTGCTGGCGACGGCAAGCCCAACATTGCCAACATCCGTGCCCGCCTGCTGTCGTTCTGCGCGGTTGACGAAGAAGGCAAGCGGCTTTTTTCGGAGGCGGACGTTGACGCCCTGGGTGCTAAGTCAGGCGCGGCGCTGGATCGTTGCGTGCGCGTTGCTCAGAGGCTTAACAAGATTACCGAGGAAGCGGCAAAGGAATCCCGGGGAAACTGATTCGCCGGCCTGAGCGCCGGTTTTACGTTGAACTTGCCGACAAGTACGGCTGCCCTGTTGGGGAGTTGTTGCGGCGGTTTACCTCACCGGAGCTTACCGAGTTAATGGCCCTCTACGATCTCAGGGCGAATCCGCCCAAGAAAAAGCAGACCACCGCCGAAGCAAAGTCGGTGTTGGCTGGCATGGCGCGGAAGAGAGGCTAAGCGATGGCAGCACTTGGCAGCCTCGTTGTTTCGCTGGCGATGGATACGGCCAAATTTACTGGCGACATCGGCAAGGTCAGCCAGCAAATGGCTAGGCTTACCAAAGCTGCTGGCGTAATGGGCGCTGCTATTGGCGCGGCTGTCGGCACCGGAATAGCAGCAGTCAGCACGCTCGTCAAAGGGTCTATTGACGCTGCTGATGCGACCATCAAGATGGCGCAGAGTGCTGGCGTAGCGACAGAAGAATTCTCCAAGCTGGCGTATGCAGCCGAGCTGTCCGGGGTTTCGCAAGACGAACTGGCTGCGAGCTTTGGAAGGCTGTCTCGTTTTATGGCCGAGGCTGCGGAAGGCGGCAAAGGCGCGAACGACACGCTGCAAAGAATGGGTCTTACCGTCAAGAATACTGACGGAAGCCTGAAAACCTCTTCGCAGTTGTTGTCTGAAATTGCAGACAAATTCCAAGGCTACGAAAACGGAGCGCAAAAAACGGCTCTTGCTCAAGATATTTTTGGCAAGAGTGGCGCAAAGCTCATTCCGTTTTTGAACAGCGGCAGCAAGGGCCTTGCCGAGCTTTCCGAAGAGGCATTGGAGTTCGGAATTGTTTTGACAGACCAGGCTGGAAAGGCCGCAGAGCAATTCAACGACGATCTAACGAGGTTGGCTACTGCTAAGCAGGGATTGGTTCGCCAAGTAACCATTGCATTGCTTCCAGCTTTAACGCAGATTTCCGGTCAAATGGTGATAGGCGCCGGGCAAACAAAAACTTTCCAAAAAGAGATTGTTGAGTTTTCTAGAATCGGCGCTGTCAGTTTGGCGACGTTGGCCGATGTTTGCATATTTTTGGCGAAAACGCTCCGAGCCATTGGCGGCTCTTTCCAATCTGTTTTTGCTGACTTCAGCGCGTTGCTTACCATAGGTCGCGCATCGCCGCAAGAGTTGGCGGATGGAATTTCGCGCGGAACCGGACCCGTTGCTGCAGCTTTAGAAAACCGCAGGAAAGTAGCTGCCGAGGCCAATCAGCGATACATTGACCTGTGGTCGTATGACGGAGCGCGGCTGAGTAATGCAGTCCGTCAAGCATTCTCTGAAGAGCAAAGAATACTTTTCAGCATACAAAACGACCCGCGCGAACTCGCTCGCAGACGCAGGCCAAACAATGTTCCTACTGGTCCTGCGCCGGCCGTTACGCCGCCAAAGATCCCGCGTGGTTTGAGCGACGCGGCGAAAGAAGCTGAACGGCTAAAAAACGAAGCGATTGCCAATGCCAAGCGCGTTGAAGAACTGATTGGGTCGCTTCGGTTTGATGTATCAACTCAAGCGCTCAGCGATGCGTTAAAGGAAGAAGTTGTAGCAGCTCGGCAATTGGCAGACCTTGGCGCAAGGCCAGAATTGATTGACGAGTATGTAAGATTGATTCGCGTGCAGCAGGACTTTAAGAAGTCCATAGATGACGTTGCCAAATCACAGGCAAAGCAAAAGGAAATTGAAGAGGAAGGTCTTGCCCTGACCATAAGCCTTCGAACTCCGCTGGAAATCTTAACGGCCGAATATAACCGGTTGGATGTTTTGCTTTCCAAAAACGCTATATCAGCCGGCACCTACGCCCGCGCAGTAGCCAAGGCTCAAGAGGATTTCGCCAAAGCCACGGAAGATACTGCGGAAACGTCCGACAAGTACGCAGAGAGGGCGGCTGAGAATATCCAAGGTTTCCTTGGCGACAGCTTGCAGCAAGCCATGCAGGGCAATTTCAAAAGCATCGGCGATGCATTCGTAGGCATGATTAACCGGATGGTTGCCGAAGCCATCGCGGCGGATTTGGCCCGGCTGATCTTCGGCGGCAATGCTGGATCGCAGGGGACTATGGGATTGTTCCAGCAACTGCTGAATTTCCTGCCAGGCATGTTTGGCGGCCGAGCAATTGGCGGACCCGTGACCGCTGGCAACCTCTACAAAACAAACGAACATCGCGGCGGGGCGTATCCAATCACGGACGAGTGGTTTGTGCCATCAACTGCTGGCACGGTAGTCCCTGGCAGCAAGATGGGCGGCATGAATATCACCGTCAACGTCAAGGCAACTCCCGGCATGTCGCGCCAAACCGCTCTGCAGCAGGGCCGTGATATTGGCCGTGGCATCCAGCTTGCCACTGCGAGGAACGGGTAATGGCATTCTTTGAACAGCGGTTTGACGAACGCTTGAGTTTCGGCGCGCGTGGCGGCCCCGTCTGGAATACTTCGGTGACCCGCACCCAAAGCGGCAAGCGGTACACAAACAAGAATTGGCTATTCCCTCTGCATCGATACGATGTAAGTCACGCGATCAAAGACGAGGCAGATTTTGAAATTGTGCGCGCGATGTTTTATTGCGTCGCCGGTCAGTTTGATGGTTTTAGGTTCAAGGATTTTGCGGATCATTTGCTGCGCTACAACAACAGCCGGTTACTGCCGGCTTCCGGGAGTCCAGGCAGCCCTGCTGGATGGCAGGTGTATCGCGTTTATAAAGTCGGGAGCCGGGAGTTCCTGCGGCCTATTTACAAGCCGGTAAATCATCCAGATTTTCACATTCGCAGGACGCGAAACAATCATCGAAGCAATGCCACGTTTAGTATGGATTGGACGGCTGGCGTGGCATACATTAGCAGCCATCAGGCTGGTGACACCTACACTTGCCACGGAGACTTTGACGTGCCTGTGGCGTTTGCCGAAGACGCAATGTCGGCCGAGATCGTAGATGCCGGGCCCGATGAATACTTACTTAGCTGGGGCTCGATAGTGCTAGAGGAAATCCGCCAGTGAAAACCATCGGCGGATTGCAGGGGCACTACGACAGCGGCACCACGACCATCGCTCACGCGCTGCGCATCACTCGCCCTGATGGCAAGGTCTATGGCTTCACGTCGCACACGACGCCAGTCACCATCGGCGGCGTCTTCTATGATGCGAAACAGGGCCTAGACGTTAGTAGCATCGTGTTAAGTGGCGGCTTGGAGGTAGATAACCTAGAGCTAACCACGATTGACGATGGCACGTTTTTCGACCGCAACGAAATACTTGCAAACGTTTGGCAAAACAGCCGCTTTGTTCTTTTTGCCTACAACTACGCAGCCCCGACGCAGGGCCTGGATTACAAGTTGGCCGGCACGATCGGCGGCGTCCGTCTGTTGCGCGGCGCTATCACGATGGAGTTTCGAGGGCTCCAGCAGTATTTACAGCAGCCTGTTGGCGTCGTTACAAGCAAGACATGCCGCGCCAGATTCGCGGATTTCCCCGAGCCTAATCCGCAGGCTCGCTGCAGGCTTAATGTCGCTGCGTATACGGACAGCTTGATTGTCGGCAGTGCAGCCGATCGCAGGACATTTAGCGTGTCACGTCCCAGCGGAAGCCCGAGGCCGAACGGGTACTACAGCAACGGCATCATCACGTGGACTAGCGGGCCTAATGCGGGCTTGCGAGCCAAAGTAAAAAGCTATGAGGCAAGCCCATCGTTGATCGAGCTAGTATCCGACATGCCTCACCCCATACTTGCCGGCCATACTCTGCAGGCAATAGCAGGATGCTCCAAGCGGCGCGAGGATTGCGTGGCTTTTGGAAACATTCTGAATTTCCAGGCCGAGCCTGACATCATCGGCGTCGATGCGCTGACATCGCCGCCAGGGGTGCTGTGACAGGGCATGACGTAGCCGAGGCTGCACGACGCATGCTCGGCACTCCTTGGATGCACCAAGGACGGCTGCCAGGTGTGGCGTTGGACTGCGCAGGCATGGTGATATGCGTCGCCCGAGAGCTGGGCATCGTGGCTCCAGACTACGATGTAAACGGCTACAGCCGAGTCCCGGACGGCAGCATGCTCACAATCTGCGAGCAGATGCTAAGGCCAGCACGCGAGCCAATTATTGGCTGCGTCCTGGCGCTGGAAATCTACAAAGACCCGCAACACCTAGCTATCGTGGGACAATACAGGCATGGTGGCCTCAGCATCATCCACGCCGCCAGCAAAGCCGGCCGAGTGATTGAGACGCGGCTGATGTTTGCCACGAATCAACGCCTGCGCGGCGTCTATTTATTCCCAGGCATCCGATATGGCCCAGCTAGTCGTCAGTAGCGCAGCAGCAGCGGCAACATTCGTCGCAACAGGCGGCAATGTCTTTGCTGCCAATCTCGCGTTTGCAGCAGCAGGGGCTGCATTTTCTGCATACAAGGCTAGCAAACAGCGTATTGATGGCCCGCGCCTGACTGATGCCAAAATCATCACGGCCAATTTCGGCGAAATCATTCCATACGTCATTGGAGCGGGTCGCGTAGCTGGGCAAGTATGGTGGCAAAGCGAGATACGCGAAACGGCGACCACCCAAGAGCAGGGCAAGGGCGGAGGCCCAAAGTCCACGACATACAGCTATTCCTCAGACGTTCTTTTTGGGCTGGCGTCCAACGTAAAAGGCGCACTGCTGCGAGTATTCCTCAACGGAAAGCTTGTGTGGTCGCAGCTACCTGGGGCAGATCAGGCGACTATAGATGCCAGCGCGGATAGCGATCTTTGGGATCGCATCACTTTCTACGGTGGCAGCGAGACGCAACTGCCTGACCCGACATATGAGGCTGCAGTTGGCACTGCAAATGCCGTGGCATATCGCGGCCGGTCTACGGTATTTATTGAAAACTTGCAGCTAGGCAACAGCGGCCAAATCCCGAATTTGACATTTGAGGTTGGCGAGCTAGCAGACTTGCCTGGCATAACAATCAATTACAAAGACCTTAGCGTTTACGATGCGCAAATCACGCGCGAAGGTACGCTGAACGATTTCGCCGAAACTACGATAGCAAAGTTTGGGCAATCGGTTCCAACCGGCGCGAACAGTCAGCGATTTGTCGCGCAAGCGCAAACCCCGTCCCAATTTGAGGGGTGGTTATCGTGGACCGCCGAATGCTGGTTTTATTTGACCGCGTATCAGACAAACAGCGCGATATTGTCCACTCAGATATCAACCGCTGTAGGCGGATTTGCGCTTAGGGTCGTCAACAACAAGCTTAGCGGCCAATTGCTGCGCAGCGGAAATTTCCCGGTGACCGTCACGGCGGACAATGATTTGCCGCTAAATCAGTGGCACCATATTCGCATGCGTGTTACGCCTTCATTGTTGGCCGTGGACTTAAATGGAGTCCAAATTGGCGATAGTCCAATAACCGGCGCAACAATGACCCAGCTAGGCGCAAATTTAGACATAGGACAAAACCGCAGAGACGGTCAAGTTCCATTTGCGTATTTCGACGAAGTGCGTATCAGCAAAGTTCAGCGCACGGGCCCTGCGCCATCGGCGCGCTTCGTTGTGGATGCTGATACTGTTTTTTTGTGGCGTTGCGATGCCATTCAAACGGCAATAGTTGGCTACCCAACCCTGCGGGAAACGGTAGAAGACTTGTGCGCGCGATCCGGCTTGCCGTCAAATGCTTACGACGCCTCTGCGCTAGCATCTATCACGCAGCCAGTCCGAAGCGTGGTAATCGCACAGGTAGGCGCGGCGCGGGCCACGCTTGAAAGCCTGCGCTCCGCGTTTTACTTTGATGTGCAGCTTTCGGACAAGCTCTATTTTGTCCCGCGCGCTACTACACCCGTGGCCGAAATCAACTTCAGCGATTTGGCCGCCGGATCAAGCGATGCAGATGGCGAGCCATTTGCGATTGCGCACTCATCAGACCTCGAAATCCCGGCACAGGTTGCCGTGCGATACGTGAACGTCGAAAAGGATTATCAGGACGGCCTAGAGATTAGCGACCGTGGAATTAGCGGGCAAGCGACACAAGAGGTGATTGATTTGCCCATCGGCCTGTTGCCGAACGAGGCGAAAACGCTGGCCGATGGCTACAGCATCGACAATTTGGCTGCGCTTACTACCGGCTCAATCAGCCTGCCAATAACGTATTCTCGCTTGCTGCCTGCTGATGTTGTGACTGTTCGCCAGGAGGACGGCGCGCTGTTCCCAGTACGACTAACCAGCAAGCGGGAGGAGGATTTCGTGCTTTCGTTTGAGTGGCGCCGGCACGATGCTTTGTCGCTGGTGTCTGCAGGCGTCACGGACACAACCTATACGCCAGCAACGACAATCGATTCGCTTTCAAATACTAACTTCCTGGCGCTTGATATACCGCTTCTCAGGGATTCTGACAACAGCGCCGGCTACTATGTAGCAGCAAAGCCAGATTCAATTTCATGGCCTGGTGCTGAAATGTATAGCAGCACAAACAATGTCGATTTTTCCAAGATTGTAGGCATTCTGGAGTCCAGCATTTTCGGAGTGACGACGACGGTGCTGCCATCGTTTCCAGGGCCTAATGTTAGGGACTTTGCCTCAAGCGTTAACGTAAACCTTGGATCAGGTCAGATAGCCTCTGCGAGTTGGGATGCCTTGTTTGCCGATAGCCAGCTAAACGTTCTGCTGGTTGGCGACGAGATCATGCGGTTCGCAACGGCAACTTTGATAAGCACTGCGCCAAACATTTACACCATAAGAAACCTGATGCGCGGCCTGCAGGGCACAGAGTGGGCTGTAACCAGTCATGTATCTGGCGAGCGTGTAGTGGTGCTACGGCCGCAGGGAATCCGCCGAGTGACGACAGATCAGGCGGAGGTAAACGCACAACGGTTTCTGAAGGCGGTCACATTTGGCCGCCCTTTGGATAGCGTAACCAGCCAAACGTTTACAAATACTGGCATCAGCCAAAAGCCGCTGGCTCCGACAGATATCAAGGCGCAACCGCAGCCTAATCAAGATTTGCTCATCTCTTGGGCTAGACGGTCGAGGTTGTCCAGCGTGTTTCTTTCAGTAGGCGGCTTGCCTGTTGGAGAAACTATCGAAGAATACCGGGTAAGAATCTATGATCTTGATTCTCCAAGCATCCTGAAAAGAACAATTGTTGTAAATAACACGTCGCAAGTTGTTTACACCAAAGCCCAACAAATTGCAGACGGCTTTTCTTTTAACGACGATATAAGAATCGATGTAACGCAAGTTAGCGGTCAAGTAGGCGAGGGTCGCGCTGGAACGGCAACAGTTAAAAGCGCCGCAGTAACGCAGCCTCAAATCACTCAAATTACTATCGGTGGTGTTTTTGTCGCTGGTGTGCAAGTGTTTGCGCAGCTCGGCAGCACTCGCGTGACGTACACGACGCAGGCAGGCGATGCAACACTCGCTGGCATTGCGGCGTCTTTTGCCGCAGCTATTGATTTGACAGCGGATTATTCGGCAACAGCAGTCGGAAACATCATTGAGGTTTTGGGGCCAAACGCGGCATCCTACGGTGTAAGCGTAGGCACAGACGTGGGCGACAACGTAATCACCATGAACTTGCTGCAAACGGCAAGCCCGCAGGTTTCTGGAATCTCCAACGAAATTATCATAAGTTTTGGCACGCCGACACAAACAGTGCTGCCGGGCACAAGAGGCACGCTACTTGTGCAGCGCCTCAATCCGCCGCTAAATCTGTTTGCTAGCGGTACAAGCCAACCATTTCAGCAAAGTTTTACATCGGCATTGCAAAGTCTAGGTGATGAATTGAGTTTGGATTGGGGAAACTCAGGAAACAATCAAGCATATAGCTTGATGCTTCTTCCTGAGCCGCCGAATCCTGCATATTTTCGGCTCTTTACCCCAGCAAACGAACCTTACAATTGGACGGCTCAAGCATTTTCTAGCGATCCAGTAAATGTGCAGGCGTTTGCCTCAAATACTGCCAGAGGGCGAGAACCAGCTAACGCAAGGCCCCAAATTATCACGGCCACGTTTACGGGCACTGTAAGTAGCGGCTGGAAATATATTGCAACGATTGGCGGCGTTGCATTTGAATATACAGCCACTGGCGGTGACACGATGAATGACGTTGCAAATGGTCTAGCGTTGCTAATAGATGCTGATGTTTCATATACGTCAACGGCCAGCACGAATGTCTTGCAAGTCGCACACGTCAGCAACAATGTCCCTTTTGCCTATTCAGTATCAATCCAAAGCAGTAGCTTGATGCTGTCTTCATCAATCACTCAAAGCGCCTCATGAAACAGATTTCTAGCCCGCCGCAATCAAATGCCGAAGTGATAGTAAATGAAAACTTTGGCGCCCTTTCTTGGGCGTTTGTGTACGCCAATCGCCCAGATACGACAGGCGCCCTAGTGTGGGGCTACTACGGGGGCCGCTGGGGCGGTTATTCCGTGACGCAGGGCACGCTGACGCTTACGAACAGCTCCACCAACTACGTCGTTGTAAACCGCACGAACGGAGCGATCAGTGTGTCTACGTCGGCCACAAACTGGAACAATCTTGCTTCGTACGCCAGGGTTTACCTGCTGACGACCGCCGGCAATATCGTTACTTCGGTGCAGGATCATCGTGCTGGCCCTGGAGGAATCTTTGGACATATCCCGGTGGGCTCTCCGCCGATTTGATAAGGAGAACATGAAATGAACCGCATCCGTCAAACCCTCGCATCGTGGCTTGAACGCCTCGCCCGTCGTCTGCGTGGCGGCGGGCCAGGCGAGGAAAAGTGATCCCGGCCGCGCTGCTGCTGCTGGCTGCAGCCGTCCATCTAGGCGCGGAGCATGCTCCCAGCATATGGGGAGGCTCAGCAGCAGCGTGGCACTATGTAGCGTACGGGCTTGAATCGATGCTACTGTGGCTGCTGGTCGCGCGGCTTGTAAGAACGCATCCGATGCGCTGGCCGATTTGGGCCGTGTGCGCCTATGGAGTGTGGGAATCGCTACAGCGTGCAGGATGTCGCATATTGCTTCCTATGGACAAATCGCCAGCGTTGTCAGATGGCCTGACAATATGTCAGGCTGCTGGTATCTCAGGCTGGATTTTGGCGCCAGCCGTGGTGGCGCTTATAGCACTTGCCGTATCGCAACGTACCTGTAAGGGTTGACAGGATGAGTACCTATCAAAATCAGAATACCCTGCAGCCGGATCAGCAGGGCTTTGGCGCCCTGGTTGAGAGGGTGGCAAATATGACTTTGGCAGTGGAAAAAATGACTGCCGAGACCCAAGCGATGCGGAAAGTGGTCGAGGGAATTACGAGCGACCAGATCAAAATGCAAGCTGAAATCCGGCTGCTGACGGTCCGGCTAGAAAACACCGAGCGCGATTTGCGGGCTGACATTGAGCGGCGCAGTATTCGCAAGTTGTGGGGTGATATGACCAGCGTCGTTGCTGGTCTGGTTTCTATTTTTGCGCTGTTGGTGGCGCTTGGCGTTGTGAGAGGCTGAAATGCAATTTGACCAAGCATTCCACAAGCTGCTAGGGCACGAAGGCGGCTATGTTGACCATCCAAGCGACCCGGGTGGCGCGACGAATTGGGGTATCACTGAGCGCGTGGCGAGGCAGAACGGCTACCAGGGCCACATGCGCGACTTGCCGGTTGGTGTCGCAAAGGAAATTTATCGGCGCCAATACTGGCACTTAGTGCGCGCGGATGACCTGCCGGAACTGCTGCGCTACGACGTGTTCGACGCCGCTGTTAACAGCGGCACCGGGCAAGCGGCGCGTTGGCTGCAGCGCGCCCTTGGGGTAGCTGATGACGGGCGTATCGGTCCGGTGACGCTTGCAGCGGCTCGCAACGCAAATGCTGAGGCCATCAAGCGGCGCATGCTGGCACAGCGGCTGCGCTTCATGACGGACTTGAGCACGTGGGGCAGCTTTGGGCGCGGCTGGGCTAGGCGCATCGCAGATCTGATGGGGGCAGAATGAATCCTCTGTTTATCGGGCCGGTCCTAGAGATAGGACGCAGCTTGCTGGATCGCTTCGGGCCGGAAGACAAGCAAAAAAAGCGGCTGATGGAAGCCGAATTCCTTCGGATGGCCGCTGAAGGAGAATTGCGGCAAGTCATCGCGCAGCTTGAAGTAAACGCCAAAGAAGCCACGCACCCAAGCCGGTGGGTAGCAGGATGGCGCCCATATTTTGGCTGGGTCAGCGGTACTGGCTTTTTTTACGCCGTCCTGCTGCAGCCGATACTGTCATGGGTCGCCGCTATAAAAGGCTGGCCTGCGCCGCCATCGGTAGAGGTCGAGGTGCTCATGGTCGTTATTACCGGCTTGCTTGGCATCGGCGGACTGCGCACTTTTGAGAAACAAGCTGGAGTAGCAAAGTGACACAAACTATTTCGGATCGCATAGCGGCAATGATCGCGGAGCTTGAATCAATGAGCTTGGCAGACAACGCAACTGCGGAACAGCGGGCTGTATTTAGCGCCCGGGTTGATCGTCTATCGGTGCTCATCGGTGGTTTGCGCAATCTCGCTGCTGTGCAGGCGTCTGAATCGATGGAGAGCGAAGGCGTCTCTCCGCTTGACCCGCGGCTAATCATGGTGCATTTGGCCGGCCATGCTGGCGCTGGCGTCGATGCTGAGGAACTGGTGGGCATTTACCGATCCTATGAGCAAGCGCTGAAGTTGATCGGGCAGCAGCCGGCACCGACTCCTGCGCCCGTCGTCACGGCGCCTCGCAATCTTACGGACGAACAGGCTACCGTGCTGCTGTCGCTGATGCGCGACGAGCTTGTGCGGTACGGCGTCGAGCCTACGGTGCTGAATGTCCAGCGTACCTGGCGAGACTACTGGCGCAGAGAGGGTCGGCGCTGGGGGCCGTCTACGCCTGGCTGGGGGCCGCAGGAAGGCGCACCTGACCGGCCAGCGGTGTTGACTCCATGGCCGTGATATGCGCGGAGAGCCGGCCGAGCCGCTGGGCTCACCTCGCCTGGAAAACATCTTGCAGAACGTTGCATGGTCGCTAGGCATCAAGCGATGCGACCCGTGGCGTGATGACATGCTGCAGGCGGCGCGTATCAGACTGTGGCGGACGCCATCCACGCTCCTGGGGCATCAGATACAGGCCGCGACACGGGCCATGCAAGACGAGATGCGCCGCGTCACCCCTGGCGCACGGACGATCGTGCAGGGCGTGCGCGGACAACATCGGCCAATGTTCTGCGCGCTGAGCCATCACAGGCAACATCCGTTGTCGCCTGACTGCCCGGAGTCAGCCGCTGCAGCGATGCAGTGCCTGCGCCGCCTGCAGGCCGCGTTTCCCGGCTGGCCTGAAGCGCTGGCCGAGACTGACACATTAGCCGCAGCCGGGGCCCGCATGGGGGTGACGGAAAGCCGCGCGTGTCAGGTGCGCTGCGCGATGCGCGTCGCAGCAAATGCGGAACAGGCCGCGGAACAAACGCGGAACACTTTGCAAACGGTGAGTGCCTGCTAACCTGGGAAGCGGCCTCAATACGTGGTGCCCGCGGCCAGACTCGAACTGGCACGCCTTGCGGCGGCGGATTTTGAAGTCGCCGGTGCTTTTGATGCCTGACGTTTTGCCGCCCGCCATTGGCTTTTCAGTGTTGCACTTTCGGCACCAACCTCGATGCCAACGTTTTGTTGCATTGCGCTGCATTGCGGGGTCGCCAGCAGCTTCTTTGTACGGGTTAAATGTCGCCATATTCCACCAAGACGCCTAACCCTGCGTTCCAGCGGACGTGCCGCCAGCAGGGTGGTTACTCGAATGTCCAGCAGGCACGCCGCTGAACTCCACGTTAGGCCCCGTCTTTCCGGGGTGTCAGCAGCCGCTGCGCTGCGGGTCTAATGCGCGTTGGGGCGGGCCAGGTCGTCGCGCATTGGCCCAGGTCTTCACATTCGGTCCCTTGCTGAACGCGGGGCCACCCGCAGGGGCCGCGTAACGCCGGCCCGTCGCTGGCGCATCTGCAACAGGGCACCACCAGCTCCGCGCAAGGCATCCTGCCGCGCATCCCCGCCGTCTGGTGCGCCATCGCGCGCCATGAAGTGCCGCGCCCTAAGCGCCAGCACGGGCCACCACTCGGCCGCGGCAGCGCGCAGCAGCCAGCAGGCCAGCGCGTCGGCTAGGCTGTGGCGGATGTGGTGGGTCTTGGTGTTCATGCAGTTGTTCGCTTCGGCTACACGGGGCCTAACACTTCGGTCAACGCGACGGCCTACGGCCGCGCGTTACCTCGGGCGTTAGGCTCACGAAAACTCAGCGTCCGCTCGCCTGTGCGCTCCATCTCCACAAGGCCATTGCGCAGCAGCCACGCAATCACCTTGCTCGGGTCGAAGTGGTAGGTGCGCTCAACGCGCCCGCTACGCTCCATCTCGTTCAGCAGTTCGCCGCGCGGGAATCCTCGCGGCAAACCTCCCTTTGGCACCGTCAGCACTACGCCAACCGTTCCGGGCTCGGCCAGTGCTCGCGCCGCAGTAGCAGCAAGTTCAAGCGGTTTCATCGCATCTCCATCGTGAGCCTAACTGTTGCTTCAAGCGGACGGCCTACGGCCGCCGCTTAAGCTGGCGTTAGGGCGCACGCTTCGCCACCAGTCTGGCGCGCTTGCGCTGTAGCTTTTCGGCCAGCGTCTTGATCGCGGGCCAGTCTTCCGGGTGCGCGTATAGCTCCATGCGTTTCAAGCCCAGCGCATCGCGGGCGGCGCGCAAGTCGGCCACCCGTTCGGCGGTCGTCTTTGCGGCGCTCATGTGGCCCTGTTGGCGTGTACGCCGTCTGCACGGTCACGATAGAACTGCGTTATTGCGTCTGGCATCGCCCCGCAGTAAATGCAGGCGCCAAGTGCGCCATCGCGCCCGCGCCACGGAACGCATGTCATGCGGTGGTTTTTTGCTGCGCTGGCTCGTGCTGCTTCTTCAGCGGCCTGAAGACGCGCCAGTGTTTGCTCTGGCGCTTCTTTCACAGGGCCACCCAGTCGCAAATCTGCACAGGGCGCTGGCCGTTGCGCTGCCTCACAAAGCGCGTCGTGCTGGCAAGGTGACAAAACGTCTTGCCATCTTCGCGGGTGACGCCCGCTGAAAGCACGTTCCAGTTGTCGCCGTCGTGTTGAATCTGCTGCATGGTGTTCTCCGGTTGGTGAGCCTCTAGTATGCGTCCGCGTTTCCGGTAACGCAAGGGGTGCACGCAACTATTTTTCGCTTCGGCCACAGCGCCCTAACACGCCGGTCAAGGGCGACCGTCCGCTGGCGCGGCCGGCGCCTTACCGGCAACGTTAGGCCCCAAGCCGCTGCATCAGCGCCACGGCGCGGGCCATGTCGCCCACGATCAGCGCGTCTTGCACCTCGTGCAGCTTCGCCCGCCACGCGGCACGCTGGGCGTCTTCGTGCGCCTCGTTCTTCACCAGCCAGTCGTTCACGGTCTTCTCGGCCGCCTGCACTTTGGCCGGCTTCGGCAGGCTCTCCACCTTCGGCCGCTGCAAGTTCGCCAGGCGCTCGCGCACCAACTTCACGCGCTCGCTGTACGGCAGCAGTGTGATGTTCTCGGTCTTCGTCTTGGTCGTCATGCTTGCATCCTCTCGTGGGGCCTAACCCCTCGGTCAACGCGAGCCCCAACGGCGGCCCGCAGTGTGGTGTTACTCAGGCGTCCGTGGCGCCGTTGGGTCCGCGTTACCTCGAACGTTAGGCGCGAACAGCCGGGTGGTTCGGGCCATCCGACACGACGGGCCAGCCGTCTTCATGGTCCCATCCGATCACGCGCCGAGGCGGGCCAGACGGCCATTCGACGAACAGCCCGTGAGCAGAGGTCTCCGGGCTGCGATCATTGAAATACCGGCGTCCATTGCCGTGCAAATCAGCAAACCAGCTCACGGCAGACTGATGCGGCACGGAAAAGACATGCGCTCCATCACCTGCGCGCCGCACAGAAAAACGCAGCGCACCAAAATCGCGCCTAACAGGTCGCTCAACTTGACCCACCACGGCGGGCCTGTTGTCTGCATCGGTCATCTCGTCTTCCTTTGGTTGTGGCGCTCGCGCCGTGGCGGTCAAGTTAGCTTTGCGTTGGGCGTCTGCAGGTACACCAGCATCCAGGTCGGATGCATGGATTGCGTCAACCCGCTTTCATCCCATCGCACGCGCAGGTAATGCCCGCGCGCAGCGACAATGGTTCCCTGCACAGCTTTCTTGGCCGCTGTGTAAGACACCCGGCCTCCGCGCTTGGCCGGCACACCGTAGGCGCGGCGGATGTAGTCCATGCTCATGAGTACACCTCGCGCAGCCAGTAGGGGCACGAGCCGTCAGCACGCGGGCGAGCAAACATCACCGGGAACCACCGCGTCTCGTCGTCGTGCTGCAGTTGCTCGCGTCGTGCGCAGTCGCGGCAGCGGGCGCCAGGGTTCGCGCCGTTGTCACCCTGGCAGCGGCTCATGTCGCTCGGCAGCGTTGCGCGCTCCGGCGCCGGCCGCCCAACCCCTCGCACAAGCTGACCCGCGTCGGCGGGTGGCAGCGTCTCGCTTCGGTCACTCATCAGCGCCTCCTTGGCAGCTTTGCTCGATCGTTAGCCCGCCTTCGGTTCGGCACGGGCTCGCTTCCTCGCCAGCTTGTCGGCGTACTCCGCCAGTGCTGGCACATCGTCGTGGTGTACCCAGCGCTTCCACTGCACGCGGCCTGCGGCAAGCTCGCGGGCTTTGCGCTCGGCTTGGCGCTGGGCTGCGGTCTTGGCTGGCGTCATAGAGCATCCATAGATGCAGCAGCGCGGACTATTGCGCGCCGAGCGGCGGCGCAAGGGTCTCCGCCGAAATCTTGGGCCTGCTCCTCAAACACATCGCCAGCATGATGCGCAAGCACGCAGCGCCCCGTAACGCAAACATTCAGCCCCAGCTTCACGGCCAAACGCAAGGCGTCACCATCGTCTGTGAGCGGGTTCCACCGAACCACCTCATTAAATTCAGGGCTGCTGTAGTAGCCGTCTAAAGCGGGGTCGTATCGCAAGCCCGCAGCGGTCGCTGCCGACTCCAAAAGTTTGCGGTTGTCGGTGTTCATGAAAACGTACTCTCCTAGCTGCGGTCAAAGACCAATGCTTGCCCATCCGTCGTAACTCATCACGATCAAGGGTGCGGGCCGTCGCGCCACTTGATGTCTAAATCTCGCCATGAAATGAAGTCTTCCCACACGTTGTGCTGAACCGCCCCGCACTTGCTGCACTTGCGCTCAAAGCACCAGTACCAGCGGTTTACCTTGGTCGGCTCCCAGCGGTGCCTGTGCAGCCGCGCCAGGAGCCTGCGGAATGGGCTCACGCCCACCCCAGCCGGCGCACATGCGCCAGGGCCTCGGCCTTGGTGTCGTAGATCACGTAGATGTGACCGCCGTCGTTCCACTTGATGTCAACCCGGAAGCACGGGTCAAAACCGCCGAACTCGGTCATGCTGATGGAATCAGCGGTGGAGTGGTTACGACCGAGGGAGAGTTGGTTGCCGTTCATGTTGCTTGCTCCGGGTTGCGTGTTGCGATATAGAGAATGTAGGGCATCGTGAGCGCTCACGCAAGCACTATTTGCACTGTTACATCTTCGCGCTTCGGGCGGGGCGGGCTAACTACTCGCCCAAGCTGACCCACTCCGGCCTGCGGCCTACGTGGGCAGGTTTCCTCACACGTTAGGCGCATTCAGCCCACCCACCGCCATTTGCCGCCCACGAGGTCATCGCCTACGGGGGCGGCAGTGCGGCCGGGCCGGTTGTGCCAAGCCGCGGCGCTTCCGCCCGCGTCCTCTTTGTCGAGCCTGAATCCAGCGGCTCGCAAGCTGGCGCCGCCTTCGTCTGGCAGCGTGTACGTGTAGATCGGCTCATGCCCAAGGGCACGCGCAGCGCGGCGGGCGGCTCCGTAGAGCATGCTGCAAGCGTTGCGCGTGCCATCGGTACACAGGCGGGTCACTTCGGCGGCCTTGCCGTTGTCCAGGCGCGGGGCAACAGGGCGTCCAACAATCGCCACGCCCACCAGCGCCCAGGTTTCACCATTCGTGGCCCGCGTGCAGGCTTCCACGCCTACCGCGAACTTGTGCCCCACCACTGGCCGGCTGTGGCGGTGCCGCTGGCGCACAAACTCGTTCGCCGTCTTCAGGTCGCAGGGCACCACCCGCAGCAGCGGCCCACCATCCGCGCGCTTCGGAACCGGCGCCATAACACACCCATCGAGCTGACCCACGCCGGCAGGCAGCGTGTCTCGCGTCGGTTTCATTGTCTCGGCCGGCATGGTCAGCTCATGGGCACGTTAGGCGGCAAGCGGCGCACCCCATCCGAACCCGGGCACGGGATGCCCTTTTCGTGAAAGTCGCGCCACAGGCCCGTGTAGTAGCCGACCTCGCCACACTGAGTGCAGCGGAAGCGGCCGATGTCGATGTCCTCGGACGTGCCGACTTGGCGCGGCTCAGGCGTGATCCACTCGCCGGTCCAGTCGTCTTCGTAGGGCGGGTCGTAAACCCACTTCGTGTGCGTGCATGCCATTGGTGTCTCGCTTCGGAAAAAGCCGCCTAACCACCGGGTCGAGCCGACCGTTCCGGCGGTTCACCCGGCCCGTTAGGCCCCAGGCGCAGGGTGCGCCGCCCTGAATGCTTCGTGCTCGGCCGTTTCCTTGTCCCACAGCGCCTGCGCGCCGCCCAGGGCCTTGGCTTCGTCCAGGTCTGGGAGTTGCCCGGGGCCTTCCAGCGTGTTGGCGATCCACTGCATGCCCACGTCCAAGCCTTGCAGCTTCGCGGCCACCACGGCGGCACGCATGGCGAGCACCTGGCTATGCACGATGTCGCCGAACGTGATCGCGCGGCGCTCGCTCTTGTTGGCCTCACGGTGCAGCCGCGCCACCTCGCTGCGGATGCGCGGCACGTCCAGCTTCGTGCCATCCAGCACGTCGAAAATGAACTTCCAGTCGTCTT
>QLAH01000207.1_pt1 | contig 43540 bp, 38 predicted proteins | sample 4693081 | NCBI WGS metagenome assembly QLAH01 (sample SAMN09425401, study PRJNA476045) | Lake water metagenome, whole genome shotgun sequencing project. | reverse complement strand
CGAGGCTAAGTGGACTCAAAAGAACAATCAAAGTTACTTCGGGTATAAAAATCATATTAATGTTGATGTAGATTATGGCTTTATTCGCCAATATATTGTCACCGATGCATCTGTCCACGATAGTCGGGCTTTTACTAGTTTATTAGATGACCTCAATGCTGGGAATGGGGTCTGGGCAGATAGTGCCTACCGTTCTACAGGCTTAGAATGGCTATTATCGTTCTTGCACTGGACCAGTCACATTCATGAGCGTCCTTACCGCAATCGACCTCTCAGTGAAGCGCAGAAAGAAAAGAATAAAGAGCGCTCTAAAACTCGCAGTCATATTGAGCATGTCTTTGGAGCCTGGGTGATGCAAATGGGAGGAAAATGGTTAAGGTCTATCGGTTTAGACCGTGCCAAAGTCAACTTGGGCCTCAAGAATTTAACCTATAATTTTATGCGCTTTATCTTTTGGGAAACGAAAGAAACTGTTCTTGAATAAATCTCTCTGACTGAGGACACTTAATCCACCGTTAGCCAATTTATTGCAATAGAAAATAATACAGTTTGATGGAAGCAGTAATTCTGTCTCACTGTATTATTTTTTGAGACGCCGATTCCCTGCGTAGTCTATTAATCGAGGTGCCCTCTAGACTCAATATTTTACCCAAAGACTGCATTATCAGAGCAAGAATATGTCACAAGCTAGTGGAATCGAAGCTTTACTGAACCGTGTTCGCAAAACCCTAAAGGATCTCGGTAATTCAGTCGATCATCTAGAGAGCACTTATCCTGATGTCTTCGAGAACTCTGATTTAGCGTTGAGCCTAGATAACTTCCGTGCTGCTCACCAAGAAGCTACTGAACGGCTAAAAATACCCCGCCTTTCCATTGCCATGATTGGGACTACCTCTTCTGGTAAGTCAACCATTGTTAATGCACTAATTGGTCGCAAGCTTGCACCTATTGAAGCTGGCGAAATGAGTGGTGGGGTACTAACCCTTCGTCATGCCGACGAATCACAATTGATCGTAGAAGCCACTGAAGGAGCAATCTGGGAAACTGGCGATTGGACTAACTTAACTGATGAGGAAATGTATGATCGCATTCGCGATGGTGTAATGCGTCCTTATCACCAAGCAAGACGGAAGAAATCTAAGAGCATTATTGCCGCTCCGCAGGTTACAGCCTTTGGCCCACTTCTACCAGCTATCAATTCTAGCCTTTTAGGTTTACCCCCTGGTCTAGGCATCGAATTCATTGATCTTCCTGGTCTCAAATCTGTCCAAGACCGCACTAATCTTTCAGTAATTCAGGAACGGGTTCAAAAAGCCTTCAGCCTCGTTGCTCTTGACTATATGCAAGTAGACGATGATCATCGCAGGCATCTCTTAGCAGAACTGAAAGAAGTTGTTAGTTTTCTTAGGGGGCGCACAGACTCCATGCTGTTTATCCTTAACCGGATTGATCAGCGCGGATCTGATGACTTGCCACTCTCAGAACGGCTAGACTCTCTTCGCCAAGAAATTAAGCAGGAGCTAAATTTAAAGGAACTTCCTGACATACTACCCTTTAGTGGCCGACTTCTATACTATGCACAATGTGCAAAAGGGCCAGGAGGTACTTTCTCTGTAGCACCAGAAAAGCGTCTAGCCTTTCTCAATGCAATGTTTCAAGACTGTGCCAGCGAGATTAAAAGTCGAATTAGCGGCAATAAAGAACTTAGAAGATGGATTCAAGATATTGAAAATCAAATTGATGATGGTGAGTGTGTTGGTGAAGAAGACTTAGACCAACTACTAAACTATGCTTATGAATGGAGTGGGGGAAAGGAAATTTGGAGTCGTCTTAGCCAAAGCCTAAAAGAGTCTTTTCCTGAGCTAGTTCTATTGCCTGCACTACTTCATCTATTCAAGAGCTATGATGCTCTATCTACTAGCATTGACGCAATTGCCTCGATACGGCAGCTAGAATATAAGGAACAGGTAGAGTCAGAACAGAAGAGAGTTTATGAGCTTAGAAAACAATTAGCAAAGGAAATGAAAAGTCTCAGCAAAAATTTTCGCAGTGGTATCACTGAAATGATTCAGGACTTGAAGAATAATACACGTGAATCTATTTACCGTATCAGCCAAAGAGCAGAAAAGTTAGGTCTTTCAGGCTTTCAGTCTATTGGAACTGTTGTGGTAGACGTAGAAGGCGATTTAGCCATACAAATTATTGCTCCGATGCGGGATGCCCTTATAAAAAATCAACCTAGACATGAGATAGAAGAAGTCCTTATCCAAGCTATCCCCCCTAACTTAGCTGAAGACTTAGCAAGGGCTTATGATGTTGCCAGTCGAAGACTTAGCAAGTTTACGGAAGATGGTGATTACTTAATTCGTCGTGTATTATCAGATGATTTTGATGAGGTAAAAGATCTAGATGAGGACGAGAAGTCTGTTCGTAAGCTTTTTCTGTTGATGCGACATGTTCTTACGACCAGAGCCGAGTTTAAAATTCAGACTAAAGCTCAGGAGTTAGAAGCAGCATTAGCAGAACTTATTCACGCTACAGAGACACAACTAATGAGTCTCTGTGAAGACAAACTCTCAAATTCAACAATTGGAGAAGCTATCATTGCTGACTATAATGATAAAAAATCATCTAGTCTCCCTTCATTACCCTCTAAATTTTTTGAGATAGCACCAAATATCAAAAGAGGTAAAGGTCAGGAATCGAAGATTGTTGGCAAAGAGTGGGTTACTGAAACCTACGAATCTGGGACTTGTTTTCAAAGCGAAAAAAGACGAAGTGTCCAGAAAGACAAAACCAAATTATTTGAATATAAAACGGTTATTCTCCCCAACATTAATGCTATGGCTGAAGCATGGCAGGCAGGAGTGGAAAAGGGTAGAAATGAGCTTTGGGATATTTTATGTCAATGGATGACTCAGCGACTTGATCTAGCGAGCGATCAATTTAGTGAGTCAACAGAAAAAATCATGGCTCTAATAGAAAAAGTACTACAAGAACAGATCCAAGTCATTAATAAAGATTATGATTCTGAGATGAAAAGATGGAATTCCATAAAAGAGTTAAAAAATCATAGTGCATCTCTCAAGTCATCACTAAAACAAGACTCTATGAGTTTCTAGGGATCTAAAATCATGTTTTTTGCAAAGTCCTTTGAAATCGCCCTGGATATACTCCGCAACCAAATACAACACAAGCAAGATTTTGCAAATCAGGACTCTTTGTTTTTGGACATGATTCAGGAATGGTGCAGTTACCTGGATCTCTCCAGAGCAGAAAAATTCTATATATTAGAGGGATTTAAAAGCCAGAAACTTTTTCAAAGATTTGTCAAAGACTATAAAAATGATGATGTTTTTATAACTTTATACGGAGATAATAACACTGCAACAAATATAACTAATTTTATCGGAAGATTAAGTGAAAAACCCCAACGGAAAAATCAAAAGATGGATTTTTATCTCTTGCTTGCGTTTGTAATTGTTTCAGTTGGCTATGTATTATTTCTCATTTCAGAGAAGCAGAAAAAGCAAAACTTTCGAGATCAAGAAATCGTATTGCAGGAAAATACCTTTCAAGGCATTAAAGACAATGCCATATTAATACTGGTATTGAGCGTTAAGTACGAAGATGTTATTAACGAACTTAAAAGTAAGAAATCTATAGACCCTGACTTGTGTGATCGATTATACTATGCAACTCAAGGATTATGGCTTGGTTCAGAGCAGCAGTATTTGAATTCACTGATAGAGTCTTCATTTAGGAGTGAAGAAACTTCTATTTTCTCCGCTTACGATGTTTATTTTGTTAAAATAAATTTATCTGACAAGGATTCTGGATTTGAATCTAAGGCAAGTCAATTGAGTCGCGCAGATGGGTTTAGAAGATTGCCAAAAATTACTCAAGGAATTGAAATTTCAAATCGATTGCCAAGTAAGTCTTACGCAAATATTGGTGCTTACAATCGTTAATTGAATGTGTGATTACAATGTTATTTCCTACTACATTGATAACCGACGATCTTGCTATTATTCAAGGTCTAGTTAATGGCTCTCTCAAACGCTTTGGAGGTGTCATTCGAGAAACGGGTACTGGTCGCATTGTTCGTCATTTAGCTGAAACCCCAGGCTGGACTCAGCAGCTTATCAATCTTCCTGTTGCACCGATTGCAGGTGGCCCATCATTAATTACAAATATGGTTGGGCATACTGTTACAATTTCAAAGGTTGGTGAAGTTCAAAAAACACTCCAAGTCACCAACCAAATGCTTTCCCAAGTTATGGGGCTTTCTCAAATTGCTGCTGGGGCCAGTGTTTTAGGACTAGGCGTAAGTATTGCAGGCTTTGCCTATATGGGTTACAAGCTTCACCAACTCCAGAAATCAATGGACAAAGTGCAGCAAACGATGGAGGCTGGATTTGGTCGAATTGAAGGAAAATTAGATCACATTTCCGGACAACTGAGCTATTTGCAACTTTTAGTTGAAGATAATCGCAAAGAACAAACCCGACTCGCTGATGCAATTAATGATTTGCACAAGGCGCTTCTTGTCAAAGAAGTCGCAGGTCTTCAAGCGGCAATTAAAAATCGAGAAAGATTTCCTGATTCTCCTATTAATGAGGATTTGAAAAAAGCGACAGAGGCTAAAATATTTCTATCTAATCAGGCTTTTGGTGCTAGTCCTGAATTAGACAGTCGAAAAATCATGGTCGCTGATATTGCTATTCAGGGATGGGTAATAGCAACAGCGACAGAAGCCTATATTCTTCTAGAAACAGGGCATATTCTAGAAGCAAATCAAATCCTCAACTCTGAGCTAATTCGTCTAAAGGAACTAGCCTCTCAATGGATTGAGGTCTTACTAAAAAGCGAACGTCCTGGACTAGCGACAGCTTACCGATTTACAGATAGCCGTTTCCAAAATTACATAACAGACGAAAGAGTAGATCGTATAGCTGCCCTTTCTTTACTAGATTCTCATTTGACCGAAGATCACAAAAGAAGAAGATTAGATGATGTAGAAGTTGAATTTGATATGTCTTACAACTCGGAATTTGATACATTATGGCTACATCGACAAATCGCCGAAGCTGATTTTATGGATGCACTTAGCGAGCTAATTTTTAGAATTGAAAGCCTAGAAGCTTTCGCATCACTTTGTGAAGCCTCCGGTGTCACAACTAGCAAAGAACTGCTTCCAGAAAAATCTTGTGAGCCAGGACTATACTTAATTAATCCAGAACAAGAGTCTCAACTTTTATGATGAATTCTTCTGATGTAATGCGTAGCAACGAATTACTCCTACTGTAATTCTCTCTCTCAAAATTCTCCTTGCCGGATGGATTACGCTTTGCTAATCCACCCTACGGTGATTCTGGGGTTAGTCGTAAACATTTTGGCGGTGCTGACATCGGCCCAAAATAACCACTTAGTTTTCATCGTCAATTTTGTAGCGTAGACGATAATCACCCATACGAATACGATACTCAGCCCCCATAGCCCTAAGCTTCAGCGCACCATCCGGGCGTGGCTCCTCCGCCAGCAGCCGTATTTTCTTGAGAACGCGCTGGTTAGTAGAATGTATCAACGATAGCGTAACGGATTCATCCTATTTTTAGCGCTTGCTAACCCAGCTAACCACATTCCTAGATACCCTAGGATAAAATTGAGATATTACTTTTGGTGGCAGCTATGTTAAAAACCCTGTGGGCCACAGTTCGACAAGGCAAAATTGAGCTATTGGAATCAGAAGAACTTCCAGAAGGCATAAGAGTCCTTGTAACCGTCCTCCCCGACGACGAAACTGAATTTTGGCAAACCGCCAGCCAACCCTCCCTAGATGTCGTTTGGGATAACACCGAGGATAATGTCTATGCCGAACTACTCTAAACATGACATTATCTTAGTCCGCTATCCGTTCTCAGACCTATCAGCATCAAAGGTAAGACCTGCTGTTATTGTTAGCGCACCATATCCATCTCAAGACCTTTTTATTACACCCTTGACCAGTAAAAGAGTTGTTGTGAAACAGTGAGTAATGGATTCAGTTGTTGTTGGGGCTGGTGATTTTATGTCCTCACCCTATGCTGCCTCCAAATAGAAATTCCACAGTCCGGCAGCCGTGACCATCGAGCGGTCATCAAAGCCCGCAATCCGGTTGCGATAGACCTGATGGGCAATGCCGTAGCGCTTGAGCCCTGCAAACGAATGCTCACACACCACCCGCTCGCTGGCTAAGGCTCGATTGTCAGCTTTTTGCTCGTCGCTGAACTGTCCTCCTGGCGGCATTTTGTGGGGCAACGCGACATTGACCACCTCGTTCTGTAGCCCCCAAAAGCCCAGGTCACCCTGTATTACCCCCTCATCCGGCATCCACTCGGCCCACCGTTCCTGGTTCAAGATGCCTTTGTCATGGTGACAGCCCGCATAGGCATGACTGAAGATGAGGATCTTCCGGTCTGGTTCCACGAGTGCCAGATGGGAGCGTGTATGTCGCTTCTTCTTGCCGGAGTAGTCGTCCCGTTGCTTGGCCTTGTTTTTGGCCCGTTGCACGGGCCGCTCGGTGGCGTCAAGGATGACTCGCTCGACGTCGGGGAAGGCGGCGACAAACTCATTCATGCGGCTCAGCCTACCGACCGCTCTCTCGGTTGCTGGCTACGACGGGGGATAGGCGCTTCGGCCAGGGCTTGAGCAAACGAGGGTTGCAGCGCTGTGAGCGCCTTGAGATTCAGACCGGTCAACGCCCGCAGCAAGCGGTCATCCCGTTTGACCCGCTCTAGATCCAGCATCTGGCTACCGTCTCAACACCTGTATGGGCATAGCTAATTTTCCTCTATTTCACAACAAGTCTATTATTCAAGAACTTTCAGAACACTGTATTAACCAGTTTCCACAAACTGAGTATGGAACTGATGCAGTGCCCAAACAATCCCATGAGTAAAGCAGTGCAATGCTGTTTGACCTAGCTTGTCTTCTAACCCCTATTTATGTTTTGAGGCTCAATCGGCCTTTGCATTGGCCCTAGGTAGCGGGTGAGGTAGGGGGAAAAGACCTCGTAAATTAGCGTTAGAGGTTTGCCCCGGTGCCAAAACAGGTAGTGACGGCCCCAAAATGGCCCCGGTTGGCCAAAGGCGGCTTCTAGGGCCGGGGATTCGCCAAAATAGAGCCCCTGGATGTCGCGGTATAGCTCCGTGCGTAGGCGGGCGAGGCTGGCCCAAATGGGTAGGGATTTGTTCTGCAAATACTCATCCACATGGCTGGCCTCCCACCAGGAGGCGGCATAGGCGAGGCGTTGCCCGGAGGCGGTTCGGAGCCACACTTGGCGGCGCACCCTTGGCCCCGGCACCACGCGGATAATGTCCGGCGCACCGTCCAAATCCATGCCCACGCGGGACATATCAATCACGTCTACCTCGGTGGGTTCGCGGGTGAGCAGTTGCAGGTGGCGGGTGGGGGAACCATCGCCCAGCAGCAGAATTTGCCAAGCGGGGGCCATTTGGTCGTGGGGTAGCCCCTGCTGTACTAAGGGCGATCCGGCCTGCCACAGGGGTTCTAGGGCGTGCCAAGCGCAGGGAAGGGCGTTGGGGTTAATCGGCTGGGTTGCGGAAGCCAAGGCGTGTTACAAAAGTTCATCTCTGACTGTATGGTAACCTGAGTTCGGGATAAGCCAGCCGCTGCAATCTTGAGAAACCTGCTTCCAGCTTGCGCTTTAGACCTCACCCTAAATCCCTCTCCCCAAGGGAGAGGGACTTTGAGCCTTGCTAGCTCCCCTCTCCTCGTGGGAGAGGGGCTGGGGGTGAGGTCTACCAGGGGATCTGGTCACGATGTCTAACCCGAACTGAGGTTATGGTAAACCCTGTTCTCGGCTAAAGGGAGACTCTGCCATGAGGCATTTTGGGTGGAACTGCGTTTTATTGGCTCAGATTTCATAGACTAGCGACCCTGGTTGCCTGACACAAGTCCCAAAAACCTTGAAAATACGTTGTCTTGGAGCTGAAGCCCATAGTCCCTAGGTCGGAGCCGGAAGGCTTAGCTGAAGGGGCTTTCGGGTTAACGTTCCCCACGAGAAATCAGGGGTTTCCAGAGATGTGTCAGGCAGTCAGCTAGCGACCCTTTGAAGGGCTGTTGCTAATCTCTACAATCATGGTTCCTTGCTGGATTTGTGCTAGGGCATTCGGCAACGTTGCAGTCAATAATCGGTGCAGGTTTCGATTCGTCACGTTGCCACAAGTTAGCCATAGAAGTTGCCACAAGTTAGCCATAGAATTTGAGGCGGTGGGCCTAATCGACACACTAAATCAATGAAGTCACTGTCTTTGGTCATAATGACAGCCTGCTCGGATCGAGCTGCTTCAAAAATGAAGATACCTTGAGCATCTCGCAGTGACAAATCCCACAAAGCCTTCGCCTCTAGGGCAAATGTTTCCGACAACCAAGTCGCCAGCGTTGGCGGAAGTTGAGCATCAACCCAAATTTTCATGCTGTTAGTCGGGGAAAGTCGGTGCGGCGGGCGGCAAAGATTAAACAGGCTTGAATATCAGCAAGTTCCAGATCGGGGAAGTCTTCTAGAATTTCTATCACGCTAACGTTTTCTGCCAGCATTTTAAGGATATCAGCCACCCAAATTCGCATTCCTCGAATGCAGGGCCGACCACCGCACTGCCCTGGGGTTTGGGTAATACGCTTGAGTAAGGCGGCGGCTAAGTCCATGGAAAATAACGGTAATGCGTTACTTTTATTGTATGGTGAGACCTCGATTTTGAGCTGCTCCAGGAGGCTCCCCTGGGGGACACCGTTTCACATAGGCTATTGCTATTGTCCTAACCTATAGACGATGTGCCGCTGGTGTATCCTAAAAAATCTTTCTGCTTCAGCCCATGCCCGTTGATACTTGGTTTCCCCTAGCGATTTACTACGAAGATTTGCCCGATGCGCCCCAGCACCAGGCGGCGTTGATGGAGGCGGTGCTTGACCTGGAACAATCGGGCTACGAGCCGCGCAACTTCCCAGAAATGGCCTGGACGGGCGACCTGCACGGGGTGGAGAAAATTCATCTGGATCCGCGCTTTGCCTGGATTGTGGGCCAGGTAGAAGCCCATACGCGGCAATATCTCGACTCCCTGGGGTTGGATCTGAGCCAGATGGATTTGTACATTCAGCGGGCTTGGCCCGTGGTGTCGCGCCATCAGCAGGAGGTGGGCACCCACTGCCACAACACCGCCAACATCAGCGCTGTTTACTACGTGGCGGTGCCCCAGTCCGGCAGCGATGAGTCGGGTTGTTTAGCCTTTTTTGACGACGCCCGCCAAAACGAGGTCAGCCCCGGCATCGGCAGCGAAAATACCGACATCATCGCCCAGTGGAACTACCTCAACCAAGACCAGGCCCTTTACCTGCCCACGGAAGGCCGTTTAATTCTCTTTCCGGCCAAGCAGCGCCACGGCGTTACCATGAACCACACGGAGGGCCTGCGGATTTCCCTCTCCTTTGACGTTGTGATCACCGCCGCACCGGGGCAGGCGGCAGGCTCCTACGAGTTTCTGACGCCGCCCCCCAGCCAGTGGAAGCGGTTTAGTGAGCCGCTTGCGCCATCGTGACCTGCTCGATGATGTGGGCCGCCTTCACCACGCCGCCCGATTGCTGGATACTCCGCTGCATGGCCCTCGCCTTGTCCCGATAGGTGGGGGTATTCAGAACCTCGGTTACGGCCTTTCGCAGCTCCTCAACGGTCAGCTTAGCTAGGGGAATCACCTGCCCTGCCCCGGTGTAGGCCACGCGGGCGGCAATACCGGGCTGTTCGTTGGTGATGGGAATCGCCACCATAGGTACACCGCTGCTGAGGGTGCCAATCACCGTATTCAGCCCCGCGTGGGTAATCACCAGGCTAGATCGCTGGATGAGTTGTTGATGCGGCGCGTAGGCGACTACTAGGGGCGATCCCGGTAGATTGAGGTGTGATGCCTCTTGCTTCGGGTTGCCCAGGGAAATGACTAGTTGGGCGTCTAGATCTTGGCAGGCGGCGGCGATCATCTCAAACACGTCCCAGTTGCGGTTTTGCAGCGTTCCCAGGGAGGCGTAGATCAAGGGTTGATCGGAGAGTTGATCGAAGGGGAAGGGTGGCTGGTCGAACTGCACAGGTTCGGTACCGGAGGGATCGATCAGCGGCCCAGTGTAGTGAAAACAGGGGGCAAGGCGCTGGCGAGGAAAGTCAAAGCCTTCAGGAAGCTGGGCGATTTGGGCTAGCTGAGAATAGGACGCCTCCCGATTACGGTGGGGCGGCAGGTTCCAGGTTTGCCGCTGCTTCACCACGGTTTTCCAGAGGGGCCGAGTAAGATACTGGCTCAGGTTATTGCCCAGTTGGTTGCGCAGCTTTGCCCAGGGCGTGTTGCGGTATGGCCAGGGGGTGAAATAGGGCGGCACACCGGGTTCGCGGTGAACCAACAGCGCATTACACACGGTGATAAAGGGTAACTTGAGAAAGTCGGCGATGGTGCCAGCGGCGATGGTCACCTGATCGATCAGCAAAACATCGATCCCAGCCGATTGGATAGCGGTGGGGGCGTGACGAAAGAGCATTTCCGCCTCTTTCTGAAAATAGGCAATGGTAAATTTTAGCCCCGCCAGCCCGTCCATCTCGCCCAGTTGGGTGTAGATCTGGTCAAGGCTGCCGGGGGGAAACTCTCTGGCCCCAATTTCAAAAAACGTTAGCCCCGATTGAGCTACCTTGGCCCTGACATCGGGTACCCCAAAGAGCGTCACCCGATGCCCCCGACGCATCAACTCCCGCCCCAGACTGGCCATAGGGTTAAGGTGGCCAATGGCACCAGGGCAAAGTATCCCAAAGTGAGTCATTGCGGTAAGCTCCTGGCCAAGATTTAGCTGGCCTAATCCTACCGGAGTTATGGGGAACCTGGCGTCGTTGCCACGCTAACATTCACGGGTAAAGCACCCCGGTAAGGATAATTCGCTAAGATTCCCTAACAATTCCCCGCTTAGAATAGAGATTCTAGGGGAGGCCACCCCTAGATCTGCTAATGTCGTATTTTCATCCGTTAGAGCAGTGATACGCCCCATGCCATCGTTACGCGGACGTGATTTACTCAGCCTCAGCGATCTCAGTGCCGACGAACTCAGTGAGCTGCTAGAGTTTGCCGCCGACCTCAAGGCGGGCCACAGCAACCCGCTGTTTCCTAACAAAGTGCTTGGGCTGCTGTTTCGCAAGGCCTCAACCCGCACCCGCGTCAGCTTTTCCGTCGCCATGTACCAACTGGGGGGGCAGGTGCTCGACCTCCATGCTGGCGTTACCCAGGTGGGGCGCGGCGAACCTACCAGCGACACCGCCCGTGTGTTGGATCGCTACTTAGACGTAGTGGCCATTCGCACGTTTGATCAATCGGAAATCGAAGAATTTGCCGACTACGCCAATATTCCCGTCATCAACGCCCTCACTGACCTAGAACATCCCTGCCAAATCCTGGCCGATCTGCTCACCATCCAAGAGGAATTTGGCGACCTGAAGGGGATCACCCTCACCTACCTGGGCGACGGCAACAACGTGGCCCATTCCCTGCTGCTGGGCTGTGCCATGGCTGGCATGAATGTCCACATTGCCTCCCCCGAAGGCTACACCCCCGACCCCAAGCTTGTGACCAAGGCTGAAGCCCTCAGTAACCACGGCGCAAAGGTGCTGATTACCCAGGATCCCGAGGCTGCCGTGCAGGGTGCCCAGGTGCTCTACACCGACGTGTGGGCCAGCATGGGCCAGGAGGACTTGGCCGATCAGCGTCTGCCTATTTTCCAGCCCTACCAGGTCAACGACGCTCTGCTGAGTCAGGCCAGCCCCGATGCCATTGTGCTCCACTGCCTGCCCGCCCACCGAGGCGAAGAAATCACCCACGAGGTAATCGAAGGCACCGCCTCGCGGGTGTGGGATCAGGCAGAAAACCGGATGCACGCCCAGAAGGCTCTCCTCGCTAGCGTTCTAGGCTAGGCCACGGCCATGAAGCGGGGATAGCCCCTAGATCAAATTAAGAAAGTGTAGAATCCCCTCGCCACTGAGGCTTTCGATCAAGACGGAGAGGGCAAACCCCAGCATAGCAAGGCGGCCATTGAGGTTTTCGGCATCGCGGGTAAAGCCCCAGATCGTGGGTTCGGCCTTAGTGCCGTTGGATGGCAGGTTCATGGCTCCTCCTTTTGTAACACTTTATTAAGAAGGATAACAATTTAATCATATAAATGCCACAGGGCTTCGGTTAGGCTGGGGCATGGTATCGCGACGGGGTAGGCTATCCGTTCGTCGCTGACGGCCCTGGGCTAAGCCTGTAGGCTGTCTTGACGCCCCCAAAAAGTTACGCGACACTACATCTAGCTGAGGGTATTCCTCTCGCTAGCTAACGCAAGTCAATACAAGTTATTGACTTTTGCAATGTCAAACGGCAGGTGAACGCCTTAATCCTTAGTAGGATAAAATTGCGCGACCTCCGTAGTCATCAAGGAAAGCGCTTTAGCATTCCTAGGCTTTTTGGCCTTTTGTGACAACAAAAATTAACCATCCACCTATGGAAACCTTAGAGTTCATTATTTATCCCGATGGTCGAGTGAAGGAGATGGTGACAGGCATTGTGGGAGCATCCTGCGCCGAGGTGACTGCCGCCATTGAGGCGCAGTTGGGGACGGTGGTATCTCAGCAGCCCACATCTGAATATTACGCCCAGACTCAGGCGCAAACCCTCCAAGAGCAGGCCTCGACCCAGGTTTCCTATAGTCAGTGGTAGGCCGTTGTCCTTCGTTTTTGTCCTCAATATCTCGTAAGGAAAAATGTCACACTTTAGCCAAATTAAAACCAAGCTCCGCAACCTTTCCTCCCTCCAGGAGGCTCTCACCGATTTAGGAACAGAGTGGAAAGCTGGCCCCTGTACCGTGCGCGGCTACCAAGGCCAAACCCAACAGGCGGATATTGTGATTGCCCAGGACAACGGGTATGACATCGGCTTCCGTCGCAATGCCGACACCCAAGATTATGAGTTGGTCGCTGACCTGCAATATTGGCAGCAACCCTTAACTGTAGATGGTTTTCTGCGTCAAGTGACCCAGCGCTACGCCTACAACACTGTGCTCACCGAAAGCCGTCGCCAGGGCTTCCAACTGACCGAGGAGCAAGTACAGCAGGATGGCTCTGTGCGGCTGGTGGTGCAGCGCTGGAACGGCTAAGCCCAACGTCAATAGGCAATTTGGAGGGGGCGCTTAGCCCCTTTTTGCTAGGCTTGGCCCTTTGGCCTCTGGAATGCCCGTGGAATCTACGTGGAATGTCTGGGGCCGTCGGGTGTCATTGAGCAGTTTAGCCTTGCGAGCGGTGGTGGGGAGCCTGAATCGGTGAGGCGAAACAACGGTAATTCTGTCGGTATGGAGTTGGCCCCATGGTAGATACGGATGCGTCCTTTAACCTCTCTCCCCGTATGCCCCAGCCTACGGGGCTGGAACCAGAACTGGGGGGTCTGCTGCGCCAGACGGACAATCGCACGGGCTTTGAGCCAGAACTGGGGGGGCAACTGCGGCAGAAGGGGGTCTACGTCGATGAGATTACCTGCATTGGCTGCAAGCACTGCGCCCATGTAGCCCGCAACACCTTTTATATCGAGCCAGACTATGGTCGTTCGCGGGTCTATCGCCAGGATGGTGACTCCGAGGAAATTATCCAAGAGGCCATCGACACCTGCCCCGTAGACTGCATTCACTGGGTAGACTACACGGAACTGAAGCAGCTTGAATCCGACCGCAAGCACCAGGTCATCCCGATAGCGGGCTTTCCGGTCGATAAGGCTACGGCCATTCTGCACATGCGGCGGGCTAAATTGAAGGCCAGACGGTCGAATGCTCAAGGCTAGCTGCAAGGACGGGGTGAGGGCTTTGAGGACAAAGGCTATCCGAGGTAGATCCGCCCAGATGGGGGGCTGGCGACACGCCCATCTGACCTATGGCAAGGGGCTGAGGATGGGACAGGGGACAGCGTTGGGACAGAGAAGGGCTTTGAAGATGAAGATCGCTAGGGCATGGGCGTCAACAGCCGATAAGCTAGAAACGGTTCGCCTGTCTTCCTCTCGTTGAGGTGTTCGTTGTGATTGCATCGTCCGAGGCTTCCCCATCCCGCCTGCAATTTCGCCAAACGCCGCTGCGCTGGTTCTATGCCCTCTGGAAGTTTTGGCGACCCCATACCGTGATTGGCACCAGCCTGAGCGTGGCAGGGCTAGCGGTGATTGTGCTGGCGGGTCTAGAATCCTCACCTCCGTGGCCGTTGGGGGATGGGCTGCGAGCTTTGACGGTGGCGCTCTTGGCCTGTCTGCTGGGCAATTTATACATCGTCGGCCTCAACCAGCTTGAGGACATTGACATTGACCGCATCAACAAGCCCCACCTGCCCCTGGCTTCGGGGGAATTTGCCGTGGGGGATGGCCGCTGGATTGTGGGACTGGCGGGGGTGGGGGCCTTGGGTTTGGCCGTGGTGGGAGGGCCGTGGCTGCTGGCAACGGTGGGCCTCAGCTTGGCCATTGGTACCGCCTATTCTCTACCGCCCCTGCGCCTGAAGCGGTTTCCTTTCTGGGCTTCCTTTTGCATTTTGGCGGTGCGGGGAGCCGTGGTAAACCTGGGGCTATTTCTGCATTTTAGTGATCGCCTGGGTCAACCCCTGGCTATTCCGGGGCGGGTGGGGGTGCTGACGGGCTTTGTGCTGCTGTTCAGTATTGCCATCGCGCTGTTCAAGGATATCCCCGACATTGATGGGGATCGCCGCTACGGCATCCGTACCCTATCGTTGCAGTGGGGCCAGCGTCCGGTGTTTAACCTGGCCAGGGGCATTCTTACTTTCTGCTACCTGGGCGTCGTCGTTGCCGCTCCTTGGCTGGCGGGAGTTCACCGCCCTGTCCTGATCGTCACCCATCTGCTGGCCCTCACGGCCCTGTGGTGGGCTAGTTTCCGCGTGGCACCGCTGTCTCCCCACAATCCGAAGGCCACCCTGTCCTATCCCAATTTCTACCAATTTATCTGGAGGCTTTTTTTCCTGCAATATGTGATCTTTCCCCTCGCCTGCTGGCTGGCTTAGACTAGCCTTCCAAACGCCTAACCCCTACCCCTAATCTCCATTCCCAACCCCTAACCCTATGACGCTCTACGACTGTATCATCGTCGGTGCTGGCCCCGCCGGAGCCACGGCAGCTTATCACCTCAGCCGTGCGGGCCATCAGGTGCTTCTCCTCGATGCGGCAACCCTGCCCCGCTACAAGCCCTGCGGCGGCGGTGTATCGCCCCAGATAGCCGAATGGTTCGACTTCGACTTTACCCCGGCCATCTCCGTCAAAGCGCGTAAGCTGCGCTATACCCTGAATCTTCAGGATCCCATCGAGGTTGAACTACCGGAGAATCGATCCGTCTGGATGGTGCGGCGGGATCAGTTTGACCATTTCATTGTGCAACAGGCCCAACGCCAAGGGGCTACCCTGTGGGACGGTACCAAGGCCAAGGGCATCGAAGCCAAGGGCGATACCTGGTGTGTCGATACTAGCCAAGGCCCGGTAGAGGGCCGATTCTTAATTGCCGCCGATGGTGCCCGGGGGGCGATGGCCAAATGGCTAGGGTTTACCCAGCGCCGCTATCGCCTTGCTGCCGCCATTGAAATCGAGCCGCGCCTCGACGTGCCCGACGAGCCTATTGTCCACTTTGACCTAGGGATACTAAAGCATGGCTATGCGTGGAATTTCCCCAAGGTTGACGGCTACTCCATTGGTGGCGGCGTCTTTCGATCTGGCGACCAACGACGTCAGGATTTGCGCGCCCCCGTAGCCGACTATGCCGCCGAGTTTGATGTGGATGCCCAGGCCGTACAACCCTTTGGCCACCCCATTTTTATCTGGGATGGCCCACAACCGCTGCACACCCATCGTGCCCTGCTGGCTGGGGAAGCCGCCTGCGTGGTCGATCCCTTCACCGCCGAGGGCATCCGGCCTTCCATTTTCAGCGGCGTGAAAGCCGCCGAGGCCATTTCCCAAGCCCTGCAAGGCGATGATGACGCCCTTCCTCGCTATAGCGACGTGATGAACCGCGAATGGGGCGAAGACATGCGCTGGGCTAAACGCCTTGCCCAGGTGGTTTACCAAGCCCCTGGTTTAGCCTATCGACTGGCGGTAAAACGCCCCTCCAGCACCCTCACCATGGCCAAAATTTTTACGGGGGAAATTCGCTATGCCGATGTGGTTCACCGAGCCGTTGAGCGCTTACTGAAGCCCTCGTTCTAAGCGGCTCGTTTTAATTCGGCTGAGTTGGCTTAATTCGGCTGAGTTAGCACCCTAGGTTTCTGCCACTGCTTTGGGCTGAAAGAAAGATACCCCAGCGGCGGCAATCATAATTAATCCAATGGCGACCATCATTTGTGCGGTTAGGGTTTCGCCGAGGCCCACAAAGCTAATGGTTGAGGCAATGGCAGGTTCGAGGCTCAGCAATACCCCAAATACTTGGACGGGAAGCCGACGCAGCGCAGCCATTTCTAGGGAGTAGGGCAAGGCGGAGGATAGCAGTGCTACCCCCAGTCCTAGGGCCACAATGGGCGGCTTCAGCATCGCCCAACCCTCCGCCGCTAACCCTAGGGGCAGCAGCGCCAAGCCCCCTACGGCCATCGACAGCGCCAGTCCCTCACTCCCCTTAAATAGGCGTCCCACCTGGGCCGACAGCACAATGTAGGCTCCCCAGGCCACCCCGGCTAGGAGGGCAAAGGCCACCCCCCAAGGGTCAAGATTATCGGTGCGCAGGGGCGATAGCAGCACAATGCCCACGGCAGCAAGGGCTACCCACAGGCCATCGATCCAGCGACGGGAGTGAAGCAGCGCCACCATCAGCGGCCCTGAGAACTCGATGGCCACCGATACCCCAATGGGAATACGCGCAATGGACAGGTAGAACAAGCTGTTCATGGTGGCGAGGGAGAGGCCAAAACTGATTAAAAGGCGATAGTCGGCAGGGCTATGCCCTCGTAGCCGAGGCCGCTGCCATGCCATCAGCATGATGGCCGCTAGACCAACCCGCAGGGCCACTACGCCCAGCGGCCCCACCTGCCCAAACAAGCTCTTGGCCAGGGTGGCCCCAATTTGGGTAGAGGCCATGGAGCCAATCACCAAAAATGGAGCAGGAACTAGGGTCGATAGTAAAACCAAAAAACGGGACATCCAGAGCCTCTGCCTAAAATAACTAACTCCCAGCCCAGGAGCCAGGAGTTAGGAGTTGCCTTAGTATAAGGGGTTCAGCTAGGAGGTTGGCTTCTGTATATCAGACCCTTGGGGGTATTCAGACCGTTGGAGCAGACTGACCCAAGTTTGCCCGGACAAGCGTTCATTTAATCCGACGTCTAGCATTCCCCAATCTGCTCTCACGATCTGTATCCAAACGAAAGAAATTGTGGGAATTTTGAAAATTCTCGATTCATCATTCTCGATTCATTGTGGGCCTAGCTGTAGGATGGCCTAGCTTGCTAATTCCCCTCGCCATCTGCGGATAGCGAGGCATCCGCCGCCGTCAGCGTCGCCCAAAATGGGTCATGATCGTAGGGTAAGCCCCTCGGCGGCGGGCAATTTGGCGGCAGAAAACTTCCCTTGCTGAGCACGTCCCACATTTCGCCTATCCCTTTCTATTTGTGATGCCATGGCTGTGACCCTCACCCAGGTTTGGGGTGCGCTACTGATTTTTGTGTTGTCTCCCTTGGTGGGCGGGTTGCCGCTGACGGGTTGGGTGACGCGCTGGGTATCGGGGAAGCGACTGTCCCAAGTGGGGACGGGCAATGTGGGGGTGTCGGCGGCGTTTTACCACGGCGGCAAGGTGGCGGGCATTGCGGCGGTGCTGCTGGAGGCGGCGAAGGGCATTTCCGTGGTGCTGCTGGCGCGGTATTACTTTCCGGCGGATCCGGTGTGGGAGATCCTGGCGCTGATTGGCCTGGTGATGGGGCGCTACTGGTTTGCCAAGGGGGCGGGCACCACCAACGTCGTTTGGGGCTTTGTGGTGCATGATTGGGTCACGTCGCTGCTGACCTGGTTGATTAGCGGCCTAGGGTTTACGATCTTCCGTGAGCGGCGGCAGGGGCGGCTGTTGGTGCTGGTGTTGCTGCCGATTTTGACGGCGTTGCGCCATCCCAACGATGGCCCCCTGGTGTTGGCGGTGGCTTGCCTCAGTGGGCTGATCGCCTGGATTTACCAAAAGCTGCCCGACGATTTAGACCTTGCCCCAGAGGGGGGACGTTTGGAGTCTCGCACCATGTTTCGTTTTTTTCGGGGAGATCGGGGGCTGGTGGCGCTGGATCGGCCCCTCGACCCCACCCAGGTTGGCCCCAAGGCCGCAACCCTAGGGCAACTGCGGGCCTGGGGCTATCCGGTGCCTCCGGGGTATGTGTTGCAAGCGGGGGACGACCCGACGGCCTTGCTGGAGATTACCGATCCCTCGCTGCGTCAGCCCGTGGTGGTGCGGTCTTCGGCCCAGGATGAGGATTCGGGCCTGGTGTCGGCGGCGGGAATTTACGAGTCTTACCTGAACATCACCACTAAAGAAGACCTGTCCGTGGCCATTGTGCGCTGCTTTGCCACCTACAACAGCCCCCGCGCCGTGCAGTATCGCCAGGATAACGACCTGCCAGATCGGGCCATGGCGGTGATTGTGCAGCAGCAGGTGATCGGCCAATTTTCGGGGGTGGCCTTTAGCCGTGATCCCATTGCCCGCTGTGGCGATGCGGTGGTGATTGAAGCCCTGCCCGGTGGGGCGGAACGGGTGGTCTCGGGCCAAGAAACACCAGAGCAGTACCGGGTGATGGTGCAGCCCAACGACATCCCCTCCGCCACGGAGCTAGAACCTGCCGAAAGCTGGATTTTGCCCGATGCCCTCACCCTCACCGTGGAGGGCGAAGGCCAAACCCCCGACCGCCTTTTACAGCAGGTCGCCTACCTGGCCCGTCACCTAGAGGCCCGCTACCAGGGGGTGCCCCAGGATATTGAATGGACCTACGACGGCGAAACCCTGTGGCTATTGCAGAGCCGCCCCATCACCACCCTGCGCCCCCTATGGACGCGCAAAATTGCCGCCGAGGTCATCCCCGGCGCGATTCGGCCCCTCACCTGGTCGATTAACCGCCCCCTGACTTGCGGCGTGTGGGGAGAAATTTTTACCGTGGTGCTGGGCAATCAGGCCCAGGATTTGGACTTCACCGAAACCGCCACCCTGCACCACGCCTACGCCTACTTCAATGCCACCCTGCTGGGGGAAATCTTTCTCCGTATGGGCCTGCCTGCGGAAAGCCTGGAGTTTCTCACCCGTGGGGCCAAGTTCAGCCGTCCTCCCCTCAGTGCCACCCTCAAAGCATTACCAGGGCTGCTGCGATTGCTGAACCGAGAACGCCGCCTGTGGGTAGACTTTGAGCGGGAAAACTCTACCCTGTTCACCGCTGGCTTGAATGCGCTGACCATGGTGCGCCGGGAATCCCTCAGCCCCGTGGAACTCTTAGATCGTATCGAAGACCTGCTGGTGCTGCTGCGCCACGTCACCTACTACAACATCATGGCCCCGCTGAGCTTTGCCCTGCGCCGTGCCCTGCTGGGGGTGGCCGAGGAATCCCTCGATGCCCGCCAAAACGCCGAAGTTACCGCCGTAGAAGACCTGCGCGCCCTGGCCGCCGAAACCCGCCAAATCTTTTCCACCGAGCAGCTCAAAACCATCACCAACGGGTCTTCTCTGATGACGGCCCTAGCCGAAACCCCCGATGGCGAGATGATTCTGGCCCAGTTGAATCATTTCATCGAAGAATACGGCTACCTCAGCCCCGTCGGCACCGACATCGCCGTGGCCACCTGGCATGAAAACCCCGCCCCCGTGCGCGAATTGCTGGCCCAGTTTGTGCTGCATCCGCCCCCGCCCAAGCCCGTCCCAGAGCCTCCGAAAAATGGCAAATCCGGTGGCCCCCTTTTGGAACTCGCCCAGCGACGGTTCGACCTCAAGGGTCAGGTGAATACCCTCTACAATCGGCTACTGGCGGAACTGCGCTGGAGCATCCTGGCCCTAGAAAGTCAGTGGATCCAATCGAGCGACTTGGCTCAAACCGGGGATATTTTCTTCCTCACCCTAGAAGAAATGCAGGCCGTCCTCCAGGCCGATTCTCCCCCTAGTTGGGACGTTCTCCGCGCCCGCATCCACACCCGCCGCGAACAGTTCGACCAAGACCGTCAGCGGCAACAGATCCCTTACCTGGTGTTTGGGAACGATCCCCCTGCCCTAGAACACATGCTATTGGCCCCCCAAGCTGATGGATTGCAGGCCTTGAAAGGCATCGGAGCCAGTGCCGGAATCGTGGAAGGCCCGGTGCGGGTGATGACCCACCTAGAAACCGTGGAGGTAGGAACGGATCCCTTCATCCTGGTGGTGCCCTACACCGATGCCGGATGGACACCCCTCCTCGCCAGGGCCAAGGGGCTCATTGCCGAAGTGGGGGGCCGCCTCTCCCACGGGGCGATCATTGCCCGCGAATACGGCATCCCTGCGGTAATGGACGTGGCCCACGCCACCGACCGCCTCCACAATGGCCAATGGGTGCGTCTCAATGGCCAGAGCGGCCTAGTGGAGGTGATTGATCCGCCAACCCCAACCGCCTAATTGCCCAGAGTTTAGGCCAGACCAAACCGCTTTCCCATGCCTCAGGGCCAGGCAGGGCCAATGCCCTAAAGGATCAACAACCGGCGATGGGGGAGAGGCCTCGGCTCTTCCCTACTTTCTTCCCTATAATTTGGGGACATCGCCAACAGGGGATCTATCCCAGCCCACGACGATCTGGAACCCTGATCTCCCCTGAATCAGGCCGACCCAACGCCCGACTCAACCAGGAGTACTGCTATGGATCTGTTTAAGCAATGGGGCTTTACCGCCGACAGTTGGAAAGGACAGCGGGGAGAATACTGGGTGCTGGCCCAAATGGGATTGCTGTTGGTGTTTGTAGTCGTTCCCCGCTACCAACCTCTCGATCCGGCGGGGTTGCCCCCTGGGGTGCGCTATGGGGTGATGGGGCTCGCCGGAATGGTGATCCTGTTGGCGGTGGTGCTGCTGGGCAAAGGATTAATCGACCTTGGCCAAAACCTCACCCCGCTGCCCTACCCCCGCGAAGATGGCGAACTAGTGCAGACGGGGGTCTATGGCTGGGTGCGCCACAGCCTTTATAGCGGTCTCATTTTGGGCACCTTTGGCCTCAGCCTGTGGCAGTTAAGCCTCAGTCATTTAGGGGTTTGTCTAGCCCTGTTTGGGGTGCTCAATGCCAAAGCCAGCCAGGAAGAAGTGTGGCTACAACAGCGCTATCCCCACTACGACGACTATCGGCAACGGGTTAAAAAGCTAATTCCCTGGGTGTTTTAGTGGCCTGTCTATGACCCGCCATACCTGGCCCATTAGACACCGAGGGCTGTGATCTGAACCAGCAGCGGATCGACTAGGCTTTGCTGTTTGTCGGCCACGAGGTTTTGAATATAGGCCCGCAACCCCTGACTTTGCTGGGGATTGGGCACATATACCTGGGGATTAGGGCGGCTAAACAGCGGCACTGTACCCAGGGCTTTTAAGGCTGGATCTGTCGTGGGGATCAGCAGCGGGCTCTGGGTGGCGGTGGGCAATAGGCCGGGGGGCAACCGTCCCTCTAGCAGCGCCATCAAGTGGGATTCGCAGGATTCTACGTTGAGCCCCTGTTCCTTCAGAAGGTGGAGGATGCCGCTGAGGGGCATCGGCTGATCGGGGCAGGTGCGTAACAATTCCATCAGCAGAAACATGTCGCTGTACTGGTGGCGGGTGAGATCGAGCACCTGGGGATAGCGGGCCAGGTTCACCAAGCCGTAGGCCACGCGGCTGCAACTGGGGGGACGGTCGCTATGGTAGGTATCTTGGACAATGGTGGCGTTGGGGAACTTTTGCCGCAGCCAGCGAGCGATTTTGGGCAACGACGCACTGCCGCCCGTACAAATGACCTGATGCACCGCCTGACTGGCCATACCCACTTCACTGAGCAGGCGGTTGAGGTGGCCGTTGATGCGCTGGATGTAGGGCAGAATGATGCGGTCTTCCAAATCCTTACTGCGTACCAGCCAATGCTGATCCGCGAGGTCTAGCTCAAACTGAGACTGGTGCTGAAGGATGATCTTGAGGTGGCGGGCCGCATCTAGCACACTCTGACCTAGAGCGGAGGACTCTAGCCGCTGCCAAAGCCGCTGACGGCGCACCATATCAGGCTCCGCCGGACGGGGCAAATCGAGGTCGTCAAGGCGTAAATCGGCCCAGTGGGCATTTTCCAGTTCTGGCACTGCCGCCTGCCAACCCCAGCCATTGGTTCCTGTGGCTTGGCCATAGGCAGAGATAGTGCGAGGTTGGCGGCGGTCGGCGGGGTGCAGCAGTTGGCAGACAATATCGAGGTCGATGGCGTCCCCGGCATAGGCGAGGGAATGCAGAGCAAAATCGCCATAGCTGAGCTGGGCTAGGGGATCTGGCAAATTCACGATTCCCACCTCGGTCACGGTGGCCCCGGCGGAAATCACAACGGTTCCCCCCGTCCACTGACAGGCAAAAAGAGTCTGTTGTTGAATGGGCTGGCTTTGGTTCTGGGGCACAGGCTTCGCCGGATCGGGCAGGCCCGACAGCACCGCCGCAATGGCGTCTTCAATGAAGTAAACCTGATCGGCACTGGCGACTAGCCCAGCCCCCAGCACGGCTTCCCGCAGATTAAAGGTGTAGGTGTCGGGCCAGTTGGCCGGATAGCTCACCACTACCCCCGCGAGTTGGCCTAGGGCTTGGGCAATGGCATTGGGCTTCATCCCCACGGCCCCTAGGGTAAAGGGGGCATCGGGCTGAAGCGCCTGGGGCAAGGTGGCCAAAAGCCCCTGCAAACTGTCCTGCAACGCCTTTAGGGGTAAACGAAGCTCCTCCGACCACTGCACCTGCGGCTGGGAGGTGGCCCCGCTGCCTAGGGGAATGCCCATGCGTAAAAAGGGCTTCAGGTGCTTGAGCATCACCGTGCTGTCGTCGGGTTCGCCCTCACCCCAAGTTACCGTTAGGGCCGAAGACCCCACAGACTGCACCTGGTAATCGCCGCTGCTGGCCACGCGCACCAAGCCCAAGGTGGGAAGCCGGAAAAATTTATCGGCGGTCGCTCCAGAGATCGTGTTGTCTACCCAATAGAGGGGATGAACTTGGCCGCTTTGTCGTTCTAGCAGCACCGCCGAAAGCCCCGTTGTCCCCAGATCTAACCCCAAAAACCACGGGGCATCGGGGGAGCGTTGGGGTGGGGGAGGTGCTGGGGGCGGCGGCAAGGGTTCGGCCAGTAACGCCTCTAGGTTGGCGAAGTCTAGGGGCCCCGCCGGGGACTCAGCAGGGGATGGCGCGACGGGGGATGGAACCCCAGAAGATAGGGGGACGCTTTCGGTCCTAGGCGAGATTGGCATGGCCGCTGCCCCAGGGTTAACCGTCGCGTTCCCCTGGGGCAGATCGGCGGTGAGATTCGCAATCCGGCCCTGATCGACGGCCTCCAGAATGCTATCCAGGCTCATTTCCCGCTGCCAGTCGCTATCTTCTGCCCTTGGGGTAGCGGGTGGGGCCAAATCGGCTTGGGGGCGACGAATCCCAGACCAATCCTGGCTCAGATTCTGATCCAGGCTGCCGCCCAAGTCCTCTAGGCTCCAATCATTAGGGGACGCCACCGAGGCCATCTTAGCGGTGCCTTGAGGGGCGGTCTCCGGGATGCTTTCTGCTAGGAGGGAGGCGGTGGAACTGGCGGGGGCAGGCTCCGGGGGCGGGGGTTCGGCGTTATCTAGGCTGAGATCAAGGTCGTCTAGGGTAATCGAAAAGTCGAAGGGATCAGCGGTGATCTCTGGGGCAGGCGGACGGGATGCTGGTGATCCCAGATCGACTCCCCAGGCTTCTAGGGAATCCTCAGTCGAGCGATCGGCCCCAAAGTCATCGAGGGTTGGCCCCGCCGCCCCCAGGTCATCGAGGGTTGGTTCTGGACGGGCTGGCCCAAAATCATCCAAAGTTGGCCCAGAGGCTCCGAAATCATCGAGGGTTGGTTCTGGACGGGCTGGCCCAAAATCATCCAGGGTTGGCCCAGCAGATGTCGGGGTGGGGGCCTCGCCCCAGGCCAAGGACTCTAGACTGTCTCCCCCAAGGCTAAGGGACAGATCGGCTACCTCAAGACTGGGCCGAGGGGTGAGTGGGGCCGCAGGGGCACGATCAAGAGCACCAAAATCCCCAAAGGCGTCCTCTGCTATGGCCTTCTCAGCATCGGCAGCCGCGACCGTGGGCGAGGAATCTAGGGAAATGTCTCCAATGAGGTTATCGAGGGTGAGGGATGGGTCGGACACCGAGGCTACGGGGGCAGGCACAGGCGGCATCCCCTCGTCGAATAAATCTAGCCCCGCCTCGGCTGGGGATAGCGCTCGATCCGCTGGGGCGGTGCGAGGCTCTGATGCAAAGGCTTCCAGGGTATCTAGCGTGAGTTCATTATCGGATGGCGCAGGTTCTTCTGGGCCTAAGGTGAGATCCAGGTCTGACAGGATGAGGGATAGGGTATCTGCCGTACTCAGGCTGGGATCAATGGTCGGGCGGGTGGGTGGGGCCGGGGGGTCGGGCGCTAGTTTAGGTCTGGGATCGCCAAATAAATCGTCCCCGTCGAGGATAGCGTTGGCGGAGTCAGGGGGAATCTCATCGCCAAAGGTATCACCGCCAAAGGCATCACCGCCAAAGTCGCCAAATACATCTTCATCGGTGGTGGTGGATGGAGCGGGCATAGCGTCATCCAGCGTCGGCGCTAGATTGTCCCCAAAGTCGCCAAACACATCTTCAGCCGTGGCGAGGGATGAAGCGGGCGCAGAATCTGGAGTCGGCGCTAGATCGTCTCCAAAGTCGCCAAACACATCTTCAGCCGTGGCCTCAGCCGTGGCGGGGGGTTCAGGGCTAAATTCTGGGATCAACTCCGTCGTAAAGCCGCCAAACACGTCCTCCGCAATCACTCCAGGGCGAGCCAAGGGGGGATTCTGCGGTGGCGACCCAAGGCTCTCTGCCCAGGAACTCTCAGGCTGGTCGATGGCGAGGGCTCTCCCCTGCTCGGCCTCGTCCGTCTGATCGGTGGCAAAACCGTCGCCAAATAAATCCTCGACATCGGGAGTTGCCCCCGTGGGTCGATCATCCGTTACCACCTGCTGGGCCCACTGATCCACCCGTGTGGCCCAATCGATCTCCTCCTCGGCGGGGGGCGCTGCGGTAAGTGCGGTCGGCAGCGAGGGCGCTGCGGAGGTAAGGGGGGCGGGCGGAGGGGTGGTCTCCAGGGTGGCTAAGTCCTCGGAGAGGGTGCTGATGACCTCAGAGTCTAGGGCCATGGCATAGTGGTCGGCCTGGATAGACTCGGATGCGGCAAGGAGATCTTCATCCTCTGGAGCCTGGATTTGCTGACTGGGGTTGAGCAAAATATCCAGGGCATCCAGTTCTGTAGAGGCTCCTGATCCGTCGGGGATGATCTCATCCAGGGAGGCAATGGTGGTGACTTCGGGGGCAGGGCTAGGAAGCGAGGCAGGCACGGATCCCCCTGTGCCCTCCACCAATTGAGTCAGGCTATCGATAGGGGGGGCAACCGCGATAGCCTCATCCTCCCCCAATGGGTCGTCCGGGGTGTCGTCTGCTGGGGTGTCATCCGCTAGGGTGCCCCAGTCTTGGAGGTTTGGGGGCGCAACGGAGGGAGGTTCTGTGGGCTCTAGCTGCGTTTTGGCCTCAGGTTCGGGACGGGGCGGGCGCAGAGCTTCGTCGCCAAAGAGGGTTTGGTAGAGGTCGTCAATCTCCTCAGCGTCTTCCGCTACTGTCTCATCCTCCAGCACCGCGTCAACGTCGGCTTCTGGGGCTTCTGGTAGTGATACCGAGGCCCTAGGGTTGGGAGCGGCGACATCAAGCTGATCCAAAATTTGCAGGGAATCGCGGGCGAGGCTATCCTCGCGGGATGCACCCAAGGGCCTGATGGCGAAACTATCGGCATCGTCACTATCAAGCCGCAACTGCGAGATTTCCTCGTCAATTTGTAGCAGCGTCACCTCATCGTCATCAAAGTCGATGTCTAAGTCGAGCCCCTCGATGTCAAACTCTTCAACCGCTTCAATCACCGCTGGCGCTTCCTCTAGCCTCGGTGGCGTATCGACAGCAGAGGTGTCGCCCTTAGCCTGGGGCAGGGGTGGCCCTACCCGTCCCGGCGATTCGAGGTAAGCCAGGGCCTCTTGGTTCATGCGTTGGGCCACATGGTTAACCAAGGCGCTAAACATCATCTCGCCCTGCTGGCCTAGGGTGTGCATTTTGTTCAAGCCCTGATTGAGGGAATCTTGATAGCTATACACACTCTGTTGCAAGGCATCGAACACCGCCCGCAGCGATAGATCGAGGTTGCGAATTAAGTCGTCGGTTTGGGCCTGAATTTGCTGAAGATAGGCCAACCGCTGGGCCGGAGAGAAGTCTCCTAACTCGGTAGTAACAACCTGGCTGTCCTCTGGTGCTTGGTTGAGCAGGTAGTTATTGGCCACCGAGGTTTCTAGGCGACGCACCGCCTGCTCCACCTGCCCCGATAGATGGGCCTCTAGGTGCTGGGTCAGATTGCCCATGGCCTCTTCCCACCGACCGGGAGACAGCAGCGGGTTACCCTGGGCGGCCTCTAGGCGCTGCTGCTGAAGCTGTTGCACCTCCCGCAGTAGGGTTTCGCGCTGTTGGCGCAGGGCCGACACCTCATTTTGCAGCGGCGTCAAAATTTGCAGGGTTTGCCCCCGCAGGTATTGCATTTCCTGGAGCAACGCATTGAGGACTTGGCTGGCGGCTTGGCTAGTGGTATCGCCGGATGCGGCCAGATCAACGACAGCGGAACGCTCTAGAGTTTGGGGTTCGGCCTGCATCTGGGCCAAACAGGCCCGTGCCTTGGCCAAAAGCTGGCGCTGCTGCTGGGTCGCACTCGACATTACCCAAGGGAGTTTTGGTGACGCCTCCCCCAGGGTTGCATCAATCTCAGCGATTAAGGCCTCTAGTTGTTGCCGCTGCACAGTCACGTCCCCAATACCCTACTTCCCCAATTATTGCCAAAGTGTATGCCAGACGGCCTGAAAAATCATCATTCCGCCCCATACATTAAGTTCGATGTCTTCTACGCTTCCCATCGGCTAGGACTCAGAATGGTATACTGGACTTCCTCCATTCCCTCCCTGGGGCTCTGGTTGTAGCATAACTAGAGAAGGGGCTAGGCCAGTGGTTTTTGTTACTAGACTAGACATTTTTTAGCGTTGGAGTCGTCAATGGATGCTCGCCACGGCCATCGGGATCCCCAGGGTGATCTCCATCTCGTTCGCTCGGCGCTAATTTTTAAGGATCTACCCGAAGAAGCGGTCATCCAAGCCACCAGCCATGTGGTGTCGCGTAGTCATCCCGCCAATCAGGTCATTTTGCTTGAGAATGACTGGGGTAGCTCCGTTTACTTTATCCTCGATGGCTGGGTCAAAATTCGCACCTACAACCTAGATGGCAAAGAGGTGACGCTGAATATCTTGGGGCGAGGCGAACTGTTTGGGGAAATGGCCCCCTTAGAAGAAGTTCCCCGATCCACCGATGTGATTACCCTGGTACCCACGGTGATCGGCAGTATGCCCGCCAGCGACTTTGTACATTTGCTCCACACCCAGCCCGCCGCCGGAATTCGGCTGGCCCAGCTCATGGCTCGACGACTGCGGCAGGTCAATCGACGGCTGCGGCTGCGGGAGTCGGACAGCACATCACGGGTAGCCGACATCCTTTTGTTTTTAGCCGATGGTCAGGGCAAAAGCGGCAGCGGTGGCCTAGAAATCCCCAACCTGCCCCACCGCGAACTCAGCAGCCTCAGCGGCCTTGCCCGCGAGACAGTCACCCGCGTGCTGAGTAAGCTAGAAAAGAAAGGGCTCATCGTTCGGGATAAAGACCTCATGGTCATTCCAGATATCAATGCCCTAGAAAAGCTGCTCGTCTAGGTATCCATGAGTTCTTCCGTGCCACCGTCCGCTGGCCCCAATCGCCCACAGCCTGCCTCATCCCCGGATTCATCCCCAGAGGCCGAGGCCAGTTTTGATGATCTGGAGACCTACCTCGACTATCGCACCTCCCCCAGCGACACTGGCCCCTGGCGTCCGGCCACCGCCGACCATCGCCGCAAAGCTGGCCCCCTGGTGATGGTGGAAACAGCGTTTTTGGCCAGCACCGCCGCCCTAATCTGGCTGGTGAACACCTATTTTCCCCCCGGCCCCATTCTGCGGATTCTGTTTCCGCTGCCCATGGCCCTAGTGTATTTGCGCTGGGGGCCAAGGGCAGCCTGGATGTCGGCCCTGGTGTCGGGGTTGCTGCTCTCGGTGCTGATGGGGCCACCCCGCAGTCTCTTGTTTCTGATTCCCTACGCCATCATGGGGGTGCAGTTGGGCTTTACCTGGGTACGGGGGGCCAACTGGTATGTTTCCATTGCTGCTGGGTCGCTGCTGGGTAGCCTTGGCTTTTTCTTTCGCCTGTGGCTGATGTCAGTGCTAATTGGCGAAGACCTCTGGGTTTACCTCACCACCCAAGTCACCCAAATGCTGAATTGGGGACTAGAAAAGCTGGTGAACTTTGGGATTCTAGACATCGGCGTGCTGGGGCAGGCCAACCTGGAGGCTATCCAAATCCTGGCCTTGGTAATGGTGCTGCTGAGCAATGTGGTGTATCTGTTCACCGTTCACCTGGCGGCTTGGCTGTTGTTAGAACGACTGGGGGCCAAAATTCCCGAACCGCCCGCATGGGTGCAAGACCTCCTAACCGATTAATACCAATCGTCCCTGCCGCTAGCGCAGCACCCCTAAGGATAAACATTGATGTTTAAAGCAAATCCGAATAGAAAACCTCCTAAACGAATTGAGGTTTCGACCAGCGCAGCCTGAGCGGGATCCGCGTTTGAATCGAGGGTAGGCAACCGGGATTTGGTATAACCTCATAGATCCCAGGGTTCTACAGGGGTGATGCGGGGGCTGAGCGAATCAACGGCAGAACCCTGGGATCTTTGCAGCGGGAATCTTTTGAGCGGGAACTTTTCACACCTTACCGACGCAATAGGCAACACCGATGATCACCATCCACAGCGATCCCCAGCGGGCCACCCCGTGGCTTCAGCGGGTGCGGGGGCAACGTCCGGCCCTGGCCCTAGTGCTGGGATTCACCGAAACGGGGCTAATTCCCGGTATTTCCGCCGCTGGGGCTACCCCAGCCGATCGCCGCATCACCGCCCTTGCCGATGCAGAATGGATGGTGAACGGCCCCCAACCCCAGCCCACCTTTCCCCTGCCGCCCCTCCAGGCAGGGGCTTCTCCAGCACTGATTTCACGGGCGGTCATTGCTGGACAGGATATTCCCCTCACCATGTTCAATGCGGGCCTGCCCCAGCCCCCCACCGTTGCCCATATCGATCTCCAGGGGCAACCCGCCCAATGCCTCACCACAGGCCAAGCCCTGCCCCTCGCCACCGTAAAGCACCTGTTTCAGGCAGGTCTGCACTGGGGCGAAACCCTGGCGGCAGATCCCACGGCAGACCCCACGGCAGATCCCACGACGGGCTATCTCCTGCTGGCGGAATGCGTTGTCGGCGGCACCACCACCGCCCTCGCCCTCCTCGAAGGGTTAGGCCTTGCTGCCATGGGGCAAATCAACAGCAGCCACCCCGTTTGCAACCACGATCAAAAACGCCAGGTCGTTGAGGCAGGACTCCTCCAAGCCCGTCAGCACTGGGGAAAAGCGACTCCCCATCCCCTAGCCGTTGTGGCCGCCCTAGGGGATCCCATGCAGCCCGTGGTTGCGGGGATCGCCCTAGCTGCCAGCCGCACCCAGCCCGTGATGCTGGCGGGAGGCACCCAAATGCTGGCGGTCTATGCCCTGATGGTGGCCTTGGCCCAGGTTGATCCCTTGTCCTGGAATCCCGCAAATATCGTCGTTGGCACTACCCGCTGGGTGGCCACTGACCCCACAGGGGACACCGTGAGCCTAGCCCAGTCCATGAATGCCTGCCTGTTGGCAACGGACTTATCCTTTGCCGAGTCCCGCTTTGCCGCCCTGCGCGCCTACGAACAGGGGTTTGTGAAGGAAGGGGTGGGGGCCGGGGCCTGCGCCATTGCGGCCACCCTCTACCAAAATTGGGGACAATCGGAACTGCTGGCCGCCATCGAGCAGGAACTGGCCCAAAAAGTGGCCATGGACGGCGCAGCCCTAGGGCTAACAGGAACGAGTTAACCCGTCTCCGGCTTTGGCCACCAGAGCCTAGGCCCCCTCTTCCAGGCTGGGGTAGTCGGTATAGCCCTCGGCCCCACCGCCGTAGAAGGTGTTGGGGTTAGGTTCATTGAGGGGCGCATTTTCCTGAAAGCGCCGGGGCAAGTCGGGGTTGGCGATGAACAGTTTGCCGTAGGACACTAGGTCGGCATGGCCCTCAGCAATGGCTTGGTGGCCAGAGGCTTGGTCGTAGTCCCAATTCACCATCAGTGTGCCGTTGTAGAGGGGCCGAAACGCGCGGGTAGGGATGGGGGTGCCCCCATAGCGCAGGTCGGCTTCGCTGGGTTCTAGCAAATGCAGGTAGGCCAGGTTGAAGGCATTCAGCGCTTGGATGGCATAGCCAAAGGTGATGTTGGGGTCAGAGTCGGTCATGTCGTTGAAGGTGCTGCTAGGGGAAAGCCGCACCCCCACCCGGTCGCTACCCCACACATCCACTGCGGCCTGGGTCACTTCCAGCAGCAACCGTGCCCGATTTTCTAGGGAACCCCCGTAGGCATCGGTACGGTGGTTGGTGCCATCCCGCAAAAATTGATCCAGTAGGTAGCCATTCGCGCCATGCACTTCCACACCATCAAACCCCGCTTCCAGGGCATTTTCAGCCCCTTGGCGATACTGCTCAATAATGCCGGGAATTTCCTCCAGTTCCAGGGCGCGAGGGGTGACAAAGGGCTGCATTCCGTCGTAGGTCATGGCGTCGCCCTTGGGCTGGATGGCGCTAGGGGCCACGGGCAAGGCACCCTCGGGCTGGAAGGAGGGGTGAGAAATACGACCCACATGCCAAAGTTGCAGAAAGATCCGCCCACCGTTGTCATGCACCGCCTGGGTGACGGTTTTCCAGCCTTCTACCTGTGCGGTGCTGTGAATTCCTGGGGTGGCGGGATAGCCCTGCCCCTGGAGGCAAACCTGGCTGGCTTCAGTGATAATCAACCCCGCCGAGGCCCGCTGCTGATAGTAGAGCGCATTCAGGGCTTGGGGCACATTTCCAGCCCCGGCACGGTTGCGGGTTAGGGGAGCCATCACAATCCGGTTGGGCAGTTCGTAGCGCCCCAGTTGAATGGGGGTAAACAAATTCTTTTCAGCAGACACAGCGAAGTCCTCTAGTCATCGTGATTACTTTAAGGGTTTTGCCACCATTCTTCAGCCCCTAATCACTTCCGCCCCTATCAACATTGTTTCAACGTTCCTCTCTCAGTTTCAGTAGATCACAAAGATGTCTCTTAGTATGGGCTTAGCCCTCACCCCCAGCCCCTCTCCCAGGAGGGAGAGGGGAGCTGAAAGTCCTTCAAAGTCCCTCTCCCAGCTTGGGAGAGGGATTTAGGGTGAGGGCCAAGCTTAGGGCAGTAAAGAGAGTTTGTGATCTACTGAGTTTGGGAGGGAGATTTAGGGCGAGGGCTGCGGGGACTGTTCTACCGAATCTAGACAGGTTTGCCATCAAAAAGGCGCACTCTGTGGAATGCGCCCTTTGGGGATTAAGCATCAGAGCCTAGAGCCTAACTAAGGGCTTTCAGGAAGCCTACTTGTTGGGTTGGGGGGTCATACGTAGGTAGGGCTTGATTTCGGTGACGCCCTTAGGAAAGCGCTCACGAGCTTCGTCGGTGGGAATAGATGGAGCTACAACCACATCATCACCATCCTTCCAATCGACGGGGGTGGCCACGCTATAGTTGTCGGTCAGTTGCAGAGAGTCAATCACCCGCAGAATTTCGGCGAAGTTGCGTCCGGTGCTGGGGGGATAGGTGATGGTGAGGCGAAGCTTTTTGGCAGGGTCAATCACAAACACGCTCCGCACCGTGAGTTTGGCGTTGGCGTTGGGGTGAATCATGCCGTAGAGGTCGGAGACTTTCTTGTCTTCGTCGGCCAGGATGGGATAGTTGACGGCCACGCCTTGGGTTTCGTTGATATCGCCAATCCAGCCTTTGTGAGACTCGACCCCATCGACACTGAGGGCAATGACTTTGACGCCGCGTTTGTCAAATTCGCCCTTGAGCTTGGCTACGCTGCCCAGTTCGGTGGTGCAAACGGGGGTGTAGTCGGCGGGGTGGGAAAACAGCACCACCCAGCTATCGCCAGCCCAGTCGTAGAAGTTAATTTCACCCTCGCTGCTTTGCTGGGTAAAGTTGGGAACCTGATCACCAAGTTGTAGGGTCATCACAAATCTCCTAGGAATCTCAATAACAGTGCGCCGCTACGCACCATGCGCCGCCAAATCAACGATGGGTGCAGCGTTCGCACCACTGTTTTCCTATTCTTGCATAAACCCCGGTATTCCGGTCGGAGTTTAGCGGTTTATTTTAAGGATCCCCTTTACTCCCCTGAACAAGGGCGATTTTGTCAGGGCATCTCCCCTCGGTTCCCTTGGGCTAGAGGCAGGAGATGGGCGCAGCATGGATAGGGTGTTAGGGCAGCCCACCTAGGCAAAGGACTGCCCCAGCCCTACACAGCAGATCATGCTTAGCCTGATGTAGCACCAGGGGTTAACCCAATTCGCTGAAGCCAGGCTGGTGGAAGGTGTAGCCCGCAGCTTTGAGCTTTTGGTTGGAGACCCGAACATTGTAGGGGCGGGCGCTGGGCTGGGTCGGATCCCATTGCACGGGGGCGAGGTGGTGGGCTTGGCAGACGCGGTCGATCAAGTCGCGAACAGTGGGGATTTCGTCTTGTACCAGGTTGTAGAGGCCGTTGAGGTGGTGGCTTTGCGCCCAGTCGATGGCCCCTACGATATCCTCTAGGTGAATCCAGTTGCTGGCCTCCTCTCCGGTGCCGGGGCGGGTGGTACCTGCGGATCGGCCATAGATTTTGGCGAGTTCTCGCCCTGGGCCATAGATGCCGCCCAAGCGAAACACACAGACCCGCCGCTGGGCCGTGGCCGCCGATAGCAACACCTGCTCCGTTTCCAACATCATTTTGCCGTTGTCGGTAGCGGGTTGGGCACGGCTGTCTTCCCGTGCCCAGGCTCCGCCATAGTTGCCATAGACAGAGTAGGTGCTGGTGAAGATAATCTGCTGGAGGTCGGGCGCTTGGGCGAGGGCATTGACCACGGTTTTGGCGGTATTGAGGTAGGTTGCTTCGTAGTTGGCCTGCCGTCCGGCCCCGACGCAGATTAACAATACCTGCTGTCCCGCCAGTAAGTTGGCCACCGCCGCCCCATTGTCGCCACGCACCACCAAGGCCCGATCTGCCACCCGCCGCAGGGCCTCTAGGCGTTCTGGTCGGGTGGTGGTGGCGGTTACGGTGAGGCCCTGCTGCCGCCACAGAGTTGCAACGGCTTGACCAACGTAACCACAGCCCAAAATTGCCGCCCGAAGATTGCCCATGGAGAACCATTGAAGGTAGACACTGCGGGAACAGTGTAGGCGATCTCGGTAGCCCGATGGTTAGATCAGGATGTTAAATCAGGCAGCTTAGATCCCTCGTTTTTTGGCTAAACAGCAGGTTTTCCCGATAGTCTACGGGGCAATCAATCACGGCGGGTACGTTGTCTTCTAGGGCGGTTTTGAGGGTGGGGATCAGGTCTTCGGTAGATTCTACTCGATAGCCCTTCAGGCCCATGCTTTCCGCCAGTTTGACGAAATCGGGGTTGCCGAAGTGGACGTAGGAGGACTCGCCGTAGTAGTTCATCTGCTTCCACTCGATTAGGCCGTAGCCGCCGTCGTTGAAGATGATGGTGACAAAGGCGGTGCCAATGCGCAGGGCGGTTTCGAGTTCCTGGCAGTTCATCATAAAGCCACCGTCCCCCGTTACCGCCACCACCTTGCGGTTGGGATGCACCAGCTTGGCCGCCAGCCCCCCCGGAATGGCGATACCCATGGCGGCGAACCCGTTGGAAATCAGGCAGGTGTTGGGTCGCAGGCAGTGGTAGTTGCGGGCCATCCACATTTTGTGCGCCCCCACATCGGAAATCACGATGTCGTCGGGGCCGAGCACCTGGCGCAGGTCGTAGATTAGCTTTTGGGGTTTCACCGGGAAGCCGTAGTCGTCGGCATACTGCTCGTAGTCGGCGCGGATTTCGTCGCGAATTTTGAGGGCAGCAGGTTCAGGATGATTCTGGCGCTTCACCCGCTGCAAAATCTCGTGGAGGGAGTCGGAAATGTCGCCAATTACCTCCACTTTGGGAATGTAGCTGCTGTCTACCTCGGCGTGGGTGAGGTTGATGTGCAAAATCGGCAGCTTGCCGTCGGGGTTCCAGCGTTTGGGGGAATATTCCACTAGGTCGTAGCCCACGGCAATGATCAAATCCGCGGCTTCCATGGCGCAGGTGATGAAGTCCCGCTGTTGCAGGCCAAAAGTCCACAGGGCCAGGGGATGGGTGTAGGGAATCACGCCCTTGCCCATGAAGGTGTTGGCCACGGGGATATTGAGCTGGGTGGCAAATTCCGTCAACGCCTCACTGGCACGGGCACGGATGGCCCCATTGCCCACCAAAATTATCGGATTGCTAGCCTGGGAAATGGCCACCGCCGCCTGCTGAATGCTCTGGAACGAGGCGTAGGTTTTTTCCTGGCCGTCTTTCCGCAGGGGCAAGCCTTGCACTTCCATGTCGGCGATGTTTTCCGGCAGGTCGATGTGGACGGCACCGGGCTTTTCGGTTTGGGCTAGCTTAAAGGCCTTGCGGACAATTTCCGGCGTGTTGCTGGGCCGCACAATCTGGGCGTTCCACTTGGTTACCGGGGCAAACATCGCCACCAAATCGAGGTACTGGTGAGACTCGATGTGCATCCGGTCGGTGCCCACCTGGCCCGTAATCGCCACTAAAGGAGCGCGATCTAGATAGGCATCGGCTACCCCAGTCATCAAATTCGTCGCCCCTGGCCCCAGGGTAGAGAGGCACACCCCCGCCTTGCCCGTCAGTCGCCCATAAACATCCGCCATAAACGCCGCCCCCTGCTCGTGGCGGGTGGTGATGAACTGAATCGACGACCGCCGCAGGGCTTGCAGAAGCTGCAAATTTTCCTCTCCGGGCAGGCCAAAGATGTACTCCACACCCTCATTTTCCAAACACTGAACCAACAATTCCGCAGTATTCATAGCCCCTCGTCATGTGTTCTCAGACAATTGCGCTGTTCTTGGAAGCTCTCCCAGTAGGATGGGCATTGCCCACCTTCAGCCACCTCGGAAGCCCTCACCCCCAACCCCTCTCCCAGGGAGGAGAGGGGAGCCGATCCGCCATTCCGGTTCCCTCTCCCCGTGGGAGAGGGCTAGGGTGAGGGGGCCAAGATCACTTCACCCAAACCGTTTTCGTGTTCACAAACTCCAGGATGCCCTCGCGGCCCAGTTCGCGACCATAGCCGGATCGTTTGATGCCGCCAAAGGGCAACCGGGGGTCAGATTTCACTAGGCCGTTGATAAATACCGCCCCCGCCTCTAGCTCGTTGATCATCCGTTCCTGCTCAGCGGGATCTTGACTCCAACCGCTAGCCCCCAGCCCTAGGGGAGTGGAGTTGGCGATTTGGATGGCCTCATCCAGGCTGCTGACCCGGAACACTAGGGCCACCGGGCCAAAGAATTCCTCCTGATCCGCCGGGGTGCCGGAGGGAATGTGGGTCAAAATCGTGGGCGGAAACCAATTGCCGCCTTGGAATTCGGCGGGCAGGGTTGCCTTCAAGGCCGCCACATCGCCGCCGATCAATGCCGTTGCGCCCTGGTTTAAGCAAGCCGTCACCTGCTGCTCCAGTTCCTTGCAAATGGAAGGCGTCGCCAACGGCCCCACGGTAACGCCCTCGGCCATGGGGTCGCCCACGGTGAAGGACGCAAATTTATCCCGCAGGCCCGATTCAAAGGCATCGGCAATCGCTTCGTGGATGATAAACCGCTTAGCGGCAATGCAGGATTGGCCATTGTTGAGCATCCGGGCGGTGGCGGCGGCGGCGATGGCTTCCTCTAGGTTGGCGCTGGGCATCACCACAAAGGGGTCGGTGCCCCCCAGTTCCAGCACGGTTTTCTTGATTTGGCGACCACAGGCCGACGCGAGGCTGGCCCCGGCGGGTTCACTCCCGGTCAACGCCGCTGCTTTAATACGGTCATCGGCCACCAGGCTTTCAATGCGGGATGCCCCCATCAGCAGGGTTTGAAATGCCCCAACCGGAAAGCCCGCCTTTTGAAAGACCTCCTCAATGGCCAGGGCGCACTGGGGCACATTGGAAGCGTGCTTCAACAGCCCCACATTCCCCGCCATCAACGCCGGGGCCGCAAAGCGAAACACCTGCCAAAAGGGAAAATTCCACGGCATTACCGCCAGAATGGCCCCTAACGGCTGGTAGCGCACCAGACTACGGCTGGCATCGGTGCTGGCAGGTACATCGGCCAGAAATTCCTCTGCGTGATCGGCATAGAACCGACAGACCCAGGCGCTTTTTTCCACCTCGGCCACCGCCGAAGCCAGGGGCTTACCCATTTCTAGGGTCATCAGCTTGGCGTAGGCCTGTTTGTTGGTATCTAACACCGTAGCCGCTGCCTGCATCCATGCGGCCCGCTGGGCAAAGGATGTCTGCCGATAGGTCAAAAACGTCTCCGCCGCCTGGGACAGTTTGGCTTCTAGGTCGGTGTCGCTGATTTCCTCAAAACTTTGAATGGTGGTTCCGGTGGTTGGATTAATGCTGGCAATTCCCATCCTTCGACCTCCTAAATGATGCGTAATGAGGTCGGCAACCCAGCACTGAACATTTCCCCGATAAACGGCGACCCACCACAGCGCATCCAGACCCAAAAGACGGTAGGGGAATACCCCAAAGGCTTGGCCCCGGCAGTGCCACAGTTGGCGAGTGCTGCCTTACTGGTTCAGTGTTAGCCGTCAACCCCTAGTGTGTCGCTCAACCAAGAAATGTGCTGAAAAACACGGTTTTCCCTTATCCATCCTAGATCGGGTTTTCCCAAACTCGTGTTAAGCAATGATGACGAAAGCGACGGAAAATCAACGGTTTTTAATCCGTCCAACGTTTTGTATGCAAGCCGAAACCCTTTGTATAGCAAGCCCTTAGCCCCCTTTCCTCTGATCGACTCCCTCATCTGTAGGTTGCTAGAATTGATGCCTAAGTAACCTCAGTTCGGGTTAGACATCGTGACCAGAAGTGGCCAGACCCCCTGGTAGCCCTCACCCCCAGCCCCTCTCCCACGAGGAGAGGGGAGCTAGAAAGGCTCAAAGTCCCTCTCCCGAAGGGAGAGGGATTTAGGGTGAGGTCTAAAGCGCCAGATGGAAGCAGGTTTCTCAAGATTGCAGCGGCTGGCTTATCCCGAACTCAGGTTAAGTATCTATTCATTGCGCCAGCAATAGGGGCTTGATTTCATCGCAGATTGAGCATCTATCGCAGTTCTTCGGGTAGTGAGGCACACCTATAGCGGTTCTCGATAGAGTGAGCTACACCCTCACTGAGTTCTAGATCCCCCCAGTGCCTAGCGGCCTAAGTTTCACTCTGTACTCCCTTGATAAGGGGGGCAGAAGGGATCATCGCCATGTACTTCACCCGAGTGAAAGCCGCCACAAATAAAGCCGATCTTGCCAACAAGGGGCTTCAAGCCCCTTGCCTTTGCTGTATCTACTTGAAATTCGGTACATTTCAGTTCAGCGATTTAACCCGTTGTTACAGGGTTAAATCGCCCATCTAAAACCAGCCCGACGTGCTCAGATAGCGTTAATGCATCCACAGGAGTTTCAGATCAGCCCGTTGCCTTTCGGCAAATTGCTGATCATGGTAGTGGAGTTCCTCTAGCCAAATTCTCAGTTCTGCTTCAGATACCAAATGTACTGACTGCCCCGTGATCGGATCGTAGGCGTTCCATGCGGGTTCTTCGTTGCCTTCCCGACTGGGCCAAACCCGAGGTTCATCCGACACATTAAGGAGGGCTAGTAGCCCATGCCAAGCTCGGTGTAGCGTCTGGGCGAGGGCCGAGGGAGACGACTCCGAACTTCCATGCCCAAAAGGAGACCCCGGCCAATAGGCAGTATGCACTTTCATCCTTCACCTCCTAAGGTTCTGTATCCAGCTTAATTTTCTGTAGCTAAAAATACAAAAACTCCTGTTCATGGCCTGCATGAATAAAATTGATGGATGCAGCGACGGATTGATGATGCGCCTACTGCCTAGGATTCACTAAGCGGTAGGTCGCCACCGTCCTAGCGGCAATCCTGGAGTCAACAAGGGAGGCTACCAGAGGCAGATTCTGGTCACGGCAATCTGGCCACCAAAGCAAACGGCCACGTCAGAATCGGGGTCGTGGCGACGGTTGCCGTACTGGCCTGTGTAGTTAAACTGGTTGTTTTCGACTTTGAATTCCGTGGGTAAAGGCTGGGTACAGGGCGTACAAAAGACCATCTCTGGTTCCGGATCCTGGGCTTGAAGGTGGGGCAGGTTCACGTTCCAAAAGCAGCCGGGGGAAATCGGTTCCGCTATCAAGGAACGGATGACCTTGGTGGCTAACCGACTGGCCACATCCCAGTTGATGGGCTGGCGATTGCGAATGTAGTGGGAGATGGCAATGCCGGGCACCCGCAACAGGGCCGCCTCTCGCACCGCCGCCACCGTACCAGACACGTACAGATCTGCCCCCATATTGCCCCCGGCATTGATGCCGGACAAGACCCAAGTTGCCTCAGGACACAGGTGCCCCAGGGCCACACGGATGCAGTCGGCGGGGGTGCCCCCAATGGCAAAGGAACGGTCGTCGCGGGGCTGGATGGAAATTGGGCCACCCCGATTCATCTGGTGGCTGCAACCCGATAGATGCTGGTCGGGCGCAACTACCCAGGTGGGATGGTCGGCCAAGGCATCGCGCAGGGCTTGAATACCGGGAGCGTCGATACCGTCGTCGTTGGTGAGAATGAAGGTCATCGTATAACTTCCCCCCTTTTTAAGAGGGGCTAGGGGGGATCAGCCCTCAGCAAGGTTATGGTGAGGACTGATGGGCATTGAGCCACCCCAAAAGAGGGGGGCGGAGAGCCTTTAGCTCAATCTAAGCTAACCAGCGGGCCACATCTTTGGCGTGGTAGGTGAGGATGAGATCGGCTCCGGAGCGCTTGAAGCTGGTCATGGTTTCCATCACGATCTTTTGCTCGTCTACCCAGCCATTGAGGGCAGCAGCTTTGACCATGGAATATTCGCCAGAGACGTTGTAGGCGGCGACGGGCAGGTTGGTGGCTTCCTTCACCCGCCAAATAATGTCCATGTAGGCTAGGGCGGGCTTCACCATCAGCATATCGGCCCCTTCAGCGATGTCCAGCTCAATTTCTTTGAGGGCCTCGGTGCCGTTGGCCGGATCCATTTGGTAGGTGCGGCGGTCGCCAAATTGGGGTGCGCTCTCCGCTGCATCTCGGAAGGGGCCGTAGTAGGCGGAGGCATACTTGGCGGCGTAGGACAGAATCGGCGTATCGCTAAAGCCTGCCTCATCTAAACCACTACGAATGGCCTGCACAAAGCCATCCATCATGCCGGAAGGCGCAATGATATCGGCCCCAGCCTTAGCCTGAGACACCGCCGTTTTCTTCAGCAGTTCCAGGGTTGGATCATTCAGCACACGACCCGTCAAATCGCCCACTTCCAGATAGCCGCAGTGGCCGTGGGAGGTGTACTCGCACAGGCAGGTGTCCACAATCACCACCAGATCGGGGACGGCCTCTTTCACCGCCGTGGTGGCCTTTTGCACAATGCCGCAGTCGTGCCAAGCCCCGGTGGCATCCGTGTCTTTATCGGTAGGAATGCCAAACAAAATGATGGCGGGAATGCCGAGATCGTAGACCTCCTTGGCTTCCTCCACAATTTTGTCGATGGAAAGCTGGTACACCCCCGGCATGGAAGATACTTCCTTAGCCACCCCTTCCCCCGGCACCGCAAACAGCGGATAGATCAAATCCGCCTGGGTAACGATGTTCTCTTGCACCATGCGGCGAAGCTGGGGATGTTGGCGCAAACGGCGGGGACGATGGGTGGGGAACATGGGTGTGAGATGCCTGATCCGGCAGCGACAGAAACGTAAAGATATCTAAAACTAAACCGTTATTCTGGAACGAATACAAGCCATTAGTTACGTTCTGTAACCTGTGTGGTTCGTCACCGCACCGTGAAACCCAAGGCCTGGGTAGGGCAACCCTAGATCTACTGGGAACGCCCTTGCCGCCTCGCCTTCGAGCGTTCTTCTTCGCCCATCAAAAAGACCATGTAGAACTGTCGCCGCAGGATTGGGATAGACCAGCGCACATCGACGGGGTGGCGCTTGCGGGTATTGGCCACCAAAGCCGTTTGTAGGGCCAGTCGTTGTTCCTCGCTAAAGGAGGTTGCCACCTCTTGGGGCATGGCACGCAGCAGCCGTTCTAAGGCCCACTTTGCCCCCTCGTCAGTGGGCTTTGGGGAAGCAGGCTGCCCTTGGGTTGTGGAATTTGGGTTCATCGGTTTTCTCTACCAAACGATTATCAGCTTACCCAGGCTCGCCTTGGATTTCATCGTAGATTCCCAAGAGTCGATTGTATCACAACGCTACCCCAAGGTGAGCCCAGCTAGGCGAGGCCCCGCAAGACTACCCCCTAAGGGAGCCTTAGATTCCAGGCCTAGATAATGGATCCAAAAAACAAACTGATTTTTCAGGAAAAAAAATATCGCGTTGTGGATAAAGCTATGCTATTGTTAGTAACCGTGCTTGAGTTTTAGTTCTCAAGCCACCTAATGCGAGGGTCGCTAGCTCAGCGGTAGAGCACTCGGCTTTTAACCGATTGGTCTTGGGTTCGAATCCCAGGCGACCCATTCTTATAAGTTCACAAGCTGGTAGTGCTCAAGATGTAATGATAGGGAAGTAGAGTCTTTGTTGTTTGCTCACTATGCCTGCTTGCCCTATATGTGCCTCCACCAAAACGGTTAAGAACGGTCGTATCCACAATGGTAAACAACGATTCAAATGCCATGACCGCGGACGACCGTTCATTGAACAACCCACTAAAAAGGTGATCGACCAAGCGACACGGGAACTGATTGACCGATTGCTGTTAGAACGCCTCTCCTTAGCTGGTATTGCCCGTGCCACCCAAGTTTCTGAACAATGGCTGCAAACCTACGTCAATGAGAAATATGCAAAGGTGCCCCGACAAGTGCAGGTGAGCGCCAAAAAAAAGGACGTTGACGATTCAATGCGATGAGTTGTGGTCGTTTGTGGGCAATCAGGGGAACAAGCAGTGGGTCTGGTTAGCGCTCGATGCGGACACTCGTGAGATCGTGGGTGTTGACATCGGTGCACGCGATGAAGCTGCTGCTCGTAAATTGTGGGAATCTTTGCCGCCGGTCTATCGTCAATGTGCGATGTCATACACTGACTTTTGGGCAGCGTATGGGGCCGTTCTACCTAGCCAGCGTCATCGGGCGGTGGGCAAAACTGGAGACCCCTTTGAGGTACAACCACGGCAGTAGTTCCTCCACACTCCGCGCGCGTTTGAGATACGGCGGCAGCAACGCAGAGGTGAACTTGATGCCGCTGCCACTGCGGTCTCGCACCTTCGGTACCTGTATCTCCACCTCCCCAACACCCGTCGTAATCGTGCGCTCGGGCAGGTAGCCGTTGCGCACCACCACCTGCCGCCCTCGCTCATCCCTCCGGTCTCGATACTGCGCGAGAAAGTCCTCCAATTCCGCCTCGACCCCGCCTGGGCGATGATCTGGCGGGCTCCCCGTCGAATCAGATCGCTCAGCGCATCGCTGAAGTTCTCCGTTGTCTCCGATGAGGGCAATGAAATAAGATTGTCGTCATTCATGGTGTATTCCTGGTCTGGTGGTTTGCTTCATCCAGCAGGATACGCCCTTCCTTCTTTTCCCTCCATCCACCAGAAATGAGCATAGCTCGCTTTCCATTCCGTGCAGTCGATGGCCAAAATCCAATAGCCATACTTGTGATGCTTCAGGGTCTTCAGTCGTCGCCGTTGGCCACGGTTCAACCCTCGTCCCGTTTGCACTTGTCGAATCCAGTACTTCACCAGCGGAAACCACAGCATTTTGACGCTCAATTGAGGTAAGACTAAAAACCGTTGCAAGTTCCGTTTTCGACTCGAATACTGAATCGGTTGGGGAAAGACACGGGCCAACACCGACAGCTTCACCTGGCGATGGACTTGTAGCAAACATAACAACAGTTGCAGCGTCAAATACTGCTGGGTATGGAGATGAGCCTGGAGGGTCGTTTGGTAGAATGTAGGTAATATCATTTGCTTAGGGGGGCTGCCAAAGCCCCCTATTTTTTCGTCCCTGCCATTCTCTCCAAGCCTTGTCCAGATTGACATTGAACTCCCTTGTCACCCGCTAAGGTTCCACGATGGCTTTGGCCGAAATCGATGACACGTCCTAGGCATTGATTCGATCCCACAGAGGTGCAAACCGACAGAGGCACAAGGGTGACCACAATGCGGTCACCCTTGCGCCTCTGTCGTTGTTCCTTATAGGAATGAGACAAGCTAGAGGCTGAAAGCCTCAACCTAGAAGGCTTTAGCCAATACTGCTGACCGGAGGAATATAAGCCGGGGCAACGGGTTCTAGTGGCCCCGGGAAGATTTCAGAACCACCCACGGTTGGGGGCGGTGGGGGTTCCACCGTTCCCATAAGGGGATCAGGGCCAAGGGCAGACGGTAGGTTAGCCATCGTGAGCATGGTCGGTAGTTTGAAGTTCTGGGATGCGTTCTTATTGGACTGACCTGCTGTTAGGATTCCACTTAATATCCTTCAGCACCGCCAGATAGTGAGTGGTGCCTGCGAAGCCCACAAAGACATCCTCAGTAGATCACAAAGCATCGAGCCAGGGGCTGAATCTGTAGAAAAGGGGTAGGGTCAGGCTAGACGAATTGGATGAAAAGCCATGACAACCTGCCCTTCTTCAGTATCTCCTACGCCAGCGTTGACGGACGAGGCGACCTTGAGTGCGGCCCTAGCGTGCATGAAAGCTCATCTGCCGGTGCCCATGCAAGGGGAGTGCCCGTCGGAGACCCTCTACGCCGTGTTGCTGTGGGCGGCGAGTCATCGTGACAGCATTGAACATGCCGCCCGGCACCTGACTGGAGTGCCCAGCGGCAACGATCTCCGGTACCACCTGAATAAATTTGAGGAGATGACGACCGTCGAGGGGCAAGTGAATGCGGCGCTGCAAAGCCACCTGCCATCGGGCATCGTGAATCACCGTCATCGCTTAGCCATTGACCTGCATTTGTTGCCCTACTATGGTCAAC
>QLAH01000206.1_pt1 | contig 43569 bp, 33 predicted proteins | sample 4693081 | NCBI WGS metagenome assembly QLAH01 (sample SAMN09425401, study PRJNA476045) | Lake water metagenome, whole genome shotgun sequencing project. | reverse complement strand
GTTTTATACGCTGCAGGGGGAAGGCGCTCACCAAGGTAGGGCTGCTTATTTTATTCGCTTAGGTGGTTGCGATGTGGGCTGTGTTTGGTGCGATGTAAAAGATAGTTGGGACGTTACCAAACACCCAATAGTAAGTATTGATGAAATTGTTGCTAAAGCCATTTCTTATCCTGGAAGATTGGCTGTTATAACAGGTGGAGAACCATTGATGCACCAGCTAGATGCATTAACAAATGCTTTACATATGGCTGGTTTTGAAACCAATATTGAAACTTCTGGGTCTTCGCCTTTAAGTGGCCATTGGGATTGGATTTGTTTATCTCCCAAAAAGTTTAAAGCGCCTTTAGATGAAGTGATTGTTAAAGCCCATGAATTAAAAGTAGTGGTGTTTAATAAACATGATTTTGCATGGGCCGAAAAATATGCTTCGTTGGTAAATCCTAGTTGCAAATTATACCTTCAACCCGAATGGGATAAAGCCGCCGAAATGACGCCGCTTATTCTAGACTATATTCAAGCAAACCCGCAGTGGAGGCTAAGTTTACAGGTTCATAAATATTTGAACATCCCTTAATTTTTGTTGGCTTTTTGTAAATGCTTTGTCATGCATTTGTAAAAATGATTTTGTTGAATACGGTTCTACAGTTTGATGACAATTTACTGGTTTTACAAATGCAATTTTGCACTCACAAATCGTGGGTATGTATAAGTGGATTTTGTTGTTGTTTTCACCAAGTTTTATCACTACTTCATTTGCACAAGAAAAGGACACGCTTTCAGGTAATGCCGCTATCACCGTTTTTACCGCTACTAAAACAGAACGTGCATTAAGCAATATTGCTGTTCCCGTTCAAATTATTTCTCAAAAAACCATTCAGCAAGCTGGGTCTTTGCGCTTATCGGATATTTTAGCAGAGCAAACTGGGTTATTCATGACTACCGGATTTGGTACAGGTGTAAGCATGCAAGGTCTTAATCCAGATTATACCCTTATCCTTATTGATGGAGAGCCCCTAATTGGGAGAACCAGTGGTGTATTAGATTTAAAAAGAATCACGGTAGGTAATATCAAACAGATTGAAATTGTTAGAGGGCCTTCGTCTAGCTTATATGGTAGCGAAGCAATGGCTGGTGTAATTAATATTATTACCGACAAACCCAGAAAAAATAGTTTGGGTGTTAGCAGTCGTTACGGAAGTTTTAATACAGCTGATTTTAATATAAAAGGTTCTATTAGAACCAACCGTATCAATTACCAAGGATTTGGAAACTATTATAGAACGGATGGTTTTAGTATTCGGCCCAATAGCAGAGAAAGAAGTATTGCTCCTATTGAACGATTTACACAACAACATAATATTGGCTATCGCTTGAGTGATCGTACCCAATTAAGTTTAAACATTCGCCATAATATAGAAACCATCAAAAACAATATCACCGTAATCAATAATGGTAATTCTATTAACTCTGTTGGGGTTGAAAAAAATAAGGACCTCAACGCAACTTTACAGTTAACCCACAAAATAAATGAGCGATTTAAAAATACTACTCGCTTGTATGGCACTCAATTTAATTCTACGCAAGAATTGATTTCGGATAATGGTGTTCCTTATTTAGATGCGTTTAAACAACAGTTTGCAAGAATAGACAATCAAACCGATATTTCTTTTAATGAAAAGCTAGAACTCAATATTGGGGGTGGTTATATTCATGAAACAGCGAATAGTACTCGCTACGATAATAGCGCAAGTATCAAAACAAATCGGATTGGTTACGCTTTTTTACAATCTGAATGGAAAGCTTCGAACAAACTAACTTTTATAGGTGGTGCTCGTTATGATCACAACGAATTATTTGCAGCGGCTTTTAGTCCTAAACTAGCTTTACAATACAAAATAAATAATCGATTTTCGCTGAAAGCTAGTATTGGCAGAGGTTTTAAAGCACCCGACTTCAGACAACTTTATTTAAATTTCACCAATACTGCTGCGGGTAGTTATAGTGTTTTTGGTACTGTTGAAGCGCAAAAAATCATTAACGAACTGAATAGACTTGGTCAAATCAGCAGCTTAGAACCATCTTTTTACCAACTTAGTAATTTACAACCAGAATTTTCTACCGGATTTAATTTGGGGATTAGTTTTCAAAACGAGCAGTGGCAAATCACTACAAATCTTTTCAGAAATAATATTGAAAACTTGATTGACAGTAGACTGGTTGCCTTCAAAACAGGTGGTGCGCAAATCTTCAGCTACCTCAATGTAAAGAACGATTTTACCCAAGGGGTTGAAACAGATGTAAAATTCCGCTATAATCAATACTGGTCTTTTTCAGCAGGATATCAATTCTTATTAACTGGGGATCAGTCTGAAATCAATGCCATTAACGATGGTAAAGTTTTTACAAGAGATCAAAATGGGTTTAGTAGAAGATTAAATAGAAGCGAATACGTTGGTTTACCCAACAGAAGTAAGCATATGGCTAATCTGAAAGTTCAATATGACCACCAATCCTATTTTGCTAACGCTAGGGCTGTTTACAGAAGCAAATGGGCTACCCTAGATACCGATGGAAATGGAATTTATAATACCAATGATGCTTTTGCACAAGGATTTCTCCAATTAAATATGGCAACTGGTAAAAGCTTTAATAATGGTTTAAGTATTCAAACCGGGATAGATAATTTACTCAATTATACCGATGTAATCAACTTACCCACTTTACCGGGCAGAATTTTTTACTTGACTTTATCCTATAATATTTTAAATAAAAACCCTAAATAATGAACAAGATGAAACAGCTATTTTTTGTGTTAGGCATTGCAGTGAGTTTAGTAGCATGTACAAAGGAAGATACAGGCGGTTCTAATACTGTTGTTGAGACTATTACTGTAAAGGATTTACCAGCAGATACGATTATTGGAATTACCCCTGGAGCACCTCCTACAGGCGGTTTTCCTTTTGGTGCGGGCAGATTTACTTTTTATAGTTTAGAAACGAATAAAATTATTCCTGCTTCGGATAGTGCAAGCAACAAATGGGACTTGGCTTTTAGAGGAACTACCATTGCTACCAACAGTGGCAATAGTGGCCCAGGTGCTGGTGGTGCATTTGTTTTTGTTGGTTTATTCAACGACTTAAAAACCATTCCTGCTGACTCTACTTTCAGAATTGACAATGCACCAACTGCATTTGCGATTCCGGTTGGTAGCAATAGAGCTTGGTATGTGTATGATGGCATCAACCAATTACTTAATCCAATACCTGGTCGTGTTTTAGTCATTAGAACTGCTTCTGGAAAATTTGCCAAAGTAGAGATTTTGAATTACTACAAAGGCGGTGTTACTCCAACTGCAACTGCTTCTGAAACAATTAAATTAAGGACCCAACGTTTTTATACATTTAGGTTTAGTTATCAACCAAATGGAACAAAAACCTTTTAATTTTTACCCCGTTTTATGATCCAATAAGCAACCCGGCAATTTGCCGGGTTTTTTGTGTGATATTTTTAACAACAATGGGTGATAATTTTTACGAACTTGTTGCCGATGAAAAGAGTGGTATTATTTTTATTCTTAGTTCAATGCTGCACTAGTTTGTTGGCGCAAGAGTACAATCCAGATAAAGTTGGTCGAAAGGCCCTGGCTTTGTATGAAAAAGCTATTGAATTACTAAAAGAAGATGACTTTAATAAAGCGGTTCCTATTTTATTAGAATGTATAAAAACAGATACCAATTTTGTTGACGCTTATCTTTCTTTAGCCGGTGTATTTGGCGAATTAAAACAATATAAACGTTCCATCCAATTTTATGAAATAGGTAAAGCAAAAGATGCTAATTATTTTATGCCTTACTATTTGCCTTACTCGATTAATTTGGCAGGTGACGGTAATTTTGAAGCGGCTTTGCTTGCCGTGAATCGGTTTCTAGAAAACCCAAAACTGAACGACAAAAGCATTAGAAGCGCTGCTTATAGAAAAAAGACCTATCAATTTGCCATACAATATGCTGCAAAAAACAATGGTTTATCCAGCTATTTATTTGCTCCTGAAAATTTAGGAGATAGTGTTAATTCACCCACATCAGAATATTATCCATCTGTTACGGTTACAGATAGCTTACTCGTTTTTACTAGAAGAGGCAAGTATATGCGGGAGGATTTTTTTTCAAGTACTATCACTGCTAAAAAATACGCAAAAGCAGTTCCTATTGGAGGAATCATAAATGAAGAACCACAAAAAGGCGCCATCACTGTTTCGCAAGATGGTGAATGGATGTTGTTCGCTGGAAGATTTGCTGAGAGGGGATACGACAATTTTGATTTATACATTGCCTATGCAACTCCGCAGGGATGGAGCGATCCAGAAAATTTGGGAACAGCTATTAATACCGAATTCTGGGAAAGTGCTCCTAGTTTAAGCCCAGACAAACGAACACTTTATTTTAGTAGTAATAGGCCTGGAGGATTTGGTGGGAAAGACTTGTATTATAGTGAACGTTTAGCCAATGGAAAATGGACCCCAGCTAAAAATATGGGACCGCAGATTAATACCGCTGGCGACGATCAAGCTCCTTTTATTCATGCAGATAATCAAACACTTTATTTTACTTCGGATGGGCATCCGGGATATGGAGGTACAGACTTATTTATTATTAGAAAAAATGATCAAGGCAGTTGGGGTATTCCAGAAAATTTAGGTTATCCCATTAATACCATTGAGAATGAAGGGAGCTTGGCTGTTTCAGCTGATGGGCTTACTGCTTTTTATGCCAGTGATCGTGCTGATAGTAGAGGGGAGCTTGATTTGTACCGATTTGAATTACGCAGCAATATTAGACCTATTAGAACCTTGTACTTAAAAGGCGTGGTCACAGATAAAATGAGTGGGAAAAAATTACCTTCTTCTGTAGAATTGATTAACAACCAAGACCATACTGTTTTGATGAAAATTCAAACCGATGAAACAGGTATGTATTTTATCACTTTGCCCGTAGGGAGAGATTATACTTTTTCGGTTAACAGAAAAGGGTATTTACCATTCACCGAATTATATTCATTAGCTAATAAAGAAGCGGATAGTGTATATGTAAAAAATATTGCCCTACAGCCCTTGGCACTAAACGCCTCTTTCACTTTTAAAAATATTGAATTTGCCTTAAACGCTTCAATATTGCCAGAAACAGCTACAATTGAATTAGATAAATTGGTAACGCTTTTAAATGAGCATCCCACTCTTCAGGTTCTAATTAGTGGCCATACCGACAATACGGGCAATGAAGTAGACAATAAAAAGCTATCTGCTAATAGAGCTTTATCAATCGTAAACTATTTAATTGAAAAAGGCATTTCCAAAAATCGGCTAGCCTACAAAGGGTATGGCAGTAGTCTGCCCATTGCTACCAATGATACCCCTGAAGGAAGGGCTAGAAACAGAAGGACCTCCGTGGAAATAACTAAACTTTAGGTATTAATACGGCTTAGCTGAAAACCTAAAAAACCGAGCTTTCAGTAAAGTAGGTTTTTATGCGCACAGAAGTATGGCACAATATTGCCTTTACATGTATTCCATCAATAGGTCCTATCACTAGAAAAGCATTAATTGATGAGTTTAAAACAGCTAGTAATATTTTCAGTGCCCCCATTAAAGCGCTGATGACTGTAAAAGGTGTTGGCGAAAAAGTTGCACATGAAATTGTTCAGTGGAATAACCAAGATAAAGTAGATGCAGAATTTGCATTTATTCAAAAACACCAAATAAAGCCACTATTCATTACCGATAAAGATTATCCCCAAAAATTATTGGAGTGCCCAGATGCCCCAACCCTATTGTATTACAAAGGAACCGCTCAATTGAATTGTGCTAAAATTCTCAGCATTGTAGGCACTAGAATGCCCACGCCTTATGGATTATACGTTATTGAAGAATGCATAAAAGCACTCCCAAAAGATGTACTTATTGTGAGTGGACTTGCATTAGGGATTGATACCATTGCACATCAAACTGCCTTGCAATATGGTTTGCCAACCGTAGGTGTGCTAGCCCATGGTTTAGATGAGATTTATCCCCCACCCAATAAAAACTTAGCTAAGAAAATGTTGCAGCAAGGTGGTTTACTTACGGAGTTTAATTGTAAGACTATTCCAGAAAAATATAATTTCCCAAAACGAAATAGAGTAGTTGCAGGCATGGCAGATGCCACTTTGGTTGTAGAAACCGCACTAAAAGGCGGAAGCATGATTAGTGCAGACTTTGCTTCTCAATACCATCGAGAAGTAATTGCTGTTCCTGGAAAAATTACCGATCAACGAAGCAGGGGTTGTTTAAAATTAATTCAGGAAAATAAAGCCTCTATTTTTACTTCCCCCAATGAGTTAATGAAACAACTGAATTGGATCAATACAATGCCTGCTTTGAGCAGTGCCCAAAAAGCGATGATTCGTTTAATGCAACAGCAAGAAATTTATTCTATAGATGAATTATTGCAAATGAGTGGGCTAAGCATTGGTAGTTTATATACCTTAATATTAGAGCTATCTACACAACAAGTTATTCAAGAATTACCCGGCGAATCGTTTACGCTGATGCCCGCTTATTATTCCATTTAATTAATAAGAGGCATGCAATTAAAGTGAGAATAGCTGGTGTTAAGAATGCCCAAATAAAACGGCTTGCATCATTGTGATAAATCCATCCAGAAAACAATGCACCTGTTCCAATACCCACTTCTAGTGCTATGTACATGGAGGCAATTGCCTTTCCTCTATTTTCTGGGGCACATAAATCTACTGTCCATGCAGTTATGACTGGGCTATTGATTCCCCAACTTAATCCATATAAAACTGCTCCTACCAACATCATCGTAACAGATTGTGAAATAGACAAAATCACCATCGCCACTACCAAGACTGCCGTGGATCCAATTAAAACGGGGACCCTTCCATAGTTATCCGAAATTTTGCCTGCAACAAACCGTATAAATAAAGATGCTACTGTAAAGAATGCAAAAAATATTCCTTTGTTATGTAGTCCTAAGTGCTCACTAAAATCAGGTGCAACTGTTAATATGGTTCCAATAGAAAAGCAAAGTAATAAAGTAACGATTGCTGGTCTTATAGCAGATGCATCAAATATTTCTGTTCGGTTGATTTTCAAATGAGCTGCTTTAAATCGGGTGGCATTGGGCAAGGTTTCCTTTACATTATACAGTATAATTACTGAACCCAATGCTAAAAAGGCCGACACATAAAACATCGTGTCATAACTATGGTAATCTACTAAGTAACTTCCTAACATTGGCCCCGCGGAAGCGCCTAATGTATAACCAATAGCCAAGGCTCCCATTGCTTCTCCTCTCCTAGATTCATGCACTACGTCTGCGCCATAAGCAGCTGTAGCCGTGGGCTTGAACCCTGTTGAAAATCCATGTACAAATCGTAATAATAAAAATCCTACTACACTAGTAAGTACAGGGTACAATAAACTACAAACAACACAAACCAATGAGCCAAAGACCATCACTGGTACCCTTCCAATTGTATCGGTTAGTTTTCCGCTAAACGGCCTAGAAATGCCGGCCATTAAAGTAAATAAGGCAATGATCAACCCTTTGTATTCCGCTCCCCCAATCTTCGTTAAATAACCAGGCAGCTCGGGAATCATCATATTAAAACTGGCCGAAAAAAGAAAATTACTGACACAGAGTAAGCCAAATTGAAAAGTAAAAAAACGGTGATTGGGATTGATTAATTGAGGCTCCATGCTAACTGCTTACTGAAATAGCTGCGAAGTTAACAGAAATAATTTTGGTAGGAATTTAGCCCTTCTACTATCTTTGCACATGGCAACAAATCTCAAAAGCGCTACCAGTCGTAGCAACTCCTCCAGATTATTTGGCGAAGGCCTTACATTTGACGATGTACTTTTAATGCCCGCTTACAGTGATATCTTACCTAGAGACGTAAATATCAGCACGCATTTAACCAAAGACATTATTATCAATGTTCCCATTCTTTCTGCTGCAATGGACACTGTTACTGAAGCCAATTTGGCCATTGCATTAGCAAGAGAAGGTGGTCTTGGCATTTTGCATAAAAACATGAGTATTGAAAGGCAAGCTGAGCAAGTACGAAAAGTGAAGCGCAGCGAAAGCGGAATGATTATTGACCCCATCACTTTGTTAGTAGATGCCACTATTGGTGATGCTTTGAAGCTAATGAGAGAAAATAAAATTGGGGGTATTCCTGTTGTAGACAATGGAGGAAAACTAGTAGGTATTTTAACCAATAGAGATTTAAGATTCGAAACCGATTATAAGAAAAAAGTTAAGGAAGTAATGACTAAGGAAAACTTAGTAACTGCTCCTGAAGGAACTGATATGAAAAAAGCGGAGAATATTCTTCGCCGATATAAAATTGAAAAATTACCTGTTGTAAATAAGCAAGGGAAGTTAATTGGTTTAATTACTTACAGAGATATTTTACAAATTCGCAATTTCCCCCATGCAGTAAAAGACAGTATTGGTCGTTTACGCGTTGGAGCTGCCTTAGGTATCACCAAAGACTTGATGGACCGTGCTGCTGCATTGCAACATGTGGGTGTTGATATTGTAACATTAGATTCTGCTCATGGACATAGCAAGGGCGTTATTGAAGCATTAAAAGCCCTTAGAAAAAACTTTAAAAAATTACCCATTATTGCGGGCAATGTGGGTACGGGTGCAGGCGCAAAAGCGTTGGCAGAAGCTGGTGCAGATTGCGTAAAAGTAGGCATAGGACCTGGGTCGATTTGTACAACTCGTATTGTTGCAGGTGCCGGTGTTCCTCAATTAACTGCTATTATGGAAGCAACCAATGCATTAAAAGCAAAAGGTATTCCAGTAATTGCAGATGGAGGTATTCGTTACACTGGTGATATGGTAAAAGCTTTAGCAGCTGGAGCCAATATGGTCATGATGGGTAGTGTTTTTGCAGGCGTAGAAGAAAGCCCGGGCGATACCATTATTTACGAAGGAAGAAAGTTCAAAGAATACAGAGGGATGGGCAGCTTAGGTGCGATGAGTCAAGGAAGTGGCGATCGTTATTTTCAAGACGTAGAAGCCGATATTAAAAAGTATGTACCCGAAGGAATTGAAGGTCGTGTTGCTTATAAAGGAAATCTAAGCGAAATCATTTATCAATATGTAGGAGGTTTACGCTCTGGTATGGGATACTGTGGCGCAAAAGATATTCCCACTTTACAAAAAGCCACTTTTGTTAAAATCACAAATGCAGGTATGAAAGAAAGCCATGCACATGATGTAGACATTACCAAGGAAGCACCTAACTATAGCAGAAAATAATGCATCGCCATGACCATTAACAAGTGGGATCATTTACATCCGCTTACGCTAAGTATTATTACTGGCTTATGTTTAACCAGTGCTTGGCCTAGTACGGCATTAACCATTGGTTTATTGGTTGCTTGGGTTCCATTATTATTATTGGCCCATAACAAAGGCAAATCATTTCCCTTATTAAGGTATATTGCATTGAGCTTATTGATTTGGAATACCGGCACTACTTGGTGGCTTTGGAATTCTACAGGTTTTGGAGCCATTGCGGCGGTTGTAATCAACACTACTTTAATGTGCATCCCTTGGTGGGGATTCGTCAAAATGCGCAATTATTTTTCCGAATGGGTGAGTCAGTTGGCCTTGGTTATTTTTTGGTTAACCTTCGAATATATTCATTTAAACTGGAGCATCAGTTGGCCTTGGCTTACTTTGGGCAATGGATTAAGCAGTTTTTCTCAATACATTCAATGGTATGAATATACAGGCGTTGCAGGGGGATCATTGCTTATATGGATCATTAACCTCCTAGTCTTTCATTGCATTGTTTCACTAAAGCAAACCAATCGAACACGCGCATTTTATTTTGGCGGTTCAGCATTTTTTTTAGTGACTGCGCTCATAGGCATTAGCCTTCAAATCTTACCTGAGGAAAAAATTACAGACAAGACTAATCAAGTGGTGGTAGTACAACCCAATATTGATCCTTATCAAAAATTTGAAAGTTTAACCACTGCCGATCAAGTGAATAGATTGGTTCAACTTTCTGCAAACAATATAGATAGTAATACTGCACTGATTATTTGGCCCGAAACTGCCATGAGTGCTGCAGATTGGCAAGACAATATAAAAGGGAATCAATACTATCAACCCATTTTTCAATTTTTAGCGGCACATCCTAACTTACAATTAACTTCAGGAATTGAAACCTTTAAACAATACGGCACAACCGCTGCAACAAAAACTGCCAGAAAAACAAATGAAGGCATTTACTATGATGCTTTTAATGCAGCAGTGAGTTTAAAAGTTAACCAAGAACCCGTTTATTACAATAAAAGCAAACTGGTACCTGGTGTTGAAACCCTTCCTTCTTTTTTACGATTTATGGCACCCATTTTTGAACAATTTGGGGGATCAACGGGAGGCTATGGCACTTCCGATACTGCAGTTGTTTTTAAAGACAGTGCAACTCAACTATTTACGGCACCCATCATTTGCTATGAAAGTATTTATGGAGAATATGTAACCAACTATGTTAAAAGCGGGGCAACCATGCTGGCAATTATGACTAATGATGGTTGGTGGGGTAATACACCCGGACACAAACAACATTTGTCTTATGCAAAACTGAGAGCAATCGAAACCAGAAGATGGGTAGCGCGTTCTGCCAACACGGGTATTTCTGCTTTTATCAATCCTCGTGGCGAAATTGTACAGGAACTTGGATGGGACAAAATGGGTGCCCTTAAAATGAATATTTCAACCAACAATGAGTTAAGTTTTTATGTTCAATACGGTGATTATATTTATAAAATTGCTTCGGTCATTGCTGCTCTTTTTGTTGTAGTTTACTTCTACAAAAAATCCAGCCATGCAATCCACAACAAAACAACTTAATCAGCCTTATTATCAACTTTCTTATTCGGTGTATGGCAAGGGTACGCCAGTAGTACTATTGCATGGGTTTGGAGAAGATAGTCAAATCTGGCTCAACCAAATTGCGGATTTAGCAGCACATTGCTTTCTTATTGTTCCAGACTTGCCTGGCTCAGGAAAGTCTGCTATTACCGAAAAAGGATTTGATGAATGGTTGCCTGATATGAGCATTGAATCATTAGCGCAAAGCATTAATCAACTATTAATTGCAGAAAATGTATCTGCCTGTATCTTATTAGGGCATAGTATGGGTGGCTATATTGCGCTAGCATTTGCCGAATTATTCCCATCCAAATTACTTGGCTTAGGATTGGTGCATAGCACAGCTTACGCAGACAACAACGAAAAGAAAATAGTCAGACAAAAAAGTATTCAATTCATTGAAGAAAACGGAGGCTACACTTTTTTTAAAGCCAGTATGCCCAATTTATTTGGGAAAAAATTTAAAGAAACTCAGTCGCCTATCATTGAACAATTAATCGATCAAAGTAAAAAATTTGAATCCCCAATACTAGCTGGGTATACCCGTGCTATGATGAATCGGCCCGACCGATCCACTGTTTTAGCTTCCGCTAATATTCCCATTTTATTTATTGCAGGACCAGAAGATATTGCAGCCCCTTTGAAGGATGTTCAGGAGCAAGCAACATTACCCAATAAATCGTATCTTAATATATTGGATGGTGTTGGTCATATGGGAATGTTAGAAGCACCCCATGAGATGAACAATCATTTGACTAATTTTATTCAACTGGTTTAATCCATTTTTCCGGTTTATTTTTATTTTACTTTTGGCTATGTGGAGGAAATGTTTATTTATTGTTTTAGGGTTTTTTACGCTTGCGCAATTGAATGCTGCACACTTAAAAGGTGGATGGATTCAATATGAATATTTGGGGGATGGAGCTTCGGCTAATAGTTCAAGGTACCGCATTACCGTGAGGCAATATTTAGATTGTAGTTCAAGAGCTGGCCAAAGAGATGCTGTTGTACATCTTGGGATTTTTAATAGCCTAAGTTCTATTTTAGTTAACACAGTTTCCATTCCATTAACGGGTACAGATAACCTTGATAAAGGCACTTATGATCCTTGTTTAAGTTCTAGACCAAGGGTTTGTTATATTATTGACCGTTACACCACTGAATTAGAATTACCCAATACCATTGAAGGGTATACTTTATCTGTACAGCGTTGTTGTAGAATTGACAATATCGTTAATGTGGGGTCTAACTCTGATCAAATTGGGGTAAGCTATACCAATACCATACCTGGCCGGATTAATAGTATTAATTATCAAAAAAATAGCAGCCCGGTATTTGCTCAAAGAGATACTGCCATTGTTTGTTTTAATGCACCTTTCACGTTTGATTTTGGTGCAATAGATGCAGATGGAGATAGTTTGTCTTATTCTTTTTGCAGTGGTGTGATTGGAGGCAGCACTGGTGCTGGAGGACAACAACCCAATCCGCCAACTCCTCCTCCTTATGCGCCCGTATTATATGAAGCACCTTTTGATGGGGGTATTCCAATGTCTCCTTCTGTGACCATTAACCCCAATACCGGATTAATCCGTGGCACTGCTCCACCCATAACGGGCGAATACATAGTAGCTGTTTGCGCAAGCGAATTTAGAAACGGGGTCAAAATTGGCGAAACAAGAAAAGAAATCCATATTCAAGTGGCCGACTGTTCTTTATCTGCTGCCGATTTAAAGCCAACCTATATTAGCTGCAACGGATATACTTTAACTTTTAAAAATGAATCAACCGGTGCTGCGGCCAATTATTTGTGGGATTTTGGAGTAACCAATAGCACTACCGATATATCTACCAATCCTACTCCTACTTATACGTATGCAGACACAGGTACTTATCGGTTATCTTTAAAAGTGACTAATACGGGGGTATGTCAAGACTCTGCTTTTGCTGAAGTGCGCATTTATCCTGGGTTTACACCAGATATTCAAATAGATGGAACCTGTTATTTAAATGAGTACACTTTTAAGGATGCCACATTTACCCGATACGGAAATGTCAATAGTTGGAAATGGAATTTTGGCGACAACACTACTTTAGCAGATACTTCACTTGCAAAAGACAGTTCATGGAAATACGCAGCACCTACCAATACCAATATCAAATTAATAGTAACGAATAGTAAAGGCTGTATCGACAGTATTACCAAACCCTTTGCGGTATTGGATAGGCCGTCCCTGAATTTGGCATTTAAAGACACGCTTATCTGTAGCATCGATACCCTTCCATTATTAGCCAATGTGGGAGCGGGTACCATTACCTGGACACCCGATATACCTGGCAGCTTAACTAGAATTTCTAATAGAAATATTGCCAATCCATTAGTGTATCCAATTGATACTACCAGATATATTGTTTCCATCAATAACAATGGGTGTATTAATCAGGATACGGTTACTGTTAATGTATTAGACTTTATATCTGTTGATGCAGGTATTGCTGCTAGTATTTGTAGAACAGACACTATTCAACTGCAAACAGTAAGTGATGCATTAAGTTATCAATGGACTAACCGAGCTGGTACAACGGTTTCAAGAGATAAATTTCCGAAGTTGGCTCCCTTACAAAACGAAATATATTATGTTTCCGCCAATTTAGGTTACTGCCAAGCAAGGGATTCTGTTCGCATTAATGTGGCCCCTTACCCAGCAGTTCGCCTTGGGCCAGATACTGTTATTTGTTTTGGTAACAGACTCAATTTACCCGCTACGATGGTAGGAGCTTCTTTCCAATGGTCGCCCACTAATTCAATGATTAATTCAAATACATTGAATCCATTGGCTGGTCCATCTAGAACTACTGCGTATACCCTAACTGTTTCAGACACGCTGGGTTGTAATAAATCAGTAACCGATACCATTTTAGTAAGAGTGGTTCAACCCTTAACAGTAAATGCGGGGAGAGATACTTTTGGGCTACCCGATCAACCCATTCAACTAAGAGCCACTGGGGTTGGGCGATTCAGCTGGTCTCCTTCCACTGGATTAAACAACACAGCCATTGCCAATCCTATTGCAACATTGCCTACAGGAATAGACTCAATTACTTATACTGTTAGACTTACAGGAGATGGTGGTTGCTTTGCCGAAGACCAAATGACCATCCGTGTTTTTGCTGATGGTCCACAGATTTTTGTGCCTTCAGGTTTTACACCCAATGGGGATGGTAAAAATGAAATTTTAAGACCTGTAACAGTGGGTATTACTCGAATTAATTATTTCACCATCTTCAATAGATGGGGTCAAAGAATTTTTACAACTGCAGAATTAAACAAAGGTTGGGATGGCACTTTTAATGGTGAACCACAGCCTGCTGGAACCTATGTTTTTCAAGTAGAAGGAACAGACTATTTAGGAAAGCGTATTTATAAAAAAGGTACCGCTGTACTTATTAGATAGTTTAATTTTGCTTTTATGACAAAAACCATTTTAATCACTGGCGCTACTGCTGGTTTTGGAAAAGCTACTGCTGAACATTTTGCCGCTGCTAATTGGAACTGTATTATAACAGGAAGACGAGAAGACCGTTTAGCTGAATTAGCACTTTATTTAGAGAACACTTATGGCATTCAAGTGCATAGTCTTTGCTTTGATGTACAAAATAGAACTGCTGTTTTTGACGCCATCAACAGTTTACCAGAAGCATGGCAATCGATTGATGTTTTATTAAACAATGCTGGATTGGCTTTAGGAAGAGACTCTTTTGAGTTGGCTAATTTAGATGATTGGGATACCATGATTGATACCAATCTAAAGGGATTAATGTATGTTTCTAAAGCTGTTTTACCACTCATGATTGCTCGTAAGAAAGGTCATATCATCAATATCGGTTCTACTGCTGGCAAAGAAGTATACAAAGACGGCAATGGATATTGTGCTTCTAAACATGCTGTTGATGCTATTAGCAAAGCCATGCGTATCGATTTATTGCCCCATCAAATTAAGGTTACTGCCATTCATCCAGGTGCAGCAGAAACGGAATTTTCTGTTGTAAGATTTAAGGGTGACGAACAAAAAGCCAGTGCAGTGTATGATGGTTATAAAGCATTAGAAGCAAAAGACATTGCAGAAATTGTGTATTATGTTTCTACTTTACCAACACATGTTTGTATTAACGACCTAGTTGTTACCTGTTTGTCTCAAGCTAATTCCTTTTACTTACATAAATAAATTTTATGCGGCTTACTGGAAACCCATTAAATATTACCCAACTATTTGGCATCAAATACCCGTTAATTCAAGCAGGAATGATTTGGGCCAGTGGATGGAAATTAGCCAGTGCGGTAAGTAATGCAGGAGGCTTAGGAATCATTGGTGCTGGTTCTATGTACCCCAATGTTTTAAGAGAACATATACAACAATGTAAACAAGCAACCCCGCATCCTTTTGCTGTTAATATCCCATTATTATATCCAGATTTGGAAGCCATTGTGCAAATCATTATTGAAGAAAAAGTGCCCATTGTTTTTACCAGTGCTGGCAATCCAAAAACCTATACTTCGGTATTTAAACAAAACGGCATTAAAGTAGTACATGTGGTAAGTAGTAGCAAGTTTGCTTTAAAAGCACAGGAAGCTGGTTGTGATGCAGTTGTTGCCGAAGGGTTTGAAGCAGGTGGCCATAACGGTAGAGAAGAAACAACTACCATGGTTTTAATTCCTGCAGTAAAAAAACAAATCAAAATTCCATTGATTGCGGCTGGTGGTATTGCAACAGGACAACAAATGTATGCTGCCATTGCTTTGGGTGCAGATGCTGTTCAGGTGGGAAGTCGTTTTGTTTGTTCGCCTGAAGCTTCGTCGCATATGCAGTTTAAAGATGCAATTATAAAAGCAGGTGAAGGAGATACGCAATTGAGCATGAAAAAATTGGTTCCTGTTCGTTTATTAAAAAATGATTTTTTTCATCAAGTTGCTGCTGCAGAACAAAGAGGTGCTGATGAAGCTGAACTCACTCATTTATTGGGAAGAGCGCGTGCAAAAAAAGGCATGTTCGAAGGAGACCTTTCAGAAGGGGAACTAGAAATAGGTCAGGTAGCGGCTTTAATCCATGAAATAAAACCTGCGGCTGCTATTGTAGAAGAAATGATTGCTGAATTTAATGCCTGTATTGGTAGCATTAAAGCGCTCTAACCAAAGTCGATTTCAGTATTATCTCCAATATTCAAACTTCTACTAAGTCCCTTTACAGAAGCATCGCTACCTATTAAGGAATTGTCTAGTACTACTTCAAATAAGTTAGTGAAAGAGCCAATAATACTATCGCGTACAATGGAATGCTTTACAGAAGTATTGGCTCCAATAGCTACATGAGGTCCAATAATCGAATGGGAGATTTCACATCCGGGCGCAATACTCACAGGTGGTATAATAATCGTGTCTTTATATGGATGGTCCTTCCCTATATTGCCTCCAAATTTTTTCAATAAAGTAGCATTACTTTCTAATAAACTTTCTTTCTTACCACAATCAAACCAACTCTTTACTTTGAATGATTGAAACTTAGCTCCTCTTTTAATCATACAATCTAGCGCATCGGTCAAGTTGTACTCTCCTTGCGTTTTAATGTCTTGCATGAACAAATGATGGAGGCATTCAAATAGAAAATGGGTCTCTCTAATTTTATATAAACCCACCAACGCCATATTGCTTTTTGGTATAGAAGGCTTCTCTACTACTTGTTCAATAAATCCGTCTTCTCCAATTGTTGCAACACCAAAATTTCGTGGATCATCCACTTTTTTTACGCCCAACATACTGAAGGGACTGTCTACTACTTCCTTTACATCATACTCACAAATGGTATCTCCTAAAACAACAAAAACCTCATCTGTTCCAACAATTGCCTTGGTTAATTCTATGGCATGCCCCGTTCCTTGTCTTTCATTTTGGAAAACAAAATGAGTGGTTAAATCTGGGTAGGTTTGCTTTACATAGTCCTGTATTTTTTCCCCTAAATAACCTACAATAAAAATGAATTCAGTAATGCCCGCTTCTCTTAACTGATCTACAATAAAACTCAATATTGTTTTACCTGCAATAGGAATTAATGCTTTGGGTTGTGTATAAGTATGCGGTCTTAGCTTTGTTCCAGCACCCGCAACAGGTATAATCGCTTTCATTGGGAGGTCTTTAATGTTTAAACATTTCAACCTAATTAAAGGCAGCAATGCTCAAATGGGGCTGTAAAATAGTAAATAACGCGTAAATTTGACAAAAATACACTTCATGCAGAGAGATACGTTGGTTTTTGACCTAATTAGAAAAGAATTAGAAAGACAAAGACATGGAATTGAGCTGATTGCCTCAGAAAACTTTACCAGTCTTCAGGTAATGCAAGCAATGGGTAATGTGATGACTAATAAATATGCCGAAGGTTACCCAGGCAGAAGGTATTATGCTGGTTGTGAAATTGTTGACCAAACCGAACAATTAGCGATTGACCGTTTAAAAGAGATTTTTGGAGTAGAATATGCCAATGTTCAACCACATAGCGGTGCGCAGGCAAATGCTGCTGTAGCATTAGCTGTATTGCAGCCAGGTGATATTACCCTTGGGTTAGACCTTAGTATGGGTGGGCATTTAACACATGGTAGTGCCGTAAACTATTCAGGTAAATTATACCAACCTCATTTTTATGGTGTTACTAAAGAAGAGGGATTAATTGACTATGAAATGCTTGAATCAAAAGCACGCTCTTTAAAACCTAAATTAATTTATTGTGGGGCCAGTGCATATAGTCGTGATTGGGATTACGCTAGAATTAGAAAAGTGGCCGACGAAGTTGGCGCATTGGTTTTGGCAGATATTGCACATCCTGCAGGATTAATTGCTAAAAAATTGTTGAATGCTCCTTTTGAACATTGTCATTTTGTTACTTCTACTACGCATAAAACCTTGCGTGGACCTAGAGGCGGTATCATTATGATGAATAAAGATTTTGAAAATCCATGGGGGTTGAAAGACGTAAAAGGGAATATTCGAATGATGAGTAACTTATTGGATATGGCGGTATTTCCGGGCATTCAAGGAGGCCCACTTCAACACGTGATTGCTGCTAAAGCAGTTGCTTTTGGTGAAATCTTGACCGATGAGTTTTTAGTATACCAACAACAGGTTCAAAAAAATGCCCAAGCAATGGCAAAGGCATTTGTAGACAAAGGATATCATATCATTAGTGGCGGAACCGATAACCATTTAATGTTGATTGATTTAAGAAATAAAAATATTAGTGGTAAAAAAGCAGAGCAAGCATTGGTTCAAGCAGATATTACTGCCAATAAAAACATGGTCCCTTACGATGACAAATCTGCTTTTGTAACTTCAGGTATTCGCTTTGGTGTTCCTGCCATTACAACCCGTGGAATGAATGAGTCTCATATGCCATTTGTGGTAGATTCAATTGATCGTGTTTTAATGAATGCTGAAGACGCACAAATCATTGCCGGAGTTCGCAAACAAGTAAACGAGTTCATGGAACAATTCATCCTATACCCAGAAATGGGCTAAACTAATTTGTCAATATATGTTACAAAGAATACAAAGTATTTGGTTATTACTTGCTGCAACAATGGGTGCACTAAGTTTACAATTTTCCTTTTTTAGTGGTAATAAGCTTAACGCAGAAACCAACGTTAAAGAATGGATTGAATATACTGCAGCTCAAGGCAGCTTGAATGCAATTTTAACCATTGCGATATGTGTTGCAACCCTGGTATGCATTTTTATGTATAAAGACAGAAAAAGACAACTGCTGATTAATCTGATTATATTGGCAGTTTCGCTATTGAATATTTTTTTATACTTCAATGCCAGCAAATCTTTTACAGAATCCAATACAGACCTTACCGCATTAATCAGTTTATCTATTCCTGTATGCTTGGTATTAGCAGCTATTGGGATTTATAAAGATGAGCAATTGGTAAAGAATGCAGACAGACTCAGATAATTCTTATTGATTTAGATATACGGCGCAGTAATGCTTTTTTTATTCTTTTTAAGATCAGCCGGTAGTCCTGCGTAAACCAGTTCACCGCCTGCATTGCCTGCTTCAGGACCTAATTCAATTAACCAATCGGCAGACTTGAGTACATCGGTATTATGCTCTATCACAATGAGTGAATGCCCTTGTTCAATTAATGCATTAAATGAATTGAGTAATTTCTGAATATCATGGAAATGCAATCCGGTAGTTGGTTCATCAAAAATAAAGAGTACATGTCCTATCCCTTTACCTTTACCCAAGAAGCTGGCTAATTTAACCCTTTGTGCTTCACCTCCACTTAGGGTATTACTGCTCTGACCTAATTTAATATACCCCAACCCAACATCTTGCAAGGTTTTGATGGCTTTTTGAATTTGTTTTTCTTCTTTAAAAAATTCAAATGCATCATCTACACTCATTTCTAAAATATCATGAATGGATGCATGATTGTATTTTACTTCTAATACTTCTTCTTTAAACCTTTTACCACCACAGGATTCACAAGTCAAATGCACATCGGCTAAAAATTGCATTTCTACAACAGTTTCTCCTTCGCCCTTACAAGTATCACATCTACCACCATCTACATTAAAAGAAAAATGTTTGGGTTGAAATCCGCGCATTTTAGCCAAGCCTTGTTTTGAAAACAAATCTCTGATGGAATCATAGGCTTTTATATATGTTACTGGATTGCTTCTAGAAGATTTACCAATGGGTTGTTGGTCAATCATTTCAACCTGTGCAATTGATTCAATATCCCCAGTAATTGCTTTATGCAAGCCAACTTTTTCAGCCGCTTCCCCTTTTATTTTTTGTAGCCCAGGATAAAGAATCTGCTTTATCAAAGTGGTTTTTCCGCTTCCACTTACACCTGCCACAACACAAAAACAATGCAAAGGAAAATCTACCGTAATATCTTTTAAATTATGCTGCCTGGCACCTTCTACCCTAATATAGCTATTCCACTTTCTTGTTTTGGCAGGTGCTTCAATTTGCAACTCGCCAGTTAAATATTTACCAGTAAGGCTTTTCTTGTCTTTTACTAATTGAGCATAGTTTCCTGCTGCCACCACTTCTCCGCCTAAATGCGATGCCAGTGGCCCCATATCAATAATATGATCTGCTTCTCTCATCATCATTTCGTCGTGCTCTACTACTACTACCGTATTGCCTAAATCTCTTAATGATTTTAAAACTCCAATTAATCGTTGGGTATCCCGAGAATGCAAACCAATAGAAGGCTCATCTAAAATATACAAGGAGTTGGTTAAATTACTTCCTAAATTTCTAGTTAACTGAATACGCTGGCTTTCTCCACCACTAAGTGTATTGGCTAATCTTTCTAGCGTTAAGTAGCCTAATCCAACATCTAATAAGGTTTTAATTCGCTGATGTATTTCAAGTAAAATCCTTTTCCCAATTGCTTGTTCTTGATCGGACCATTGGATTGCATCAAACCAATCTTTTAGATGGCTTACTTGCATATTACAGAGTTCTCCAATATGCTTCCCATGTATTTTAACATAGAGTGCTTCGTTTCTTAATCGATATCCATCACATGCATTACAACTGGTTCTGCCTCTGTACCTACTTAATAAAACACGGTATTGTACTTTATATAAATTTTGCTCTACTTCTTTAAAAAAATCATCAATACCCAATGCAGTTCCAACACCTGTCCATAATTGTTGGTACTGTTCTCTAGTCAAATCCATGATGGGTTTATGAATGGGAAAACCCGACTTACTAGCGCCTTTGATGAATTGATCTTTCCACCAACTCAATTTATCTCCTTTCCATGGAGCGACAGCATTTTCATATAAGGACAGTCGTTTATCGGGAATGACCAAGTCTTTATCAATTCCTAAAACTTGCCCAAAGCCTTCACATACAGTACAGGCACCATAAGGATTATTAAATGAAAATAAATTGGGTGAGGGTTCTTCAAACTGCATCCCATCTGCTTCAAACTTATTACTGTAATGAAGCAATTGATTGCTGTTCACTTCAATAAACATTTCGCCATGTCCTTCAAAAAAAGCAGTGCCAATAGAATCGGCTAATCGGTGCAGGTCTTCTTCTTCAAATTCTTTTACAACCATTCGATCAATCAATACATAGTAGTTTGATTGATTGATTTTCCAATGTTTTGTCAATGCTGTATCAGTCATTGCTAAAATATCTTCAATCCTTTCTGGCATGCCTGCTTCTCCCTGCTTCATCAAAAACATTCTTGAAAATCCTTTCTGCATGAGAATACTTAACTCTTCTCTAATTGCTCGATGTTCATGTTGTTTAAAAGCCACCAACAATACCATTTTGGTTCCTGCTGGTAAAGCAGCAATTGCATTCATTACATCTGCTACTTCATCTTTTTTTACTTCTTTGCCACTGATTGGTGAAATCGTTTTACCCACTCGTGCAAACAATAACCTCAAGTAATCGTAAATCTCTGTCATACTACCCACCGTACTGCGGGGTGTTCGAGTAATTACTTTTTGTTCAATGGCAATAGCAGGACATAACCCTTTAATATAATCTACATCTGGCTTAACCATTCTAGACATAAACTGACGAGCATAGGCACTTAGGCTTTCTGCATAACGTCGCTGGCCTTCTGCAAATAAAGTATCAATGGTTAAGGAGGATTTTCCACTACCAGATACACCTGTTACTACAATTAATTTATTTCGAGGAAATGAAACAGTTACATTTTTTAAATTATGCGTTCTTGCGCCACATACTAATATATCGTCGGCTGCGCTGGCAGCTTTGTCAGATGGTGCTTTTGCAGACTTTTTACTCGTTGCCATAAGGTTCACAAATTAAACAGATTATTACAGCTTTGGTTGAGTAAAGCTGAAATAACCTGCAAAAAATCAGCGAGTTAGAATGTGAATAACCCCAAGCTGTTCCATTTTGATTTCCACAACCCATTTATGTGTGCAAAAGAATTCTATTTTGTTCAAGATTTAAAAAATCGCTATCCAATATCCTGATTTTAATCCTGACTCAAAAACCTAAACTATGAGAACATTAGACCATGCGTCTGATACAGAACTGATAAGGGCATTTCAAGATGGCGACACAGATGCGTTTGAAACACTTATCTACCGTTACAAAGACAAAATCTTTTCGTCTATTTTATTTTTCGTAAAAGACACGTATTTAGCCGAAGATCTTTTTCAAGATGTGTTTATTAAAATCATTGACACATTAAAAAATAAGCGCTACACAGAAGAAGGCAAGTTTTTACCCTGGGCACTAAGGATTGCGCACAATCTTTGTGTTGACTACTTCAGAAAAGTAAAGCGTACTCCTGCTATTAAAACCAGCGACAACAAAGACATTTTTGATGTACTGCAAATTTCAGAAGAAGGTCCTGATGGAAAAATCATGCAAGGCCAAAGTCATGATCGCGTAAGAAAGATGTTAGATCTTTTACCTGAAGAGCAAAGAGAAATCATTGTACTAAGGCACTATGCCAATATGAGCTTTAAAGAAATTGCTGAAATTACCAATTGCAGTATCAATACTGCTTTAGGTAGAATGCGTTACGGCTTAATCAATCTCAGAAAAATGATGATTGAAAAACAAATTGCTTTGTAATCTTGACAGCTTAATACTAAAAAGCCCCGAATTTCTTCGGGGCTTTTTTATGCATTTTATAAACAGCTATTTATTTTGATCGAACGCCGCTTTTGCTGCATCTAAATGGGCAATGAATTTTGCAATATCTGGATCATACCCGTATTTAATACTACTTAATGGTTTTCCATTTAAATCTAAAAACATATACAGGGGTTGTGCATTAAAACCAAACTGGGTAATTTCATAATCCAAGTTTTTATCTCCTTCCGTAATTACTCTATCGCCATCTTTTTTAGTGTACTGTTCTTTTACTGGCAAGTCTGTAGACTCGTCTACATATAAGCTCACTAATACAAAATTCTCTTTCATCCGTTTGAGTACTTCAGGGTCTTTCCAAACTTCCTTTTCCATTTTACGACAATTAGCGCAACTATGTCCGGTAAAATCTAACATGATGGGCTTATTCAAAGCCTTGGCTGCAGCCATACCTTCTTCTAAGGTGAAATAAGCCACTAAGCCATAAGGGACGTGCAACTTGTCTGCTAATCGTTTTGGGGGCTGTGCAAGACTGGTAGTAGATGGAGACTGTGTTGGCGCATTTCCTATCTGATATTTTAATGCATCTAAATTAAATTCCTGTGTTCCGTCGGGAGGAATAAATCCACTTAAATGCCTGAGTGGTGCTCCCCATAATCCCGGTAAAATATACAAGGCAAATGAAAAAGAAGCAATGGCAAAAAATAATCTAGGAACCGATACATAAGGCAAATCACTATCATGCGAAAACTTCAGTTTACCCAATAAATAGATCCCTAATAATACAAAAATGACAATCCATAAAACCAAGAACACATCTCTATCCAGCAGTCTCCAATGGTAAATTAAATCTACATTCGACAAGAACTTCAAAGCTAGTGCCAATTCAATAAACCCAAAACTTACTTTAACTGAATTTAACCATCCACCGCTCTTGGGTAATGATTGAAGCATTGAAGGGAAAAACGCGAATAACGAAAAAGGAAGTGCCAATCCTACCCCAAAACCTAACATACCTACAATGGGTGCCGTACTTACTCCACCCGTGCTGGTTTGTCCTAATAAGGTTCCAACAATTGGACCCGTGCATGAAAAAGACACAATCACCAGGGTGAGTGCCATAAAAAAGATGCCCCCTAATCCACCCTTACCTGCTTTTTGATCTGCCTTATTGGCCCAGCTATTGGGTAACTGTAACTCGAATGCGCCAAAGAATGAAATGGCAAAAACAAGAAAGATTGCAAAGAATAATAAATTAGAAATGGCGCTGGTTGAAATTTGATACAGAATATCGTCTCCAAAAATCAAGACCAGTAAAATAGTTGGAACTGTGTAAATGCCAATAATAGACAAGGAATACCATAGTGCATTTCTAATCCCTTCTACCCTTGTTTTACTTCTTTTTAGAAAGAAACTCACGGTAACTGGAATAAGCGGAAAAACACATGGGGTTATCACTGCTAACAATCCTGTTAAAAATGTCAAGAGAAAAATCTGCCATAGGGTTTGATTAGCAACATCAGACTCTTCTGCAATTGCTGACTTGTTAGTGGGTGTGATTTCTATGGAAAAAGGCGTACTTCCACTAGGAAATTGATCTGCTTGTTTACCTAACCAGTTCAATTGTCCTTTTAAAATCAGGCTGTCTTGAGCGGCTAATTTAATTGAATATACAAATTGCACACTGTCTTCAAATACTTTATAAATAAGGTTTGCATCATCTGCAGCAGCAATTTGAACTTGCTTCCCTTGCTCTACAATGGTATCTAGCAATCGAGCTGAATTGGTTTCATCTAGTTGTAATGCAGATACAAATTCATCTTCTGGATTTTGCTTTTTAACCCCAAACAATTGGAAGCCCTTTTCTATTTTGGCGCTCACTTTCAGTTGTACCAAACTATCGTTGGTTCTCTGGGTAGAAAAAAGAAATTGCACAGGTATTTTCTCCTGTGCAATAGTAGCATTCGCCAGCAAGAACATTGCCAGCAGCGTAAATATTTTTCTCATATTACAATAGCTTAATATCAAATTGCTTTTTGGTAGGTGGCAAACATTGTTCGTCGTCGCAAACCATATAGTTTACATAACCAGCCATATTGGTTTTAATACCCGGCTTTACTTTTACTTGTTGCGTGTACACTACTTTACCACTAAAAAACTGTACTTCCATTCCAAAAATCTTGTCGTTGATTTTTTCTAACTTTCCAGTTTCTTTAGTTGTGCCAATCTTCTTAACCAATGGATTATTATTAAATACCACTTTGGTTGGTACAGGTCCACCTGATGGCATATTTTGCGAATACATATGCCATGGCTTGGGCACATTTGCTGTAATCACTAATTCATAGGTATCTGCATTTTTTTTCTTGGCCTCAAAAGTCCAAGCTACTGGATCTTTAATTTGTGCACTAGCAAACTGTGTGAAACAGCTTATAATAACTAAAAAAAATAATTTTTTCATAGGATGATTATTGCCTTATTGAATAGATAATAGTTCAAATACTTTTAACCCATCTAGGTTATTTAATGCAGCAGATGTTGCTCGTTCTGGGTGAGGCATCATTCCAAAAACATTATTTCCTTTATTTCTGATTCCTGCAATATTTCGAACGGCTCCATTAGGATTAGCACTTGATACAATATTTCCATTTTCATCTGAATACCTGAATAAAATCTGGTCGTTTTGCTCCAATTCATTCAAGGTTGCTTCATTTGCATAAAAACGGCCTTCACCATGAGCAATTGGAATTTTTAATGCACCTGTAGATGGATTTGTAATAAAAACATTTTTACAAATAAATTGCTGATTGGCATTTTGTAGTAAAACGCCAGGCAATAATCCGCTTTCACATAAAATTTGAAAGCCATTGCAAACACCTAACACTTTCCCGCCTTTATTAGCAAATTCGATTACTGATTGCATCATTGGACTAAAGCGTGCAATAGCTCCGCAACGCAGATAATCTCCATAAGAGAATCCCCCAGGTAACACAATACAGTCTTCAGTGGAAAAAGCAGACAAGTCTTTGTCTTTATGCCAAAGCATGATAACTTCTTTATTTAAATCTTGCTGCAAAGCGTCTTGCATATCCCTGTCGCAGTTAGACCCCGGGAAAACGACCACTCCTAACTTCATGTGCTAATTGTTTAAGCTACAAAGGTACAATCCAGAAACAGAAAGAATGCCTAAAATTTGACCAAATACCAATTATTATACACAATTACCCCTAATAAGATAAAAAAGAGCAGATTAGGGAATAATAATCTTTTAGGATAAGAGAAAGAAGACGATACAAATGATGTAAAGGGAACCAAACATAAAATTGCAGAACCTAATCCTGCATTAAAAAAAATAAAGGGTGCAGCAGATAAGATAAAACTCATAACCAATAACACAGCCCAATTTTTTCTCATTTGAATAATCAATCTGCTATTAAACTTTTGCCAGTAAACAAGACCAGCCAATAATGAAAAAGCCAATCCAATTAATCCTGCAATTTCTGCGTAATTCAACTTTTGAACAGGCAGCCCAATCATTAAATCGGGTACAAAATCATTCAATCGAACGAGCTGATTGGTTAAGTATAGCCAAGCAGTTAAAAAATAAAATGGTATAATCATTCCCATTAAAAGCGTAAACCATTCCTGCAATTTAAACGGACGCATAATCCCCAATGCAAATAAAACCACCAAAACCATGGTAGCCGTTGGATGGTAACATAAAATGGTAGCAGAAACAAGTAACCCAATATTGAACAATAAGGTTTTAGGAGAGGGATGATTGTAGAGCCGAGTGAATTTGATATACATCCAAATCAACGCATAATTAGCCAATAAAGCTGGTGTAATTGCAGCCCATTGAGGCAACAAACCCGTTAACAGAATATAAGTCATGGCTACTGTATATCCCGAGCCAGGAAACATTTTTTGCTCTGCTAATAAAAAATTAAGCCTGATTGCTTGCGTTAAAATGATGACTAAGTAAACAAAGAAACCAGCTGAACCAAGTATCACTTTAAGATATCGATTCATTAAAAAAGAAAAATATCCATCTTGATCTTGGGCAATTAAGGGTAAGGAGATACTAAACCCATGTGCATGCACAGCCAAACTGAGCAGCACCAAAAAGACAATATTAACCAATGATCTATCTCTAAATAAAAATACCACAGTACTGCAAGTTAATAATCAATTTTGGCAAAACAGGTATACCCCCTAAACATGCAAGGTATGATGGCCTGACGAGAACCTGTTTGTTTTGCGTGTTTGGGCATAAAATCATATCCTCTCTCTAAGTTTTTAATAGTAGGGTTCCTATTAATTTGTCCTGTGGGAGACATGGACTGATCGGTCAATATATTATTTCTTTTGTCTTGAACATTAAATAAAAACCTGAGTTGATCACCTGAATTTACCAATCCATATCCAATATAATTATCGGTATTATCATCATATTGTGTTTTACGGATCACATTACTCCATTCCATTTTTCCATCTGGTTCAAATGAAATGATGGCAATATTGTCCGAAAAATATCGGGTAACATTATTAGGCCCCATTGTATTCATTCCCCAAGGGCTCCAAGGATTGCCAAATCCCATTCCCATGCCCCCCATTCCAAAACCTCCCATACCGCCAAATCCTGGATTAAAGAAGGGGGAAGTATTCATCATATCCCAACGATTAAATGTATTACCCCTTGAACTCATATAAGCGGATTCTGCAATCATCATAAAACCGCCATCTCTGCGCAAAATCAAGTTTTTTAAATAAAAATCGTTGAAAGCGTTTTTCAAAGAACCTTCTCCACGCACATCGGTTCTGAATTCATCAGAAAAAACGGTGGTTGCATTCAAAAGCTCTTCACCCGTTTTTTTATCCCAAAGCGTGTAATATAAACCATCAATATTTCCTCTTTTTTGCTTGCTGAAAAAAGAAGTGATTAAAATTTTCTTATTGAGATTGTCAATTTTTATTCTAGTATCGTCTAGGAATAAACTTTTTACTTTTACTTCACTTACAGTGGGATTAATACTGCCTAATGGCTTTAACACCAAACTGACTTTATTGATGCTTTCATTTTGGGCAACACTAGATTCTCTCAAACAAACCAAACTTCCTTCATTATCTAGCCCAAACTCGCCCAGATAATCATTTTTATCAGGCATTTGAATAGCCACTCTTACTTTCTCTAATAATGATAATTGTTTATCAAATACACAAGAAGTGACCACATGTTCTTTTTCATTACGCGTGCTCACTTTAAAAGCTGCAATTTTTTGTTTGTCTTCGCTATTCAAAATAGTGTAAATCCTATTATTGGCAGTGTAACCCAAGTTAGCTGTTGTGTCTAATAAAATGGGGTCATTTATTGTTTTTCCATCCGCTCCAATTTTAGCGGCCATTACATAATAGACATTCTTTAATTGGTATTGGTAAATGAAGTAAGCAAAGTCGGGGTAAGCAACAAAATCAGTACCTAAAATCCTCGCTCTGTCGGGCAAATAATCCATTTTCACTTTAGCGCTCAACTTCATATCTGCATCGTAACTAGAAAAGAAATGATCGTCCCTTGCATTTTTATAAATGAGGAATTTTCCATTTATTTTACCCACTACCTCAAAATTCAAGGTTCTAGGGTCTTCTCTATCTGGCTCAGAATAGACAATATTTTGTCCTGAAACATCAAAAATAGCCCCAAAAACCATCATTAAACTAAGCAGAAATGACCTTTTCATAAAGTAATCTTAATAAATTCAAATGTACGCTTTGTACAGTTTAATTAGTTTATACAATTTACCCATACATTTGTTAAAGATCTAATTGCTTTAATGCTTCAAAGCCTGTTTTGTGAGTAAAAATATCAACAAAGTTTCCGCTGCCGGTCTCTTAATTGCCCTTGGAATTATTTACGGCGATATCGGAACATCTCCACTCTATGTTTTCAATGCAATCATTACAAACCGTGTTATTTCGGAAGAATTAATCATTGGTGCATTGTCTTGTATTATTTGGACCATTACACTCCAGACTACTGTCAAGTATGTATTAATGATCCTGAATGCAGACAACAAAGGAGAAGGGGGAACTTTTGCATTATATGCCTTGGTGAGGCGAAGAAAAAAATGGCTGGTCATTCCAGCTATGATTGGAGGAGCCGCATTGTTGGCGGATGGAATAATTACGCCACCCATTTCAGTAACTTCTGCCATTGAAGGATTGAAAGAGTTGCCCGCCATGAGAGCCATTACAACAGATAGTATTGTAATAATTGTAATAGCAATACTTGCTGCAATATTTTTTATGCAACAGTTTGGCACTGCCAGCATAGGTAAATTATTTGGCCCTATCATGATGATTTGGTTTACCATGTTGGCCATTTTAGGGGTATCGAACCTAGGCAGTGATTTATCGGTATTTAAAGCATTGAATCCTTACTATGGTATCAAATTATTGATTACCTATCCGAATGGATTCTGGTTATTAGGAGCGGTATTTTTATGTACAACGGGTGCGGAAGCATTGTATTCAGACCTATGCCATTGTGGTAGAGTGAATATTCGGATTTCATGGATTTACGTAAAAGCCTGCTTATTATTAAATTACTTTGGTCAAGGGGCATTATTGCTGAGTAGTCATAAAGGATTGTTGGTAAATGCAGCCAATAAAGCGCAATTCGGCATCAATGCCTTTTATGATTTAATGCCACAATGGTTTATTTTATTTGGGGTAATCATTGCTACTTCTGCTGCCATTATTGCTAGCCAAGCAATGATTTCGGGATCATTCACCCTTATTAGTGAAGCCCTCCGACTGAATTTATGGCCCAAGATGAAAGTGCGTTATCCATCAGAAGAAAGAGGTCAGTTATTTGTACCTGGCATTAATCTATTACTTTTTGTAGGCTGCTTAGGCGTGGTACTTTACTTTAGAGAATCTTCTAAAATGGAAGCTGCCTATGGTTTAGCGATTGTTGTTACCATGTTGAGTACCACGATTTTATTTTCAAATTTCCTAGTACTAAAAAGAACAGCTTCCGTTTGGATTTATATATTTCTATTTGGTTACTTAATTTACGAGTCTGCTTTCTTGATTGCCTTAATGGAAAAATTTGTACATTGGGGTTATGTAACCCTTTTAGTGGGTGGGGCATTATTTGCAGTGATGTATGTTTGGTATAGAAGTAGAAAAATTAAAAACCGCTATGTGGAGTTTGTTCGTTTAGAGAATTATATCCCAATGATTCAAGAACTAAGCAACGACAAGAGCATTCCTAAATATGCTACCCACTTGGTATACATGACCAGTGCCAATAACCACAATGAAATTGAGCATAAAATCATTTATTCTATCTTAAATAAAAAACCAAAAAGAGCTGATATCTATTGGTTTGTTCACGTTGATGTATTAGATGACCCCTATACCTGCGAATACAATGTAGAACATATCATTCCCAACGATATTATTAGAATTGAATTCAGGTTAGGCTTTAGAGTAGAACATAGGATAAATCTGATGTTCCGTAAAGTAGTAGAAGAATTGGTTAAGAACAAAGAAGTGAATATTACCAGTCGTTACGAGAGTTTAGAAAAAAATAATATTGTGGGCGACTTTCAATTTATTGTTTTAGAAAAATACCTGAGTCAAGACAATGAACTTCCTTTTTTTGAGCGTGTAATCATGAAATTGTATTTCTGGTTAAAAGAAATCAGTTTAAGTGAAGAAAGAGGTTTTGGATTAGACCCTAGTAATGTTACCATCGAAAAATTCCCGTTAATTGTTGCCCCAGTTTCCAACATGAAACTATCGAGAATTTTCCCCGAGGGAGAAGAGTAAATAAAATGGGTACTATTATACTATACATTGTTATTGGTTATATACTAATTGTATTAGTAGGCTATTTTATTCAAGAAAAGCTCATATTCAAACCAGAAAAATTAGCGCAAGATTTTGAGTATAAATACGACGCACCTTTTGAAGAATTATTTTTTGATGTAACTGAGGGGGTTCGAATCAATGGACTTCATTTTTATGTGGAAGAACCAAAGGGATTGATTCTTTACTTTCATGGAAATTCTAGAAGCATAAAAGGTTGGGCAAAATATGCACGCGATTTTTATCGGTATCAATACGACGTTGTATTGGTAGACTATCGGGGATTTGGCAAGAGTACGGGAAAAAGAAGCGAGCGCGAAATGTTGGCCGATATGCAATTTGTATATGATACGCTCAAGCAAAAATATCCAGAACACCATATATTGGTTTACGGAAGAAGCTTGGGAAGTGGATTTGCAACTAAAATTGCTGCAGATAATACGCCGCGCTACTTAATTTTAGATGCTCCCTATTATAGCTTTATTAAAGTGGCAGAAAGATTTACGCCCTTTATTCCACACAAACTAACATTACGCTATAAGTTACAAACCGACCAATGGATTAAAAAAGTGAACTGCCATACTTATATTATTCACGGCACCAAAGATTGGTTGATACCAATAAAACAAAGCCAAAAACTGCAGGCAATTAATCCACATAAAATCACTCTAATTAGTATTCATGGTGGTGGTCATAACAATTTGCCATCCTTTAATGAGTACCATAATTTTATTAGAGATATTCTAAAATATTGAGTGAGCATTCTGCTTAACTTTGCCCCGTGAATAAAATAAAAATTGCATTTTACATTAAAATAATCCTCTTAGCTTATGCATTAGTTGGATCTGTTTTATATATACTCCAAGATCATTTACTATTTCATCCAGAAGCAATAGAACAAGATAGTAGTTACCAATTCAATCAACCTTACCAGGAGTCGGTTATTCCTTTGGATGCAGTAACTAAATTTCATGTGGTACATTTTACTGTGCCAGATTCAATTAGAAAAGGCGTGGTCTTGTATTTTCATGGAAATAGAAAAAATATTGGCCATTATGCAGAATTCGCTAAAAAATTCACCAGCAATCAGTATGAAGTTTGGATGATTGATTATCCCAAATTTGGAAAATCTATTGGGGAGCTTACAGAAGAAAATTTATATGAAGGCGCATTACAACTCTATATGCTTGCTAAGCTAAGATTCAAACCTTCTGAAATAATTGTTTATGGAAAATCAATAGGAACAGGTATTGCTTCGCAATTGGCTTCTGTAAGAGATTGTAAACACCTGATTTTAGAAACACCTTATTATAGCATGGAATCTTTATTGGGGCAGTATTTATTTATGTACCCCTTAAATAAATTACTACACTTTAAATTCCCGAGCAACGAGTATATTAAAAAAGTGACTGCTCCCATTACCATTTTCCATGGGACCGACGATGGGGTAATTTCCTTTAGCAATGCGCAACGTTTTACTGCAGATTTAAAGAAAGGCGACGAATTTGTCACCATTAAAGATGGCACCCATTTGAACTTAAATAGCTTCAAGTTGATGCAAGATAAATTAGATGAAATCTTGCGTTAATGATTAGTTAACCGATTTCTTTCAGTTTAACGGTTTTTGCACTAATACTTAGTTCAACGGTTGCTCCAACTTTTAGTGCATAATTTTCGGTATCATGACTAACTGGGAATCCAAAGCAAACTGGATAATCAAATTCAGCAATATGTTCCTGAAGGATTTCCTCAATGGTTTTTCCAAAGGGACGGGTAGTATCTTTTCGATCGGTAAACCCGCCCAATATTAATCCATTCAATTGGCTTAAAATTCCGGCCCTTTTTAGTTGAATGAACATTCGGTCAATATTGTACGCATACTCTCCTACATCTTCTAAAAATAAAATAGCGCCCTTGGTTTTATACACCATGTTAGAACCTACCAAATGAGCAATCAATGCCAGGTTGCCTCCCATCAATACACCGGTTGCTTTCCCCAATTGATTCATTGTGTTCGGCGCACAACTGTATGATGCTTTAGCTCCTTTCAAGGCCTTTTGTAAAGACTGCACATAAGGCAGTTTTACTCCCCCCTCATTAAATGCATTCGCCATGGGTGCATGTAATGAAGCTGTATTGCACTTGGTTAATAGATGCGCGTGCAAAACAGTGATATCGCTAAAGCCAATGATCCATTTAGGATATTTTTTGAAAGTTTTGAAATCAAGTTGATCAATGATTCTAGTAACGCCATAACCACCTCTTCCACAAAGAATCGCTTTAATAGATGGCTCGTCTAGTAGAGCCTGCAATTCATCTTTGCGTTCCTCGTCTGTGCCACTAAAATAATTGGTAGACTTACTTCCTACCGTTTTACCAATCATCACTTGAAAGCCCCATTGCTGCAGCGTTTCCACACAGGTTTTTATTTTTTTGGCTTCCATATAGCCTGCAGGACAAGTAATGGCAATGGTGTCACCTTTTTTTAGGTATGGAGGAATCTTAATCATAATTAAATTTTGTTTTCACTCGAATACTTTTTATGTCCTTTTAAGTGGATAAATGTTGCAATAAGAAACCCTATCCCTGCAACTAACGTGACATAAGGTAACAAAGTTTTACCTTCTTGAAAGTAAACATAGGTTGTCAAGAATAAAGCAATACTTTCAAATAGATGTATAATTAACTCTAACAATGAGTGTGGTTTTTTTGAAAGTTTTATAAAAATAAAATATATCAAACTGATTATACCCAATATTAAAATTGTCCATCCTATAAAGCTATGATGATGTTGAATTTTATCAAACCCTTTGGTCATTAAAATAATAGCAACAAAAAAGTGATGAATTGATATTAGTTGCTTTCTCATAATAAATACATTTTATGGTATTGTTTCGTTATTGCAATGATCACTAAATTTCAGTGAGTAGTACCCGATTATTCTCTACCATTAAATGATGAGGCAATCCGCACTTGAGTGCAAAGTTATTTTTGATATGCCCTACCGGAAAATCAAAGCAAACCGGATAATTAAATCCAGCAACTTTTTCTTTAACGATGGTATAAATATCTCTTCCAAACGGAACAGCAGGATTGTCTACTTTAATATTACTAAAACCTCCTATAATCAATCCTTTTAAATTAGACAACTTTCCCGATCGTAGTAAATTACAAAACATGCGATCTATATTGTATAAAGGCTCACCCACATCTTCTACAAATAGAATCTTTCCATCGGTGTTGATCATGGAAGCCGAACCATTTAGGTTTTCTAGAATTTTTAAATTCCCTCCAACCAACACTCCTTTGGCTGTTCCAATTCTATTATGCTCTACTGGAATGGATGGATAGTTGAGTTTTCTTCCCTCTAAAGCATCTTTAATGGATAAAATGGTTGCTTGCTGCACTTCATCCGCAGTTGCCCAATCTTTGGGAAAGCTGCCACACATTTTTGAATGCAAACTTGCTACATGTACCACTTGGTGCATATGACTATGCAAAACCGTGATATCACTAAACCCAATGACCCATTTGGGTGATTGCTTAAATTTTTTAAAGTCTAAAAAGTCTACCATTCTTACCGCACCATATCCCCCTGTTGCACATAGAATTGCTTTGATACTGGGGTCATCCATCATTTGCTGGAAGTCTTCAGCTCTTTCTGCATCAGTACCGCCAAATGTATGATCCATCTTTCCAATCGTATTTCCTATTTTGATTTTATATCCCCAGCTTTGGATTAAGTCGATTGAAGGTTGAACGGTTTCTAATAATGAAAAACCTGCAGGGCAGGTTATACCAATGGTATCACCTGGTTGTAAATAGGGAGGCACTTTAATTTTTCTACTTTTGTTTCCTGCAGCGGTAGCTAATGCAGGCAGGGCCATCAATCCCATTCCTGCCATTTGCAAAAAGGACTGTCGTTTCATTTAGGTATTTTTCTTGGGTTTAGGTTTGATAGCTATGCCTTCTTTTTTTCTACCCGCATTTCGCAAAGATTGATCAATCAACATTTCTATCTGACCATTCACACTCCTAAACTCGTCTGCCGCCCATTTTTCCAGGGCGGCATACGTAGTTTGATCAATTCTTAAAACAAAGGATTTCTTACTCAAAACAATTCATTTTATTATTGATGAAGCGTTCCTGTATTCACCACAGGAGAAGCCGATTTGTCTCCACAAAGCACCACTAATAAATTACTTACCATGGCTGCTTTACGCTCTTCATCTAATTCTACAATTTGTTTTTTTGACAACATTTCTAGGGCCATTTCAACCATACCTACAGCCCCTTCTACAATTTTGCTTCTTGCAGCAACAATGGCGGTAGCTTGTTGGCGTTGTAACATAGCATGTGCGATTTCTGGTGCATACGCTAAGTGACTAATACGGGCTTCTTTAATAACGATACCCGCCTTTAACATTCGCGCATTCAATTCGTGCTCTAACATTTCAATGACTTTTTCTCCACCGTCTCTTAAAGTAATTTCTACTTGCTCACCTTCAAATGTATCATAAGGACAAGTAGATGCCATATGACGTAACGCAGCTTCACTTTGATTGGTCATATAACTTGAAAAATTCACCACATCAAAACATACTTTATATGTGTCTTCAATTTGCCAAAGTATAACTGCAGCAATTTCAATAGGGTTACCTATTTATCGTTCACTTTTAACTTGGTACTTTCTAAGCTTTGCAAACGCAGTGACACTTTTTGTTTGGTGTACAAAGGGTTTACAAAAAACAATCCATTGTCTTTAACCGTACCTACATACTTACCAAAAAAAGTGAGTACTACACTGGTATTAGGCTGAACAACCACCAAGCCCAACAGCAAAAAGAAGATTACAATAAAGTCAATGATGGATCCCCAAATAAGTAAATATTTTAAGCCGTCTTCTGCACCACCGATTTGCGTGAGCGCATAAATACCTACCACCAATAAAATAGTAACCAACAACAAAACCATGAACCCTTGTGCTGCTTTAATGGTCTTTTCCATAATTTTCATTTTAATATTAATATGATATCAAAATTATAGCATTTCGGGAAATTTCCAAATAAATCTGCTTTTAGTACCTTTGCCGCCTGCATAAAGCAGTTTAGACCTTTAAGCAACCGAATATGAAGCAACCGAAGAGATATTTAATTACCGCAGCCCTCCCCTATGCCAATGGGTTGAAACATATAGGCCATTTGGCCGGAGCATACCTACCTGCAGACATTTATGTGCGCTATTTAAGGGCACAAAAAAGAGACGTGGTATTTGTTTGTGGAAGCGATGAACATGGAACAGCCATTCCAATTCAGGCTACCAAGGAAGGAACCACTGCACAAGCCATCATTGATAAATACCATCCAATCATCGAGCAGAATTTTAATGACTTAGGAATATCTTTTGATATCTATCATAGAACCAGCTCACCTATTCATCATGAAACTGCCAGTGAATTTTTTACTGCCTTAAATAATAAAGGCGATTTAATTACCAAAGAATCAGAACAATACTACGACGAACAAGCACAAAGTTTTTTAGCAGATCGTTATATTAAAGGAACCTGCCCCAACTGTGGTTTTCAGGCCGCATACGGCGATCAGTGCGAAAGCTGTGGAAAGAGTTTAAGCCCAGATGAATTAATTAATCCTGTGAGCACTTTAAGCGGTAATACCCCGGTTAAAAAATTAACCAAACATTGGTACCTTCCTTTAGACAGACACGAAGATTTTTTACGCAACTGGATTATAGAAGAACATGGCAATGATTGGCGTTCTACCGTAGTAGGACAATGCAAGAGTTGGATTGATGGAGGCTTGCAGCCTAGAGCAGTTACCCGCGATTTAGATTGGGGTGTTGCCTTGCCCAATGACGTAGAAGGTGGGAAAGGCAAAGTACTATACGTATGGTTTGATGCACCTATTGGTTATATCAGTGCCACCAAGCAATGGGCATTGAATACTGGAAAAGATTGGAGACCTTATTGGGAAGACCAAGAAACCAAGCTGATTCATTTTATAGGTAAAGACAATATTGTTTTCCATTGCATCATTTTTCCGGTGATGTTGCAATTGCATGGAAATATCTTACCCACTAATGTACCTGCCAATGAATTCATGAATTTGGAAGGTGACAAAATGAGTACCAGTAGAAACTGGAAACTCGAAATGGAAGATTATATCAACGATTTCATCAAACCAGAAAATGGAGGATCACAGCTAGCGGATACCTTGCGGTACTACTTAACTGCCATTGCCCCCGAGAGCAAAGACAGTGAATTTACATGGAAGGGTTTTCAGGATGCCAACAACAGTGAGTTGGTAAGCATATTCGGCAACTTCATCAATCGTGCATTGGTATTGATGCACAAACTATGCAATGGGAAAGTGCCGCCATTGCACAATGATTTATTAGACGAATTAGATCATGCAACCATTGAAGCCATCCAACTAAGCAAGCAAAAAGTTGAGCAATTATTAGAAGACTATAAATTCAGAGATGCCCAATTTGAAGTGATTAATTTGGCTAGAATAGGGAATCAATACATGCAGAAAAAAGAACCTTGGATTCTAGCTAAGCAATTGGCAGAAAACCCTGCTGCACAACAATTGATCAACAACTGTTTGCATATCTGTTTACAGTTAACGGCTAACCTTGCAATTTTGTCTAACCCCTTCTTGCCTTTCACAGCCAAGAAAATTTGCTACTTATTAAAAGTAGTAGACAAGATTTTGGATTGGGAAAATGCGGGCAGTATGAAATTATTAAGCGTAGGATACAGTTTGCGCGCACCTGAATTATTGTTCCGAAAAATAGAAGACGAAGAAATCACCAAACAAATAGAAAAATTAAAAGCAGCTGCTGTGAATAAAGAAACCATTGCTACATCTAGCAACACCAATAATACCCAGAGCGCTGTTACTGCTGACACAGCAACCGCAATCACTGGTGAATCTGCAGATAAATCACCTGTTAAACCTGAAATCGTTTTTGATGATTTTGCTAAAATCGATTTAAAAGTAGGAACCATTGTGGCTGCAGAAAAAGTAGAGAAAGCCGATAAGCTATTGAAATTACAAGTAGACCTTGGTTTTGAAACTCGCACCATTGTTTCGGGCATTGCGATGCATTTTGCACCAGCAGATATTGTAGGTAAACAAGTAACAGTTGTATGCAACTTGGCACCACGCAAAATGCGCGGTATCGAAAGCAATGGCATGATTTTAATGGCCGAAGATGCCAATGGCAAACTGCATTTTATAAATCCAGAAAACAATATTAATCCAGGAAGTGGAGTGAGTTAATAAAAAAAGCCCCAAAATAATTGGGGCTTTTTATTTATACATTCAGCTGTACTAGACTTTATCAAAACTCAAACACTCTTTCAATTCCTTTTCAGTATACGCTAATTTGTATTGCTTCAATACATCATCTGGTACGCCATTCCATTGATTCGGGGCATTGCCAACATAACCCAAATCTTTGATTCCAATTTCGGTCGTATAAAAACCAGTGGTTACTAAATCGCGCATTAAGTTAAAAAAGGAAACACCTTGTGCCAATTCTTTTGGCGCTTTATTAGGATAAGCAATAGAGTCCACAACCGTAATTTGTTGGGCAGCAGTCAAGTTTACAAATGCTTTTTCATAGAGCTTATAACAATGTAAATCTAACCAACGCAATCCCCCACGGAGAGGAGTTTGATGGGTAGGCATGTCTTTTACAATGAACTCTATAAATTCAGGAACTTTAGCATCACTGGCGCTTCCACTCACTTCATCTTTAGGCATAATAATATCGCCCAACACCGTAATGGTAGCCATTTCATGCTCATTGAAGAATTTATCTTCTTTGGCCATTTTGGCTAAGTAAGCTTTCTCTTCTTGCATTCGATCATCTAATGATGCATCAGCAGAAGCAGCAATATTTTTTTTATCGGCACTGGTGCAGGCTTCTACCAAAACACCGGCACCAACAGTGCCAATCATCAGTGCCTTAATCGATTTTCTCCTGTCCATCTTATAAGTTTTGTTTTTTCATTTCGTCAATAATGTATTCACTAGCACGCATGCTTAAAGCAAGGATAGTCCAAGTAATATTTTTATCTGCCTGAGAAACAAACTGTGATCCATCTACACAAAACAAAGTCTTGCAATCGTGTGCTTGACTAAACTTGTTTAAAGCAGAAGTTTTTTTGTCGTTACCCATTCTTACGGTACCTGCTTCGTGAATAATATTTCCTGGATTAGATAAGCCATAATTATTAGAAGCATCATCGTCTGCACCCCATGTAATGATTGCTCCCATATTGTGCATGATCTCTTTGAAGGTTTCTTTCATATGCTTAGCCTGATTAATTTCATACTCCGAATGACGGGTATTGAATCTTAATACAGGAATACCATATTTATCTACAACAGTTGGATCTATTTCGCAATAGTTCTTGATGTCTGGAACTGATTCCCCTCTTCCTGCCATACCTACACCTGCTCCATAAAAAAAGCGAACATCTTCTTTTAAAGAAGACCCATATCCCCCCGCTTCTTTGGTCTTACCATTTACTTGGTACTTACCATTCAATCCTTGCATACCCATTCCAAATCCATAAGCTGGCTGGCTCATGCCTCCCCAATACTCAATATGATAACCTCTTGGGAAATCTAATTTTTTATTGTCTAACCACCATGGCGTATAAATATGCATACCCCCAACCCCATCTTCGTTGTAACGCTTTCTACCAAAGAGTTCTGGCAATACGCCACCCAAAGCGGCACCAGTAGAATCGTGCAAATATTTACCCACTACATTACTATCATTAGCCAATCCGTTCGGGTGTCTTTTAGACTTAGAGTTTAATAATAAACGAGCCGTTTCACAAGTACTCGCGGCTAAGATCACCACACGACCATTTACTTGGTATTCTAAATTGTCTACTTTATTTACATAAGAAATACCGGTTGCCAACCCTTCCGAATTCGTGATAACTTCACGCGCCATGGCTTGTGTAATCACATCTACATTACCTGTTTTTACTGCTGGCTTTACCAATACCGAACCTGATGAAAAGTCTCCGTACACTTTACAACTTCTATTACACTGTGCACAGAAAAAACATGCCCCACGCTCTTCATTAATTTTTTTTGTAAGGATAGATAAACGAGAAGGGATCACCGGAACACCCACCCCTGTTGCTGCTTTTTTAATCATCAGCTCGTGTAAACGGGGTTTGGGCGGTGGAAGGAAAATTCCATCGGGATCATTTTCTAGTCCCTCATTGCTCCCAAAAACACCAATTAATTTATCTACTTTATCATAGTAAGGTTTTACGTCTTCATAACCAATTGGCCAATCGTCACCTAAACCATCAATACTTTTTCTTTTAAAATCTTTTGGCCCAAAACGGAGGGATATACGACCCCAGTGATTGGTACGTCCTCCCATCATACGGGCACGCCACCACTCAAATTTTTGGCTACCTGGCGCCTGTGTATAAGGCTCTCCATCAATCTCCCAACCCCAATAACAGCCATCAAAATCTCCAAAGGGTCTGAACTTAGTACTTGCCCCCCTTCTTGGAGATTCCCATGGGTTTTTTAATTGAGATGAATTTACTGCGGGATCATAATCTTCACCCGCCTCGAGCAAACAAACTTTTAATCCAGCTTTAGACAAAGTGTAAGCTGCCATTCCACCACCTGCTCCAGAACCGACAATCACCACATCGTATTGCTTCGGTTGCTTTTTAATTTGAAAATCTCCCATATCGCTTTTTTAATCTTGGTCGTTAGAACTATGAATGTAGCAATTTTAATGGTACAGATCACTAGTTTTTGATGAATGAATTGATCTTATTTAACAAAGTATTCGTCGGGTAATGTTCGGAATGTTGCATTGCGAACACTAGCAGGAATATTTTTAGCAATCAGTTTATTGGTTTTGAAATCCACTACTGTCCATATAGGATAATCATATGTTTTAGATACTGACTTCAAAGTTCCATTCACCCAATTATATAGGTTAAATACCCAATAATTGTGGCCATTGTAATTTGTACTCGAACAGCCTATAATTTCTGGAAGACCATCCCCATTGAGGTCATATTCTTTTTCGGATGAAAAGTCAACAAAACTCATCACCTTATAATTATTTTGTTGACTGATTAAATATACTTTATAGTTTAACAAAGCGGCCATACCATTACCAGCAGTATAAATACGAAATTTAAGATCTGGTATTCCGTCACTATTAAAATCTGCAATTTCTGCGTTGGGAGTTAAATGCCTTATCCAAAAGGGAACTAAGATTTTTTGAATTATTTTATTGGCTTTATAAAAATGTATATAAGAAGATTCTCTTGCTGATTCTTGTTCAATGATTACTAGTTTTTCTATAGCAAATCCTTTTTTACCTTTTAAGTTTATTTGAACTATTTTATTGGGAATTGCAGTATCCTTAACCTGTTCAAATTTCACTTTAGTGTAAACAATGGGTTTTGATTTGGTAAACAAGTCTTGTGAAAAAAGGGAGGTCCCTATTAAAAAGGAGATAGTAGAAAATATAAGTTTAATCATAAGTTCAATTGATACTTTAATTTATAAAAGATTGAAATAGTATCAAAAAAAATCTCCCCTAGAAGAAAATCTAGAGGAGATGTTTTTTAGGGCAGGGATTAACTGCTATCGAATTAACTGCAACCCATGCTGGTGCCACAGTTTAAACACTTATAACATGTACCACTTCTGATGGTTAAATGACCGCAAGTGCTACAAGCAGGCGCATCGCTTTGCATACTTTTAGCTGCAGCATTTACTGCATCCATTCCGCTATTTCCAACTGCAGCTGTTGTAGCAGCAGCACGCTGTAGTTTAGGAGAAGCAGGACCCTCTGCAGGTGTAGTATTTGCAGATGGAGCAGTTACTCTAACACTACTGAGTTCGGGCTTTCCCAAAAAAGTTGCATCTCCCTCCTCTTCCCCTGTATTACCTACAGATGGTCTGTCTAGGACATGAACTAAATCGGTTCTATTAAGGTATTCATATCCTAATGCACGGAAAACAAAGTCTACCAATGAAGTGGTGGTTTTGATATTTGGATGGTCTACCATTCCAGCTGGTTCAAAACGAGTAAATACAAACTTATCTACAAACTCTTCTAATGGAACCCCATATTGCAAGCCTACTGAAACAGAAATTGCAAAACAGTTCATCAGGCTACGTAAAGTAGATCCCTCTTTGGCTAGATCAATAAAGATTTCACCTAGCGTACCATCACTGTATTCACCTGTTCTTAAGAAGATTACCTGTCCGCCAATTTTAGCTTTTTGAGTAAAGCCTCTACGCTTAGCTGGTAAAGATTTTCTTTCAACAATTCTAGATAAAGCACGCTTTAATTCTGTATCAGTAGATGCAGTCATGCGCTTGGTTACTTCTTCTAATAATTCATCAACAGTTAGTTTGCCCAAATCTACAATGGTAGATTCTTCTGTTAACACAGCTTGTGTTGATACTGTTTCTTCAGCTTCTTCTTCGGTCTTCTTTTTCTTTTCGCTCTTGTTGCTTAATGGTTGGCTTAATTTAGATCCATCGCGGTATAAAGCATTTGCTTTAAGTCCTAACTGCCAGCTCATCAAATAACAATCCGCAATTTCTTCTACGGTTGCTTCGTGTGGAAGATTGATGGTTTTAGAAATAGCACCACTTAAGAATGGTTGACAAGCAGCCATCATTCTGATATGGCCATATGCATGTATATATCTTTCTCCTTTTTTACCACATTTATTAGCACAATCAAATACAGTAAGGTGTTCATCCTTTAAGAAAGGTGCTCCTTCTACAGTCATGGTTCCGCAAACAAAATCATTGGCTGCATCTATTTGATCTTCTGTAAAACCAATAGCTTCTAATAAGTTGAAGTTCCAATCTTCGTATTGTGCAGGAGTAAAGCCTAAACGTTGCATACACTCATCACCTAAAGTAAAGCGATTGAATATGAAAGCAATTTCAAAAGCTGATCTTGCTGCACCATTTAACTTCTCAATTTCAGCAGCAGTGAACCCTTTTGCCGCTAAACTTGCATTGTTAATATAAGGCGCATTTTCGAAACTAGCAGAACCAACTGCATATTGTTCAATCGCTTTTGCTTGTTCAGGGTTGTATCCTAGATTCTTTAATGCCTGAGGCACAGATTGGTTAATGATTTTGAAATATCCACCACCACTTAATTTCTTAAATTTCACCAATGCAAAATCAGGTTCAACACCAGTAGTATCACAATCCATTACTAAACCGATTGTTCCAGTTGGAGCAATAACAGTGGTTTGGGCATTTCTATATCCGTATTTTTCGCCTAGTTGTACCGCATCATCCCAAGCGCGAGTTGCTGCTTTTAACATATAGTCTGGGCAGTATTGTGCTTTAATACCTTGAGGTTTAATTTCTAACCCAACGTAAGCATCAGTAGCATCGTATGCTGCTGCACGGTGATTGCGCATTACACGCAACATATCTTCTTTGTTTTCTTCGTACTTGTCAAAAGTGCCCAAGAAGGAAGCCATTTCAGCAGAAGTTTTGTATGCTACACCGGTCATGATTGCAGAAATTGCACCAGCAATTCCACGCGCTTCTTCACTATCGTAAGCAATACCACTTACCATTAACATAGAACCTAAGTTCGCAAAACCTAGTCCTAATGTTCTGTAGTCGTAAGACAATTGTGCCACTTCTTTAGAAGGGAACTGTGCCATTAGTACAGAAATCTCTAATACAGTGGTCCACAAACGAGTGGTGTACTCAAATCCTTCTACATCAAAAATATTGTTATCGTCGTTGTGAAACTTACGCAGATTGATAGAAGCTAAGTTACACGCAGTATTGTCTAAGAACATATACTCTGAACAAGGGTTAGACGCATTGATGCGGCCACCTTTTGGACAGGTATGCCATTCGTTAATGGTAGTATCGTATTGGGTACCTGGATCTGCACAACGCCAAGCAGCATGTGCAATTTTATCCAATACTTCTCTTGAAGGTATTTTTTTCATTACCCTGCCATCTGTTCTTGCTTTT
>QLAH01000205.1_pt1 | contig 44208 bp, 51 predicted proteins | sample 4693081 | NCBI WGS metagenome assembly QLAH01 (sample SAMN09425401, study PRJNA476045) | Lake water metagenome, whole genome shotgun sequencing project. | reverse complement strand
ATCCGATCGAGGGAGAACCGCTGGTCACCTGCGACTACGCGATCCTGCCGACCGGCTCGATGCTGCAGGCGGATCAGCTGATGTACGGGTCGATCGGTTCGCAGGGTGTGCCGTCTGAGGGGAACCCCAAGCTGATGGTGGTGAAGCGTGAAGGGCAGATGCAGCTGTCCCCGAAGAGCAGTGCGGATGCGGATCGAATCCGAGAGTTCGCTGAGCAGCTGACGACGGAGTTCATCTTGGTGCTGGATCGCAACCAGCTGTTCGAGCCGGCGCTGGCCGAGGAATGATCAGCGGCTGGCCGTCAGGGCCGCGGGGCTGCGGGCTGCGCCTGCGGAACAGGATGAGGCGGCACGATACCCAGTGAGCGCTGGATTTGCGGCATCACCACCGGCATCAGCACACCAACGGCCAGGCAGATCCCAAACCACTTCGCCAGCTCACGCTCAAGCAGGCCGACTCGCGCGCTCACCTGGCTCACCTCAGAGTGAGTGGCTGACTCCTTCTCCAGCACGCCGACCCTGGCGAAGGCAGCGTTGATGTCTTCCCGTTTCTGGCCGACGAGGGTGATGAGCGTATCGACCTGGCCTTTCAGCTCACCGAGCCTCACCAAGATGTCGCCGTGTGTCGGCTCGTTCGGCGGCATGTCAGGCGACATTTGCGTTCTGTAACCAGTTTTCCCGCTTGAGCCGCTGAGCGAGGTGCAGCACACATGCCGGCAGGTGGTACAGCGCAGGCACATGGGGCAGGTGAAAGCTGGTCATGGCGACGGCTGCAATGTGTACAGGCTGCCAAGGTTGGCCGCGTCCAGCATCCCCTGGATCTCGCCCATGTCATCTGGCGTGAGGTGCGGCGCCATCTGCCCCATCCACAGCCACAGGGCCGCCTGCAGGCTGTTGGGTGGGCCGCCGGGGGCAGGCGCGGCAACCAGCCCGGCCTGGGCATCCTTGATGGCAAACCCCATGATTGATGTGGCGTGCCCCAGCATCGAGCTGGTGCCAGAGAAGATCAGCGGCACCAGCTTCTCTTGATAGAACTTGCTGCCGAGGATCGCCGCGTAGAACTTGAATGGATTGGGCTGCGACTCCAGCATCGCCACAACCTCAGGCGGCGCCTGCAGTGAGTAGAGAGAGGCCAGCCCATTGGCTTCCAGCATCTGCTGGATCACGGCAAGCTGTTCTGATGTGGGTTGGAGCCAGTACATCAGCTTCCACACGGCCATCCGTATGGCATCGGGATTCGGCTCGCCAGCTTTTGCATCAGCGAATGCGGCGACAAACTCCACGGACGCCGCCAGTAGCGGCTGAAAGAAAGCAGCCTTACTGCTTATCACCTGATACACAGGATGAGCAATCAGATCGTTATAGAAGCCCTTGTAGTTCATGGCGTTAGATGGCACAGATCACAACGACACCAGGCCCGCCCGCGCCGCCGGTGTTGCTGCCGTTGCCGGCGCCGCCACCGCCACCACCCGAACCGAATCCGCCATCGCCGCCAGGGCCGCCGGGTCCGTTCAGCCCAGCACCACCGCCGGCACCACCGCTGCTAATGAGTGGCCACCGATTCGTTCCATTCCCCCCGCCAGTAGGAGGATCAGCGCCTAATCCGTTGTCGATTGTTGGAGAAAGTCGCAGGATCCCGGTTTGTGACGCTGGCGCATTCACCGGCCCACCCCCAAAAGTATTTCCACCGCCGCCACCGCCGCCGCCGCTGATAAACAGGCCGGTCGTGGGATAGGTGATGGTGCCTCCTGTTGCCCCAGTATGCGCCCCACCTGCGGCGCCAGCCTGGCCAGCCAACGCGGTAAACACCCCGCCTAGCTGCAACGTGCTGGCAAGTGTCGATGCACCCCCTGCCGTGCCTGCGGTTCCTGCGGCAGCAGCCGTGCCACGACCACCGCCGCCGCCGCCGGAAGCATTGCAGACGCTATAAGCTGCGGCAGAAGATTGGGCGATAGCGACAAAGCTGCCAACGCCGTTGCCGCCGCCCGCGTCTAGTGCGCGGGGCGCACCGCTACCTGCAAAAACGTAAAGGATGTCTGGCAACCTGAAAGCCGGGACCATGACACTGGTAAAAGAACCAGAGCCACCACCACCACCACCGCCCCTAGCGTTGGTTGTTGCGGAAGAAAAGCCAGACCCACCGGCGCCGCCGCCGCCGATGCACATAATCTGGATGAACGTGGCGCCGGCAGGCTTCTCCCACGGGATCAGGTTGATCACCCCGCCTGATGGCGCATTGCCCCAGAATACGTCGGTGACGCCAAGCCCGAGCCTAGGTGTGTTGCCGATGTTCAGCATCAGTAGTCACCCGCAATGACGATGGCGTTCCAGTTGGAGTTAGCTGACTGGGCAATGGTCTGACCCACCAGGATGTGCCGGCCAGATGGAATGCCAAAGTTTAGCGCCACCTCGATGATGTAGGGCGGGGTGGTGGTGTTCAACGTCTGCGCGGCGGCCTGCACACCCTGCAAAAGGGTTACCTGCGATGCCGTAGGGGCGCCGCTGCTCACCGTCGAGATGTAGATATTAAGGATGGTGGCAACAGAGTTGATCGCGCTGGTAGTGCTGCTGAAGGTAAATCGAATCTTCTGCAGAAACGACCCATCCGTTCCGGTGGAGAATGCAAGGAACGAGTTGGTCCCGATCGTGCCCGGTGCACTGGTGTTGACATTGGTGCTGGCCTGATCAATCACTACCGTCCCAAGGTCGGGGGCGGCGGTGTAAATCGGAGACGTGTTGGCGGTTGGAACGGTCATGGGTCTTGAGGGAGAGAGTTAGGGCATCGCCATGCCGTAGGCAATGGCCAGGGTGAGGCCGAGGGATTGGCCGCCGCCGCCAGCCGGTCCGGTGGCACCTGTTGCGCCGGGGCTGCCCGCGCCGGTGGGGCCAGTAGCGCCTGCCGGGCCCTGGGCCCCGGTAGCGCCCTGCCCGCCAGCCACGCCCGTGGCGCCCGTCACCCCAGCACCAGTCGCACCGGTGGCACCCGCAGGCCCTGCAACGCCCGTTGCCCCAGTAACGCCAGCACCCGTCGCCCCGGTGGCCCCTGGTGTCGTTGAAGCTGCGCCTGTGGCACCGGCCGGTCCTGTCGCGCCTGTGGCTCCTGGTCCGCCGGCCACGCCTGTGGCCCCCGTTGCTCCCGATCCGCCAGCAGCACCGGTCGCACCGGTGACGCCGATCAAACCTTGCACGCCGGTGGCGCCCTGCCCACCCGCCACACCTGTTGCCCCAGTCGCGCCGGCCCCCGTGGCGCCAGTAGCTCCTGCAGTGCCCGCCACTCCCGTGGCACCCGTGACCCCTGCTCCAGTGGCCCCCGTGGGTCCAGCAGGGCCTGCCACGCCAGTGGCCCCTGTGGTGCCGACACCAGTTGCTCCGGTCACGCCAACACCGGTGGCCCCCGTCGCGCCGGTCACCCCGACGCCGCCAGCAACACCGGTTGCGCCCGTGGCTCCGGTCGTCCCGGCGCCTGTAGCGCCAATGGGCCCGGTCGCCCCTGTCACGCCCGTTGCCCCCGTCACACCAGCGCCGGTTGCGCCGGTTGCACCGGCAGCCCCCGCGACTCCGGTGGCCCCTACGCCGCCAGCACCCGTCGCACCAGTGGCACCTCGCTCCCCGCGCAGCGCGGCATCGAGCAGGCCGATCGGAACCTGATCGAGTGGAAGGAACTCGACGGGGATCGGTTCGCTCATGGCTGCGTCACATCCCGCAGCACGGCGACGATCAGCGTCTCGGTGGAGCGGATCGTGCCATCGGAAGTCCTGGTGAACTGCACATCGAGTTCATGGGCGCCAAGCGGCCATTCCTCGGTGTCGGCGTGGAACAGCCGAAGGGTCCGGGTATCGGCAGCTGGATCCGCCCAGGACGTGATTAGGTCGGAGATCAGCTTGCCGCGTGCCGTCCTGATCTGCGCTGCCACAGTCCAGCCCAGCCAGTAGCCATCGACGAACTCGGCCGGCATCACCAGCAGCCGGTCGAACGTGTCGCCCCTTTTGTGTTCGATCGGGGTGGCCATGGCAGAGCGGTGCTGCCCTTAGTTTTCCGGTGCTGGCCGGCGCAGCACGATCAGGTTCTGCGGGAACCAGCCAAGGTGGTAGCCGCTGCGGGCCCACGCCCTGAGGCTGTCTTCGGCCGCCGGGCAGTGAACCAGCCCCTGGGCCTCCAGCAGCGCCAGCCAGTGCTCCCGTGGCTGGCAGTTGATGTGACCACTGCCGCCCTGGCCCGGTGCGGCGGCGGTCCAGATCAGCAGACCACCGAACGCCACCATGCTGGCCACCGCTTCCGCCACCTCGTCACCGAGGGCCGGCTCGATGTGCTCAGCCACCTCCAGGCAGAGCACCAGCTCGGCCGCGCGATTGGTCGCCTCCAGCAGCGACTCTTGGTGGAGGTGCTCCACCCCCGCCACTCGCTCATCGGTGTCGATCCCTTCGGCGAGCACCCCATGGCGGCGCAAAGCCCGGACGTAGGTGCCCGGCCCGCAGCCCACATCCAGGGCGGCGGCCGGCGCAATGGCCTCGGCTATCCACTGCGCCAGGCGGTCCGCGAACGGGCCTTCTTCGGCCTCGATCCGGTCGTAGTCGATCTCCTTGGCGCCCTGGTCCCGCAGGGTGTACCAGCCGGCGCCGCGGAGGTTGAGCAGGTCGCGGAAGATCCGGTCGTACTGCTCGCCCACCGTCGCCAGGCAGTACCGGGCCCGGGCCGCCGCCGCGATCGCCGGCCGATCCAGTGCCAGTGCTCCGTCGATCGCATCCAGCCAGCCCTGCAGGGTTCGCGGCCGGAAGCCGTTGACCCCGGGCTGCACCGTCTCGGTGAAGGCGCCCCAGTCGGAAGCGATCAGAGGCGTGCCGCACAGCAGGGCCTCGACACCAGAGCCGCCGAAGGGCTCGACGAACTGGGTCGGCATCAGCGCCGCCCGGGCGCCGCCCAGGAACCGGGCCCGCTCACGCCCCACGATCGGGCCGGCGTAGCGGATCATCGGGTGCTGCCACTGGGAGGCATTGCCCTGGCCATGCAGCACGATCGGCAGCGGCGAGTGATCGGCGATGGCGCGGATCACGTCGAGGCCTTTCTCCTTGCAGATCCGGCCTAGGAACGCCAGATAGCCGCCGCCGTCCCCCAGTGGCCAGTCCTCCGGGTCGAAGTAGTTGGGCACCACCCATTCGTAGTTGGCGCCCCAGCGGGCCGCCTGCCCCTGGTGGTAGTGCATCCAGGCGTAGGACTCGAACACCTTGAAGGTGCCGTCCATGACGGTGGGGTACCCGATGCCGGTCTCGACGTGCAGCTGCTCGGGGAACTCGGCCACCACCCGCTGGTGCGCGTGGCCGAAGGGATGAAGAATCAGGTCGCCGGGCTTCACCCGGGCGCGCAGCGCGGGGATCAGCTTCGCCTCGAACGCCGTGTGGCCGGCTGAACCGATGGTGGCGTGATCGCCATGGAACGCCGTCGCCGCCCGGCTGCCGTAGAGCTGCTCGAACTCAGCCAGGCTGAGCATCGGTACGTGCTCGCTGGCCCCGGCGTCACTGCCCTCGTTGGAGTACAGGCAGACGTGCCAGCCATGGGGCTGCAGCATCCGGGGGAACCGCCTGACCTTGCCGGTGAAGGCGCAGTGGTCGAAGGATTCGGTCTCCTGGGTGTGGAACAGCCCGATCAGGTGCAAGACCACCCTGGTCAGCCCTCGACGAACGCTTCGTCCACATCAGGCGTCGCAGGGTCATCAGCCTGGAAGGTGCCATCAGTCCGATGGGCCCGCTTCCGCCTGCCCTGGGCCTCCTTCGCCGGCTGCTCAGCAGGCACCGGCTCGACAGGTGGTGTGGTGATACCGGCGAAGATCATGACCCCAGAGCGATCGAAAATTGTGGGCCCCGAAGGGCCCTGATCCAGACACAGATCACATGATCGGGGAAACCCAGACCATGCCGACGTTGGAGGGCGCCGCGGCGCCGTTGGTCACGTTGCCGGTGGCGGCCGCGCTGGTCACGTTGGCGTTTGTGCGGGCGTAGCTGATCGTGGTGCCGGTCACACCGGTGACCCGGTAGCTGCCGTTGAACACCGCATTGCTGCAACCCGCCACCGTGATGTTGTCCCCCACCACGAAGGTGTGGGCCGCCACGGTGATGGTGGCCACGTTCGAGGTGAGCGCCACGTTGGTGATGGCGATGTTCCCCGAGCCGGCGACAGCGCGGATGGCCATCACCCGGGGATCGGTCACCGCAGCGGCGGCGGCCACCTTCACCCCGACGTCCTTACCGGAGAACAGGGCCTCCACCTCGGTCAGCCCGGAGGCGGAGATGGTGCCAACCGGCACCCAGTTGCCACTGGGGGTGGCGGTACCGAAGGGGACATGATCCACCTCGATCACGTAGCCCCCGGCGGCGGCGGAGGTGGCGCCGTTGAGCAGCACCTTGAAGCCCAGGGTGCTGTTGAGCTTCTTGCTCAGCACACGGGCGGCGCCGGTGCGGGTGCCGGCGGGGGTGCCGTCACCAGCGCGAACAGCACCGAGGAGAATGCCTTCGAGCTCGATCGGATTGGGCCGACGTGCGGGAAGACCAGAAGCGCGAGTCATGATGAGAAAGCGAAGGAGCGAGAAGTGAACTGATCAGGCGACGACTGCCGCGTTGGTGATGTTCGACAGGCGGGCAGCGGCGCGTTCGTTCTCGATCACCATCGAGAGGTGCCACACGATCCGGGTGAGGAAGGTGGGGGTGACGTGCATCTCGCCGATGTCGTAGGACTCGACGCCGTAGTTGCCACCGATGCGGGACCGGCCCTGGATACCGGAGCACATGCCATCACCGAAGGCGACGGCATAGATGGAAGTGGTGTTGCTGCCGGCGCCCTCGGTGTAGCCCTGGATGGCTTCCTTCCGGTTGTTCACGTCGGTGACGATGATCCGGGACTCGCCGTAGAACATCGTCTGCTTGCCGAACTCATCGGGCTGCATGTTGATGTTCCCTGCCAGGGTGGGCGAACGCATGGCGGCGGACAGCTGCCGGCGGAGCGTCTTGGGGACGACCAGCACCTTCTCGGAGGGAGGAGCATCGACCGCATCGAGCAGCTCATCGATCGCGGCCAGGGACGGGGGCCCGGCACTGGCGTGGTTGGCGATGTACTGGGAGCTGCCGACGGGGAGGCGCACCCGGAGGCCATCAAACGCGCGGGCGTTGGGGGCGGCGCCGTTGCCATTGATCACGGTGTCTTCGATGCGCAGCCGCATGCCGCGGATCGCCTGGTCAACGGCACGGCGGTGAGCGCCGGCACCGTAGAGGGCGAGCTTCGAGGAGTCGGTCTTGATGTCCTTCCCGAAGATCTTCAGGGTTTCGGCCTGGGGCTTGGTGCCACCGGCGGAATCTTCGTTCGCCTCATCGAAGGCGCGGAAGTCGGCATCGGGGAGCTCATCGTCCTGGACGAAGGGATAGGCCCCACCGTCGATATTCTTGAAGGGGAGAACGCGGGTGAGCTCGGAGGTCATCAGGCCCTGCATCACGTACAGGGTCTGTGCATCGGTGACGAGCTGCTGCTGCTCGAAGAGAGTGAGGGCTGCCATTGGAATAGGAAGAGGGGAGGTGTGCTGCTCCCGAGGCATCGCGCCGGTCGGGGTCCCCGCTTCGCATCGCGCTCAGCGGTCGTCGTTGGGAGTTTTCCCGGTCCAAAAGAAAAGCCCCGGTCTCCCGGGGCCCTGGTGTGTGTGAGGTGCTGGCGTCAGCGGTCAGGCCAGGCCGCTTCGGCCAGCTGGTTGCGGCTCATGTTGTGGAGATCGGGCCCACGAACGCCGCGGATGCCGTTGGAGGACTGGCTGCCGCTGCCTTCGCCCTTGCGTGGCTTGAAGAGGCGCGCCAGGACGGGGCTGGTGTCGGCCTGCTTGGTGATCCAGTCCTTCACGGTGACGGGCTTGCCCTTGTCGTCGAGCAGCTCGTCGCCGTTGGCGTCGACCACATAGACCGATTCGTCGTCGCGCAGCCGGAGGTGCTTGTGGCCCTTGAGGAGCATGAAGGCCTGGAAGCTGCTGGTGCCTTCCTCATCGACGGAGTTGTCACCGCCGGCGTCGTAGAAGGATTCCTTGGTGAGGAACTCAATGGTCTTGGTGGTCGCCCGTTGCTCGGCGGCGGTGGCGCGATCAGAGGCGGCCTTGAGCTCGGCCTGGTGCTTGCGACTGAGGCGTTCGCGTTCCTTGGCCAGCTCCTGCCCCTTGGCTTCAGCTTCACGCTGCGCCTGCTCAGCGGCTTCCTTGGCGGCCTGGAAGTCTTCGGGGGAGACGGAACCCTTGAGGGCGGCGAGCTGACGCTTCAGGGCATCGGCTTCACGCTTCAGCTGGCGGGCCTTGTCGCGTTCGGCCTTGAGGGCCTTCTGGCCCTGCTCACCCAGGGGGGCGTCGTCGGAGTGGTCGTCGGAGTGGTCGTCGGCGGTGTCGTCGGAACCACCACCATCGGCATCGCCTTCGGGGTCAGTGGTGACGTAATCGAAAACAGGGCGGCAGGGCACCCGGCCATAAAGGGCCTTGAGGAATTGGGGCATTGCAGTCGGCATCGCGCCATTGATTGCAACGAGAGTTTTCCCTGCTGCTCAACGTTGCCGGCCTGGGCCCCTCTTGATCTGCCGCAACTGCTGCTGGTGCTGGCGCAGCTTGAGCCGGTACTGGTTGGCAGCAGCGCGGAGTTGGGCGGCCTCGACGGCGGCCTGGATACCCTCAGAGGGAGTAGCGTCGGTCATGGTTCAAGGTCTTCAGGTTGGAAACCCAGGGCCAGCAGCTGGGCACGGCAATAGTCGGGCTTGCCCCAGTCCCAGAACAAGTGGCGTGTGGCCGCTGGGCTGAAAGACGTGTAGACAGGGTTTAGGGCATTTGGTGGCGGAGACACTTGTACCAACGCCCATTCAGGCTGGTCGAATGGGATCCGAGGGTCAAAACTTATGATAGATCCGCTGTCGCCCAGAACTGGGTCAACCCCACTCCATTCATATCCAAAGGGCTCTGCAATGGCGAAGTCTGGGTCGGATGTGTTTTCCCTGAATGCGATTGGCTTCAGCCCTGGCGCGATCAGCGCGACCGCCGATTTGGTTGCTGCATAAGATGGTGGGAAGGAGTAAACAAGCTCATCGGCAACGCGAGTGTAAACTTGATAAACTTGTGGAGTCCACACTATGGGTGACTGAAAGTCCTCTACAATCATGTGAGCGCTCCCGTAGCTTATCCTGCCGTCTAACAAGTCTATGCTTCCACTTGCTCTGTTTGCCATCCATGATGGGACTGTGATCTGTCTTGCGCTGGATTGGCCGACGAAAAACGATGTTTGGTTGTTGTAGGACTGCGAAAGGTCCGTGCTAAAAGAAACTCCTAGCCAAAGCAATACGCAAGATGTCCCGTTAATAGGGAATACTGCAAACTGCCCCTGAAAAAGCTCAGCTTCCCCAGGGGGAAGGTCAATCGTGGCCACTGACGTCGCCAGCCCATCGGCAGACCATGCGTGAAGATAGTAAGTAGTGTCTCCAGCCGCATAATCGCGGAGGCCATAAAATACGCCCCCGATCTTTATTACACGTTCCACTTCCACCCTTCTCCCTGGATACGCCACCGGTTCATCCGCCTTGTACAGCAGCGGGGTCGGTGTCGTGTACCGCTGCTCCCAGCCGCGCTGAGCGTCACGCCCAGCCTCCTCTCGCACCGCCTGCACATCCAGCCGCCGGCGCAGCCGCTCGCGGTTCGCCGTCGCTCGCGCCCATGCCGCATCAACGATGGACTGCGCCGTGATTGAGACGTCAAGGAACAGGCTCACGATCAGTCGTCCTGCACCAGCCGCACGTTGTAGGTGCGCGACTGCCCAGCCGCCAGAGCCACGGTGCTCGGCAGGGTCGTCAGGTTCGCCACATGCGTCCGGCTCCCCACCTTCAACACTACGCTGTCGTAAGAGAAGCCTCCGCCAGTGGCGGTGACGGTGATCGTCAGCAGCGGCACCTCATAGCGCCCCGTGGTGCCGTTCCATGCACCCGTAGAGATGGTCCCGGTCTGCGCCGCGTAGCCACCACCCGACGCCTCCTCTGCCTCCCAGTCGGCCACGTCGTCTTCAGCGGTCAGCGCACCGGGGTTCAGCGCCAAAAATAGCTTGTACGTCTCCCCCTCAAAGACCGAATCCGCCTGATAGGCCAGCTCACGCTGTGGGACGACTGCGGTTAGAGACACTATCGGACGGGGGTAGCTGCTTTAGTTTTCCGGCGCGGTCAGATTCCCCACTTTGTCATCAGGTACGACTCCAACGCACTGCGATCACCAGAAGCAAGCTGCGAGCCAAATACCACCATTTCACCCATAAACCCGCGCCACACTCGCAGCCCGAACGAGCGATCTCGACCGACAACGACACCTGATGTCGTGCTCCGCAACGCGGAACTGGTCACCCGCAGCAAGCAGGGAGACGCAATCTCTGGGAATACGTCAGTGACCCTATCGGCAGCCCCGTCTCCATTGATGTAGGCGCTTGTGCCTGACAGCACTTGCAGCCCCTCGGAGCTTGCGTTGCCAGTAATGTACCAATCATCGTTTTGCGCCGTGATGATCCCATCAAAAGATGCAAATACCGTTGTCCGTGTGGAATTGACTACAACATACACTTCCCTAAACTCAAAAGTGCCTGTTGCTGACTGCATGAAATCATAACGGGGATCATCCGGCCACTCAGCCGCATTGAGTCCGTTAATGGCTGCCGGAGTGTAACTAGGGCGGCTGGTCGCGGTAGGCTGAGTTAAATGCCAGCCGTTACCACTTTTATCATCCCATTCGCTAATACGGCTAGACACTTCTGTAATTGTAGTTGCGTCTGAAGCATCCCACCAAGCGACTGGCGACAACGCCATCAAATCAAACGGAGGGGTAATCAGCTCTGGACTTGCCCGATTAAAGGTGGGTAGTTTCCCCCCATACCTCAATAGGTCCGCCCCATTGGCTCGGTTTGTCATACGAGTAAAACCAGGCATCAGGCGTCTTTCACCCCATGGATGATGACCGTGACGCGGTTGGCGCCGGTGGTTACCGCTTGAATGCTGTCGTTAGTGTCTTCTAGCACGATCCCATCCGAGGGCGCCTCGTACATGAACATTTCCTTTGCCGCCAGCTCAACTTCAAGGAATTGGTTTGTCGCGGCCGCCGTGCCAAGGCTGCCGCCGGAATCAGGCACGCTATGCAGCTTCACAGTCTCGGCAGCGGTGTGGCTGTTGAACAGCGTGAAGCCACTGATGAAGGTCTTGGTGCTGGCGGGGTTGGCGTAGATGCTGCCGACCGTCGCGGGCAGCGTCTGGATGTCGGCGAGTCTGCCTCGGATGATGGCCATGGTTACAGGGGGAAGAGTGCCAGGGGATCAACCGGGAACAGAAATAGTTTTCCGCTGCTGGTGTCTTCCTCGTCAACCAGCGCCCGGCTGCGGCTGGTGGCAGTGATCAGGTCCGTCGCCGCCGTCAGCTCGATTAGTGCAAGGCTGCGGCCGATCGCCGTGATCGTCTCGGCGTCATCAATAAATGCCCGGCTGCGGCTGATCGCCGTGATGTTGTCAACGATAATTTCTTGGACAAGCACTTGATGGCGGCTCATCGCCAGCACGTCCTCAACAACCGGCGATGTGGAGTACAGCAGCTCCGTCACCACCACGCCCGAACGGCTACGGGCCACGATTCCCACGCTCTGCACATACGGCGGTGCAATCGCGGCCGGCGTCCTGCTGGGCCCAAACGTGTCAGCCCCATTCGCCGGCAGGCTGCTCCACACGCTCCCTGGTGCGTCAGGGTTGAACCCACTCGGCAGCGTGATCGTGTTGGCGGGGATCAGGTCGCCACTTCCTGTAGGCGCCCCCAGCGCATTGAGCACCGTTGGATCCGCCGGCAGCGGCGTCCAGGAGATCGGCGTCTCACCGGTCAGCCGGCCAGCGGTCCCCACCAGCAGCAGGTCCGCCGTCACGATCAGGCAGCCGTTGCGGATCTCCCAGTTGCGGCCATTCACCCGGAACGCCGTGCTCAGCCCCGAGATGTCCACGTAAACCGGGGAGAACGGCGCCGAAGGTAGCTCCCACGCGGCGGTCGTCACCTCCACGCCGTTGGCATGGCCGAAGGACAGGGCGTTCTGGGTCTCGCCATAGAGCAAAGCTCGCGCCCGCGCCATGCCGCGAATCAGCTCAACATTCAGGATCCCCGTGGCGCTGCCATTGGCGCCGGAAACGAAATCATCAGGCGCATACGGCAGCCGCATCGTGGTGGAGTTCCACTGATCTGTGCCGGCATCCCCAAAGCTGTACTCCGTCGTTACGACCTGGGGATCTTCTTGCCCTTGGCTGCTGGCCAGCGTGCCCGAATCCGTCAGGCTGTTGTTGTCCTTGAAAGGGTTGAGGATCTCGGCGAATCGATCCTGCTGGCTAGGCCTGGACTGGAGGCCAGACTGCCGACCGAGGCTGACCGTAACCTCTGTCCCTTCAAGCACCAAGGCTTTGGCGCTCCCTACAGCAGCCTCAAACTGGCCCACAGTCGTCAGGCCTTGAAATCTTGGCCGTGCCGCTTGGCTACCGCCCTGCGTCTTGCCTGCTGCCGCCCATCGCGTGGTCTTCCGTTTTGTCAGGCCCGACACCTCATCTACTTCGTTCTCGACCAGCACACGGCTGACCTCTGTCGATGCGTTCTGGGGAAGCTGCACCAGTTCCCCACCGACAACCCACTCCTCAACCGGCAGCGCCGTAGCGAACTTGACCTCTTGATGGAAGGTGCGCGTTAGCTCTTGCTTTAGCCGTGGGCCCTCCTTTGTGACTTCATAGGTGTAGTCCGTGATCGTGTCAGTGTTGTAGGGGATGTTGCCCGAAGGCGGGAACACAAATGCCGAATAGGTCTGGCCGTCAATCTCAACGCTCAGCCCCTTGGCCTCGAAGTATTGAACGGATGACACACTGGACCGGGTTGTAGAAACGCGGCGCACGGCAAGATCTTGGCTCTGCTCCTTTCCTTCGGGGTCCGTGTACTTGAACGTTTGGTAAGTCGTTTGGTTCTCAGAAACCTGCGTTACCTCCACATCTATGGTAAACCGCGCAGGCTCTGGCAGCTCAGCCGCCGCGCCGATGCCATAACTAAAAACCCGGCCGTAGTATTCAATCGTATAGGTCGTCGGTGCGCCGATGGTCTTCTCATATTCCCAATCGCGTGATTGCTGCTGCTCTACCCATTCCGGGGCGGAGATGTCAATTTGTCGCGGGTCGCCCGGCGCCGGTCCGGCTGGCTCACCAACCTCCGCGTTTGGAGGTGCCTCGATCGCCTCGAACTCAACCGTCACCTTTTCCGCGCCCGCCTTATCGTTGATCGGCTGCAGGCTGATCAGGTTGTCGCGGCGCAGCACCGGCCCCGTGCCAGGCGATAGCGTCACCGGCTGCACCAGCAACGCACCGGCGGGCGTCATGTGCCCCCACAGCAACGCCGACCGCAGCGCGTCATCGATCACCTGCACGTAGCCGCCAGACAGGTCGATCTCATCCACGACCTTGTTGTCTGGGCTGGTGGCACTGCCACTGGCCAGCGAGATGCCGAGCTTGGCCAGGCAGAACTCGATCACGGCTTGCATCTCGATCGTCGGCGGCAGCACCGCCCGGCGATCGGTGCTCAGCGCCGACCACCAGGCCGGTGGGTTGTCTTCGGCCCGGTAGGTGATCGCATCCTGCCGGTCACGCATCAGCTCGAGCTGGCAGCCGACCTCGACGGTGGTTTCGTTGGTGAACGGATCCGCGCTGCTGCTGATCACATGCAGCCGTGGATGGAATCGGGTGAGCGTCCCACTGGTGCCGTACTGGGGGCGGGCGTAGGCCACCTGAATGACGCGCCCCCGAGCCGGGGTGAAGATGCCGTCGAAAATGAAGGTGCCCCGGTAGGTGATCAGCCCGAGGCCCTGCACATGGTCCTCTGAAAGGCCGCTGCCATCCTTCAGGCGGCCCAGGTCGGTGGCGATCAGGCAGCGTGGATCGACCGTCATTCGATGTACCTCAGCTGCAGGCTGATCAGGTAGCGGGTGCTCTTCACGCCGCCGCTGACGATCACTTGCGGCTCAGCGGTCGGCGGGCTGATGGGAAACCAGGTGCCGGCGGCAGGCCGGGTCGCCACGGTGGTGTCGTACCAGGTGAGGAGGGTGTCGAAGTCGGTGCGGCCGGCGTTCGTGCCATAGCCGCTGATGTTGCGGATCCGCACCCGCCGCAGCGGGCCCTCGATCAGATCGGTGCCAGTGGCGGCGGTGGTGACCGTGGGGCCTTCATCCCGGCCTTCCGGTTCCTGCACGATCGTTAGCGCCACCCCGCCGACAGTGATGCTGCTGAAGGTGGGTGCGAGGGCATCGTCCCGCTCGCGGGAGAGCTCCTCACCGCGCAGCAGGGCCGCCAGGGCGTCGGCGGCATGCACTAGGCGGAAGGAGACGCGGAACTTGATGCCGGCGGGCACCACCGACGGCGCTGCATCCCACCAGGTGGCGACGTTGCTCCAGCTGCGGCCACCGAACGCCCCGGTGAATGCGACGGTGGTGCCGGTGGTGCCGGCGAGCAGCGAGTCGTTCTCGGTGACGCGCGTGGCCAGCCAAGTCTCGAAGCTGTTGCTCACCGCGGCGGCATCCGGCGCATCGAGAATCCCCTCGATGTCCCAGGCGCGCACGGCGACGCCCTGCCGGGTGTCCACCTCGTCGTAGGGGGCCGCGACGACGGCCAGCTTCTGAATCGTGAGGGCGCCGATGGTGACGGTCATAGCGTTGCGTTGAGGATGCGCAGCTGGCCGCCGGCGCTGCTGGTGCGGACGCGGACGGTCACGTTCCAGTCCTTCCTGGCGAGGGCGTCGACCTTGGCGGTGAGGTGGGTGATCGCCAGCTCGAGGCGGGCGGTGTTGCCCGCGCCGCCAGGGCGGATGCCACCAGCTGCCGCCGCGGCTCGCCGGCGGACGCCGCGATCAGCCGAGAACGCCCCACGCTGCTTCAGGGTGTCGGTCACCGCTGCCGGCAGCACGATGCCCGCCGATGGGGCGGTCCACATGCTGTTCAGCGGGTTGCGGATCAGGCTCAGGTCCCCAGCGCGGGACAGGAACGATTCCTGCCCCAGGGACCGACCGCCTGGGCCGTCGTTGATCCGGTACCGGCCGCCACCTTCGACCGGGCCACCGGTGAATCGTGCCGGGCTGAGACCCGCCGCCGATGACAGGTACTGGAGCAACCGCTGCGCGCTGCCGGCCGCGTCATCCATGCTGCCGGCGAAGGATCGGGCGCTGCCGGCGGCATCGTTGGTCACCTTGTCCAGGCCGCTGTCTTTGAAATCCTTCGCGCTGTCCTTCGCTACATCCACTCCCTCCCCAAAGTCACCCGCGCGCTTGCCCGCTTCGGTGAACTGCTGGCCCAGCCCCTTCACGTCGGTTGTGGCACCCATCGTGAGCTTCGAGATCGCATTCAGCGCCTCTGGGGTGCCGGTGATGTTCTTGAGGACTTCCTTCCATGCCGCGCCTTGCGCATTCACCTCCGGGGTGATGGCCCGCAGCTGCTGCTCGATGCCCAGAGATGCGCCTTGCGCCAGCAGCTGCTGGCGTGCCGTCTCGGCGGTGGCCTGGCCGATCGCTCGCTCAATAGGGGCGATCGCGTTCAGGATTCCCAGCTTCTGCTGCACCAGTCCAAGGCTGATCTGCTCCTGCTGCAGCAGGTTCTGCGCATCAGCAATGCGCTTCGGGTCGAGGCTTGCCTCAGCATTGGCCAGATTCTGCTGAGCCTTCACCACCACCCGCTGCTGATCGAGCACCAGCAGCTGCGCCTCGATCTGCGCCTGCCGCTGCTTCAGCCCGAGTGTCACCTGCTCCAGCTGCTGCTGCTGCAGGGTTGCCTGGTAGCGGGCAATCAGGCCCTGCCGCTGCAGCTCCAGGTTCGCCGCTTCACGCTGAGCGATCCCTTCCTGGGTGATCCCGAGGCGCTGCGCGTTCTCGATCTCGAACTGGTTGCGGGCCCGCACCGTGGCGAACCGCGACTCTTCAAGGTTCGCCAGCGCACTCGCCAGCCCGACAAGTGCCTGAGCCCCTTGCAGCTGCGCACTCACGTTGCCGAGCGGCACCTGCTGCTGGATCTTTGTCAGCGCCTCACGGCTCGCGCCGACCTCGCGGAGGATCGCCACTTCGCGCCGCAGGGATGCATTGAACTGCTCTTGGGAGACGGCCGCCTTGCCGGTGGCAGCCGGCAGCGCCTTGACGCCTTCAGCAGCACCCTTCGCCGCATCCCCGGCGCCCTTCAGCCCCTTGCCCAGTCCCAACGCTTCAGCCGCGCCCCTAGCCAGTGCGCTGGCGCCGCCGAGCACGGCCTGCACCAGCTGCTGCTGGAACCCCGTCAGCCTGGTGATCGGCTCCAGCACCTTCTGCACCGCACCGGCCAGCACCTCGACACCACCGGCCAGCTGGATCACCTGCTGGTAGTTGTCGGCGATCTGCTCGATGCCCTTCGCGGCACCATCCAGCAGCTTGATCGTCGCCGGGGTGAACAGCTTGCCCAGCTCGACGGCGAAGTTCGACAGCGAACCCTGAATGCGTTTCGTCGCACCCTCTACCGTGTTCGCCACCTCCTCGGTGGCCTTCTGCGCCACACCAGCAGAGTTCTGCTGGTTGCCCAGGAACTTGTTGTAGCGCTCCAGCTCATCGTTCAGCAGCGGCTGCACTGCCGTCAGCGCCTCGACGGTGCCGAACAGCTGGAGGTTCAGCGCGGCGCTGCCCTTCGTCTTCGCGGCGATGTCCGACAGCACCCCCGACAGGCCCTTGGACTTGAGGGCGGCAGCACCAAAGCCGATCCCCAGGCGGTTGGCCACCTCTTCGGCCTCGGCCGTTGGCTTGATGATGTTCGAGATCGCCTGCCGCAGGCCGGTCACCGCCGCTTCCGGCTGCACACCAGCGACGGTGGCCGCTGCGATCGCAGCACCGAACTCGTCGATGCTGACGCCAGCCGATGCCGCGATCGGCGCCAGCTTGCCGATCTGCTGCGCCAGCTGCGCGACAGTGATCTTGCCGTCGTTCTGGGTCTGGATGAACTTGTCCACCAGGGTGCTGGCCTGATCCGCCGACAGCCCGTAGGCATTGAGGACCGATGTGGTGGCATTGGCCACCGTGTTGATGTCCGAGAAGCCGCCAGTGGCGCCCCGGGCGGAAGCCTCCAGGATTTGCGACGCCGATGCAGCATCAGCGAAGCCGGAGGAGGCCACGTCATAGGCCGCCTGCAGCAGCTCGATCTCCGACCGTGCGCCGCCGGTCTCACGGCTCACCGCCTTCAGCCGTTCGGCCAGCGCTGCAGAGTCGACGCCGAGGGTGCGTACCGCAGCGCCAGCGCTGTCGAACGCCCGGGCCTGATCCGCCACGAACCGCAGCGCCTGCCCCAGGGCGAGGATCGCGCCGAGCGCCCCCGCCGCCGGCAGCGCCAGATCCAGCAGGTCCCCGGCGATGTTCCCGGTCTGCCGGCTGGCCAGCCCGAGCTGCCGTTCGGCTGCCTGCGCCTGCGCGCTGAGGATGTTGAACGACCGGCTGCCGATCGCCACACGTTCCAGCTGCTGGTTGATCTCCTGCAGCCGCTGCCGCACCGCCACCACGCTGCCCGGGTCGGCGTTGAGGAGGAGCTTCTTCTTGTTGGCCAGGTCGATCAGCCGCTGGATCTCCTGGATCCTGGATTCCGTCTTTGCGAACGCGGAGGAGTCGACATTCACCCGCAGCTGACGCGATTCCAGGCGGGACAATTCCTGCTGCAGCGACGCAACCGACCGCTTGCCGAAGCGGTTCAGCTCATCCTCGAACCCTGCACCAACTTTCCGCCCGGCCTCGGTGCCGGCCGTGACGATCTTCTTGAACCCCTCCAGGATGGCGCGGTCGTCAAAACCGCCTTCGACGACGAAATCGCTCAACGCGCCAGGCCGGGTGCTGCCTCAGTTTTCCGGCCCGGCCAGCTGCTCCTCGATCGTGGCGTAGCGGATCACCACCTGCCCGAGGCCGGTCAGGCCATCCGGCAGCCCGGCCGGTGTGGCGTCGGCCTGGCCCTCGAGAAGGATCAGGATCCGCTCCACCACCGCGTCCAGGTTGTGCGGCAGGGGAGGTGTCTCCACTGGCACGGCCCACTGGGTGACGAAGATCCGGAACACCGATGCGCCCATCGTCTCGCCGGTCCACAGCCCACGGCCGACCGTCGCCGGGATTCTGGCGATCGACACCTCCACACCACTGCACCTGGTGCCCTGCTCCCTGGGCTCGTTCGGCCACAGCCTCGACAGCGCCGGTGCGGTGCTGCCATCGCTGAAGGTGAACTCCCCCAGCAGGGCCATCAGGGCGGTGTCACCGGCCAGCAGATCAAACAGCGCGCCGGATTCAGTCGGAACCGCCATGGCCTCGGGTGTGTGCCCACGCCTGAGTTTCCCGGCCGACGGAAAACTGCAGCAACGTGATACCGATGGCCATGGAACCGCTTGCGCTTTCCACCGCCCAGCAGTTCGAGAGCGAACGCTTTGGCCGCGCCATCGATGCCACCGACGATGTGCCCACCCTGCGCGGTCTGGCGAAACAGCTGCTCCAGGCCTGGCTGACCCAGCGCGCCGCCACCGCCTGGACGATGCGCCAGGGCCTCCGCCCCATCGAGATCCCGCCCATGCCCGCCCCGGCCGGCGACCCCGTGGCGCCCTGGGACGATCCGCTCGCATGAAAAAGGGGCCCCGCGAGGAGCCCCAGCACCCACGCCCAGTGCGCACCTACTGGTGACGCACCAGACCAACCGGGCCGTCGAAACCGAACGTGCTGCTCCACTTCACGATCGTGCCGGCGGCATTCGATTCGTCGATGTTGTCGAACCGCCCGAAGCCGAATCGGGTCTCGTTGAAGCCCGCCGGGCCCACCCGGGCGATCTTCGCGTACAGGCTCCGCGACACGTTGCCCGCCTCGCACAGCAGCATCATGTTGTAGCTGGAGTTGGTGTAGCTGGAGATGCCGCTGAAGGCGATCGACCCCGACTTCGAGGTGGGTTCAGACCGCACGAAGCCCAGCGCCTCATCGTCCCAGGTGGGCGCCTCCTCGGTCTCGGTTGCGCTGGTGAACGGGCCGTCCTCGATGCCCAGCAGGCGGAACGGGGGATCGGTGCCGTCCAGCTTCAGGTCGGTGCCCATGTTGGCGGTACCGGCCGCCACCGAAGCGCTGGTGATGTTGGCGCCGGTGAAGGCATAGCTGATCGTGGTCGACGCCACCGCCGAGATCACGAAGTTGCCGTTCAGCGCGGCGAACGGTGCCGGCAGGTCACGCACCGCCACCCGCTGGCCGACCAGCCGGGTGTGGGTGCCGATGGTCAGCGTCGCCACGTTGCTGGCCAGGGCGGCGTTGGTGATCGGCGTGGCGGTCTCGTTCAGGGTTAGGTAGTACGACTGGCCGGTGGCCAGCCCACGTTCCCGGATGACCGCGCTCTGCGCTGCCAGGGTGGTGATGTCCATGAAGCCACCGACGGCGAGCGCGGTGCGGGCCTCCTGGTGAGTGGTGATCTGAGCGAGATCGATGAACTCGGGAAGGATCGGCTGGATGTAGGTCCGGAAGCCGTAACCGCGTGCCACGGGCGCCTATTGCTGGTGTCAGCAACAGTTCCCCCGGTGTTGTGACCTGCTGGGGAAACTGTCGTAGCAAGGGGTTTCCAGGTGGAACGCGGTTGGCTGCCTCGTGGTGTGACGCACCGGCCGCGGAATCGCGCCAGGCCATGGCAGGCGCGGGTGTGGCTGCTGAAACGCCAGGTGTCCCTGGGCTACTTCGATGCGATCAGCGAAGCGGAAGGCCGCGTCAACTGGGCATATCAGCAGATCGATCGATGGACAGCACAGCGTCGGCCTCTGCCTCAACTTCTCCGACAGCTCCAACAGTTGACGGCACGATCAACCGAACGACGTCGCCGTGCTCGTTCGTGAACCGCTGGCTGCGGCCGGATGCTTCGGCCATGGCGATGAGGTAGCCGGCCCAGCGGTCCGGGCCCGAACGCTGCGGCGCCAAGAGGATCGCCTCCTCCGACCACCAGGCCAGCATGGGCGGCAGGGGATGGTCGGCGCCGGCGGCCTTGAGATCGTCGAACCACTCCCCCAGGGCGAACGGTGGGAACATCTCGCGCCGCACCAGCTCGAGCATCGCCGCGCCAGCCGCCGGTGGCTCGGTGCTGCGGCTGCCCTGCTGCCAGCAGTAGAAGTCCGCCGGCTGGTAGGCCTTGGCGCGGCGCTTCGGATCACGCTGCAGCTCGATCATCATCGCCGTATTCATCGCCACGGCCTGCTCCTCATCGTGGAGGCGTTTCAGCTCTGCTTGCGCCGCCGCGGCGGCCGCGTCGAGGACGTAGGGGATTGGGAGGTGGCCAAACCGCTCTCGCTCAAACTCGGCGCAGCCTGGGTAAGCGGCTCGGCACTTCCAGTAGAGCTCTCCCCAGTCGGGGTCGGCGGCGGGCTTCCAGGTGCCGGCAGCAACTTTCCCAGCGCCTCCTCAAGCTCCTGCAGCTGCTTCCGCTGTTCCTGCAGCCCGGCGACGCTATCCATGCCGGCCTGCTCCTGCTGATAGAAGAGCGCGATGTCGAGGATCAGCGCCTCGGAATCGAGGGCGCGGGTGTCGTCGTCGGTCCAGTCGGCGGTGCCCTGCAGGCGCTGCTGGATCATGACGGTGGCCTGGCGGATCACCAAAGCCTCGCTGTTCTTCGATTTCTCCTGCTGCAGCTGGCGGACCGCTTCGGTGTGCCGCAGTGCCAGCTCCACCTCGGGCCCGGCGCCGCGGGGCAGGCCGCCGGCATCAAGGGCGGCGATGGCCAGATGGAGGCAGTCGTAGGCCTTCGCGCGGCTCTCGCTGCAGATCTGGATATAGGGGCTGGTTTGCCGGTCGCCGGCCTGGTCCTTCAGGGTGTTCGCCTCCTGGTGGATCTTGTCGGCCAGCTCTCCCATCTTCACGAACAGCGCATCGGAGCCGTCCGCCTCACGCACCGCCGTCCGTTCCGCGATCGATACCGCCCGCAGCTGCCTGAACTTCAGCTTGCCGGATTCAGCCGTTCCGATCTCGTGGAACGCCGGAACCGGCGCCGTGTCGAACGGCAATGCGCGGGCCATGGATCGTGGGCGGGGGTTGGGTTAGTTTTCCCCGCGAAATGCCTTAAGCCAGGCATCACGAAACGCGCCGCGATAGTCGAAGGGCTCGATGCCACTGACCGGTTCAGTGCCAAGGACGGCGCCGGTCCAAGGGCGACCAGGCAGGAGCGTTCCGTTCGACAGCTGCGCGCCTTCGTGCACGGCGGCGGCATAGGGCACCCGCCATCGGAACTTCGCCCGTAGACCATCAATCTCCGGGCCTGTATTCGACTGACGCAGCAGGCCGGTGTCGACGATGTTGCGCGGGCTGCCGACCTCCTGGCCGTTGCTGCGAACGGTCGTGATTCCTGATCGCCAGTCATACACCGGGGCGGCGAGTGCTGCCTGGAATCTTGCGTTCAGGACCTGAAAGATTGCGCGTGCGGCTTTCTCCGAAGCCCGCCGTGCTCGGCCTTGGAAGTCGGCGCCGAATGAGACCTTCACCGCGGGAACCGGAGGGTGATGAACAGCTGATCGCCGGCCTCCTGGCGGAGCAGTGCGCCGACGCCACCATCACCAGCCGGGCCGCCCACCTGGTCGATGACAGCCGTCCCGATGGTTCCAGCAGCAGCGGCCGGCAGGGCATCGATCGGGCCGAGGTAGGCCTGCAGCTCCTGCTCGCTGGCCGTCATCCCTGCAGGCCGCAGGGCGGTGGTGTCCCAGGCCCAGCTGGTGCCGGCATCGAAGCAGCTCTCGCCGAGCGGCACCAGGGCCCAGCGGATGATGAACACCTTCCCCGCACGCTGCCCGGGCGTGATCACCGTGGGCAGGCCAGCCGCCCGGGCGCGGGCCCGCAGGCTGGCCTGCCAGGCGTAGCCCGCCAGGGCCCCACACACGGCCAGGAGCGATTCGACGTGCACGCCCCGGTCCGTGGCCATGGCCTTCAGCAGCCGGCGGCTGACCTCTTCGGCCCCGATCTTGGCCCCCACCAGGGGGTCCTGGCCCCGGCGGGCGGCGATGGCCTCATCCAGGGGATCACGGGAGGGAGCGGTCATGGCCAGATGACGGGGGCAGGGGATCCAGCACCAGCATTCCCGACCTACGTCCGGGACGTGGTGGGCGATGGATTCCGTCGTGGGGGATGGACCACCACCGTGCCGGCGAGCTTGTCGTGCCAAGCCTGGCGCCGGGGATCCCACAGCACCCAGAAGAATCCGAGCAACAGGGGCAGGGTGGACAGGACATAGCCGACATAACGCAGGCACCACTGGCGCAGGCTCGGCTCACCGCCGGAGTCGGCATCCACGATCCGCAGACCCAGCAGCAACTTGCCGGGGGTGCCCTGCTTCCAGCGCCAGAAGAGAATCACCAGCAGGGCCGAGAACACGGTGCTGAGAGCAAGAACGGCCGTTTCGCTGGGAACGACAACGAGCAGCAGCGGAAAGGGTGCCGTGATCAGCACCATCAACACCGAGTCGATCACCGTGGCTGCCGTGCGAATCCCGAATCCGGCGTAAATCACGGCCGGGGATGGGGAGGGAACGCAGCTGACCATCCCGCCATCTTCCCCTGGCGACAGCACGATCGACCACAGCGGTGTTAGGACAGATTCGATTTGCTCCCCTTGGCCGATGCGAGCCCTCTCCTTCTTCTTCGCCCTGATGGTGGGTCTGGTCCTCGCGTTCTTCGCCCCGGCCATGGCCGGCGGGCCTGACCAGGCACCTGGGGCGGTGTTGGCCCCTGAAGTGGCGGTGATCAGCACCGAATCGGCCGATCTGCTGGCCAGTGATGGCGTGAGTGTCGACCAGCTGACGGCCGATCTGCTGGCCGAGTTGAGCATCGATCTGGCCCCCACCGTCGACGCCGCCGCCCTCGACGTCGCCTCCCCCAACGCCCCGGTCTGAGTCCGACCACCCACCAACACCCCGGCCGGGCAGGCATCCGAACCCATGGCTCGCTCCCTGCTCGACCCCCGTCTTTCGCTGGTGTCCCTTCGCCCGGCAATCGCCGGCAGCGCCGCCGCTGAAGAACCTCGGGAGGCCCCAAGCAGGGGCTTTGCCATGCCCCGCTCCGGCGGCAAAGCCAAACCCTCCGGCACCAAGGGGCGGCGCAAGAAAGGCACGGGCCTGTCCGCCGCCGACCATGGCCCCCTCGGCCGCAGCCCGGGCCTTGAGGCCATCGAGGCCCGATCCCGGTTGGGCCTGGCCCTGGCGGGACGCTTGCGGGAATCGGACGTGACCCAGGCCTGGAAGCGGGCCGCCGCCGAACATCACCCCGACCGGGGCGGCCGGCACGACACCATGCAGGCCGTCAATGGAGCCAGGGATGTGCTGCTCGGCCGGGGGCTGGGCTGACGCCCTAGACCAGACCGGGCAGCAGCCACCAGCTGCTCTGGCGGTAGGCCTCGAAACCGGGGTAACGCTCCGCCATCGCAGCCTCCTTTTGGATCATGCGGGGCAGGTACAGCGCCAGCACCGATGCGGGCAGCAGCCAGGCCCAGGGCGACCCGGCGATCACCGCAAAGCTGCTGTAGCGCAGCAGGTCGCCCAGGTAATTGACATGGCGGACACGGCGCCAGGCCCCATCGGCCACCAGGGTGGCCCCCAGCTCCTTGGCGGTGCCCTTCTGCACATCGGCCGCCGTGTTCAGGAGCGACCCGAAGATGTAGAACGTGAGCCCCAGGGCGATCGTCAGCGGGCCCAGGGGCTGGTCATTGGCCATCGCCAGCCAGCCCGGCAGGGCATAGAACACCCCGACGTAGAGCACCACCGCGGCGGCCTGAACCGGCTGGACCACCTCGGTGAACAGCTGGCGGGTGCGCCAAGGGAAGAGCACCTCCTCCAGGAGCCACCACAGGCAGTAGCTGAGGTGCAGGGAGAGGTAGATCACCACCCGGGGGGACTCCAACCCCAGCACTAGGGCGGGCACCAGCAGCGCCACCATGGTGGTCACCTTGGCGATGTTGATCGCTTGCAGCTGGGTCATCCAGGGCCGAAAGGGGCCATCCATGCTGGCAAACCGGATCAGCGACCGGGAGGGGCCGATGCCGGGAAGCGCTCCAGGTAGGTGCGGACCGCCAGGGGCCTGGGCTGGTTGTACCCCACCGGCAGCCAGAGGTCGCCGGCCGTGGAGAGGAAGTGGATTTCCCAGTGGTACAGGCCGGTGAACGCCTCCGGGTCCTGGCGGAGCAGCTCGGCGTAGTGCAGCACCCCCCGCACATAGCGGTGGCTGTTGTTGTACCCCCAGAGCCCCCGGCGGATGTCCTTGAGGCCCCCCCGACGCACCAGGTAACGGGCGGCGGCATGGATCGCATCCTCCGGGTCGCGGATGTCCCCCTGGCCGATGCCCCGCTGGGACCAGGTGCTGGGCAGGAACTGCATGGGTCCCCTGGCGTCGGCGACGGAAACCCCATCGATGCGGCCCATGCCCGATTCCACCAGGTTCACCGCGGCCAGCACCTCCCAGGGGATGCCGGTGGCGGCCGCCGCCTCGCGGTAGTAGCGCAGCAGGTTGGCGGCGGGCTCCGGTGGCCGGATCCGCCAGGCGGGAACAACCGCCGAACGTGGCCTGCCCCGGTGCATGGCCAGGAACTCCCGGCGGGCCGCCAGGTGCCGGTCCAGGACACCCTGCCAGCGCCCAGGCAGAAACCCACGCACCCGGGCCGCCAGGGCCGGATCGGTGGCGAGCCGGCGGTAGATCACCTGCTGGCGATGGCCCAGGTCGGGCAGCTGGTCGGCCGGGGTCGTCGCCGCCCGCAGGGCCGGCTCCAGGGCCGCCAGCTGGGCCGCAATGGCGGCAGGATCCTGGGGCAGGCGGGGGTAGGCCCGGGGCACCACCGATGGTGCCGTCGCTGGGGGCAACGGCTGGGACGGGGCCCCAGGGCCGCCGGCAACGGGGACCGGGTCCCCCGCCACCGTCGTCACCGCCGCGGCGGCGGAGGCCAGCAGGAGGGCCATCAGAACCGGGGTGGCAACGCGCATGGTCAGGTCAGCCATCGAGCGTGGGGGGCAGGGACGGAAGGGCCTCAGGTTTTGGTCAGCCAATAGAACTGATAAGCCTGCAACACGATGCGGCTGGAGGACTGGGACGGACGGCGGCCCGAATGGAGATCGATGAGGCGGTCGTGGCTGCTGAACACCGCAGGCACCAGGCTGTCGAGATCGAAGAACTGGGGCTGGTTGTTGAAGTTGGCCACCACCAGGACCAGCTCCGAGGGCCGCAGGTGGTTGAAGCGCACGAAGGCCAGAAGATGTTGATTGTCGAGATGCAGGATCTCGCGGTTATTGAAATCGGCGAACGCTGAGATTTCCTTACGGATGGCGATCATTGTCTTCATGGCCGTGAAGATGGAATGCTCCACTGTTCCCTGCTTTCGTCTGAGCTCTGCCTTGCTCCAGTTGATCTTCGGGCGGTGCACCCAGCGGCTGTCATTGCACTTGCTTGGATCATCGTAGAAGCTGTAGTCATTCAAGACACCCAGGGCGTCGCCGTTGTAGATGAGTGGAATGCCACCGAAGGACAGGATGATGCCATGCATCAGCAGGATGCGGCTGATGGCGGTGGCGATCAGCTTCTGATCCTTCGACTCCAGCGCCGACTCCAGGCCGACCAGGGAAGCGAGCGACCCGCAGATTCGCGCATCCCCGGTGGTGTCATTGGGCATGAAAGTCAGGCCCCGGGGAATCCCATCAAAATCCCCCTTGAAGTAATCGATCAGGAAACGACGGTGGGCCCGGGGTTCGTAGCCCACCTGCTCGATGTCCTGATCATCGAAACCGAAGCCGATATCGTCGTGGCAACGGACATAGTTCAGCCAGGTGGCCCGCTCCAGCTTGTTGGGCAGACTCTTGAGACCCTGCGACAGCAGCTTGGTGTTGCGGGTGGCGACGCTGTCCCACAGCAGGGCCATCAGGGTGGCGTTGTAGGCAATCTCACATTCCTTGGCCACAATGGCGTCCTCACCAAAGTATTTGGTGATTTCGGTGGGCGCCACGATGGCCTCGGCAATGAACAACACCCCGGGGGCCGTGACCTGGCAGCAGTCCTTCATCAGCTGCAGGATGAGATGGGCCTTGCGCTCGTTCTGACAGGAGGTGCCAAGCTTCTTCCAGAGAAACGCAACGGCATCGAGACGCAGAACATCCACTCCCTGGTTGGCCCAGAACAGCAGCACATCCAGCATTTCAATGAAAACGGCTGGGTTGGAATAGTTCAGGTCCCACTGATAGTCATGAAACACCGTCATCACCCATTGCCCCATGTCACCGTTCCAGGTGAAGTTGCCAGGGTCGGACTCAGGAAACACTTCGGGCATGCTCTGCTCGAAGACGTCAGGGATATCTCTGCTGTCATAAACATAGTAGTAATCGCGATAGTGCTGCTCTCCAGCGATTGCACGTCTGGCCCACTCGTGCTCATCAGACGTATGATTCAGAACAATATCCAGCACCAGCAGGATATCCCGTTTCCTGAACTCCTCCGCGATGTGGCGAAGGTCCTCGATGGTGCCGACCCTCGCATCAATCTGACGAAAGTCGCTGATCGCATAGCCGCCATCACTTTTCCCAGTGGGGCATCTCAGAATAGGCAGGATATGCACCATATTGATGCCAAGCTCCTGGAAATAGCCAATCTTGCTCTCCAGATCCGGAAGGTTTTCGGCAAAGCCGTTCGAATAAACGGCCATCCCCACCCACTTCTGGGAGAGAAACCAATTGTAGTCATCCTCCCTTAGAATATCGAGGGACTCGAGTTCTGGCGAGCGATCGATATAGCCACGTGCCATGGTCTCAACCAGGCGCAGAAGCTGAAACTTGAAGTCGTCACGGTGGCCGTAGAGGGTGACGAACAGGGAATGGATGGCGTAGAAGTTGGCGCCCAGCCGGGTGTAGAAATGGCGCAGATCCTGACGACGAATCTCCGGGCGAAGATCATCAAGAATCGAGTTCAGCAGAGAGTGGGAAATCTGTTCATACATCGCGTCAGTCCGCACTCCATGCCGTCAGAAACCGCTCGTAAACACTCCGGTCATCGATCGTGGCCCCCCTGCGGGACACCAGCTCCGCCGCGAAGTCCCGGGCATGGGCGAGACGGTCCACCAGGGGCCACTGGCGGCAGAGCCCGAGCAGGAAGGCGGCGGCGAACCCGTCCCCCGCCCCCACCGTGTCCACCACAGGGGTGCGGGCGGCCGGTCCAACGGAAGCGATCTCACCGTCGCTCCAGACCAGGGCTCCCAGGGCACCACGGGTGAGGAGCAGGGTCTCGAGCCGGTGGCGCCGGGCGAAGCGATCCATCGACGCCGCCAGGGCGGCCCCATCCGCTTCCACAAGATCGTCCGGCGCCAGCAGGGCCAATTCCGCCGCGTTGAGCTTGACGTGATCGGCGTCGTCCACCAGGGGCAGAGCCGATTCCTTCGACCACCAGGGGCTGCGCAGGTTCACGTCGAGGAAGATCTTGCCCCGGTGCCGGGCCTTGAGGGCCGCCAGCGCCGTGGCCGAAGCGGGATGGCGCAGCGCCAGGGTGCCGTGATACAGGAGACCGGTGCTCGGAAGCCGTTGGTCGTCCACGGCCGCAATGACGTCATAGGCACTCTCCGCCACGATGTCGTAGCGGGGCTCGCCCGCCTCGAGGGTCACGCCCACCCGGCCGGTGGGATGGGAGGGATCGGTCTGCAGAAACGACGTTTCCAGTCCCCAGGCCGCCATGGCGGCTCGAATCGCATCGCCGCGACGATCCTCCCCAACCCGGCTGATGAAGCGCGGGGACAGCCCGAAGCCTTGCAGGTGCCAGGCCACATTGAACGGGGCACCCCCGAGGACCTCCGAGCCATCCGGGAAGCAATCGAACAGAACTTCTCCGAACAGGGTGACCGAATCACGCGACAGCATCAGATCAACCCAGTTCCCGGAGGGCATCGGCGTGGAAGTGGCCCATCCCTTCCAGGATTCCCGCACTGTAGTTGCCGTTCATGCCCAGAAAGCCACCTCTGGCGAGATACAGCCGATTCGCCGTACCTTTGCGTCTGACCTCCGCCAAAGCCAGCTCAACCACGGCGGGATGGGCATTCGCCACGAGCACCGCGGGCAGCGAACTGGTGAGAACCGACAGGTCATTGCCACTGTCACCGGCGAACAATGTCTGATCCGCGTTGAATCCCTGCTCGCGCATGAGGAATTCGATCGCCTGCAGCTTGCTGGCCCGCCGCGGCAGGATGTCCAGCAGTCCGACGGCCGCCTGCTCATCCACGCTGTGGATCAGGTTGGCCGCCAGAGCCCGTTCTTCCAGCCGCCGTTCGATGGCCCGCACCAGGGCCGGCAGATCCCCATCCAGGGAGACGAAGTAACTCAGTTTGTGGGTGTTCTGCCGCTCCTCCGGCTGCAAGCGCAGGCCCGGCACACCGGAGAGAACAACGGCCAGATCCGCTGCCACAAGCCCATGCCAATCAGCGGCGATGTGCCGCGACCATGGGGCCAGCAGGCACCAGCGATGGCCATCGCGTTGATAGACGGAGCTGCCCACATCGGCAAGAATCCAGTCCGGCTCAGGCAACTGAAACGCCCGGATCGCCTCTTCCACCAAAGCCAGATGCCGGCCGCTGACATAGGCCAGGACGATCTGCGGCTGGGCGACCACCCGGGCGAACAGGGCCCGGGCCCCTGGCGATTCCCTCGCCTCCCCGTTGGGAAGGAGGGTGCGGTCCAGATCCGTGCAGAGGAGCAGCCGCTGCGGCAGCGCCTCCCGGGGGTCAGTGGAAGAAGTCATAGTGCTCAATCGCCTCCAGGATGCCGGAGGCGTGGGATCCGGAGGAGAAGTAGACCCGGTCGGAATCGCTGAGCTGGGCCAGCTCCTCGCGGTATTGGCTGTCCACCACCACGCCCAGGGTCTGACCTCGCAGCATGTCCTCATCCCCCCTGGATCCGCCGTTCACCAGCACGCGCTCCAGGGGGATCTTCCACTTGTTGGCGACATAGCGCAGGGCCTGCCCTTTGGAGGCACGGGCGGGAACAAAATCCAGGAAGTGTCCGAAGGAAAGACTGGTGTGGGCGGATAGCTCATGCTGACGCAACAGGGTGAGAATCTCCTCGATCGAAGGAGCCTGCTGTTCGTCGTAGAAATAGGACAATTTGAATCGGCTCTGGTGCTCCTTCGGCTGCAGGGTCAGGCCGGGCAGGGGATCCATGTAGCGCTTGATCACCTGCGGGGTCCACAGGTGATCAATGTGATACGTCCAGGAGATGTCTGTCGTCAGCTGGGGTGGGGTATAGATTTCCGTCCCCAGGCTGGTGATCAGCACATCGGGCATCGGGATGGAATGGACCTTCAGAATCTTGAGGACCGCGTTCAGACGTCGACCCGTGGCAATCCCAAACAGGACCCGGCGATGCTGCTGGCGCATCACCGTCACGAACTGGGCCAAGGCCTCGGGGTCGCCCAGCAGGGTGTTATCGATGGCCGTGAACAGGGCGCAGGTTCGGGTCTGAACGGCCGGGACCCTCGACAGAGGTGCAGGCCTGGCAACCACCCGATTCTGAAACACCACACTCTGCAGGCTCTCAAGATACCGCTTGGCATGGGCTTCCCAGGAATAGAATCTGGCAACATTCTTCAGCCCATTGGCTGACAACATCGACCACAGCTCCGGGTCCTCCAGGATCTGGAGCAAGGCGCCGGCGATCGAAGCCTCGTCCAGGGGATCAATCAGCAGGCCATTTCTGCAGTTTCCAATGATGTCCACCGGTCCGCCGACCTCCGTCGCCACCAATGGCAGTCCGCTGGCCGCCGCCTCCAGCAGCGTCAGACCGAAGGGCTCGGTGAGGGCAGGATTGACGAACACGCCCTTTGAGAAGGCTGCCAACCGGTAAATGTCGGCCACGTCACTGGAGGAGTGGTGCTTGGGCAACGCCACAAGACCATTCAACTCGTGACAGTCAATCACAAGCAACAGCTCCGTCAGGACAGCCTGGGCACCCTCGTTGAGTTCACGGATATCATTCCGATTGCCCGCCACAATCACAAGATTGGCCATCCTCTGCAGGCGCGTTGACTGGCCGTAGGCTTCCAGGAGGGAGACGATGTTCTTGCGCTGGTCCGGCCTTGACAGGGCCAGGATCATCGGCTTTTCCGGTTCCCTGAGATGCTTGTAAAGGGTGCTGGCGAACGCGACTGGTCCATCCCGTGACGTGGGGGGATGGAACTGGTTCAGATCGGTTCCCGGTGGGATGACCGACATCTTGTCGGGTGTGTAGCAGTCGTAAAGCTCGTACTGATCCTCGATCTCATTGTGCGTGCTCGTGATCACCAGAGTGGCACTGTTCAGCACCTCCTCTTCCGCCCTGATCCGCTCGGACATCCTGTAGCGCTGCTGGATCTCTTCGACGGATAACCCCAGGGCCAGCAACCGGCGCACCTTGTCCCGTCCCAGCGAGTGGCCGGTGTGGATGAGTGGCAAGCCCGTGAGATGCGACAGGCGGACGCCCACGTAGCCGGCATCGGCATAGTGGCTGTGCAGCACATCCGGCAGGCGTGGCTGGCGATGGAGCCAGGCAAACAACTCATCGGTGAACGTGTCGAGATGGCCCCAGAGTTCCTCCTTGGGCACGTAGGCATCGGGCCCGGCGGTGATGCGAATGATGCGTGCCTTGTGATCCAGCACCTCCGTGGGCAGAGCGTAGTCCTCCGAAACGCCGGCATCCCGTACACATCGGGTGACAAGATCCACGCGCTCGACAGAGGCTTGCCGGGCCAGGGCCCTGGTCAACTCCACCACGTATTTCGTCTGGCCACCGGTATCCGCATCCCGTCCCAGTTCAAGGTGATCACCTCGAATCAGGCCATGAATGCTGATCATCAAGATGTACACAGACTGGTTCTTGTCTTCCATCGTCACGTCTCACGTTGCCTTCCTCCCCCCTTCCAGTGTGACCACCGGACACCGCATGGAGCTTCGCCAGGGCAACTCCGGCGCCATTTGTGGTGGTCCGTTGTCAGCGGGATCCGATCGCCAGGCCAGGGGCCGGCGGTCGATCACCCGGCCATGGAGCCCTCAGCCCAGCAGCCAGCGCAGCATCAGGCCCAGCTGACCGATGACGCCCCGGCCGGTGAGCTCCTCGCCGATCAGGGCCGCCGCGAAGCCCAGCATCGCCGCCCGTCCGTTGAGCCGCTCCACCCCAGCAAGGGCGCTCAGGTTCCAGGGGCGGGAGGTGGTGAGCCCCTCCCCGAAGCGCTCCAGGGGCTCATAGAGAAAGTCCTGTTCGCCGCCTTCGCTGCTGGATCCCACGCCGCCTTCGCTGCTGCCTTCAGCCATCGTTTCAGCCCCGGATTCGGTTCAGCCTATGCGCCATCCGGGCACCGCTGGCGCTGCGCTGTTTTCGGCCTACAGTACAGGTGTACCAGAGCTCAGCCATGGCACCCGGTCAGATCGATCCCGCGGTGGCCCCCCTCCGCCGGGCCAACCCCCAGCGCTTCCGTGAGGCCCGCCCGGGCCACCTGGCCGTGGTGGCCATGGCCGGCCGGCCCTGGTTCATCGGCCGGATCTGCGATCTCAGCGGCCCAGCCGCCACGGACTACGCCCGGGTACTCAACATCGATACCGGCGACATCGAGCGGATTCCTGCCCCCTGGATCGTTGAACTGATGGGCGACGGGGGGCTCGGGTTCAGCCGTTCTCCCCAGCGGTAGGCCCCCCGTTCTCCAGCAGCTGGATGCGGTAGAGCACCTCCTCGAGGGCATCGGCGGCTCGGATGGCGCTGTAGCGCTGCGGGTGGTCGGGGCCACAGCACGACGGCACCGGTGCCAGGACCGTCCAGGGCCTGGCATGGCAGAACTGGACCACGCTGTGGCGCTCACCGCTGGCCCCGGCCGGGGCCACCACCCGATGCCAGCCGGTGGGGATGCGGCCGTTGGAGAGACGCTCCAGCATCAGGCCGGTGTTGATGATCACCCGCCCCTCCGGCGGGGCGGCCTACTGCCATTCGCCGGCCACGCGCACCTGCAGGCCCGGCCCGGTGGCCCGCGGCAGGGCGGTGATCAGGTTGATGTCCCCATGGGCCGCCGCCCAGAGGTGGCCCTGGGCCGGAGCCTGGGCCATGGGGGGATACCGCAGGGCCCGGGTGAGGGTGGGGGCCTCAGCCACCATCTCCTCGAAGAAGCCTTCGGCGCAGCCCATGGCCAGGGCGATCACCCGCAGAAAGCGCCGCTGCAGGTCGGCGATCGCCCGGTGGAACTCCCCCAGCACGGCGGTGATGCCGGGCACGGCCTGCTCCGGCAGGAGCTGCTCGGGATAGAACTCCGGGAACCGGCGCCGCAGGGGATGGTCCTGCGGCAACGGCACCGACCAGTTCAGCATCTCCTTCCAGTCGGGGTGATCACTGCTGGCGGCGGTCTCCACCAGCAGGTCGGTGTAGCCGGTCTGGCCGCTGGCGCCGGGGGCCCGGAAGCGCCGCTTGGTGTCGGCCTCGAGGGCGAAGAACCGCTGCAGGAGGCCGTAGGCGGTGTCCAGCAGGTCGACGGGCAGATCGCTGCTGGTGTAGACGAAGCCGCTGGCCAGGCTGCGCCTCACCCCATCGACCACGGCGTCGCGGGCCCGAGCGTCGCCCCGCTCGAAGGCCAGCAGATCCACATCGAGAATCCCCTCGTTCATCGGGCGTCCCGCTCAGCGGCGTCCGTTGACGATCACCGGGCTGCCGCCACCGCCGGCCGCCCCCGGCAGGGCCGGCACCACCGAGGTCTGCCCATCCCACTTATCCAGGAACAGCTTGTAGAGCACCTGGTCATCGAGGCTGGAGTTGAGGGTCTGGTAGCGCTTGGCCTCCTGCTCGGCGATCAGCACCTCCGTCTGGGCCCGCAGCAGCTGCTGCTCGGCGATCTGTTTCTGCTCGATGGCGGCGCGGTACTCCTCGGCGATCTGCAGACCGGTGAGATCCAGGCCCTGGACGGTCACGTAGTCGAACTTGCGCAGCTCTTCGGCCACCTTCTCCTGCACCAGTTCGGAGATGGAGTTCCACTCGGTGGCGATCGTCACCAGTTCGTACTGGGAGAACACCGACTTGAGGGCCTTGAGCAGGGACGGCTGGATCACCCGCGGATAGATCTGCTGGTCGTCGGTGGCGATCGTTTCGTAGATGCGCCCCGCCTCGGCGGGCTTCATCGCGTACTTCACCGTGGCCGTGGCCTGGATCACCTGCAGGTCCTTGGTGAGGGTGGAGAACTGCTCCGGCCGCACCTGGGTGCGCACATCGAAGAGGGAGGTGTTCTGGGCCAGGGGGATCTTGAGGTTGGCCCCCGGCTGCCGCGGCTCGCCGGTGACCTTGCCGAGGGTGGTGACCACGGCCACACTGCCCGCCGGCACGATGAACACCGTCTGGGTCAGCAGCACCAGGCCGGCGAGCACGGCGGCGAAGACCAGCTGCCAGAGGCCGCCGAAGCCGTTGTCGGCACCGGAGCGCATGGGGGATTGCATCGGGAGCCTGGGAACCATGGGGGCGCCACGACCCTAGGCAGCGTTGCTGGCCCGGGGCCGCCATCGTGGGACGACCGGCGAAGGGGGAGGGCTGGTGCTGCGGTTCCTGCTTGAACTGGTGCCGGCCCTGGGGATCGGGTTGCTGCTAGGGGTGCGCTTCCCCGGACTGCCGGGGAGGCTGGCCCCACCGCTGATCTCCTGGGGCATTCCGGTCGGTCTGGTGGCCCTGCTGCTGCGTGCGGGCTTCCAGGCCAACCTGCTCACGGCGGCGCTGATGGCGGGCGCCGCCTCGGGCCTGGGCCTGCTGCTGCTGCGCCTGCCGCCCCTGCGCCGTCGGATTCCCGAGGGCAGCCTGCAGCTGGGCTGCATCGTCGGCAACACCGGCTACTGGGGGCTGCCGGTGGGGCTGGCCCTGCTCCCCGCCGACGCCATCGGCTACACGATCGCCTTCGATCTGATGGCCACCCTGATCACCTGGAGCCTCGGTCCGCTGCTGCTGGACCGGCGTGCCGGCAACCTCCGCCAGCAGCTGCGGGTCCTGGCCACCAGCCCGGCCATCCGCGGACTGGTGCTCGCCCTGCTGGTGCACCAGACCCCCTGGAGCGCCACGCTGGCCCAGTGGCTGTGGTGGCCGGCGCGCCTGGTGATCCTGGTGGCCCTGGCGATGGTGGGGATGCGGCTGGGTCTGGTGCTCCGGCGTCGCCATCCAGGCCCTGTCCAGGCACCAGGGATGGGGGTGGCCCTGGTGGGCAAGCTGGTGGCGTTGCCCCTGGCCATGCTGCTGCTGGCCAGCCTGTTGGGGTTGCCAACCCTGGTGAGGGATGCGGTCGTGCTGCAGGCGGCGGCCCCCACCGCCGTCTCGGTGCTGCTGCTGACCGAAGCGGCCGGGGTGGGCCAGCCGGAGGCAGCCGCAGCCCGGCAGCAGGGGGCGGCCGAAGCGGTGGCAGCTCTGGTGTTGTGGAGCACGGCCCTGGCCCTGGTCACGGTTCCGCTGTGGTGGTGGCTGCTGGGCGGGCCACTGGGGAGCTAGGACAGGCCCGGAACGCTCAGCCCACCCCTCGGCGGCCATGGCCGGATCTCTCGCCCAGCGACTCGACCGCAGCCTGGCCCAGCTCAAGGGCGTGGCCGTCCTGCCCCTGCTGATCCTGGCGGTGCCCTGGGTTCAGGAAATCATCGACCAGCTGGTCTTCGGGGGCCGCTGGAACCTGCCGATGGTGCCGGGGGGGCCCTTCCTCGGGGTGCTCACCGCCCCCTTCAGCCACGGTGGCTTCGGCCACCTGATCAGCAACAGCCTCTGGTTCCTGCCCCTGTCCTGGCTGGTGCTGGCCAAGAGCCGGGGCGACTACCTGGCCGTATGGCTGGGGGTCTACGCCACGGCCATTCCGGTCTGGCTGTTCTGGCACCAGGCCAACCACGGCCTCTCGGGGGTGATCTACGGACTGCTGGGCTATCTGCTGCTGATCGGCTGGCTGGAGCGCCGCCCGCTGTCGATTCTGCTGTCCCTCACGGCCCTGTTCGCCTACGGGGGGGCGCTGCCCAGCCTGCTGCCCTTCCTGAGTCCGCCGGGGGTGAGCTGGATCGGTCACGCCTCCGGCTTCGCCGGGGGTGTGCTGGCCGCGCTGGCGATCCACCGCGAAGGGGGGCGCTAGCGACTTGGTGCTCCTGCCCCGGCCTGGGCCGCTGTGGTCTCTCCGCCATCGCCCCCGCTGGCCGCCCCTCCTGGTGGCCGTCGGCGCCATGGCGCTGCTGCTGCTGCCCCTGGCCTGGGCGGTCCTGGCCCAGCCGGGGCCACCCCCCACCAGCTATGACCTGGCCTGGCAGGCCCCCTTCAACCGTCCGGCGCACTATCCCCTGGAGCGGCGACCGGATCCGGCCCTCTACCGCCCCCATGGTGAGTGGTTCGGACGGCTGATCCTTCCCCCGGCCGCCGCGATGGCCCAGGGGGACGGCGACTGGGTGTGGCTGGAGGTGGAGCAGGCCCCGGCCAGCCACGCCGGCTTGATCGGCCGACGCCTGCGTCTCGGCTGGCAGGACGACCCGAGGCTCCGCGCCCTGGTGGGGAAAACGCAGACGCCGGTGCGTCTCGGCTCCGAGGCCCGCGTGGCCGCCCAGCAGGGCAATGTCGTCCCCACCCGCCTCGATGGTCGCGAGGCCGTGGGGCCGCTGCAGTCCCTGGCCGGGGCCCACCCCCACGACGACATCACCGTGGCGCTCGAGGACGTGGACGTCGAGCGGCGGGACGGGGACACCGTGTTGCGGATCGCTCGCCCGCCCCTGCAGAGCACGGGCCGCTGGGTGGCTCTGGTGCGGCTGCTCTCCCGCGACCCTGCCGACCCGGAGCGCTTCCGGGTGCAGCACTACGACCGGGGCCGGGGGGACTTCGGCGGCGCGATCGAGACGGTGCGGCTGCCCCGCCAGCCCCCCGACCGCCATGGCCGGCGCTTCTTCGATCCGCAGGGACTGCTGGAGTCCCCCGTGGGTAGGGACGGCTGGTACCTCTACGGCGCCCCGGACAGCGAAGGCACCTTCACCGCCCAGGCCCTGGAGCCGCGCCACCTCACCCGCCTGGAGAGCGACCGGGTTCTGCAAGGCACCGCCGCCGGCCTCAACGCCATCAGCCGGATCAACTGGAGCGAGGGCCAGACCCGGCGCGGCCGCTTCAGCCGGGTGGGCCTGGATCCCGATGGGGAGCATGCCCCCTGGCAACCCGGCGACCGTTCCCTGCTGATCCACAACTTCGGCGGCATCGGCGGGCCCGATGGCGAGCCGATCAGCGGCTTCACGGTGACGGGCCACTTCGCCTTCGGTGCCGCCCGGGTCGTGATCGATCCCTTCAGCGGGGAGCCCCGCTTCGACCTGCGCTACCACCAGATCTACGCCAACAACCCCAACGGCATCGTCTCCGGCAGCCAGGACTGGAGCGCCTACACCGGCAACCTGCAGCGGGGCTGGCTGGGCACGCGGCCGATCTCGGACGTTCTGGTGCGCACCGAGCCCCTGCTGCTGGAGGAACTGGCGATCCAGGCGGAGGTGCTGATGGCCCGCTACCGCAGCGGCGACGGCAGCGGGGTGTCCCTGGTCAGTCCGGCCATCTCCTGCGTGCAGGATTCCAGCCAGGCCCTCTGGATCGCCATCGACCAACTGCGTCGCCGTCGCCGGGAGCTGGACGGCCGTGAACTGCCCCGGCTGGCGTCGCTGGCCCAGGCCCTTGATGCCCTGCTCACCCCCTTCGGCATGGTGCGCGAGGACTGGCGCCACAACGCCTCACTCATGGACACCCCGGGCGATGGCCCGGACCGCTTCAAGGCCAGCCGCAGCCTCTGGGACGGGGTGCTCAGCTGGCGCTCCATGCTGCCCCGCCGGGCCCACGACGAGATGGCCGGGGTGTTCCTGCGCCATGGCGACCCCCTCCATGTGCTGCGCACCAACCAACTTCCCGGGGTCGACGCGGGCCTGGCCCCCCTGGCTCCAACCCAGTTGCTGGGCCAACTGCCTGTGGTGGGGGTGGTCCTGCCCCGCCTGATGGACGCCTACTTCGCCCCCCTCACCGGCCGCGGGCTGGCCCTGGCCGCCCTGCTGCTGGGGGGCTACGCCGCCGTGGCCCTGGCCCTGGGGCGTGGCACGGGATTCCTGCCGGCGCAACGGTCAACGGTGCGGCCCGTGATCCTGATGCGCCAGGCGGTTGCCCTGCTGCTGACGCCGGCCCTGATCGAAGAAACCCTGTTCCGCGCCGCCCTGATGCCCCACCCGCTCGAAGGCCTGGGTGCCTGGGACAGCCTCGCCTGGGGCGCCCTCAGTGTGGGGCTGTTCGTGGCCTGGCATCCCCTGGCCGGCCGGCTCTGGTATCCCCAGGGGCGGCGCCTGTTCGATGACGGCCGCTTCCTGCTCCTGGCCAGTCTGCTGGGGGTGGTCTGCGTGGTCGCCTACCAGGCGACGGGCTCCATCTGGGCGCCGGTGCTGATCCACTGGCTGGTGGTGCTGGTCTGGCTGGAGCTGCTGGGGGGCCGGTCGCGGCTTGGACTGCCGGTTCAGGGATAGGCGTTGGGGACGAAGAACTGCTCGTTCATCGGGGGCCGCTGGTAGTCGCCGCCGCTCTTGCGGGGGGGCAGTTCGATGGCCGCCGGAGTCATGTCCTCGTAGGGGACCTTGCTCAGCAGGTGTCGGATGCAGTTCAACCTGGCCCGGCGTTTGTCGTTGGCCTCGACGGTGAACCAGGGGGCCTCGGGGATGTTGGTGTGGGCGAACATTTCATCCTTGGCCCGGGAGAACTCCACCCAGCGATCGCGGGATTCCAGATCCATCGGGCTGAGCTTCCAGCGCCGGGCGGGATCCTCGAGGCGGGAGCGGAAACGGATCTCCTGCTCGTCGTCGCTGACGGAGAACCAGTACTTGATCAGGGTGATGCCGCTGCGCACGAGCATGCGCTCGAACTCCGGACAGGACAACATGAACTCATCCACCTGCTCCGGTGCGCAGAACCCCATCACCTTCTCCACACCGGCCCGGTTGTACCAGCTGCGGTCGAACAGAACGATCTCTCCGGCGGAAGGGAAATTCTCGACGTAGCGCTGGAAGTACCACTGGGTCTTCTGCTGGTCGGAAGGGGTGCCCAGGGCCACGACGTTGCAGCCGCGGGGGTTCAGGGGCTCGGTGATGCGCTTGATGGTGCCGCCCTTACCGGCGGCATCGCGGCCCTCAAACAGCAGGATCATGCGGTAGCCCACATGCTTGACCCAGTACTGCATCTTCACCAGCTCCACCTGGAGCCGGGCCAGTTCCTTCTCGTAGAACTTGCGATCCAGCTTGGGGGGTCGTCCTTCCAGATGGGTGGCGAGGTCGTCGAAGAAGGGAGAAGGGTGGTAGAGATCCGACTCGCTGACGCCGCCGGATCGGTGGCCTTTCGCGGATTTCTTCCCCGCGGTGTCCTTGCCGCCCGAGGCCTTGATCTTGTCAGCCTTGATCTTGGAACCGTTCTTGTCCTTCTTACCCATGCCCCTGCCGAAGATGAACTGTTGCTGGCTTAGCCGATCCACGGCATGGCGACCGCAACAATCGTCACCCGGCGCCAAACAGAGGCCGGCAGCCGTGACGCCCGCCCAATCAGGTGGGCACGTCGGATGCCCGGACCCACTGGGCGATCAACTGCTCCTGTCGCACCAGCCGATAGCGGTTCCGCTCGCAGGGATGGTGCCGGTACTGGTCCTTGAGGCTCTCCAGCCGGGACACCAGGGAGTGATACACGGGATGGTTCTTGTCCATGACCTCGACCGTGAGGCAACAACGGTGTGATGAAAGGTGACGATCCCAGGGGTTGGGGGCGCCGGGCTCAGGCGGCGAGGCTGAAGCCGGGGGCCCACTGGGCGATCAGCTGCTCCTGCCGGACGACGCGGTAGCGGTTGAGCTCGTTGGGGAGGTCGCTGTACTGCTCGTTGAGGGCGCGGAGCTGCTCCAGGAGCGCATTCAGAACGGGATGGTCCGGGTTCATACCTGGTGTCGGTCTGTTGCCAAAACCTTAACTGAATCGGAAGGAGCGCAGCACACCCGCGGCGTTCGGGTCAGCGAACCCCCATGGCGGAGGCCAGGCCCGAATGTCCCCGTTTGGGGGGCGCCCGACGGCCGGCCATGAACGACAGTGGAGAGATCTCTGCGGGGCCTGCCCCGAAGGATGGCCGATGAGCGCCCGATCGCTTCCAGCGTCCCTGCCGAAGGCCACGATCCCGAAAGTCACCATCGGTGAACTGGAGGCCAACTATTCGATGTACTGCAAGGCCCTGCGCCTGCTCGTCCGGGAAGGACGAACCCTCAAGAAGATCCAGCGCACGGTCTGCTGGCACCGCCTCGAGCAGCTGCACCAGTGCCTGCCGAGCCAGTACAAGGATCCCGACTATCTCTTTCTGCTGTTGCGCCGGGAGACCAACCGCAAGGCGGCGGGCCTCCCCTGCCCCACCTGAGCCGACCGGGTTGATCCGGTAGCAACCGTCACAACGGTCAATCCCACGGGCCTTCACCATGCCTGGGCGGATGTTGCTTCTAGGGTTCCGGTCCCCCATTGCAGGCTTCGCCGGCAATGGATTGGACGTCTGGTCCGAGAGAAGCACATTCACTGTTCCAGGGATCCCCATCTCTGGCGGTGAGTGGCACGGAGGGATAAAAGCCCGGGAGACCGCCCCATTCCCACCGTGTCCAGAGGTCTGAATGAACGAACCGTCCAGCGGCAGCCAGGCCGATGCGGCCGAGGCCTTCGACCGGGGTCGCCACCCCGCCGGCAGTGAAGGGGCCCGGGCCCTCGAGAAGGAAGCCGCCCTGCCCCTGACGGGCTGGCAGCAGGAGGTCGACCAGGGCCTTCGCCATGGCCTGGAGGCCGCCGAGAGCATCGTCGACCGGCGCATCTCCACCTTCTCCCGCGGGGAGCTGCCCCACTACGCCGGCATCAACACCTTCATGAAGGCCCCCTACCTGGAGGACGTGAACCGGGTGGGGGAGTTCGACGTGGCGGTGGTGGGGGTGCCCCACGACAGCGGCACCACCTACCGGCCCGGCACCCGCTTCGGCCCCCAGGGCATCCGGCGCATCTCAGCCCTCTACACCCCCTACAACTACGAGATGGGGGTCGACCTGCGGGAGCAGATCACCCTCTGCGACGTGGGGGACATCTTCACCATCCCCGCCAACAACGAGAAGAGCTTCGACCAGATCTCCAAGGGCATCGCCCACGTGTTCGCCAGCGGGGCCTTCCCGATCATCCTGGGCGGCGACCATTCGATCGGCTTCCCCACCGTCCGGGGCGTCTGCCGCCACCTCGGCGACAAGAAGGTGGGCATCATCCACTTCGACCGCCACGTCGACACCCAGGAGACCGACCTCGACGAGCGCATGCACACCACCCCGTGGTTCCATGCGACCAACATGGCCAACGCCCCGGCCGAGAACCTGGTGCAGCTGGGCATCGGCGGCTGGCAGGTGCCGCGGGAAGGGGTGAAGGTCTGCCGCGAGCGGGGCACCAACGTGCTCACGGTCACCGACATCTGCGACATGGGCCTGGAGGCGGCGGCCAAGTTCGCCATCGAACGGGCCACCGACGGCACCGACTGCGTTTACATCTCCTTCGACATTGACTGCATCGATGCCGGTTTCGTGCCGGGCACCGGCTGGCCCGAGCCCGGCGGCCTGCTGCCGCGCGAAGCCCTCAAGCTGCTGGAGCTGATCGTGCGCAACGTGCCCGTCTGCGGCCTCGAGGTGGTGGAGGTCTCGCCTCCCTACGACGTCAGCGACATGACCTCCCTGATGGCCACCCGGGTCATCTGCGACACCATGGCCCACCTCGTGGTGAGCGGCCAGCTGCCCCGCAAGTCGGTGCCGGCCTGGCTCTCCAAGGACTGCAACATGCAGGTCGACCGCGCCTGGAGATAGGGCATGCATGAAGTCGACATGACGCGCTGCCTGCTGCTGTCCATGAACGAGTGGAAGCAGCAGCACGCCCCCCGGGTGCCGGCGGTGGATCGGGTCCATCTCGAGGTGGGCACCTTCACCTGCGTCGAGCCCGACCAGCTGGTGGTCACCTGGGCCGATGCCGTCAAGGGCAGCTGGCTCGATGGCGCCGAGCTGGTGATCGAGTCGGTGCCCCTGGTGGGGCGCTGCGTCCGCTGCCAGGCCACCTACAGCCCCGATCCCGCCGACGGCTTCCGCTCCCCCTGCTGCCACCACCCGATGGAGGAGATCGTCAGCGGCCGCGAACTGCGGATCCGTTCGGTCGCCTACGGCTTCGAAACCGCCCCGTCCACCGCCACCGCACCGCCCACCACTCCCTGCCCCACCGCCGCCCGCTGATCCGCCATGCACATGCCCCTCGAAGACAGCCTCGGTCTCAACCTGCTGGCGGCCAACCAGCACCGGGCCGAGCACAACCGCGAGCACTTCGACGCCTGGAACCTGCTCTGCCTCAACGTGATGAGCAGTCCCGGGGCCGGCAAGACCTCCCTGCTGGAGCGCAGCCTCGCCGCCCTCTCAGGCCGCTGGGCCATGGCCGTGCTGGAAGGCGACATGACCACCCTGCTCGATGCCGAGCGGCTCGAGGCCGTGGGGATTCCGGTGGTGCCGATCACCACCGGCCGTGCCTGCCACCTCGATGCCGCCATGGTCAGCGGCGGCCTGAAGCTGCTCCGCCAGCGGCTCGACCCCGCCGCCCTGGACATCCTCTGGGTGGAGAACGTGGGCAACCTGGTCTGCCCCGCCGAGTTCGCCATCGGTGAGCACCGCAAGGTGGCCCTCCTGAGCGTCACCGAGGGGGACGACAAGCCGCTCAAGTACCCGGTCATGTTCCGGGAGGCCGACTGCGTGCTGATCACCAAGGTGGACCTGCTGCCCCACCTGCCGGTGGATGTGGAGCGGATCGAGGCCCACATCCGCCAGGTCAACCCCCGCACCGCCGTGTTCCGCCTCTCCGCCACCACCGGAGAGGGTTTCGAGGCCTGGCACGACTGGCTCGACGCCCAGCGCCAGGCCGTCCAGTCCTCCCCCGCCCTGCTGCACGCCTGATGAGTCACCAGCCTCCCGCTTCCGATGCCACCGCGGCCCTGCAGGCCGACCTGCAGGCCAAGGGCGTCCGCTATGCCCTGGCCAGCTTCGTGGACCTGCACGGGGTGAGCAAGGCCAAGGCCGTGCCCCTCGCGCACCTGGCCCAGATGATGGCCGGCTCCGAGCTGTTCACCGGGGCGGCCCTCGACGGCGTTCCCCAGGAGGTGAGCGACGACGAGGTGGCCGCGGTTCCCGATCCCGCCAGCGTCACGGTGCTCCCCTGGCAGCCCGAGGTGGCCTGGTTCGCCAGCGACCTGCATCTGCATGGCCGGCCCTTCGACGCCTGCAGCCGCCACATCCTCGGCCGGGTTCGCCAGGAAGCCGCCGCCATGGGTTTCCGCTTCAACCTCGGCATCGAGACCGAGTTCTTCGTGCTGAAGAAGGGGGCGACGGGCGGCTGGGTGCCCTACAGCGACCGCGACACCCTCGACAAACCCGCCTACGACGTGCGCGGCCTGCTCGACAACCTCCCCTGGCTGGACGAGCTGGTGCAGGCGATGAACGACCTGGGCTGGGGGGTCTATTCCTTCGATCACGAGGATGGCCCGGGCCAGTTCGAGACCGACTTCGACTACGCCGAGGTCCTCACCATGGCCGACCGGCTCACCTTCTTCAAGCTGATGGCGAAGGAGATCGCCCATCGCCATGGCCTGCTGGCCACCTTCATGCCGAAGCCCTTCGGCGATCGCACCGGCAGCGGCGCCCACTTCAACATGTCCCTGGCGGATCTGCAGACGGGTGCCAACCTGTTCGCCACCCCAGAGGCCACCCCAGGGAAGGTCACCCGCCTCGCCGAGCATTTCATTGCCGGCGTGCTCCGCCATGCCCCCGCCATCTGCGCGGTGATTGCTCCGACGGTCAACAGCTACAAGCGGTTGGTGGCCCAGGGAAGCATGTCGGGCTTCACCTGGGCTCCGGTTTTCGTTTGCTACGGCAACAACAACCGCACCAACATGCTGCGCATCCCTTCACCGGGGGGACGGGTGGAATGCCGGGCAGCCGACATCTCCTGTAACCCCTATCTTGGCGGCGCCCTGATGCTGGCGGCCGGGCTGGAAGGGATCCGGGAAGAACTGGACCCCGGCGCCCCCAATCTGGTCAATGCCTACACACTCAGCGCCGCGGAACGGGCCGAACGGGGCCTGACCATGCTGCCGCGAACCCTCGGTGAGGCCGTCGATGCTTTCGCCCAGGATCCACTTGCGAAAAGCGTATTCGGTGATGCCATGTTCAAGGCGTTTATCACCTACAAACGGGAAGAGTGGGAGTCTTACCACTCTGCGGTTTCCGAATGGGAGCAGCAACGTTATCTGGAGTTCTTCTGACGACCTCTCCGTAGGCGCTCCGACGACCAACGGCCTTCCAAGTCCATCCCCGGACGGTCGACGTCAGCCCCGATCAACGATCTCCAGATGCCCCCCTTTCCCCGATTCCCCTGATGTTGAAACTCTCCATTTTCCGTCGTCAACGCCGAGCCCTGTCCCTCGTTCTGGTGGCCACCCTCGGGGGAGGATTGCTCACCGGTTGCCAGCAACCGGTGAGCCAGGAAGCGCCCGTGAAAATCGGCTACAGCGCCTGGCCGGGTTGGTTCCCCTGGAAGGTCACCGAAGTCAAGGAGCTGTTCAAGGCCCAGGGCGTGGCGGCCTCGATGCAGTGGTTCGACGGCTACCTCGACTCGATCAACGCCCTCAACGCCGGCCAGCTTGACTGCAACAGCCAGACGTTGAACGACACCATCAGTTCCGTGGCTGGCGGTGCCGATCTGCAGGTGGTACTGCAGAACGATTTCTCCACCGGCAACGACCAGATCATCGCCGCGGCGGAGATCACCTCGATCCCGGGCCTGAAGGGCAAGAAAGTGGCTGCCGAGGAAGGCACGGTCGACCACTTCCTGCTGCTGAAGGTGCTCAAGGAGGCGGGCCTCTCCGCCAAGGACATCACCTTCGTTCCACTGGAAACCGGTGCCGCCGCCGCAGCCTTCGCCGCCGGCAAAGTGGATGCGGCGGGCGTCTATGCCCCCTTCACCACCCAGGCCCTGAAGCGTCCCGGCAGCCGGGCCCTGGCCACCTCCAAGGATCACCCCGGGGCGATCAGCGATCTGCTCGTCTGCCGCACGGAGTTCGTCACCAAGAATCCCGAG
>QLAH01000204.1_pt1 | contig 44300 bp, 57 predicted proteins | sample 4693081 | NCBI WGS metagenome assembly QLAH01 (sample SAMN09425401, study PRJNA476045) | Lake water metagenome, whole genome shotgun sequencing project. | reverse complement strand
TTGGACAAAAACAAGATGCAAAGGTTGCTGAAACAGTATTTAATGAATCTACAAAGTTGCAAGAAATTGCAATGAATACACAAGATCCTGCAAGGCGTAAAGAATTGTTACGACAAGCGGAAGAAATTAAAAAACCTTATCTTGAAGGGGTAAAAGACACCTTTACTGCTACTGAAATGGCTCAGACCGCTGGACTAGTGGCTTTAGATGCAATACAGTTTATTCCTATGGGGCAAGTGGCAAAATTAAACAAACTTGCTCCTATGGGATTAGGGGACGACTTACTCAAAAATACTCCAAAATGGGTGCAAGGAATTAAGACTGGTGCAAAATATGCTGTTGGAGTAGATGAAGTAGCCCAGGTTACAGGAACTGGACTTCAAAAAGGATTTGGGGAGATGTTTAAAACTTCGGTTATTCGAGGGTCATTATCTGGTTCAACTCAAGGGACAATAGATTCTTTATCTGTTTTTGATATGGAAGATGTTGATGCCCAAGAAAAAGCAAAGATTGTTGCTCAAAATGCTGCACTAGGGGCTATTGTGGGTACTCTTTTTGATGTGGGGCTAGGTTCTATTGGGGCAATAGGAGGTAAAGGGCAAAGATTCTTAGATGAGAAGCAAAGAGTTAAATATATTGAGAACTTTAAGAACAATAATCCATCTTCTCTTGATGTTGGAAATCTTGCTTATGATGCCTCAGATATACAAAAGATTACTGAAGCTCAATTTACTGTGCAACAATTTGCTAAAATGGAGGGTAAAGAGGTATTGGGAGAGACAGTGGGGCTATCTAAGAATGCTCCTGAATTATATCGATATGCAAAAGAGTTTTTTATTGATCCTGTAATAGAAAAGTCTCAAAAAGGAGAGCCTGTTACTCTTATTGAAGTGCAAAGTGCGGTAGAAAAGACAAAACAATTCTTACAAGCTGAAGATATACAAACAATGTCAGTTTCTGTGGTTGATCCACAAACACGAGCAAAACTTGATGAATTAAAGGCTAAAATTGTTGATGGAGAAGATATTACTCCTCAAGATTTACGAATACACGATAATGTACCCATTGAAGCAAATAGAGATGGTGTAGAGCTTAAATTTGACGATATAGAGGGCAAAAGAGTACGATACAGTACACAAGATGGTGTAGAACTAAAAGGAACGGTAGAGGGCAATATTTTGAAGTTAGATAGTGGACGAGATATAGAACTTACTCCAGAAGTAAAAGATAGGATATTAAATAATTTTGATATTGAGGGGGTTAATACAGATGCTAAATTTCAGGTTGATGAAAGTAAAAAATATTTATACCACGGGACAAGTGCCGATGTTTTAGATAATATTTCAAAAGAAGGATTAAAACCTGGTAAAAGAGGGCAATTAAGTGTTTCTAAAACGGATAGTTATGCAAAAAACTTTGCTCAAGAAGGAATTACCCCTCAAGGAAAAACAGCCCCCGTTTTGTTAAGAGTAAAATCTGATTTTTTAGAAGGCAAAACAACAACCAAAAGGCTTGATGGGAAAGAAAGACCTATGTCTGATCAAGAAAATGAGTTGCTAACAACAGAAACTGTTCCACCAGAACAATTAGAAATATTAAAAGATGGAAAATGGGAACCACTAGTAAATACTGCAAATGTTGTAGATAATGTTGATGAGGGTATGGAATATGATGATTTTTTGAGGCAATATAATAGGAAAACGAGGGAGATTATAGATAAAAATAAAACATATAGAAATTTAATAGATGAAATAGATAAAAATAATAATAATAAATTAGAATCAAAAAGGCAGGAGATAGAAAAAGTCTGGCAAAACTGGAAAAAATCTAATGGGGAAAATCCTAAAGAGTTTATGCAAACAAAAACATATCAATCTTTAGAAAAAGAAAGAATGGATATTGTTAATATCTATCAAAATAGTTCTGAGGCAAAAAAATTAGAATTAGAACTATACAATTTGAATGCAGACATAGATAAATTTGAAAAAGACTATAAATTATCCAAAATCCCTGTTGAAGAAATTGAACTTAAAGTCAATGAAGGTTCTACGGTTACCGCAAATGTTGTAGATAGTGTTGAGATACCACAGACTCCAAATCAAATTCAAGATGCTGAAACCGATGCTTTAGTAAAGCAGTTGTTGGGAGTACCAGAGGGAAAGACTAAATCTGTATATGATAATCCAAAGTTAAAAGAATTAGAAACAAAGGCTCAAGAATATTCAAAAAAGATTGAAACAAATTCTCAAGCTATTTATGAGGCTGAATTACAATTATCCGCAATGGATATTGCGTTAGACAAGCACCCTGGTAAAATATTGCATAAATATGCTAATAAGAAAGAAGGAAGATTACCAGAAGTTACAGGAACTGGTACAAGTATATTCTCACGAAGAGGAGATGATATTGCAGAGGAATTGGGATTTATAGATGGAGATGATGCGAATACGGCGTATCAGGAATGGTTAAATATGGTGGCACAACAAAAAAATGCAAAAGACGATATAGAAGTTTTACAACTTGGTATTCAAAGTGCAGAAACAAGAGGTAAAGAAATCAATGATGAGATACGAAAAATATTAGAAAGTGGAGATACGGGAGAAGCAATACCTGTAGATGTGCCACAAATGACTACAAACGATGCAATAAACGAAGAAGTAATGGCAATCGGAGATATTGATGCACTTCCTACAAATCAGGTACAAACAGCTCAAACAGAAATAGCTCCTAAAAATGAAATTAAGGCAGAAGGTACAACTTCTAAATTATTTGAAAGAAAAAGATTGACCGAAAAAGAATTGGTTGATCAAGCCCCAGAATATAGAGAGGTAAAAAGTATTGAACAAGCAGAAAAAGAAGCGGTTAGAATAGTAAATGAAGACCCAGAATATGCTCGTAAAGTATTAGATGGAGAGGTGGAAGTGGGAGATGAACTATTAAGAGGAAAAATCATTACTGAATATGCAAATTTGGCTAAAAAAAACAATGACTATATTGCATATAATGATAGAATGAGAAATATATCAAGACAAGCAACAGAAGGAGGAAGATTTATTAAGTCTTTTGATGATGGGCAACCATTTAGTACAAACAAAGTATTTTCAAGGGTACAAAATGAGAAAAGACTTGCTAAAAGCAATGTAATTGAAAAAGAAAAATCTAAATTAGCAAAGAAACTTAATGTTAAAGTAGATGAAAGTCTGTTACAATCAGTATTAGATAAAATAACCTGTTAATATGGCAAAGCTTTGTATACCAAAAGAAATCACCAGTTTACTTAAAAAGAATATTCCAGCCAGTGCTAAAAGGTCTTTAGCTTTAATGGACGAAGCAAAAAGAAATGATTTAATGACTGAAATTGTAGACGCTTTTGATATTGATGCAGAAAATAAAGCATTATTGCGTGCTGAATTAGAAAATCAGGTTACATTAAAAGGGAGGGATATACTAAATCAATCACTAACAGTAAAGACAAAAAGCTCAAAATTACAAGACAATATTATTGAAAAAGTAAAAAAAGTTAGAAATCTTGGGGGATTTAATGATGGACTAATACAAGATGTTACGGAGGTAAAGTTGGGCGTTGCTCTTACTCCAGAAGAAGCTGAACAATTAGTAAAAGTATCAGATAAAATATCTACTTTTGTTGATGCTAATAAAAACATAGATTTAAGGCAAAAAGAAAAAGCAGAAGCATTTGGTAAAGCGTTTCAGGAATATACAGATACTATTTCAAATATTACTAATTCATCATTTGGGGAAAAATTTGTATCTACGGGAAATGCTAATTTATTATTAGGGGCAAAATCAGCAATTACAAACATTATATCTAACTCAACATTTGGAGGGCTTGCCTCAGTTGAAAGAACTGCAACAATGGGAAGTCCATATAAAATAAATGAAGTATTCAAAAAGGCTTTAGATGATGCAGGGTTTTATTCTAAATATAAATTTGATAAAACAAGAGCAGAAGATATTAGTGGGAATATACGCTCTTTGGGAGAGGTGATGGTACAATTTGGAGACAAGACAATGGGAGAAAAGTTTTTCAAAGAAATAAACAATTTTGCGTATCAAACATTATTATCTACTCCAGATCAGTTTTTTGCATCATTTGCTAAAACAGACACAATATATCGATTAGCTCGTAATCAGATAAAAAAAGATAATCCAGATATAAAAGTAAATAGCAAAGAGTTTGAATTAAAATTTAATCAACTTACTGATGATGCGTTTCAGATCAATCCCCTTACTCCAGAGGGGAAAATATTAAGAGAAAAAGGAATAAATGAGGCTAATAGGGTTACTTTTCAAGAAGATAGTGGACTTGCTAAAATAAGTACTAAAACTCGTAAAATGGTAGATGATGGAGCAGTTGCTCTTGCAAGTAAAGTAATGCCAGAAAATCTTGCAAAAGGATTTAAGCTAGGAACTTTTATTGTTCCATTTTCTCAAACTCCTGGTAATGTTATAAAATCAGGAATAGATTATTCGGGGTTAAAATTGCCTTATGACATTGCAAAAGGGATTAAGACATATGTTGGGTTAGATAAGCCAGATAAAAAGTCTTTTATGGCAATATTAGATGCTTTTAAGGAGGAGGGAGTAACTGCATCGTTTGTAAGATCAAGCATAGGATTTACAACAGCAGTTGCTATTGCATCACTTATTGATGTAGATAATTATATCGGGTTATTTCCACAATCTCAAAGGGATAGAGAATTATTAAAAGCTCGTAAAGCAACAACAAATTCAATTAAAATTGGGGATACTTGGGTATCATTAGATTATCTTGGACCGATTGGAGCCCCTCTTATTGGAGTATTAGAATTAAAAAAGAATTGGGAAAAAGGATTTGGAGAGGCTCTTCTTGCATATGGTGCTGGGGCTGGTAGACAATTAGGGCAAATTCCTATGTTGCAAGGAGTACAAGATACAGTAGAGTTTGTATCTAAACAAATAGATACTCCTGTTGAAGAAGTATTTACTAATATGTACGGTTCATTGTTATCTTTTGCAACCGCTAGAGCAATTCCCACAATAGTACCAGATATTGGCGAGGCTTTTGATCCCGTAGAACGAGATACAAAAAAAAGCGAAGTAAATATAGCGGGAATACCTATTGATCCTCGTATTGTAAATAAAATACCAGGCTGGAGAACTCAACTAGAAGAAAGAACTGATGTATTTGGTATCCCAGATAAAAATACAGGTCCAGGAGAGATATTTTTTGGTGCAAGAGTAAGTGTTGGATCAACAGACAAAGTAATATCTACATTGCAAGAATTGGCTCAAGATGGATATAATGCCACCCCCACGGATATGATAAAAAATGCAAGAAGTTTTACTGTACCCAAAGAATCATATAATGAGGAACGAAATAAGGTAGGTGAAATGTTGTATCAAGAATATGCTAAGATTATTGATCAGGGTTCTTTTGCAAAAAAAGACAAAGAAGCTCAATATGAAACACTGCAAAAAGCAGAGGAAAAAGTAAAAAAGAAATTTAAGGCTGAAATGGAAAAGAAATATGGTAAGATAGAAGATTAAAGTAAAAGGGTTTATACTATAACATATGAAGAAATATACTCCAAAGCCAAAGTATAAAAAGCGTAATGAGGACGAATTACGACAACAAATATTGCAGGATTACTCTGCTGGAGTTGTTAATTTAGATATGGGGCTTGATGCTTTTAGAGGTAAGTCTATTATTACCAAATTAAATGAATGGAACAATACTTGGAATGGTATTCCTAATTTTGAAGTAGACAATGATGAGGATATGATGTTCTTGTTTAGATTCGCAAGAGCTCAATTAAAAAATCAGGCAAGTATTATCAATCAAGCCAATATTCAAGCGGTATATGAGGCGGTAGGTACGGATCAAATGGTATCTAAGGCAGTATCTGAGGCTTATCGTGTAGTTACAGAATATTATGAGAAAGAGATTAACAAAAAAGCTATAGATTTAAGACAAATTATTAAGGTTGGGATAGAGGGGACGGTATTTGCTGAGGTTTCTATTGAAAAAGAGACTTATGTTGGAGATATTATTGATGAAGTAGATGAAGAAACTGGAGCTATTACAGTACAAGAGACACAACGAGTAGTATATAATGGTCCAAAAATTACTTTACACTCTATCAATGATGTTTTGGTACAAAATCCGTTTCAGATGAATATCCAAAAACAAGGATTTGTTATTTTGCGTAAAACGGTAACTTATGACGAGTTTTATGCTGATTACAAGGGATATGAAAGGGCTGAAGATGTAAATGCTGGAGAGTACTATTTTGGACAACAAGAAGGGCAGACTGAATCACATCAAGATGCTTCAGATTTAGCTTCTAATTTAGATGAAGGGCAAGTAGAAATTATTCGGTACTTTAGAAAACTAGATAATCTTTATGTTATTGTTGCTAATGGACATATATTGTATCAAGGACCATTATTATCTAAGAAAGTTCAATATCCATTTGTAAACATTATTCATGATCTTATTGATGGATCAGATTGTATTTATGGTAACTCTTTCATGGAAAATATAGGGTCTGAGGCTGGTCTTCTTACCTATCTATATAATATACTTATTAAGAAACAATTATTGTCAGCAAACCCAATAATGCTTACTGAAAATGAAGAGGACACTTTTGATGGGCAAATTACTGCTGGAGATATACGAAAAGTAGAAGAATTAACAAAATCTAAAATACTTCAATTCCCAGGTATAGATTCAGGAGATTCTGCTATGATAGGAATGCTTCGAGAATCTTTACAAAATAATTCTAATCAGGCACAGGGTGGAGGGAGTGTAACCTCTATGGGAGGAGGAACTGCAACTGCTAGACAAGTAGTAACTGCTCAACAACAGGCTCAAGCAGTAATTGGAGTTGATGCAGTATTATTAGAAGATGCTGAAAGACGAAAGAAACAATTATTCTTAGATGTTATTCGAGATTTTATTCAAACTCCAGAATTAGAACTTATTTTGAAAGATGGAGAACTTGCAAAACAAACCAAGAAATATGAAAGGTCGATAAAACTAAAAGATCAAACATTGCTTGGTGGTAAAAAAGGAACTGTGCTTATTCATTTTTATCGAAAATCTGAGTATTTTGACTCAAAAGGAAATCCAATCACCCATAAGAAGAGAACCTTTACAAAAGAAGGTGAGAAGGGGCAAATTGAGGACACTGGAGAGCCAAAGATACAAGAAATAGTAACAAATGTTCGTAATCAGGCAAAAAAGGCTGAGGATATGGAAGAGCCAATGGATATAATGTATATGCCTATTGAAGTTTTTGATGAATTTGATTATGATATTCAAGTAGTACCTGGATCATCTTCAGTCGATTCAAAGACGGTCGAGTTTCAAAAAAGGCAAAACTTTATTCAGACAATAGTCCCGTTCCTTGGACAATCTATCGATGGTGTACAAGTTGCCACTTTCTTTGGAGAGGCATATGGGTACAGCATTGAAAGGTTTATCGCCGAGCAACAGCCAATGGATCCACAGCAACAGGCAATAGAACAAGCAACAAGCAACTTTGACCCTATGGAAGAAGGAGCTATATTACAAGAATTTACCGCATAAATATATGAAACCAGTAATTGAAAACATACCAGAAAACGAATATGGACAAGTATTAGTATATAATCCAGCAACACCTGCATTAGCTCGTACAGTAGATGCAACTATATCTACAAGCACAGAAATCACGCTTAATGCAGCTACTACTTGGATTGAAGTTACTGCTTTTACTCAGGCAGTATACCTAAAATACGGAACTAATGATATAACTGCGTCTAACTTTGATGAGATTATAGTTCCAGGACAATCTAAGCCATTTGCAATACCAATAGACCCAGCAACGGGCGAAAGATTTACCGCAATCAATGTAATCCAGAAAGCCGCATCTGCTGAGGTTGTTGTCATAGAGAAGTAAAAGGGTTTATTATGAAGAAGGACAATGTCAAATATGTTACATTTCTTCCGATGTCAGAAAACGATGCACAGCGTTGTTTTAGAGACATTGTACCTGAGGACTTAGACAACTTTATTCTTACCCGTCAATCTCAAATAAAAGACGAGATGATGGAGGCAAAAACTATTGAGAAACTTCATTACCTTAAAGGTCGATACAAAGGGCTTGGTGAGTTTCGAGATATGATTGCCAAGTTTGCAAAAGCTAAAAGAAAAGAAGAAAAACTTAAAGCCTATAGAAGTGTAGCGGAAGTTAAAGATAAAATAAAATCTCAAGGAGGACTAATAATTAAGAAGAAACAATCATGAATACAGGAAAAGAAATATCTCTTTACCCAGAAAGTGGAGATCAATCATTAAAAAAGACTTTATATACCATTGATGAAGATGGTGTTGTGTCTAAAGGATTAGGAGCTATTCCAGGAACAACCGCAGCACATAGTGGGGCAGGAGCATTACCTATTACCGCAGATACCGTATTACTTACGACAACTGGAGCAAATGCTCTTACCCTAGCAGATGGACGAGTAAATCAAAGACTTACTATTGTTATGGTAACAGATGGTGGAGACGGAACTCTTACTCCAGCCAACTTTGCCGATGGTACAACCGCAACCTTTAATACAGTAGGAGATATTCTTGATCTTATCTTTATTGCAGGAGAATGGCATATCATTACCAATAAAGGGGTAACTGTTGCTTAGTATGAAAAAGAGCAAAAAGAACTGTAGCCCAAGACCAAAGGGCATGAAAAAGAAAAAGGGGTATAAATAACCCCTTTTCTTGTATTATCAAACAAAGTAAAAGGGTTTATACTTAAAATTAAGTAGAGGTATCTACTTGGGGACGGAGACCCCTTAATATATCTCGTCAATTAACACCTTATACAATGGATATAAAGAATCAAGAACCAAACATCGATGAGAGCGATGTAAAACCAACTCTGTCAACTGACCTTGCGGAACTTGAAAAGCGAACGGAAAAAGAAGAGGAAACTGCTGAAAAAACTCAAGAATTCCTTGAAAAAAAGAAAGCTGAACTTGAAAAGCGACGACAAGAAGCTGAAAACAAGAAAAAAGAGGCTCGCAAAGAAATCAAGGAAATCAAAAAGGAATTAAAAGCAGATGATTCAGAAGATTCAAACGATGATTCTGATGAAGATCCCAAAGATGATGAACCCAAAGCACCTGCCCAACCTGTCTACGATGAAGATGCTCAATATGAAGCCTTTAAGAAACGACAAAAAGAGGAACAGGAAAAGGAATCACTTCAAAAATCTGTAGATAATCTTATCCAAGAATATCCTGAAGCTAGTGTAGAAAGTTTACAAAAGATTGAAACGCTAGCCGCTGAATTAAGAACACATTATCCAAATCTAACAGCCGAAGAGCTTGTTGCAAAAGCAACTTATCTGGAGTTAGGTGAAAAAGCACATGATGAGGATCAAAACGAAAGAGTAGATGCTTCAGCACCTCCAAGTGGTGGTTCAAATCCAAAATCTAAATCTTTAACATATAAATTTAAAGTGAAGTCTAGCCATAAAGAAGTTCTCAAAAAAATGGGGCTTACTGAAGAGGAGTACCTCAAAGACATTAGCAAAAGATATGAGCAAGGTGAAGATATTACTAAGAAGTACGGAGTTATTAAAATTTAACGATTAAATATATGATTCGAAAGAATTCAACCTCCGAAGTATATAATAGAGTTACCCCTCCACAGTTTGACGAAAGTTTACTTGGAAAAAACTCTACTGCATATGCAAACGGAGATCCTATCAAATTAGTTTCAGGAGTAGCAACTCCAGCAGGAGCAACTGGTGAAATCTATGGTTTCATTAAAGCCGATGAAGAAGTAGGAACAAAAACCTATGCTGCAAACAATGAATCAGTTGGACTAGAAAAAGTAACGGTAGAATTGGCAGACCCAGTAAACCTTTACACAATGACTACTGACGGTTCAACCCCAGTACCAGGAGTGCTTTATAAGCTTGATACAAATAAAGATGTCGATGTATCAGCAGGAGCACAAACTACAGATGCCCAGGTTCAAGTTGTAAAAGACTTAGGAAATGGATTTGTAGCAGTACGAGTATTACAAAGCAAATAATTAAATTATTATGGATTATCAAGCATATTTAGACATATTGTCTGGGCAAGTTGTCTCTCGAATTGACGAGGCTCTTGCTTCAAAGAAAAGAATGCAATTTACTGAATTGCTAGGACTTGCCGATGAAAAAATGAAATATTCTGATGAACGAGAAACCGTTTATTCTGAAATGGATCAAATGCAAGTTGTAAGTGAATCTCAGCAATATCCTGAGTTCAATCCTTCAAAACTTGGAGAAGTTACTCCTGACCCACAAATTCGAGCAAAGAAAATTCGAGTTACTAAAAAACAATTATCTTATGGGGTTGGAAAAGATTTCGCCGAGAATGAAGCACGAAAGTTTATCCGATCATATATCAATACTGAAAATAATCTGTTGACTCAGTTGTTCACTTTTGGACATACTTCAGCTTTTCAGACATATGATTCAGTTCCATTATTTTCAGCATCTCACACAATTCGTGGGGGAACTCAGTCTAATCTTATTACTGGAACATTATCTCAAGCATCATTAGAACGACTTGAAGAATTGCTTTACAGTCAAGTAGATTATGAAGGAGAACCTTATGAGATTACTGGTTCAGATATGATTTTAATGGTTGGACCTGCAGAAATGCACAAGGCTATTAAATTAACCGAATCAACTCAAGAAGCATTTACTTCGGATAATCAAATCAATTCATTAGGAAAGGTATTCAAGGGTGGAAAGCATATGATTTTTGTAAATCCAAGAATCAAAGGAACTTTTGCCAACGATTACTTCTTGCTTGACAAAGCAACTATGAATGAATACGGAATGTTAAAGAGAAAACACGAATGGCAATTTGCAATTTCTGATTGGGAGAAAGATGGAGACGCAGGGTTTGTAAAAACCGCTGACTATTCAGCTGACTTTATGATCAAAATGTATCAATTTGCAGCCGCTGGAAAACCTTCACAAGGCTAGTAGCAATAGAAGGGGAGGGTGAACATAAAAAACTCCCCCTTCTCTCTATAACTAATAGAATATTATGAAAGTATATATCACACAGTACAGTCCAGAAGAACTACAACGAATGAGTGCTAAAGATGTTAGAGGATTATTATTTGATCCGAATGCACAAAACTATTCCGCTTATCTTAAAGTATGTCGTAAATTTGAAGATGATTTAGTTGAAATCCAAAACAAAATACGAAACGAAGTAAGATTTATAAGACCTGCTAACTTCGATAATAAGTCAATGGAAAAGGCAGTTGCAGAACATGCAATTCGGCTAAATGAGGCTGAAAAAAAGTATAAAGGACAACTTACTGCTATTGCAGAAGAAATCGTCTCTATGGAGGCAAAATTTGACAAAAAAGGAGAAGTTTATGTTAAGTACCCAGTAAGAGGGCTAGAGAGCATATTGTCAACTGTAGAACAGGAAGTACCTGCATTTACGGGGGAAGAAACTAATGACGGAATTGAAGAAGATGAAGCAGTAGATATTTACCAAAAAGCAGAAGAAACTCTTAAACTTATAGAAAACCTGCTTGAAACATATAGCCCTGAAGAGAAAAAAGAGATTCAACTAAAAATCACTACTCCTCTTAAAAATGCAATTAAGAAAAAGAATGATAAAATAGTTGAACAAAAAATAGCTTTGTTACAAGAAATATTAGACGAAGAGTAATATGAAAGAAAAGGTTTATCCAACAGGTAGGGTAAGAATACGCATAATAGATGAAAATGGAATTGTTAAAGTAGACAAAACCTTTACCAATATTGTTACTACTGTTGGATTAGCCCATATTGCAGATCAAATGGCTGGGGTGTCTGCTCAAAACAAGATGTCCCATTATGCTATTGGCACAGGAACAAATAACCCAGTTGCTGGAGATACTGCATTACAAACAGAAATAGCTAGAGTTGCGTTATCTTCAGCGGTAGCAAGCGTAAATGAAGTTGTATATACTGCAATATTCCCTGCTGGGGTGGGAACTGGAACAATTACAGAATATGGGATATTTAATGCTTCATCTGGTGGAACTTTGCTTGCAAGGGCAGAAGAGCCTGCAGAAGTAAAGACTGGTTCAGATGCAATGGTAGTAGAACATACAATAGAGTTTAATTAGTATGAACAACACACAAAACACCTTTAATAATACGGTATATCACAAAACGGTATATAATGGAGTGGTTCCTACTCGATTGATTAAAATTGGGCGTAAAATTAAGGGATTTATGATGAGGTCTATATTAGGGGCAAGAAGATATAAAAAGAATTAGCATATGGCATATTTTAAGCTATCAGGAAGAGGAGAAACAACATTAGCGGTAGGAATAAACAATTCTGTTACCTCTCTTACGGTTACTGATGGTTCAGTATTCCCTGCTACTGGAGACTTTATTCTTACTATTGTTGAGGGCTCAAATTTTGAAGATGTATTGGCAACTGCTCGAAGTGGGAACAGTGTTACTGTTACAAGGGCTTATGCTGGGAGTACTGCTCAATCTTTTGGAGCAAATGCAGTAGTATTTTTAGGTATTCGAGTAGAGCATATTGAAGAATTGCAAGATGAAATTGATACTAAACAAGATATAATTGTTGACTCTGACGACATAACAGAGGGTACTGCAAAATTATTCCTTACCGTTGCAGAAAGAACTAAACTATCCAACACCTCAGGGACAAATACAGGAGACCAAGACCTATCCCCATATTTTAACAAGTCATCTGATGATACAGACGATATAACAGAGGGGGCAACAAAGAAATTTGCAACTGCTTCTGAAAAAACAAAGCTTGGACATATTACGGTTACACAGGCGGTGGATTTAGATACCATAGAAAGCGACACTGCAACAAATAACGCAAAAGTTTCTAATGCCACACACACAGGAGATGTAACCGGAGCAACTGGACTTACTGCTCAACCTGCAATTATTACGGGAAAGCCTAGTGCAACCGTAGCTGGTGGTGATTTATTACTTATTGCCGATATAAATGATAGCAATGCACTTAAACAGGTAACCGCTCAATCTATTGCAGATTTAGGGGGTGGTAGCTATACAAATGAACAAGCACAAGACGCAGTAGGAGGAATACTCACGGATACTACCTCTATAGATGCTATTTATGATGATGCAGGAAATACTATATCTTTTCAAAGAGAGGCTTTGACTGGAGATGTAACCGCTTCTAAAAACAGCAACACGACTACGATTGCCAACAACGCAGTTACAACCGCAAAAATAGCCGATGACAATGTTACTTTTGCAAAGATAGAGAATATATCTGCTGACCACTTTTTAGGGCGTCATACTTCAGGTTCTGGAGATGTGCAACAAGTATCCGCAACACAAGCTCGTACTATTCTTAATGTAGAAAATGGGGCAGAAGTCAACACAGTAGACTCTGTGGCTGGAAAAACTGGGGTTGTAAGCCTAGATAAGTCAGATGTTGGGCTTGGTAATGTAAATAATACTACAGACTTAAACAAACCTATTTCTACAGCCACACAAACGGCTTTAGATGGTAAAGTCTCAAAAACAGGAGACCAAATAGAAGGAACATTTACTAATTCTGAACCTTTTACTCAGGTTATATTACACGGTTCTGCTACAGGAAATAATTCTCAAGGACAGCCACTTACCAATACAAGCCCTCGTATAGAATTAGGTACACATCAATATTCTGAATATAGGTCTGGAGAAGAACAAAAAGGAGGATATTCAGAAATTATCCGACTAAAAAACCTTGACCCTTTAGCAAAAGCTACTCAGGCTTGGTATGACCACGAAGACAACCCTACTGCTTGGATTGTTGCTCATTTCCAGCCTCAAGATTTAAGAAGATATGCAACCCTTGCCGCATTCCCTGTTACTGGAGTAGATGATGGCTTAAGAGCGTATTTTGCGGAAGATACTGAAAAATATTATACTTGGAATGGTTCAGGTTACACTGAATTATTAACTACTAATTCTCAATATTATTTTAGAGCAATTCATCAACATATTAGTACCGAAACATCAGATAGTACCAAAACTGCATTATATACAAGACTTGCAATTCCTTATGGATTAGATGTTGTGCCAATTACTACTTCTAATGCTCATTTTAGGATAACTGGGGGATTTAACAATGGAGTAGAAGCTGGAGCATTTATTGTAGATAATGGGAAAATGTTTAGTTTAAATCCTATTATTCTGTATCCTAATAGTGCCAATGCTGCAACAGTAGAGACTTGGAAAGATGACCCTACAGATAATATATTTGCCAATAATACCGAAGGATTACGAATTAGAGTATTAGCCGCAGGAAATGCAGATAATCTTGTATCTGGACAAAGAATGATAAGTCTTAATGGTGAAGGGGTTAGCTGGTTAGGAATAGCTGAAAATCTTGTTATTGGAGGAGCGACCGCAGTATCTGTAGGAATAAATAGAAGTGCTGGAGTTACTCTTGATGTAAGAAGAGGTTTAGGGGTTGCTAATAATACAGAATATACAATCCAAAGAATTAGTAGAGATGAAAGTAGTTTTTTAAATATAGGATATAGAGGAGATGGTTCTGGTGTTGGATCATATATGATTAGACCAACAGGTTCAAAAAGTTTAGTGTTAGGTACTACTGGAAATAATACTGCTTTAATTATTAATGGTACTACTGGAAATATAACTATTGCTGTAGAAATTATCTCTCCCAAAATAAGGGCTTCCAGTTCAGCTGGTATTATTATAGAAGCAAATAATGGTACTGATGTTGTTGCTCTTGGAGTTGGGAATACAGCTAATTCAACATTTTATGGAGCAGTACAAGTGCCTGATGATGCTTATGACGCTACATCTTGGAATGGGAATACAACTGTCCCCACTAAAAACGCTATCCGAGATAAGATAGAGTCAATGTCTGCTGGTTCTGGAATAACTCGCTCTATTGTAGTTAGCTCTGGTAATTTTACTGCTGGGGCTTCTGCGGCTACAGATTATATATATTTATTATCTGGGGCTCACACCGCAACTCAACCAACTGCTGTTGGGAATACCAATCTTTACACATACAAAAATTATAGTGGTTCTGACCGCACAATAAACACAACTTCTTCTCAGACTATAGATGGAACAACTACTATCACTATAGCAAATGAAGACTCAGTTACTCTGTTTAGTGATGGGTCAAACTGGTTTATCATATAATCTAATACTACAAAAATGGCTTACAATAAACGACCAAACCCAGGACAAGCAACAATGGCAAACAGTGAACCTGTTGTTATTGCCTCAGACCAATCAGCAATTCCTGTAACCGCTACTAACCTTGATGTACAAAGTGGTGGTGCAGATTTAGCAACTTCAACACAAGCTGCGGCTATTCAAACAAGCGTAGAACTTATTGATGATGCGGTTGCAACACTTGGAACAACCACCTATACAGAAGCTACAACAAAAGGTATTACTATTGGGGCTGTTCGTCGTGATGCAAACACAACCTTGGTTGGTACAACAAACGAAGTTGCACCTCTTCAAGTAAATGCTACAGGAGAGCTTAAAGTTGCTCAGATTGCAGCACTTCCTACTGGTTCAAATGTTATTGGAGGAGTTACTATGGCTGCCAATGCTACAACCTCTCCCGCAAAGGCTCGTGATGGTGTGGCTGGAGCAAATGATACTGGTATTCCTGCTCAATTTGTAAGACGAGACACTCCAACTGCAGTTACTCCTATTGCTGGTGATTATGAATTTGCTCAAATAGATGCAAACGGTTCTCAATGGGTAAGACTTGCTGGAGAGGTTGCTGATGATGGGGCTTTTACTGTTGGTACTACAAGAGTTGTGCCAGTTGGTAAATTAGCTGATGAAACTGCTACAGATAGCGTAGATGAAGGAGATATTGGTATCTCTCGTATGACACTAGATAGAAAAGCAATTATTACTCCCTATGCTCATACCGCTGGAGGGGCTACTCCTTATGATTTAATCTCTGCTGCTTCTACTAATGCAACTTCTGTAAAGGCTTCTGCTGGTCAAGTGTATAATCTTGTTGCAACAAATACCAATGCTGCAGTAAGATACTTAAAACTATACAATTTAGCCTCTGCCCCAACCGTAGGGACAAGTACTCCTGTACAAGTATATATGTTAGCTCCTAATGGAGGAGTTTCTCTTACTTTTCCTGTTGGGATGGCTTTCTCTACTGGTATTGCTCTTGCAATTACAACTGGGGCTGCCGATGCAGATACTGGAGCAGTTGCCGCTAATGAGGTTATCGTTAATATGACATTTATTTAATATGGCATTCACTTCAATATTCACAGATAAATGTAGTAGCACCGCAGCCTTTGAGTCAGTTTTGGCTCAAGGGACGGGGCAGTCTACCACAGTTATCTCTAATGGATATTTAGGAAGTGGTATTCAATTAGTGCTAAATAATACCGAGTTTAATGAAGTTGGACTAAGAAAGGAATTTGTTGCAACTACTGCTCGAAGATTACAATTCTGGATAAGGATAAATAATGAAGTTGCAGGAGATGCTCGTATTCTTCACGTATGGTCTTCTAATGGATCAAACGCTTATGGGGCTGGAGATTTCTTAGAACTTGATGCAGTACCAGGATCTTCTGCAACTCAATACAAACTAAAACTTATAGATTTAGTAAATACAGCAAATACTACAGGATCAACTGAACTTAATACCAATACTTGGTACAGAATATCTTTAGCGGTTACTAATAGCAATATCCGAGTATATATCAATAACCGACAAGCGGCTGAGTGTACTATAACCAATACCTTTACCGGAGAAAACTTTGGAGCAACACATTTTGGCAAGTTTTATACCACTGGAGTAAATGGGAATATGGTATTTGACAATATAGCTTTTTATACTGAACAAGGTACTGCCCCCACTGCAACACTAGACAAGATAGAAGATACTTATCAAGGCTTTATGGAGCGTTTTTTGGGATTTGAGGGTGGTATTATTCGTCCTGATTTAGATGGAAGTGGAGGAGACTCAGATATTGTGTCTGAGGGGGTGGCTTATGGACTTAATGATGCGGTACAGTATAATGACCAAGCAACCTTTGACCTTATTGAAGAGTTTTGCTATACCGTTATGGAGAGAAGAAATCACCCTAGCGATGTAACAATACAAACAAATGGACCGCATTTAATGGGATTTTTGTACCGAAATAAGACCAATACTTTTGCCGACTGGAATTATGCCCCTGATGCAGATAATGACCGTGTAATCGCCCTTTTATGGGCTCACGCAAGGTGGGGAAGTGGCGGAACGATAAACTATTTACAAAGAGCTGAGGATATTGGAGCTGATTTAATTGTTGCCTCGGAGGAATGGTCAAGTAAGAAATATCAGGTATCTAATTTCTTTGAGTTGGGAGATGCCACGATTGAGATGAACCCCTCTTATCTTCACCCTATTGCTTTTAGAATGTTAAAACAATATACAGGCAATACAGACTTTGACAAGCTGGTTGAGGGAAGTTATGACTATTTACAAAAGGCTTCTGACAATACAGGAGCTTTAGCTGGACCGAATGGACTTATCCCTAACTGGGGAGGATTTGTAGTGGCAACGGGAGCCGATGCATTGTCTCCTAATATGGGGCGTACTACAGATTATGCTTATGAGGCTTTTAGGGCTTTGTGGAGATTAAGATTAGATGAATTGTTCTATAATGAAAGTAGAGCTACAACATTATTATCTAATATTCATACCTTTTTTGACTCTGAGTGGAATGGTGGAGCTGGGACAATTAATGCTGAATATAGGTTAGACGGAACGAAACCTTCTACATATGAGAATACTTTATTTTATGCAATTAATGTATTAGCTTTTGATAGTGTTGGAGATACGGTAGATAGAGATGATATTATAGATACTAAGATAGAGAACACTTATACTCATCACCCTGCTGGTTCTTTCTGGTCGGATAATCCCAACACCCCTAGTTCTGGATTAGCTTCATATTATGCCAATTATTGGATTTCTTTTGGTATGATGACCTTATTTGGAGTATTTGAGAATTATGGGCAAGCAAGCCCAAGCAATGGAAACTTCTTTATGCTGATGGGAGTCGGCTAAAATTAACTAACATAAACCCTATGAAGAAAAACACTTGGAACTGGAAAAAATGGCTCAATGGAGTAGTAATTATTCCTGAAGATACAACTGACATAATTAAATATGCAACTGCTGTTGTAGTGGCAATTTTAGCTAAATACGGGTATTCTGAAATGGGAGAAACGGAAATGTTTGTGATTGGATTGATAGTTAAGGCAGTTGTGGATAGAATACATTACTTTATTAAATACGAATAAATGGTATGTCTAAGAGTGTGCAAGATAAAGTAAATGAAGCATTACAAAGAGCTGTAGACGCTAGGGAGGCGTTAAGTCCTCAAGAAGTTGGCGTTTCTACTCTTATACTCCTTGGGAACATATATCAGGAACAAAAAGACAGAGAGGATAGGCTGATAAAAAAGACGGAAGAAAAACACACTGAAATAAAAGAAGATATAAATGAAATTAAAAATAATTTTAATGAACTTACCAGCTTGGGAAAGAAAATAGAAACATTTATAGAAAAAGAATACAATGTGTTCAAAAAAGACATTGAAAAAAGGGTCTCAGATCAAGAAAAGTTAAGCATAAGGCAAAATATCTTTATGGGGATAATGACAATAATAGGCTCAACCGCACTTGTGGCAATTACTCAATTTGTGCTTGCAAGAGTTATTGGTGGGTGATATAATATCCTCGTGGTGGACACCGTCTGAGTTCTTTTATCCTCCTACATCATTATTATTAGACAACTATTTCTATCACGATTAGCCTCTAGACAATAGTGGCTTTTTGTGTTATATTAAATATGTTACTTAAAGTAACCCATAGTACTATACATACAAAGTCAGAGGAGGTGCAAACGGTTAATTACCTAAGCCACTCCTCTTTTTTGTTTTGACACAGTAAAAGTACAGTAAAAGTTTAGTAAAAGTACAGTAAGCTATCGACAAATTGTCGATAACATGTTATAATGTCATTAAGTAACAACAACATTATGAAATACACAATTAGAAAAGACGATAGCGGAAATCTATATCTAGAAAGACCTATAGATTATGATGTGCATTTAAAGACTAATATCTTTAGTAATAAGGTTGTTTATCCTGTAATATATGAAGATTTGTACGATATTCAAAAAGCTATTGAAGAGTATTTGTCTAAACATTAAGTATGACAAGTGTAAAAATAAAAATGGTGCAAAAGGTAAGTACAAATAAGATTTATGCTGGATCACACTGGTCTCACCGTAAGTTAGTAAAAGATGTATATTATTGGGAGGTATTGGCTAATAAAAAACACTTTACCAAGCCTGAAAAATTACCTGTTACGCTTCGCTTTTATTTCACATTTAAATCTAGACCGCTTGATGCGTCTAATGTTTCCTATATGGCAAAATGTCTAGAAGATGCTATGAAAAAAATAGGCGTGATCCCAGACGATAACCCAAGGTATGTCGAGGGAATTTGCCTCTACTCAAAAAAAGGAGATTGTGATAGTATCGTAATAGAATATAATTAACAACAACTATGGGCTGTAAAAAATGCGGACACTTTAAGCCAGAACAAAATCAAGCATATGGATATAGTGGTACTATATGTCAATGTAAAAAAAACGACAACACAAATGACCTTTCTGTATATGCAAGGCAAAGACTGATAGATAAACTCAGAGAAAAAATTGCTTTTCTTGAGGGTAAGATTGAGGTGTTAGAGAAGATTGCTAATTTAGATAAGAATTATAAAACTAGTTGTGATTTTGCTAAAAAAGAAAGCAAAGATTTTGGGCAACAATATTATAGAGACACATGGGGGAATATAACTACAGTTCCATCGTTTGCGGGTACAGCTACAGCAGCATCAGACTATATCTGTAATTGTAGTCAATTTAATTGCCCATATAATCATATAAATCGATAATTATGAGTAGATATAATGACCTATTAAGTGAATTTGGATACAGAGAGACGCAGGGATTTGGGCGTACTCGTTTTGCCGTATCTTCTAAAAAATACCCTAATAATTTCCACGATGGAAGAGATTATACCTATCGCAACATAAGAAACAATGCTTGTAAGGTTATGTTAGAAGGTAAAATTACCTATGTTGGAGAAGGTGGAAGATGGGGAAATGCTTATGGGCTTCTTGTCGAAATGGAGGTTGCTCCTAATACTTTTATGGTATATGGGCATTTAGACAGGTTCCTGCCTCTTGCTAAGGTTGGAGATGTAAGAAAGGTGGGAGATGATATAGGGATAATTGGGAATACAGGAGTTTCTACTGGACCGCATGTTCATTTATTATGTCGTCAAGTAGGAAATAGAGTAGACCCCAAAGAGTACATAGATTTTAGATATATAAACGATAATAAACCAACTAATAATGAAGATATGACAGACAAAGAAATACGAGCTATAGTAGAGGGAATATACTGGAGTTTTGGTATGAGAAAACCTGACTCTGATGGGGTAAATTTCTGGACTGAGGAATACAAAAAAGAAGCCGAAAAAGCTAAATGGCTAGGGAGAATATTAGAAGGATTGAGAGGAGAAAAGGTAAAGCAAGGGATAGAGTTTCTTGATGCTCGTGAGAATAGATGGCGTAGCAAAAAAGATGTTCAAGGGAAATAATATGGAGCCAAATCACGAATACGGATACACTGGAAGCTATTTAAAATCTCTCCTAGGTGATGATTGGGATAACTTTTCAAATTGGATGAGAGGTCAGACAGCTATGCTTGATCCTGATACAAACGAGTCTGTGTATTATACATTTGATGTAAAAAAGTATTTATCTGGTAATAGGGGCGTTTTAGATTGAATAATATGAAAGAACCAATATATTTAATAACTTGGCGAGACTCTAATCGATATATAGAGCAATGCCATAAAGATGATAATTTTGAAGTTGAACATATAAAAACAGTGGGTTTTGTTATTAAAGAAACCGAAAATCAATTTGTGTTAGCTCAGGATAGTATGCAAATTGTACAAAATGAAGATTATAGAGGGATAATTGCTATACCAAAAGAAAATGTTTTAGATATTGTTTCGTTAAAAAGTTTTCTTACTATTGCAAACTGGGAAAAAACTCATAAATGGAAGGAGAATAAAGAAAAAGAAATTGTAAAAGATTTGACTGAATAATATGTAGGGATAAACCCCCACAAGTAAATCTTGTGATTATAAAGTAATGTAAACCATTATGGCTTATCACGGTAAAAAAATAACACTCAATAATTGTATAGGCTCTACTATATACTTAACTCGTAAAGACTGGAGACACAAAGAGCCCAATAATCAAGGATTCCCAGAAAGCCCTATTAAGGCTCAGGTGAAGAAACATTGCAATAAAAAAGTAAGGCTATACAAGGGAGAAATATCCCAGGGAGGGGCATACAAGAAAATAGAAGACCTACAATATACAATACACTAATCTATGCTATAATAAAAACACCCTTGAATATTAGTTACATAGCGTCTAGGGGACAAAGAGGTCAGCTTTCCGGAGTTGACTTTTTTGGTTGGAAGAAAAAAGAGTAATCAGACGACTACTCTCTTAAATGAGTGTGGAGCTGGTGAATATATATAACTAAGGTACATTATCCTGTGTCCTTTAGGATTATGAGTGTAATTATGTCTATGTACTGTGCAATGGCAATCAGAACAAAGGGGTCGTAAATTAGAGTAGTGATTTGTGCCTGAGTCTCTCCGCCTTATTACATGGTGGATCTGGAGTTTGTTTGGAGGGAATTGTTCAAAACAGAATTGGCAGGTAAAGTTGTAATCTTCTTTAATTGCCCAACGAATAGCTGATTTGACACTAGCCATTGGAAAAAGAGCGATTGGTCTAGTTTTATTTTAGCACAGTTTTTCCATTCCAGTATAAATTTTCATATACTTTATTGTTTGCAGTTGAGCTTAATGTACTTCTATGCTCAAAACTTGCTATTTTTTGTATACTCTTTGGGGCCTGATAAGAACTTACATACACGGGGGTTTGGTTTTTTCTTACCCAGTCCCAAAACTCCTGATGATTAAAGTCAATACCATACCTAGCCGTGTTTTCATAGGGTGGATCACAATATATAACGCTGTTTGGTTTTATTTTTATCTTTCTATAGTCTTTTGCCGATATTAGTAGCCGTTCTTGCAGTTGTAGCCGTTCTTGCAGTTGTAGCCGTTCCAGCTGTTGTAGGCGTTCCAGCCGTTCCAGCTGTTCTAGGTCAAATCGAAATACAATTTGATTATCTTTTTTAAATTGTTTTATTAGTTCAATTCTTTTTTTAGGAGTTCCATCGTATCCATTGTTAAAAAGGTATTCGTGAGCTAATTTTTTAATTTCTCTTATTTTTTTACCAAATAAATAACCTTCCCCTTTGTTACCAAAAGACCAAATCCACCTTATATATGGATCGGTGTTTTTGTACTTTAAAAAATATTCTTGACTAACCCATCTTTTTTTGTTTTTGTATTTACCGTTAATTGCATCTAAAAATAATTGGGGGGTGTTTTGAATATCGTTACAATATATGTGTTTATATTGAAGCCCAAACATATCTTGTTGTAATATGGCGGCGTGAGTAATTGCACATCCACCAGCAAACAAGTCGTATAGGTTTTCTGCTTTTGGCAATATCCCCAGTATTTTATTTGCTAATTTTGTTTTAGATCCCATATAGGGAAAGCCATAATTCATATGTTGTTGTTAATTTATTGACTAATTCTAGTATATCAACTATATTGGAATTGTAAACATTGCACCTTCCCCACAATGGCACTTGTTGCTCGGCTTTTATATGTCTACAGAGGATTTGTTATTATTGGCTCTGATGTCAGGCATATTCGCTTTGACAGTTTTGTCAGGGAGATTTGCCCATCTGTCATCTACGATTGCGTGGATATTGATAGCAAAGAAGTCTATCAAGTACCTGCAAGCCAAATCATGGGGTATTTTTTATATCCCACCCGTATCTTGGAACGCTCAGCCTAAAACAATATAAACAAAAAAGAGGTCAGATGTAAATCTTTCCTCTCTTTCTTTTATCCTTAATTATTACCTATTGCAAAGTACACAAACACAAGGAGTATTAAGCCTATTGCTCCTATAATCAATACCACCTTAATTGTATCTAATCCTCTAGCAAAAGTATTAAAGTCCTCCATAGCTTCTTTATCCATTAAATAGTCCTGATATACCTTTGAGATAATATCTGCTGTCTTAAAGGTAATTTTAGGCGTTTTATTGAGTATTATATTCTTGACTGTATTGTAGTTTAGTCCTGTTAATCTTTTTAGTTCAGTTGGTCGGTATCCATCTTGGATCATCTCATTAAGAACAATGCTGTAAGGTTTTGTAGGTACAAATTTTGGTGTTTCCATAGTTGTTGTGTTAGGTTGTTGTTAATTATTTTCTTACTAATTTATAAGTATAATCTTTGTCTGCTTTTTGTTTGGTTAATCCTGTTTTTACTTCTCCGTTCTCATTTATTACAATACATTTTGTACCTTCTTGCTTAATGACCTTTCCTCCTAATATATCTTCTGCATATCGAGGAATGTTTTCATCTTCGTATATAGCTTTTGTTGCGTCTGCCACAATAGTCCCCCAGCCACCACCATTTGTGTACACAATACTAGATGTTTTGTCTGTTAATTTTTCTAGCAATGCAGATAAATCTTTAGCCTGTTTAAGTTCTTTTCTTAAATTTTCATTTATTTTAACAAGTTCTTGATTTATTTCTTCATAACGAGAAATAATTTCTTTATGGTATTTTTTGGTTACAAACATATTTCTCTACTTAATTGTTAATAATTACAGGACGAGTGTTTCATAGGCGTTTAGTTATCTAATATATATTGACTGTATTCTGCCAGTAGTTCATCAAGTTGTTTTGCTGTTTTTTTTAATCTTTTAAGAGAATCGATTTGATTAAAGTCTTTTACTTTTCTTCCTTGTATCTCATCTATTATTGGAGAATTAAGACTATTCTTACGCCTAATATGACATTCTGAATATTCTTTTATTAAAGCAACACAACCATAAATAGCAAATTCTAGCTCTAATATAATATCTTCTTTTGTTGGTTCTTCCTCCATACTCTATTTCTTATACTTGTTAATAATATCTTGTGCTTTATCACATAAATCATTGAGTTTTTCTATTATATTGTCAAAATCTGGTACTATACTTTCATCTTCTTCCTCCACCTTTTCTACTGGTCTTACGCAGTAATGGGGGAAACAATGGCTAGCTCCTTTATATGGTATGTCCGTATAAAACTCATAATAAATATTGTTACTATCATCTTGGACAAAATCTATTCTAAATACTTCCCCTATCATTTCTTTATGTGATTCTGACCACTCATCATACTCTCCGCAATCCCTAGCGCTCTCCAATATCTCTACCTCTGTACCTACTTCCAGCAAGTCTGGCTTGGAGTACATATTACGGTATTCGTCTATGAGGGTGAATTTGTTGTATTTCTTTTTCCAATCTACTTTCTCCATAAAAAAACAGGCTAATCTGCTTCCTATTATGTGTACCCAGAGCTTGCCTTTTATACCCCATTCATCCTCCACCTCAATCTGGAAAGGTTTATTTTTTGGGGCGAGTTTTATTAGTTGTTCGTATGTTAAGTTAGATTTTCTCATATGTTTAGTTAGTTATATTTACTACTACCATACCTATTGTTATCACTGCCATAGCTACAAGACATATAACATCGATAATAATATCCAATACTTTTGCTTGTGGGTGATCTTCTATCTCATATTTCCCTCCACAATATTTGTTTAGGTCTATGACTTCTTGTTCTGTATGTGTTAGTTTCATAGGTTTTTTATTATTTATTTTGTATGGTTTAATAATATTTTTATCTTTATTTTTTTTAAAAAACTGATGTATTATTTTTGATGCAAAATATTTATTTGAACCTAAATTATATTTAGTCATAATTTTATTACCTAAAACACTGCCAAAAATAATACATTTATTACCGCTTTTATCAAAAATAATTTCATTTAACAGACCCCATTTTTCCATAATTATTTTTTAATTGTATATCTTTTAATAATTGCGTAGGCTCTCTGCCAACTAATTCCTAAATCAAGTGCAATTAGTCTGACATCTCCCCCGTTTTTATATGCTTCAAGGATCAAGTTATTTCTCTTAGAGCTTTTTTCGTATTCTATGTCTCGTTTTTTAATGTAATTCATTTATGTAACTTTTAGATATTCTATTAAATCATTTGCGTCTTTTTTAATTTCTGGAAACCTTTTAAGCAAATCTTTGTTTTCAAAAATATTTCCCAAAATTTTTGCTTTGCTTTTTGATCCACTTAGACAATAAGAACCCTCCTTATTAAATTCTCCAATCCAGCAACCATAACCTTGTATTCCTCCTTTAACAGGCACAAAATTAGTACAATCTACATAGTAGACACATAAATCATCGTCCCACATAACAACCGATACAAATTTGTTTTTAATTTTATTTTTATTGTACTCTTTACACTCTAATATATCTCCTAAATATATTCTTTTATTTTTAATATCGTTTACGGCAGTGTAAGGTAATACTATACATTTTTCAACATTAACATCATAATCAGTGTCTAATTTTCCTTCAAGATCAAAAGAAAATCCTGAATAAAATATTTTTTCCCCGTTCCATATTCTAGCTCCAATAATGTTTTTCATATGTTTTTATTATTAAAATGGTACTTCTTCTAAATCTATTCCTTCGTATTGCACAACTGGCTTATTTACTACTTCATCTAGTTTTGCATATACTTTTTTAGATAGTTTATAAGTTTCAGATAATTTAGTTGCAACTTCTTTTGAGGTTTTTGCTCCATCTTCTATAATTCTATTTATAAGCTCATAACTATCTGGTATTTTTTTACCATCATAAGTTTCAAGGTTAAACCAAGGCTTATCATCTGTTTTTGGGGCTGTATTTTGTGCCTGTGGGTTTGTTTTATTGGTCTTTAGTGTATCGGTTACCCCGTCAGTATCTTCATCGGTTACAAGCCCCAATATTGCGGTTAGCGTATATCTTCTAGCATAAGTAATACTAGACCCCATTGATTGATTAAGGTTCATGCCCTTCATTGTCTCTTGTGGCATTGTTAATCGAGACTCAATTTTTTCTCCTTCTAAGTTAAACAATGTACAAATTATATCTAGCCCATCAAATGTGTGCATATAAGATAATTCATTTTCTTGAAGTTTTGGGGCAATGGTCTCAACAATGTTATCAAAGGAAGCATAATTATACCCATAACCCTTACTGTCTTTATTTACTTTTCGCAATGATTGCTGAAACTGTGCTAATTGTGAATATATCTTCATACTATTTATAATTCTTAATTATATCTTCTTCCGTGATAATCCCACCCTCTACTAATTGCTCATAGGTGGTATTTTCTAACCAAGTCTCAATCATAGGTCGTACTCGATTGATATGCATTTCCTTAGGTGCTAACGGATTAGCATATAACAAATAGTAAATCTTAAATACAAGCCAGTTAATTCCTCGTTTTGCATTCTCTTGTAATATCTCTGGCATTCTTTCTTTATTGTTGTCTAATCTTTCTCCTTCCTGATACATATAGTCAAATGCATCTTCAGGATCTTGTGTTGGAAGTATGTCTACAGTGTCCATAGGTCGTTGTTGTTTAGTTACTACTTGATAATTTCTTACCTAGAATAAGTATACCATAATATAGAATAGTTGTCAATAGTAATAATAATATTTTGTATCTGGATAACATTGTACGATCTCTGTATATGTTGTCTGATGTGTTTGCGATTGAGCTATGATTTCACATCTGGTATATTCTGGTGATCCAAGGCGGAATAAAGATATAGCTATTGCAATAAGACACGCTATAAGGGCAATATTGAACGCTATATCTAACGGTTTCATAATCTTCTTTTACTAGCATCTACTTCTCGCATAAAACAGTTGTATACATACATAATACCCTGATATACCACATTTACTGCCCATACGCTTAATGCGATGATAATAAGGATACAATATAGCCAGATAGCGAATATATGGAGTACAGTGAGCCAGATAATGTTTAGTGTTTTGGTGATTAGTTTCATAATTCCTTTTTTAAATCTTCAATAATTTCTAAAAATTCACCTGATACAATTTCTAATTTTATGTCATCTTCATAAGCGATTTTTATTGTTTTAATACATCTTTTAATTGTATTTTTTTTAACATACTCTCCATATTCTAACATTGCTTGCCTTGTTTTTGTTCTTTTTTGGGTGGATGTTATAAAGGGATTAACTATATCGTGCTTTTCGATTATTTCCCATAACATATCTTCATTACTTATTGTTGGTGCTGGTTTGGTTACCATATATGTATTATTAGTTATTTACTCCATTTATGTTTACTAGCGTTCCAAGCTCCAATCCCTCCTCGACTTATTTTCCAAGCCATAGCCTCAACATTTAGCTCTGCATTAAAAGGTGTTGTCCATTCTCTGCCCATCTGCTTTAATGTCCCTGCATAAGTGGATCTTATAAATTGACTACACCCCGAGGCGGTTGAACCTGTATTTTTTGCTAATGGATTTCCCCCACTTTCTGCCATTATTATTCTATTCATTAAATCAGCTGACACTCCATATTTTTTTGACATTTCAGGTACATAGTCAAAACACGAACCTTGATTTTCTGGAATATTAGATAATTCTTCTTGATTAGAAGCAAATCTTACTGTTGAGTTTTTTACCTTTCTCGCAATACTTTTTGTCTTGACTGTTACATTTACTGGTTTTGGTTCTTCTAATGGCTCTAATCGGGCAATTTCTCCTATTAGTTCATATTGTACTTGCCTATTAGGAGCGGATAATGTATCCACTGCGGTAATAAAGGCAACTACTAACCCTATTCCATAAAGAATATAGATTATATTCCATTTCCAGCGTTTGATTGATTTTTTAGAGAGCTTGTTTCGATTAAGGAACTGTTCAATTTGTTTTGGGCTGTAATGACTTCTTATATGGTTATTATTAGTGATAATCTCCTTTGGGGAGCGACAATCGTATACAGTGCTAGGTCGTATATAAGGCTCTCAAGTAAGGGGGCAAGGTATAAAACTTGCGAGTGTTCATATCTATTGCAATAAATATGCTCTTACCAGCGGGTAAGTTAATAAGTATCTTGAGGGCTTTTCTACCTCTTCCCAATCTAGATTTGGGGCTTTTTGTCATTGTATAATTTGCTGGTAGTCTTCGGACTGTTCCCCTTAATCGAGAACCCTATATGTTAATGTACTGTGTAACCTTATTGTATCATAGGCTTATCGGTAAGTTTTTCATTATCCCAATAAGTCGTAACTGAACTTTTTGCATATCCATATTCATAAGGGCTTGATTCATATAGTCTGACTGTTTGTGGTTTATTATTTTCAAATATAATTTCAAAAAACTTATATTCTTTGCCTCGATATTTCATATCATTGATACATAATCCTGTAATAATTGGTCTGCCATAATCTTACAATGTTCAAATAAATCTGGTGTAATTTCTGGCTGTAATGAGAAGTATAATGCTATATCTTCTTGGACTATTTTTTGTATTTCTTCCATATTATTGGACTACATATAGGGCAATCCACATTGCTCCGTATAATACTGGTGCTAATAATAAGAACATTACATAATCTATTGGTCTATCTCCGTAGTTGTCTTTGCTTGGCTTGAATAAGAACTTGATCATAGGTCGTTGTTGTTATTTATACTCGACTTGTGATAGATATTGGCTCGATGAGTTATATAGTTGTCATTCGGCGTATCAATCTTTGGTCTTACTATAACTATACTATAATATAGAATATATGTCAATAGGTAAATTGTGGATAAGTATAAAAAAAGAGAACAGAACAACCTAAATCGGATAATCCCAGTCTCTTATGCGGTCAAGTAGTGGGGACAACAACGAACCCCAGACAAGAATATCATAATAGGGCTATTATATCAAGTATTATCTCTTTCTATAGCTGAGTTAAAATCCTTTCTATTAAATAATCTTGGGTTGTTTTTTCTTTGTCTATCCCATCTATTCCAGTCGAACTTTTTGTCTATAAAGTTTCTCCAATTCTTATCATCTCTATAATCTGGGTATTTACAGTCCTTTACTTTTTTCTTAAATCTTTGAAACAAATTGTTTAGCTCAATATTATTATCTATATTTTTTTCTATTTGCTCATAAATGTATGTCTGAGTTTTTTCGGGGTTTGGAAAGTTTATCTTATTTAGAAACAATAAAAACAGATCAACAATACCTGGATTTATTTTATTATCTTTTACATATCCAGTATATAAATTTGATAAATATGCTTGAGTAGATATATAAAAATTGTATCTACAATGTATCTCTTTTAATATTTTTTGCTCTATATCCATATTATTCTAGTAAATTATCTTCTAATTCTGGGGGCAACTCTTCTTTATAATGAATATCTCGAATATAAGCTTTGTCAAATTTCACTTTCTCTCCTTGCTTAATAACAAAGTTTAGATCGTCTGTCATAGGAAAGCCCATAAAATAAGGTTTTTTCTCTGGAAAATCTATCTTAGTTATCTGATTTGTGTTTATAAAAGCTCCACTTGGAAGTTTTACAAACTTTAGATTATCAATATTAGAAATAATCTTATCGGCAAGATCATCTTCAATATAATGCTTACTTTTATCCATTAAATATATAACCTTCATAATTGTTTACTTAAATCTAATACCTTGCTCTTTGTTTTCCCTTTATCAAAGTACACCTTAAAATCTCCTAACTTAGTATACATAGAATATGGGGTTGTAGCTGTAGGGGCATATTTTTCTCCCTGTACTGCAATTACTTGCTCAACCATTTTAATTACATTCTTATATCCAAACTTTTTAATCATATCCGTACAGGCTTTCCTTTGAGTCTTATTCCCATATTGTATACCAGGGTTTACTTGAGAAAATAACTCTAATATATTTGTAATTTCCTGCGAAAATTTGTTTTCGCTAATAATCTCTTTCTTTTTTACTTTATCTTTATTGCTTAGTTCTTTATTACTATTGTTTTGGCTTTTCCCTGCATCGGGTTTCCCTGCATCGGGTTTCCCGACACTGGGTTTTCCCACCTCGGTGTCTAGGAGTAAATACTCAATATTCCAATGCCCAAGCTCGTTTTTATACTTTGTTCTTTTTAACAGTGATGCGTTTTCCAATTCTTTGACCGCATTTCTTACCGCCTCAACTCCCTCTTTGCTTTGATAGGCAATATTCTTTACCGAAAACTCCCAACCATCAGGCTTACTGTAAATATACGCCCAAATACCTTTTGCTCTAAAACTTAATTGTTTTGAGTTTAATATACTGTTAGGTACTAAACCAAATCTTTTTTCTACCTTTAGACTATTCATATAATTTAGCCTCTTCTTCATAATCTAGTGCAATTTCTTTGAGAATATTAGGAATCTCTAATATATCTATATTTTTATTTCTACTTAATAACCCTTCAGTTAATAATGTTACGGCTACTTTGTATGCAAATTTATCATTTAGTGTTCCCATATATTTGTTCTTTATATAATAAAAAGTCCTTTGGCGAAACCCCCATATTGCTATGAGGAAGTTCATCAAAAGACTCTTCATTGATTTGAATTGTATTTTGAACTATTCTGTTTCACCCTGTATTTATAGACCTCAGCCGTCTTATAATATCAATATATCATACTCTTGTAATTTTGTCAAGATTTCCTCTTCTCATAAGCACACAAAGGACAAGGGTATCCTTTAGCTAAATACACTTGATGAATCTCGCAATCCCAAGCTTTAGGAATAACAGTAGACTTTTCCATATATGACAAAAAAGAGTAAAATGTCCAGCCAGTGCTTGTTGGTGTTTCTCTCCCTTTCTTTATAAACTTATGGATCACAGACACATTGGTTTTGGTTAAAAAAGCAGCAAGAGACATTGAGACCGCTTGAATATAATATCCCTTGATATTGTTAATACAAATAACGGGCTCAGCTTGTAATTCAAGAATACTAGATCTGATCCTTCTATTCTTATTCATTATACCTACGAGTTAAGGTTTCTATTACAAAATCAGGCATAGCATAGACGGTATATATATTGTCTTCGGAAGCAATAATCCCAACAATAGACAATTCTTGTTCAGCAATTTGTATTTTATCCAGAGACTTAAGACCATTAAGAAGCGTTTTATTCGTAACAGATAAACTAATAGCAGGATAAGCATTGTCTAATAATATCTCATTAAGAGATTTAGATTTGTCTATTTTTAATTCTACCGCTTGTTTAAGTGTTAAAATCATTTTGTGTGTTATAGTATAATTATAATATATACTATGTCTATAAGTCTTGTCAAATATAGAAGAATAGTGTATTATGATAGTAATAATAAAATACACTATGGCAACACCCAGAAAAGATCCAAAAGATTTATTAAAAGAGGGAAGAAAAACATTATACAAAAAAGTATATATTGATGAAGTAGATTTATATATTCAGAACTGTGAAGATAAAGAATATGATTATATAACCTTTCAGGGAAGCAAAGGAATAGGGAAGGAGAAGAAAACAAAAGTACATTTACCAACATTAGAAGGATTTGGAGAATATCTAAGAAATAAGTATCCTGGAACAAGAACAACTACTACTCATATTTGGAATTGGGAAGAAGAACACCCAGAGTTTCTTGAGGCAACCACACGCATACGCAATGCACAAGCCATAAAACTGATGAATGGAACGCTTTCAGGAGACTATGAAAAAAGTATGGCACAACTTATTTTAAGGTCTCAATCGAGGCATTATCAGCCAATAGATAAACAGGAACATAGTGGTAAAGACGGTGGAGCAATTGAGGTAAACAATATATCTAATGGGCAATTAGATGAAATAATTACTATTTTGAATCAGAATAAGAAATAATTCGTCTGTTGATGACAAAAAAGATTACCAAGCAGGATATACTCAACTTTCATAAACAAGCCTTTATTCGTGGTAATTTTAGGGGTATTACTGAGGTTATTCAGGACGGTAAGACAATTAAGCATATAAAGCTAGATCTGTTTCTAAGTGATGTATGGAGTTTTATTCACTCTAATAAGTTTGATAATGATTCTTTTGAAGCCCTATATGGTGGAGGGGCTGGAGGAGGTAAAATCGTATCTAACGATGGGATTGTATTAACTCCTCATGGTTGGAAAAAGGGGAAAGATTTGAGGGTTGGAGACTTGCTTAATAATCCAGATGGAACGGTGCAAAGAATAATTCAAATTAAACCAGAAATATATGTAGATGAATGGACTGTATATTTTAGTGATGGAACAAGTACAAATGTTGCAAAAGAGCATTTATGGAAGGCGTGGAAAGGTGGAAAGGGAAGAAAAATTAGCAATAAAGTAATTCATGGAGAAGATTCTGCAGAAATTATTGAAACCTCAGAATTGCGTGAATGGTTAGATAGAGGGTATACCCCACAAATACCAGTTTGTAAGCCCCAAGCATTTAATAGAACTACTAAAGAAAAAGATAAGATAGATCCTTATTTATTAGGAGTGTTACTAGGTGATGGTTGTTTAGGAGACAGAGTTACAATAACCTCAGACAATAAAGATTTTGATCATTATAAAAAAGAGTTTGGAGAAGATAATATATCATATAATGGAAAAACAATAGCATTTAAGGGTGAAAAGTTAAAATGGTTAAGAAACAAATTAAAGCTTCATAACTTATTTGAAAAAAAATCTTTATACAAATGTATTCCAGATATATATAAATGGGCAAGTGTAGAAGATAGAATGGCTCTTGTTCAAGGGCTTATGGATACAGATGGCACTTCTGATAATGGTAAAAACGCATGTTCTTATACTACAATATCCAAGCAACTTGCAGAAGATATGGCTTTTGTTATTCGTTCACTAGGTGGAGTTGTTACTATAACAAAAGGAAAGGCTGGATATAAAGATAAAACAGGTAGATATATACGGTGTAATGATGCATATGATCTATATATTGTATTTAAGAATCCAGATAGATTATTCCGAATGAAAAGAAAGCAAAAAGGAACATTTGGAAAAAATCTTGTACAAAAAAGAGTTGTAGATGTCAAAGTTACTGGGAAAATTAGAGGAAGATGTATTACGGTGTCTAATCCTAATGGGCTATATATAACCAACGACTTTATAGTTACTCACAATTCCTTTGGCATGTGTTATTTCTTGCTGATGATGGCTGAATGTTATCCAGATACAGTATATGCAATAATTCGAGAGGAGTTGAAGCAATTAAGAGAATCAACATATATTACAATGGAGAAGGTGGTAAAGTATTTATCTTTCCCCCAAAAAATGTATCGATTCAATGGACAAGACAATTATTTGACATTTAAGAATGGATCAAGAATATATCTAAAGGCTGGAGCATATAGGCCAAGTGATCCCGAGTACGATGGTTGGGGAAGTACAGAATTTACTGGAGCATGGATAGAGGAGGGGCAACAGGTGGCAATTCAAGCTAAAGAAGCTATTCAGACCAGAACGGGTAGATCTAACAATGAAAGATATAATATCCCTGCATTTCTTATTGTTACAGGTAACCCTGGTAAGAACTGGATGTATACCCAATTCTATAAACCTTCTAAGGAGGGTAAATTGCCATCATATAGATTCTTTTATCCTGCTTTGGTACATGATAATCCATTTATCGCCAAATCATACATAGCTAACTTAGAAAAACTCCCTGAGAGCTCAACAAGAAAGCAAAGACAATATTATGGGAATTGGGAATTTGATGATGATCCAACTGCTTTAGTTACATATTCAGCTATTATAGATATGTTTTCAATACGAGCTCCTGATTCAAGACAAAAGTTTATTATTGTTGATGCTGCAAGAGATGGAGGAGATAAGATAACTTGTTTTGTATTTGCTGGACTACAACTTATAGATATGCAATATTGGGACAGGGCAAAGACTGATGTTTCGGCAAGAAAGATAATCAAGGCCATGATAAAACACTCAGTCCCTGCTAGTCGTGTACTGGTAGATGTGAATGGGGTTGGAGGAGGACTAGCTGATCAATTACCTGATGGAGTGGTAGAATTTATAAATAATGCAAAGGCAATAGATGAGAATTATCGTTCATTAAAAGACCAGTGTGGATATATCCTTGCAGACTATGTAAATAAGGGTAAAATTGGGTTTATGGGGCTTGATTTGAAAGAAGAGGATAAAGAGCTTATCATCGAGGAGTTCGAATGGCTCAAGAGCTATGATGATGAAAAAGAAGGCAAGGCAAGACTTATTCCCAAGGACGAGATAAAGAAAGCTATAGGAAGATCTCCTGACTTTTTAGATACCTTTCTAATGAGAATGTACTTCGAGATAATAAAAAAGAAATCATCAATTAAAGAAGAAAGAACTATGATCAATTTAGTACCTGCATATCACAATCAAAGTAAATTTGTAAACTGTTGCTGGTATATTGGAGATGATAACAATATAGCGGTATGGTTTTATCAGACTGAGAGTAATAGAAATATATTTGTAATAGATTATTTGGAGCAATTTGTTACTACTCCTGCAGATTTTATGTATGATTTACAACAACATACACAAGATAAAAAGTATATTATCAATAAAAACTATATTTCTTATATGAAAATAGATGGAACACAAACAGACCCTAGAGCAGATATATATCGGTTACTCAAGAAATTAGGGCTGACAAGTGTTAAGATATTACCTAAGGTAGAAAAAGGAGAAGATACATCGCTATTAAGGGCATATTTTGGAGACTTCACTTTCCTTTCACCTTTCTGTGATTATGGATATTATAAGGTATTAGATGACTATAATATAGAGAATATGGCAACTAAGGCATTTATTGCAGTAATACAGGCTTCAACTTTAAGAGAGCAACAAACAGAAGAGTATTCAATCAATTCTATGCGAGATGTAAGAAGACTTATCAATTCAGATAATCCAAAAGAACAAGCAAGGGGAAGAAGATTACTTTCCAAATTCAAGTAAAAGGGTTTATTATTAGAATATGATTGACTTAAACACCACATTATTTACTGTTGAGAATAATGCAAGAACTCAGATAAACGAACTGGGTGGAGTAGGAAGTGGAGATACAACATTTACTGTAGATAGTGTTGCTAATTTTAGAGTTGGAATGATTTGTACTCTATCTAATAGGGAATATATTCAAAACTCAGATGTTACAGAACGAGTGAGAATAACGGGAATATCTGGGAGTGATTTGACGGTAACAAGAAATATAGATGGGCTTGGAGCTCAAACATTTGCAAATAATGAATGGATCACTGGAGCTAATAATGCAGAGCCTATTGCTCAATTACAAAACATATTAGCTAGTGGCTGGAATCCGTTTACTGCAGGAGTTGCTTTGGAGTTCAATTCATCTAATTCTTTGAGAACGACAACAAATGTAAACCTATCATCATTGATACAAGTAGGAGATAAAATACGCTGGGAACATAGTACTACAGGAGGAGTAAGATATGGGACTGTAAGCGTAAGTAATTACAATTCTACGGTTACCAATAGACATTATATTGAAATTGTAGGTTCAACAGTATTAAATGAGACTGTAGTTGCTAATTCTATAGGGTATAGTAGATATGTTAATCCTTTAGGTTTTTTGGCTAATTTATCTCATTATGGTCCAAGAAATAGTGGGCTTATAAACGGGTATATTATTCCAGTAGTGGCAAGCAATAACCTAACATTGCATATAAGTACAACTCCTTATAATTCATCATCACCATCTACTGTAACCGCACCAACTACATCTAATCCTGTCTATGTGTGGATAGATGGCGTGTTAAGGACAATTACTTCAGCTACATCTTTTACTGTAAACGCTGGAACAAATTATTTATCTTTGGGATCTTCTGTTTTTGCTGCAAGAGAACAAGATTTATTTGTTTATTGTCAGTGGAATAGTACGACTAGTTCTGTTAATCTTATAGCTTCAAGAATATCTGTTGCTAGAAGAATAAATGATTTTGTAAACTCTAACACAAACACAAAAGGAGTTTTAGGAATTATAAACTACAATACTACGGATAGCGTAATAAATATAGGGAGATTTCAAGCAACTTTAGGAGCGTTTAATGCAACTCCATCTTTGTCTCATTTATGGACTATTCCAACATACACTAATGATAATTTGGTACAAGAGCCAATAGAAAGAACGAGAAGAAGAACATTATTACCAGCCGCCTCTGCCGACGGTTCTATGACTTGGACATCTGTTACATTTAGCCTTGCTGAATATCAAATTATTGGAAGACAACTTATATTATATGTAGGGGCGGCAGGAACTACTGGTGGAAGTGCTTCTGGGGCTTTAAGAATAGGTTATCCAATAGATCCTACAAACACAAGTAATTTAATTCGTGGAGGTTGTTCAGTTCGAGATGCGGGGAACTCTCTTGGAGGATTTTATTTCTGTGGTAGTGCATTAAACTTTTTAAAAGCAGATGGAACAAATTATGGAATAGGTGCAAACAGAGAGGTTTATGCAACAGTAATATACGACATAATCTAATATGTATTCAGAAACAGAATATAATTTTATCCCACACGCCACAACTCAAGGGTTGGTATTTATGATATATATATCTGAGAGTGTAGATGCAACAGATACGGTAGAACCACAAATAGCTAAACTTATACAATTATTAGACGGAATTACGGTTACAGAAGATGTTTCGGTAACAAATGAAAGGAATATAACTTTTACAAGTGAAGTAAAAGGGTTTAGAATTACAAGTAGTATAACTGCAAAAAAGAATGAATAGATTTGCCTTTGATAACGCCTCATTACTTATCCCAGATATTAGCTCATATCTTGCTTTAGGATATAATTCAGGGCTATCTTCATTTGTATTACAAAATGTAGAAGGATTTAATACCTCAGGATATATTGTATTAGAGGAACTAGGGAGTAAAAATTGGGAAATATTGTCAATTAACACGATAAATACAGGTACAAACACCATTACAACAAATGAAACCTCTAAGTTTGCTCATGCTTTTAATAAAAAAGTATATTATGCCCAATATAATCAAGTAAGACTGTATAGAAGCACTAATCAGACATCTCAAGGAGGACTAATTGAAACAAAAGACATAGATGGTACAAATATAACCAATAAGGGGGAAAAGATAACTGTATTAGAGGACAGTGTAAATACAACAGGGTATGCGTTCTTAACTCTATACGATTCGGTAGGAGCAATTGAATCTAATGAATTTTCATCTCCAATTCCATATGTAATAGAAACAGATACGGTTCAATATGTAGTAGATAGTGTATTTAGACAATTAAGAAAACAGTCAGATAATGTGCTTACTTATGAATTAGCCTTTGATTTACTTAATGAATGTACTCAATCTATTCGAGATACAAGACGGAAGTTCTCAGACTTAAATGATCTTGAAGATGTAATTGGAAATATAGAGCAGGGTAAATGGAAGTACGATTTGCCAACAAATATCCACTCTCAGCTCACTAATTCATCAATCTATGCTATTAGACTACTTGGAGAAAAAGAGATGCAATGGGTAGATAAAATGGAGTGGAATAAGATGACCAGTGGCTTTATTTATTCTCAATTATCTGCTCAAATTATCTCAGGAGCAACAACAATACCAGTAGTAGATGGCAAAGTATTTGAAACAGCAGGAGGAGAACTTGTTATTGGATCAGATGCAGTATCTTTTACAGGAGTATCAGGAAATACTTTGACTGGGGTTACAGGGGTTACTCAAACACATGCTATAAATAGCTATGTATTTTCTGGCAGTGTAAACAAGGGAGTACCAAGATACTATACGGTTATAGATGGAGATTTGTTCATATATCCTTTAGTAGATAGTGTAAATGCAGGAAAGAGATTGATGATTGACTACGATAAAGATGTCAGTCCACTGGTAAATATGAATGATGTGTTACCTTTCCCAGCTATGTTATATATTCCATATCTCAAATCAGGATTTTTGGAGACTGAAAACTATGGAGAGCCAACAGCAGGAAGCACTAACCACAAAAGAGATTTTCAGCTTAAATTATTTCAATTCTTCAAGGTTGATCCACGAGTAAAGAAGTCTCGATTTAGTACTGCATTATATAATACAGGAGTATCTCGAGTCCGTTCAAGTAGAATAAGAAGAACAAACGCATAATATGCCTCTTAAAAGTTTACCTATAGTAGATCAGGGAGTTGTCAGAGAGAAAAGAGTATCTCGACAAGCCATAAAAAAGACATATCAGCGGTCTTTAGAGTTGGCATATAATTGTGATCTAAGACAAAAGATGGGGGCTATAATGGCAAGAAAAGGGAGTAGAAGATTAGGATCAAGTAATGCTACAACATCAACTCAACCTTTAGGAGTGGGGGTATTAGATTCTCTAGCATATAATAGACCTTATGGAGTATGGAATGAATCAGGAAATGCGGTATTGAAGTATTTTACAGGGTCAGGGTGGAGTACGGCAAGTGGATTCCCAACAACTACAACTGAATATGATTTTACTCAATTAGGAGGGAGAACATTTGCAGTGGGAGCAAGTGTAATGTATGAATCAGATAGTTTAGCAACATTTACTAATCAAGTAAATCGAGGGTGTTTACAATTAGAGGGAAAGGTTATATGGGAGATGGGGGGACGATTATTTGTTGCTCAAATTACAGGGAGACCAGGATATATTCAATTCTCAAGCTTATGGAATCCAGCAGGATATGACAGTATTGCTACTAAAAACATCACTTGGAATGACGATATAGATACGGGAGATGCTTTAATTATTAACCCAGATGACGGAGCAGGAGAGGTCGTTGGAGGATTATTTACAGGAAATACATTTGTTATATTTAAAGAGCGTGCAATGTATATGTATCGTAAAGCACAAAGAGGAGTAGAGCCAGATGCCTATGTTTCTTTGGGAGCAAGTAGTAAAGATGCGTATATTGCGTGTCAGGGATTTGGATATTTCTTCTCAGCTCCAATTTCAAAAGCAAGTGGAACAGAATCAGGAGGAATATATAAGACCAATGGAGCAAGTGTGAAAGACATAGGGTGGGCAATACAAGATATTATCGATGCAGTACAAGATCCAGCTAAGGTAAGAATGGAAGCAGACCAATATAGTGTATATGTGTATTTAGGAGATATATCCGTAGGAGATAATGATTATTCTAATGCAGTAATGGTATATCATACGATAAATGACACTTGGGAAGGACCGCATAGTTTCCCTTATAACGATATGAGATTAGTAAGGGGTGCTACATATGGGCTTATGGCACAAACAGGGCTTAAAATGGTGCAATTAGAGACAGATGATGCTACAGATGATGGAACTCCTATAGATTTCATAGCAAAATCTAATGTTCAAGAAATTGAAGAAGAATTATATCTTAAAAACTTAAACTATTTGGGGATATATACTCAGCAAGCAACAGGTACAACAATAAGGCTTGAAACAAGGAAAAGAAATAAAAATGATGCAAGTAATGATATTGAAATTATAGAAGATTTACAAGATGTGTCTAATCCAGTAAGTGGAGAGTTTAACTCGATGACCTATCAATGGTTTGGAAGAAAACAGAATCAGCCAGCTATATTTGAAGGACTTATCATAGATTATGACCGCAATGGCTTAAAGAAATAATATGCCAGCAAGATTAAGGGAAATATATTCAGATAGAGAAACAATGGAGTTCAGGCAATCTGAGCCAATGGAGGTATATGCCACTCCTCCAATAGACCCATCTCAGATAAGAGCAGGAGAGCTTGCAGTACCAATACAAATGGTATTTGGGAATCTTAGGAGCAGAAACTATTTACAAGGACAGGAAGGGTGGAGTATAGAATATAATGGAGATGCTGAATTTAACAATGTAACCGTAAGAGGAACAATTATATCTCAATCAGGAGATATTGCAGGATTTATCATAGATGAAAACACTATATCTAAAAATGATTTAGTATTAGACTCTACGGGAAAAATAGTATTAGGCACAGGAAATAATACTATACAGATGTCTTCTGTAGATAGTACATATAGATTATGGATAGGGCACGCAACTCCAGCCTCAGCCCCATTTTCTGTAACAAGAACGGGTGTTGTAAAAATGACAGAAGGAGATATTGCAGGAATTTTGACGGTGGGAGGAGATGATAATGTGATTATTGATGGGACAACAGGAACATTTACCATAAAAAATGGTTCTTTAAAAAGTATTATAATAGGGAATATATAATATGGCATATGCAATGCGAGTGGCAAGACCAGGATATAGTGCAGATACCTGTGCAGATTTTGAGACTGCTTTTGATAGTCGATTTCCTAACTTAAAAATAGCTCAAGAAGGTTCTTTTACTACAACTTCATCGACTTTACCCCAAACATTATCTACTCACGGATTAGGATATGCTCCTGTATTTTGGATATATGTAGAAGATGTTTTAGGTTCAGGAAATACAACTCTTGCAACAACGGGATATTCTCAGTTTTTTAGAATAAATGGAACAGATTTGATTTATGATGGAGGACTTGCCACTGCTTTTACGGGATATTATTATGTTTTTCACCAAAGAATAGACCAAAACATTACTTATGATACCGTAAGAAACACTCCCACTACCCAAGGTTCAACTACAACAGATTATGCAATAGAGGTGGCAAAAGCGGGATTTGATGTTACTACTGCAGATCCTAAAGATTTGGCTTTTAGTTCTCGATATCCTAGCCCTATAATACAAAAAATGGCAACAGGAACATTAACAAGTGCGGTATTAGAAAGCGTATCCCACGGATTAAATTATTATCCTCAGTTTTTTATGTATATAAGGAATATATTTTCAGATAGTAGATGGTCTATTGTATTTAATTCTTTTGATTTTCAAGCCTATTCTACAACGAGTAACATAGAGTTCATCTATAATGGATTTGACCCTACATATGATTACGGATTATTAGTATTAAAGAACCCTATAAAAGCATAAATATGCCACACGGAATAAAAGTCGCATTACCAGGATTTGACGCTACAACTGCAACAGTTGAACAATTAGCAATTACCTCAGAAAAGTCTATGTTAAAACAAGAAAGACTAGGGAGTTTTAGCTATACTTTTTCAGGGAGTCCTTCAGCAGTAACAATATTGACAATAAATCATAATCTAGGGTATGAGCCCGCTTGTATTGTAAGTTATTTTACTACTTCACCAGATAGGGGGCATATGCTACCTTTTTTCTTTGTAACAGGAGGATTTTTTGATGAATCTATCTTTTTTGAAGTTACTACAACTCAATTTTTTATAAAATATGTATCAAATGACCCTAGCCCTACAAATAGAACGGGGCAGACTTTTGTATTCGATTATACAATATGGTATGATCCTGCCTCATAATGTACTCAAACAAAGTAAAAGGGTTTATACTAAGGATAACTAACGAATAATCAATGGCTGTATATCAAAAACGCAGAGGAGCAAATGGAAGTGTCGAGTTTTTTATTGATGGCAGGCAAGTAGATGTCAATACTTTTGTCGATTCTAGTGGTGGAAAAGAAAATATTTTTACCGCTCTTCGAGATTCAAAAGATATAAATCAATTAGATTTCTTGAAACAAAGTCTTGCACAACACTCTAATACTCAGGGAGCTATTGCTGAAATAGATAGAGATATTCAAAACATAAACTCTATACAAGAAGCAAAAAGAAGAGAAGATGAAGCTTTTCGTGTATTAGGATTTGATGCTAATGATATAGCTGGTATGTCTCCCGAGGAAAAAAGAATGTGGCAATTTCAAGGATATGAGAAACTTAAACAAATAGAAGAATCAAAGCCTCTTATTGACCCATTATCTGAGCAGGCTATACAAAGAATCAAGGAACAGATACAAAATGACCCTGGAATCAGGAAATTTGAACGAGATAGTATCAATAGATTAGTGGAAGATACTACAGAACGAGTAAGACAAATGCAATTACAGGGAGATAATTTTGCAAGAGACTTTACTTTGCAAGGAGAACAGACAAGGGAAACAATGGCGGAAAATTCACAAGCTAAAGGGCAATTATTCTCACCAGTAAGACAGGGAGAGGTTCAGCAATTAGAAGATCAGGAGAAGGGGATTATTGCCTCATTTGCAGAATCACAAAAGCAACAACTCCAAGCAATCGGAAGAAGTCTTGAAGGAGCAGTTGGAACAGATAAAACACTAGGTGAATTTGGTAATATTTTGACACTCAATAATACTTTGACAGGAAATACGGTAAACTATGACCCATCAGCAGTACAAAAACAATATAATGATTCAGCTCTTGGTCGAGAGGTAGGACAATTACAACAGAATCAGCAGAACATTGAGATTGACCGAGTTGAAAGATTAGCTGGAATTAAATAATATGGCAAATTTTGAAAGAAAATACAATCAACAAACAGGAGGATTCGACTACTTTGTAGATGGACAATCAGTAGACCAAAAAGCTTATACAGAAGCTAATGGAGGTAATTGGTGGAATACTTTATCAGGTTCAAATAGAAAAGAGGATAATATCCTTTTGGGGAGTCTTTTAGAACAATCAGGGGTACAAGATAGGGGAGCAAGTAAAGGTGTGTTACAGGCACAAGATTTTAATCAGATTGGTACACAACAAGACCAAGAAGGCTTTACTCAGAGAATGATGAAGGTAATGGACAAGCAGGCTCAAGATGTACAAGGAGAAACTATATTGACCACATTACGCAAAAGACTTGAAGGAACGAATATTGAAAATGAAGAGTTAAAGAATTTACCTGTAGATGTGCGACAACGAGTACAGGCAGGAGATATTGCAAAGATTGCAGAATCAATGGGGAATATTCGACAACAAATGCAGGGAAGAGCTCAAGCAAAAGCTCAGGCATTTGATTTTATTATAAACAGATACGATAGAGCGGTTGCAACTGCACAACAAGAAAGAGCTAAGGAATTAGAGAACTTTAGATATACTTTAGAGAATTTTGGGGCAGAATCATTTGCAGATTGGAAGCCTGAACAATTAGGACGATTAGAAATGGAATTAGGAGTAAAAGCAGGAACATTAAATGCACAGGTAGAAGGTGCTAGAAGAGTAAAGGCAGAGCAAGAACGATTAAGACAGGAAGAGATTGCAAGACAGGAAGCAATACGAAAAGAAGAGCAAGCATTTAGAGAAAGACAATTTGCAAGACAGAATTTTGAATCAGATAGAGCCTTTAATGCATCGAGGTCTGATGAAGCGTTTGCTCGTTCTCAGGCTTTGGCTAAGGCTAAAAAGCCAGAAGAATATAAAGGAAAAATGATTAAAAATGATAAAGAAGGTGGGGATGGTGGATTTTCCTTTACAGACCCCGCTGGAAAGCCTATTCCTATGTTTGAGTATTTTTCTCAAAGTTATGGGGATACAAATGAAGCAATTAAGGGTATGTATTCAACATTAAGCAATGGTTCTCAATCAGATAGAGAAGTTGCTCAAAGACTTGCTCAAGAAATAGGAAAGGGAGAAATTTCTGATGACTTTATAAATAGGCATCAATGGTTGTTTAGGTAAAAACATTATGGCAATTAAAGTAAGTGGATTTACAAACAATACAAGTGGGGGGATAAAATTAAGTTTGTCAGAAAATGACCGTAATTATTTTACAAATAGAGCAAGACAAATACAATATGACGAACTAGAAGAAGAAAAGCAAAAAGCATTACGAGAAGCTGAAGAGGCTAAAAAAGCTCAGAGAAATGTTGTAACAAATGTATTATCTTTTTTACAAAATGCTCCAAGTGGGATTGCAAAAGGGGTAAAAGAGTATTCAGGAAGCTTAAAGCAAACAATGGATACTGGAGGTGCAAAAGCAACTGCTGGTAAGGTTTTAAATGATGCAACAAGTGTATTTAGTGCCGCAACAGATAATGTTCAAAGGGTATTTGGACAAAAACAAGATGCAAAGGTTGCTGAAACAGTATTTAATGAATCTACAAAGTTGCAAGAAATTGCAATGAATACACAAGATCCTGCAAGGCGTAAAGAATTGTTACGACAAGCGGAAGAAAT